>Ga0070731_10000802_pt1 | contig 37432 bp, 34 predicted proteins | sample Coa_R1_2_FD_66448 | JGI IMG/M metagenome (GOLD analysis project Ga0070731, IMG submission 66448) | Surface soil microbial communities from Centralia Pennsylvania, which are recovering from an underground coalmine fire - Coalmine... | ecosystem: Environmental > Terrestrial > Soil > Unclassified ...
TCGACCCGTTTGACGCGGGAGATGGCTTCGTAGATCGGGACAGTGCCGATAGGAACGGGCGAGTGGCGCAGGATGGCTTCGCGGATCTCGTGGATGTCGCCGCCGGTCGAGAGATCCATGACGGTATCGGCGCCATAGTGAACCGAGGTGTGCAGCTTTTTCAGTTCCTCATCGATGTTTGAGGTGACGGCTGAGTTCCCGATGTTGGAGTTGATCTTGCATAACGAAGCTACGCCGATGCACATCGGCTCCAGTTCCGGATGGTTGATGTTGGCAGGGATGATCATCCGGCCGCGCGCGACTTCATCGCGGACGAGCTCTGGCGTCAGTTTCTCGCGTCGCGCGATGTAATCCATCTCTTCGGTCGTTACGCCTTTGCGGGCGTAGTGCATCTGGGAGAAATTGCCGCCCGTGTTCTGCGCTTTGCGCTGCGCAATCCATTGTGCTCGGGGTCGAGGAACGTTGTGCCCATTCCCGCTCACACCAGAACCATTTGTCGGAGTCATCGGTAAGCCCTCTTAGAATCGTAGGATAAACCAAAATTATACGCTCTCCCGCCCTACCCACCCGCAAATCGCACGGGTCGGTCGAGACACGATTGTTTACATTTTCCGCTCTTGTACGTCCAAGCTTTTCAGGCTTAGAATCGCCCGTTCAATAAAAAGACGAGGTACTTATGCGAATTTTTAGCTGTCTTTTGCTGCTCGTCGGCTGTGCGGTGGCACAAAGCATGCCCGCGTCTCAGTCGAGCTCCGAATTCAACATCGATATGATCGATAAAACTCTCGATCCCTGCACCGACTTCTACCAGTACGCCTGCGGCAACTGGCTGAAACGAGCTGAAATTCCAGCCGACCAGCCGCGTTGGGGCAGTTTTACCGAGCTATACGAAAGCAATCTCGCAATCGAACACGAGATTCTTGAGAAAGCAGCGGTTGAAAGCCCCAACCGCGATGCAATCGACCAAAAGATCGGCGATTATTACGGCTCCTGCATGGATGAAACAAGCGTCAACGGTAAAGGCTTCGATCCCATCAAACCCGAGCTCGCCAAGATCGCAGCGGCAGGGAATAAGCAGGCGCTGATCGATGCGATTGCACGCGTTCACCTGATCGGTCCGAATCCGCTCTTCAATTTTTATTCTTCTCCCGACTTACACAATGCCAACCAGGTGATTGCGTTCATTGATCAGGGCGGACTCACGCTGCCGGATCGGGATTTCTACCTTAAAGACGACCCCAAGAATCAGGAACTCCGCAAAGCTTTGGTTGAGTACGCAACCCAGGTATTCACCTTGACAGGGCAATCGTCCCAGCAAGCGGTGGAATCGTCCCAGACAGTTTTACGGATTGAAACTGCTCTGGCTAAGGCCTCCATGGATCGCACGGCCCGGCGCGATCCCAAGAACCGCGATCACAAGATGTCACGCGACGCCGTCGAACAACTCGCCTCGAATTTTTATCTGGAACGCTACTTCACGGATATCGGTGCACCAGCTTTTTCTGAGCTGAATGTAGTGAACCCGGATTTCTTCAAGCAGGTGAACTCGGTGGTCGAGTCCGAGTCTTTGGATTCCCTCAAGACGTATGTGAGTTGGCATATGTTAGATGGCGCGGCGCCCTGGCTTTCTCAACCGTTCGTGAATGCCAACTTCAAGATGCGGCAGGCGCTCACCGGACAAAAAGAAATTCAGGCGCGCTGGAAACGCTGCGTCAACTCGACCGATCAGGCACTCGGTGAGGCGCTTGGGCAACGCTACGTCGAGCTCACGTTTGGCGCGGATGGCAAGCAGCGCATGCTCAAGATGGTGGATGCGCTGGAGAAATCGCTCGATAACGATTTCGGCACGCTTTCCTGGATGACCGCGGATACCAAGAAGCAGGCAAAGCTCAAGCTGGCCGCGATCCGCAATAAGATCGGTTACCCGGACAAATGGCGCGATTACAGCAAGCTGACGATCGTCCGCGGCGATCTGATGGGGAATTTTCTGCGGGCCAATGAATTCGAATCCAAACGCGATATCAATAAGATTGGAAAGCCGCTCGACCGCACTGAATGGGGCATGACTCCGCCAACGGTCAACGCGTATTACAGCGGCTCCTACAACGAAATAGTTTTTCCTGCGGGTATTCTGCAACCGCCTTTCTTCGATAAGAAAATGGATGACGCCGTGAACTTCGGCGGAATCGGCATTGTCATTGGTCACGAACTTACCCACGGCTTCGACGACCAAGGCCGAAAATATGATCCGGAAGGAAACTTACGAGATTGGTGGACCGAGCAGGACGGCAAGGAATTTGAAAAGCGTGTCAGTTGCATTGCCGATGAGTACAGCGGATTCACCGCGGTGGATGATTTGAAATTGAATGGACGGCTAACCTTGGGCGAGAACACCGCCGATAATGGCGGAGCGCGCATTTCCTATAATGCTCTACAACACCTGATCGCTGACGATAAAACCGGCAACGCTGCCAAGCCGATTGACGGTTTTACCCCGGAGCAACGATTCTTTCTTGGATTCGCGCGCGTCTGGTGCGAAAAGCAACGTGATGAGTTTGCCCGCATGCGCGTAAGTGTCGACCCGCACTCGCCGGGCAAGTACCGCATTGATGGCGTAGTTCAGAACATGCCCGAATTCCAGAAAGCCTGGGGCTGTAAGGCGGGCCAGCCCATGGTCAGCGCCAATGCGTGCCACGTCTGGTAGACGTGACCACCTTCTTTGTGTCCTCTGTGGTTGTTGACTTAAACCACGGGGGACACGGAGGCTCTTTTGGCAACTTTAGAATCGTCCTCCTCGAAGTCTTCTCTTCTTTACCACTGCTTGACAGAAATATGACTGCGAAGTGACTGCTTCCTGACCTCCGCGTGACAAGGCAGCTTAGAAACTTTTCTAGGTTGGAAATATCCGGCACAACCTCCGGAATTCCAAGCAGGAGTACAAGCTCATCCTCGAGCTGCCAACGCCATGAAAAAAACAGTTGTTGTCTTTGCGACATTTCTAGTCTCCACACTACTTACAGCAAATCGGCGACCAGTACACGCGGGAAGTGCCGCCTTGTCGAGTGGCGCTAACGTGAAAGGCACGGTAAAGGTGGAAGGCATAGTGCCAAAACCAAAGCCCATTAATATGGCGGCAGATCCTAGCTGCGCCAAACAGCATTCTTCCCCCGAGTTGACTCAAGACGTGGTCGCGGATGCTAAAGGTGATTTGCAAAATGTGGTCGTATTTGTTTCTGAAGGTTTGGGCGACCACGCCTTCGATCCACCGAGCCAGCCGGTCGAGATGAAACAGAAAGGTTGCATGTACGAGCCACATGTCTTGGCGATGCAGGCCAACCAACCGGTAGACGTTATCAACGACGACCCCACAACTCACAACATCCATCCGCTTCCCGCAAATAATCGGGAATGGAACAAGGCCGAGATTCCCGGGACCAAAATTGAGGAAAGTTTCTCCCGTCCGGAAATTGCCATACCGGTGAAGTGCAATGTGCATCCCTGGATGCGAGGATATGTTGCGGTTTTCAAGCATCCATATTTCGCGGTCACCGGCAAAGACGGCAGCTTTTCCTTGAGCAATCTGCCTCCGGGTACTTACACGATCCAGGCGTGGCACGAAAAATTAGGCACCGCGACTCAGCAGGTCACGATCGGAGCGAATGAAAGCAAGAGTATTAGTTTTGTATTCAAATCGATGTAGAGGGAAGGCGGCGGAAGATTCCAGTCGCGGGTGTTTCGCCGCCTTTTTCGTCCGAAATCAGCGGCTGTGATCCCCGTCAGCAACGCGGGATTTGCGGGCCTGCGTGTTAGTATCAACTCCAGGCTCCATGACCCTGCAGCACGTCGACATTCTGTTCCAGTTGATTGTTTTCCTGTTTGCCATCAGCGTGCATGAATCCGCGCACGCTTGGATGGCGAACCGCTGCGGCGATCCCACCGCCCGCATGCTGGGCCGAATCACGCTGAATCCCATTAAGCACATCGACTTGTTTGGGACGGTGCTGCTGCCGCTGATTTGCGTGATCTCTCACATCCCCGTGCTGGGCTGGGCCAAGCCCACCCCGGTTGACCCGCGCAATTTCAAAAATCCAGTACGCGATGACATCCTCACGGCAGTTGTAGGCCCCGCGAGCAATTTCATCGTGGCTGGACTGGCGACATTGGTTTTGTTGGCGGTGAAGTTGTCATCTGCCTTCGGCGCGCAGGTCGTATACGGAGTGATTTTTGGCATGATTTCTGCGCAATCCAACTCCGTGCTCATCCCATTCTGTTTCTTGATCTATGAATTGTTGGTGATCAACGTTGTGCTGGCGGTTTTCAACCTGATTCCGGTCCCGCCGCTCGATGGCAGCCACGTCTTGCGGCATTTCATGCCCGAGTCGGCACGACGCACGTATGACATGGTCGGCTGGTTTGGCTTGCTCGCGCTGGTGTATTTTGGCGGCGGAATCCTCAGCCGCATCATCAGTCCGTTTTTAAGCTTTTTCACTCATCTGATTCTTGCGATCTGATGGCACCTTCCTCCCATTCTCGTAAACGCGTTCTCAGCGGCATGCGTTCGACCGGCAAGTTGCACCTGGGGAACTACGTCGGAGCGCTCGACAATTGGGTGCGCATGCAGGATCAATATGAGTGTTTCTTTTTCATCGCGGATTGGCATGCGTTGACGACGGATTACGCCGACACCTCGCGAATTAAGGAAAACTCCATCGATGTGCTGCTGGACTGGCTGGCGGCCGGGCTGGATCCTGAGCGCTGCACCATGTTTATTCAGTCGCATGTGCCGCAGCACGCCGAGCTGCACTTGCTTTTTTCCATGATTACGCCGCTAGGATGGCTGGAGCGCGTGCCGACGTATAAAGAGCAGCGCGACAACATCAAGGACAAAGATCTGGGCACGTACGGTTTTTTAGGCTACCCATTGCTGCAAGCCGCGGACATCCTGATCTATAAGGGTGATTTTGTTCCCGTCGGCGAGGATCAAGTGCCGCACGTGGAGTTGACCCGCGAGATAGCGCGAAGATTCAACATGTTTTACAACTTCGAAGGCCGACCGGTTTTTCCCGAGCCGCAGCCGCTGCTAACTCCGGCCGCAAAGCTCCCGGGCACCGACGGCCGAAAAATGTCGAAGTCATACAACAATACGATCATGCTGACGGATCCTGAGCCGGTCGTGCGGCAGAAGCTAAAAACAATGGTCACCGATCCGGCGCGCATTCGCCGCAGCGATCCTGGGAATCCCGACCTCTGTCCGGTGGGTGATTTGCATAAGATCTTCAGCGATGCCGGGACCATGGCGAAAGTGAATGAAGGCTGCCGCACGGCGGGCATCGGATGCATTGAATGCAAGAGCTGGGCGGCGGATGCGCTGGTTAGAATCTTGAATCCTATGCAGGAGCGGCGCAAGAAATACGAGGACAATCCGCGGCTGGCATGGGATATTCTGGAAGCCGGATCGGCCAAGGCAGGTCAAGTGGCAGAGACGACTATGCGTGAAGTGCGCCAAGCCATGGGCATGTCCCGGGAATTTACGCCTTCCACTCTCGAGCAAAAGGCAAGCGATTGAGCAGCGAAGCAAAACTGCGAGACGGCACGACCGGAGCGGTCATTGAAACGCGACGAGCGGCTCCAGCGCGGGAGAGCGAATTCCCGTTCGCCGTCTCCGTAGGAAGCATCTACGAAGGCCCGCTCGATCTTTTGCTGGATCTGATCCGCAAGCAGGACATCGATATTTATGACATTCCGATCGCGAAAATCACGGCCCAATATCTCGCATACGTAGAAAAACTCCGCGAGTTGGATGTCAACGTTGCGGCCGATTTCGTTTACATGGCCGCCGTCCTGATTCACATCAAATCAAAAATGCTTTTGCCACGCGATCCGGCGATCGCTTCCGAAGAGCAGGAAGATCCGCGAGCGGAACTGGTGAACCGGTTGATTGAGCACGAGAAATTCAAATCAGCCGCTCAGATGCTGATGCAGAAACAGCAAATTGAAGACGCGGTGCGCTCCAATCCGGCAATCAAAGAATTCATGGATGCGGAAGGCACCGAGCCGGAGATTGCCGCCGACGTGGTGGATCTGGTCAAGACGTTCCAGCAGATTCTGGAGCGCGCTCGCAATCGGCCGATGATTCAGGTTGATGAGGAGCAAGTCACGGTTGGGCAAATGATCGAATATCTCAAACGGAGGCTGGCACTGGAAGATCGGCCGTTGCGTTTGAAACAACTTTTGCGCAATATCGAATCGCGGCAGACACTGGTCTGCGTGTTTTTGGCTTTGCTTGAACTCGTGCGGCTGCAAGCCATTCAGTTACGCCAGGATCGAATGTTCGGGGAAATCCTGGTTCGCAAGCACGTGGGATTCGAAGCCGTGATGTCGGAACACGCAGCCGTGCGCGACGATTGGAAGTAGATTGTCCAATTCTTGGGAAGTAAATAAGGAAGCTCGTGTCGCGCAGCTAATTGCCGTCTCGCCCTGCGAGACGGCGCGCGGTCACTTCGCCCGGATCCTTCCCGCGCAAAAGCGACGCGTTCAGGATGACAAGCTCATATGAGTCTCAAAGCCAAACTCGAAGCCATTATTTACGCGGCGGAAACGCCGGTCACGTTGGATCACATGATTGGGCTGGTAAAAGATTCGGTAATCAACGATGGCGCAGCAAATAACACTGAGGTTCAACTTCGTGTTCGCAAGGCCCTGGAAGAGCTCATCCGCGATTATTACGCGCCTGATCACGGAATTGAAATTCGCCAGGTGGCCGGCGGATACAGGATGTCCACGAAGCCGGAGCAGCACGATGTGGTCAGGGATTTCGCAAAAAGTCTGAAACCACCGATTCGCCTATCATTGCCGGCGCTCGAGACTTTGGCGGTTATCGCGTATAAGCAGCCGGTGACAGTTCCCGAGATCAGCGAGATTCGCGGCGTCGATGCCGGCGGCGTGATTGCCACATTACTTGACCGCAAACTGATTACCACCGCCGGACGTAAAGCGGTGATCGGCCGGCCCATTCTTTATAAAACGACCAAAGAATTCCTGCTACGCTTCGGCCTGAATGACATCAGCGAGCTGCCGAGCATGGAGGAATTCGAGAAGCTGGTTGCAGAATCGTTTCAAAGCGAACTGCTGCCGGGGGAAGAATCGACACCAGCGCCCAGTTCTCCTACCGATCAGGCTTCAGCCGCAGTCGCTGAACAGACGAGTTCATCGGAGGAAAACACTGTCACCGTCTCCCCGCAGAATGAAAATGATCCAGCAGCGTGAGTCCCTCAGCTATTCGCAGAAATGCATAGATCCTTCGCCCTGCTCAGGATGACAGGTACTTTTTGATACGCTGTAGGGTATGCCCACTGAGCGCCTGCAGAAAATCATCGCTGCCGCTGGGATCGCTTCCCGTCGCAGAGCTGAAGAGCTGATCACGAGTGGATTGGTCGCGGTAAATGGCCACACCGTGACAGAACTGGGCAGCAAGGCGGATCCTGAACGCGATCATATTCGCGTGCAGGGAAAACTGCTGCGTGGGCCGCAGCGGCATGTCTATCTTTTAATGAACAAGCCCAAGGGATACGTCACCACCGTCCGTGATCCCGAAAACCGCCCCACCGTGATGGAACTTTTGCGGGGCGTTTCAGCTCGAGTCTATCCCGTAGGACGTTTGGATTATGCCAGTGAAGGCTTGCTGCTGCTCACCAACGATGGCGAGTTAGCCCATGCGCTCATGAAAACCGCATCGCACGTGCCAAAAACATATCTGGTTAAAGTTGCCGGCACGCCAACTGAGGGTGCGTTGACTCGCCTGCGTGCCGGAGTATCGATTGCAGAAAAGGGTGGAAGGAGAACTAGAACAGCTCCCGCCAAGATCCAAGCGATTCGGGAAGCAGCGAATCCGTGGTACGAAGTAACTCTGATCGAAGGGAAAAATCGTCAGATTCGACGGATGTTCGAGGAGGTCGGCCATCACGTGGAGAAAATCAAGCGCGTGCGCTATGGCCCGCTGCAGTTGGATGTGCATCCGGGAAAATTCCGTAAATTGACGATCGAAGAAATCGCGCGCCTGAAGGCCTCGTCGGGCCTCGCCCGGCGGCCCGGGACAAAAATGGCGTAAACGAACCCGAGATCATTCATCGCTGCAGTCGAGGCCATGCTCGCACACATTCGGATCTCGAAGGAGAGCAGTGTGAACTGCATCAAATTGGATTCGAACGAGAATCCGTTTGGGCCATCGCCGAGAGCGGTCGAGGCGCTGCGGGGCGTCGCCGCCGCCTCGAACTTGTATCCCGATAACAACATAACTCACCTGACCAGCAAGCTGAGCGAGCTTCACGGAGTTAGTCCAGAAAGCATTGTTGTCGCTGCCGGTTCAACCGCAGCCATGGAGCTTGTTGCTCGCGCTGTGTTGTCTCCGGGGCTGAACGCAATCACTAGCGAGCGTTCCTTCATCCTCTACCCCGTCACAACCGAATTCGCAGGTGGAAAGCTGATCCAGGTTCCGACGAGGGACAACAGTTTCGACCTGGAGGCAATCGCCGCCGCCGTCGATGAAAACACCCGCCTGATTTTCCTGGCAAACCCGAATAATCCGACGGGCACGATGGTAGGGGCTAAAGAAATCGACCGTTTTCTCGACGATTTACCCGACCATGTTCTCGTAATGCTGGATGAGGCTTACCACGAGTTCGCACAGCATTTCGCGAGACAACGGGGTGCAGGTGCAGATTACGCTGATGGCGTTCGTTATGTGAAACAGGGGCGGCGAGTCGTTGTCCTCCGAAGTTTTTCCAAAGCGCATGGGTTAGCCGGCCTTCGCATCGGGTACGGGATCGGTTCTGCTGAGTTCATGCGGGAAGTCGTGCGAATGCGGAGCACATTCTCCGTATCTTCGGTCGCGCAGGCTGCCGCGTTAGCGGCTCTGGAAGATGACGTCCACATCCAGAAGACGCTCTCCAATAATGCGGAGCAGGCAGAATTTCTGGCTCAGGGTTTGGCAACGCTGGGTTATCAAGTCGCTCCCACCTGGGCGAATTTCCTGTTTTGCGAGTTGAGCAAAGACAAAGACAAGGATGCCGCCGATCTTGCGCAGCAGATGCAAGCCGAAGGTGTGATCATCCGGCCGTTGGGAGCATGGGGTGCGCCGAATGCCATCCGCGTTACCATCGGCACGCCGGAGCAGAATCGAATTTTTTTGAAGGTATTTACGAAGGTGAGCGGACGGAGACGGCGCTAGCAAAGTTTTGGTCTATGCTCACCTGCGGCAATCGAGCCGCGCCAAACAATCCCGCATCGCTTCCCAGCAAAGCTCGGGTGACAAGCGTTCTTGTTTTGCCCGTTGGGGTCACGTGAGCCGATGCGCCTTGCTTATTTGCGGGCTCAGGGGATGTCGCGGCATAAACCATGCAGCGTTGCCGGAGCTCTTCAAAAAGCGAAGGGGCGAAAGCGTCCCACGCGCTGGAAACGCCCCCGCCGACAACATACATAGGAAGATTCAGGCCGTTGATCAAGTTGGACAAAACGATGCCCAATGCCCTCCCTACCCGGCGAAAGATTTTCTTGGCGCCTTCATCGCCCTGGATCGCGAGGTTGTAAATCGCTTTTGAATTGAACTCCGGGTTGGAACTGGCGGCGAGCGAAAGCCCTGGCGCGGCACCGTTGGCAATAGCCTCTCGAGCCATTCGCACAATCGCCGTGGCTGAGGCTAGAGCTTCGAGGCAGCCGTGATTGCCGCATCCACAGCGGGGTCCCTCAGGTTCGACGGTCATGTGTCCAAACTCGCCGGCCATTCCTGTCATGCCATGCCAGATCCGTCTGCCGAGCACGAGACCACCGCCAACCCCCGTGCCTAATGTCAAAATGGCCATATCTTCGACCGCTTTTGCCGCACCCAACCAATTTTCTCCTAGTGCAGCAGAGTTGGCATCGTTCTCGAGAATGACCTGCGTGCCTAATCTTTTTTCGATTTCCGCTCGAACCGGATAATCGGTCCAGCCTGGCAGATTAGGTGATTCGAGAACCATGCCCGATGCCATATCGATGATTCCGGGCACTCCAATGCCGATCCCGGTCAGCGGTCCCACTTCACGGTATTTTGCAACCAACTGCTGGATGGCATCGCACATGTCTTTCAGGACAAGATCGCGGCCCAGCGCGATGCGCGTACCCAGCGTGATTTTTTCCAGCAGTTCGCCTTCCTGGTCGACTGCTGCAATCCGCAGATTTGTGCCGCCGAGATCTACACCAATGGAATAGTCAGGCATACCAGAGCCATCAGAGTAACATTGAGTAATTTGGATTGTCGATTGTCAATTTTGATATTAAATCGTTTTCGGCCAAGCTTCAGGGGAGCTACTCTTGGCAGCGCGGACAATAGTGGCTGCTGCGTCCGGCGATAACAATACGCTTAATAGGTGTCTTGCATACCAGGCATGGTTCATCTTCGCGGCCATAAACCCGATGTTGAAGCTGAAAAAAGCCTTCTTCACCGTCGGCGTCAACGTAATCGGAGATTGAGGAACCGCCAAGATCGATAGCTTCTTTTAGCACTTCCTGCACCGCTAGATATAGCCGCCGCAGATGTTCCTTAGTTAGGGATGCGGCGCGACGCCTGGGCCGGATACCCGCTCGGAACAGCGCTTCATCGGCATAAATATTGCCCACGCCACTCAGCAGTTTCTGATTGAGCAGCGCGCTCTTGATGGGCGTTTTTCGCCCGCGAAAGAGCTTCACGAAACGATCCAATTCAACTTGCAAGGGCTCAAGTCCCGGTGCCTCAAAGCCGTGTGCGACGCTCAATCGCCCGAATCGGCGCGGGTCCACAAAGCGCAGCTCCCGTCCGGAAGACAACTTGGCGATGAGGTGAGTGTGTTTTTCGACAGGCTCAGCAGGATTGCATACCAGCATGCGCCCGGTCATACCCAGATGCACGATCCATTGAGCGGAGACAACGTCCTCGGAGATCTTCGGAGACTTTTTCGCCGGCGGAAGCTTGCCCTGGGGCCGCCCTCGGGCTTTCCTAGCCGCATGAGTCCTTTCCAGATCGAAAGCGATATGCTTGCCCACCCGCCGGACGTTCACAATGCGGGCTGACTCAAGGGTTCGGACAATCTCAGTCGCTGACGATTTCAGCGGCTCCGGTTTTGACCCAAGCCAGACCGACTCGATGACGTCATTGGTGACTCGCTTGTCCAAGCCGCGGGCAATCGTCTCAACCTCAGGAAGTTCAGGCATGGCAAAGAGTCTAAGACATCTGAGAATTCTAGTTAAGCGCGGCAGTGAACAGGTAGGGATCTTCGACTACGGAACCGAGTCGCAAGCAACTCGGGTTCTCCGCTCGGGATGACAGAGTTGTGTTTGTTGACTATTCGGATTGCCGATTCCGGCGCGGAAAGGTTATCATTCTGAGTACACCTCTGCTCCGCCTATCCTTGTAATTCAGTGACCCGTGTTTTTGCGGGCAATGTGTGTGCGACCCCGCTCTGCGGCCGGGAGAGCTGCGCCATCATCTGGGAGCTTGCATTTTGAATAGAGGAAAAACTGCGGTTGTCGTTGGAGCCCAGTGGGGCGACGAGGGCAAAGGCAAAATTGTCGACGTGCTCTCGGAGAATTTTTCCATTGTCGCGCGCTATGCCGGCGGGCATAACGCCGGGCACACGGTCATCATCAATGGGCGGAAGTTCATCCTCCAGTTGATTCCGTGTGGAGTATTGCGCGCAGGCCGACGCAGTGTGATCGGCAACGGCGTGGTGCTCGATCCCATGGCATTCCTGAAGGAAGTGGATGCGCTTTGTGCGGCGGGCATTCAAGTGGCTGGAAATCTCTTTGTCAGCAATCGTGCCCATGTAATCCTTCCTTACCACCGGATGATTGAACTGGCTTCAGAAAATGCTCCGGGTCGCGTGAAAATTGGAACCACCTCGCGTGGGATCGGGCCGGCATATGAAGACAAAATGGGACGCCGTGGCCTGCGGGTTGCCGACCTGCTGGATCTGGAACTGCTGAAGACTCACATCGACAACGCCTGCCGCGAAAAAAACCTGATCGCGCACGCGCTGTTCAATTCAGAGCCGCTCGATCCCGACAAAATGTATGCGGAGTATGCCGCCGCATCGGAGAAGATTGCGCCCTTCGTTTGCGATACCGCATTATTGCTGAACAAAGCCCTGCTCCGGGGCGAGTCCGTTATGTTCGAAGGAGCGCAAGGGACGATGCTCGATATCGACCATGGCACCTATCCCTTCGTAACTTCATCGAGTGCTACTTCCGGTGGGGCGGTGACCGGGACGGGAATCGCGCCAACGGCAATTGACACCGTAGTCGGGGTCACGAAGGCTTACTGCACTCGGGTTGGAGGCGGCCCATTCCCCACCGAGGCATCGGACGAAAAAGGCGACGCGTTACGGGCCCGCGGCAATGAGTTCGGAGCCGTTACCGGCCGTCCGCGCCGCTGTGGATGGATTGACTTGCCACTGCTTCGCTACGCTGGCATGATTAACGGAATCTCGTGGCTGGTTGTTACCAAGTTGGATGTGTTGGATGAATTTGATCAGATTCCCGTCTGCGTGGGATACAAGGTCGACGGCAAAAAGACCGACGCGGTGCCCGCTCAGGACAGCGGCTTCAAGAAAATTGAATGCGTTTATCGCAAAATGCCTGGCTGGCGCACCTCAACCCAGGGAATTACGAAATTGGAAAAGTTGCCCAAGGCCGCTCGTGATTACTTGACTTTCTTAGAAAAAGAATCTGGCTCTCGGATAGGAGTCATTTCTACGGGGCCGGAACGTGAGCAAACGATGTTTGTCAGCGACTTTCGGGCAAAGTTACAAGAGTTAACGCAGTCCAAGACCCAGGCCCAAGCGAAACCTTAACGGGGTGAACGATGGTAGTTCTGGCAGTAACGTGGATGGCAAAGCAGGGACACGAAGCGGAGGTATCAGCTATTTTTGCCAAATTGACGGAGGCATCGCGCAAAGAGCCGGGCTGCGTCATGTACCTGGTGCATCGCCACAAGACCGATCCGCGGCGATTTCTGGTGTATGAGCAGTACAGAGATGATGCCGCGCTCGAGGCGCACCGTTCGTCGGCTCATTTTTTGCAATATGCAAAAAAGGAACTGCCAAAGCTTGGGGATCGAATTGAAGCGCAGTTGTACGAACCGATTGGCTGACTTTACCCGCTTGCCCGCAATGGCAGCTTCTGGCTACTTTCCTCTGTCTGACATCAGCACGCCGCCAGATGCGTAACTCTCTTTTGAAACCTCATGAAACGCCACAATTACCGCATCCCGCCTGGCGCCCGCTTCTTCCACCATCACATCGGTGATGCGCTGAGCTAATTTGCGCTTCTGCTCCGTCGTGCGACCGTTCAGCATGGTGATCTGGACCAAAGGCATTGAGAGGCTCCCGGGCGTTAGCCGGCCAATTCATATCCCGCAAAGAAATAGCTGAGCTCGAATCTGGCAGTCTCATCGGCATCCGAACCATGAATGGCATTGTGTTCAATGCTGCTACCCCACTTCTTGCGTACCGTGCCTTCCTCGGCATTCGCGGGATTGGTAGCACCCATCAGTTTGCGCAAATCAGCGATGGCATTCTCTTTTTCGAGAGCCAGCACGACGATGGGACCACTCGACATAAATTCGGTCAAAGAATTATAGAAAGGCCGGTGCGCATGGACGGCATAGAACTGCTCGGCTTGATGCTTTGAGATTTCGAGCATCTTCATGGCAAGAATGCGAAATGAGTGCTTCTCGAATTGTTCGATGATGTCCCCAACAGCATTCCGGCGCACGGCATCCGGTTTAATGATGGTCAGAGTTCTTTCCAGAGTTTTCATAAGTTTGAATTATTGTCTGGGTTCGTCCAGCTACTAGCTCCTGGCTACTCGCTACTACACCCTCACTCCCATGACTGACACAACCATATCGCCGATGTCGGCGGGAGATTTCGCCACACGAATGCCGGCATTTTCCATGGCTTTGATCTTTTCTGCTGCAGTGCCTTTGCCGCCGGAAATGATCGCACCGGCGTGACCCATGCGGCGGCCGGGAGGCGCAGTCTGGCCGGCGATAAATCCGACAACCGGCTTCTTCATTCGGACCTTCACGTACTCAGCCGCCGTTTCTTCGGCGTTGCCGCCAATTTCACCGATCATCACAACGGCCTCGGTCTGCGGATCCTTATTGAACAGTTCCAAAGCGTCCACAAAATTGGTGCCGATGATCGGATCGCCGCCGATACCAAGGGCGGTAGATTGTCCGATATTTCGAGTGGTCAGCTGATACACAGCTTCATAGGTCAGAGTCCCCGAGCGCGAGACGATTCCAATGGGTCCTTCGCGGTGAATGTGCCCCGGCATGATGCCGATCTTGCATTTGCCTGGGGCGATGATGCCCGGGCAATTCGGACCGATGAGACGAGCTCTGCGATCCTGCAGAAAGTCCCAGGCCCGGACCATGTCTAGGGTCGGCACACCTTCGGTGATGCAGACGATGAGTTCGATTTCCGCGTCAGCGGCTTCCATGATGGCATCAGCGGCGAACGGAGGAGGCACGAGAATCATGGAGGCATCAGCGCCGGTTTTATCGACCGCTTCTTGCACGGTATTGAAGACTGGGAAGCCTTCGTGGGTCGTTCCGCCTTTACCGGGAGTTACCCCTCCCACTATCTTGGTTCCATACTCCGCACAGGCCTTGGCGTGAAACGTACCTTCGCGTCCGGTCAATCCCTGGACGATCACTCGTGTCGATTTATCAATAAGAATGCTCATAAGTGCCTGCTCACATAAGTATAAATTCTAAATTTTCGCTCATGCTGCTTGTGCCGCTGCAACAACCCTTTCGGCTGCGTCCTTCATGGTGTCGGCAACAATGCAGTTCAGTCCTGACTGGCGAAGAATCTCGCGGCCAGCCTCCACATTGGTTCCCTCCAGTCGCAGGACGATCGGTAACTGGATGTTGGTTTTTCTTGCCGCTTCCACGACGCCCGTGGCCAGCATGTCGACTCGCAGAATGCCGCCAAAAATATTGATCAACACGGCTTTTACATTTTTGTCACTGAGTAGGATTTCGAAAGCGTGGGTCACTTGATCGACGTTTGCGCCGCCGCCCACATCAAGAAAATTGGCGGGCATCCCGCCGGCATATTTAATGATGTCCATGGTCGCCATAGCCAGGCCGGCTCCGTTCACCATGCAACCCACGTTGCCATCAAGCTTGATGTAATTCAGGTTGTACTTCGAGGCTTCGACTTCCAGAGGATCTTCTTCGGTGATGTCGCGAAGTGCCTTAATGTCGGGATGACGGAAAAGCGCGTTGTCATCAAAATTGATCTTGGCGTCGAGCGCGAACAATCGGCCGTCCGTGCAACTGACAAACGGATTGATTTCCATTAACGACGAATCAGTTTCCTGAAATGCGCGGTAGAGGCCGGCCATGAAGCGGACGGCTTCATTGATCTGCTGAGGTTTCAGGCCCAACTCGAATGCCAGCTTGCGAGCCTGAAAAGGCTCCAACCCCATACCGGGTTCGATATGCTGCTTGAGGATGGCCTCGGGGTTTTGCGCCGCAACCTGCTCGATCTCCATGCCACCGGCCGCAGATGCCATAAACACCGGCTTGGCTTCGCCCCGGTCGATCACGATGCCGAGGTAAAGCTCCTTTTCAATCGGCAAAGTTTCTTCAATCAGCACGCGGCGGACTAGTCTGCCTTCAGGGCCGGTCTGATGCGTCACTAGCGTCATCCCAAGGATCTTGCTGCCGATCTCGACCGCTTCTTCGACGGATTTGGCGACTTTCACGCCGCCACCTTTGCCGCGGCCGCCGGCATGAATTTGAGCTTTGACTACGACTCCGCCAGCGCCGGCGTTGAAAAGATTTGTTGCAGCAGCCTCGATCTGCTCGCGATTTTCGGCGACTTCGCCACGCGGTACCGAGACACCATATTTTTTCAGGATAGCTTTAGCCTGATACTCATGAATCTTCATATGAATTCCTGATTTAGATTACAGGCAGGACTTTGCTTGCAGCGTATTTTCATGGCTGGCAAACATTCGATTTTATAGAAGCGATGGGTATTGGGCAAACGTCCGACATCACAAACGGTCGTGATTGACTTTGACACTGTACCGTTTTGAATCCGATTGCAGAGCCGGTTAGTGCTAGGCTTGTAGCTTTCCATGATCACCGAAGCGCTCCATCAGGTTGCGGATCACCGCCAATCACTCACGCGGGAGGACGCGCGCAGCGTCATGTCCGAGATTCTTTCGGGCCACTGCACGGATGCTCAGATTGCCGCGCTTCTGGTTGCATTGCACATGAAAGGCGAAACGGTCGAGGAGATTGTGGGCTTCGCCGAAGCGATTCGCCATGCCGCGACCGCGCTCCCCATCCACCAGAATTCAACTGTCGATGTAAGCGGCACCGAACGCGACGCACTGGTCGACACCTGCGGCACCGGCGGGGACACGAGCGGTACGTTCAATATCTCGACGGCGACGGCGCTCGTAGTGGCAGGAGCAGGAGTGCGCGTGGCGAAGCATGGCAACCGGAGCGTGACGTCAAAATGTGGCTCTGCCGATGTGATGGAAGCACTCGGCGTAAATATCAACCTCCCTTCCGCACGCGTAGCCGCTTGCCTGGAACAAGTTGGGATGGCCTTTCTGTTTGCTCCGCTCATGCACTCTGCCATGAAGTATGTCCAACCAGCCCGGCGCGAGCTTCGCTTGCGCACGGTCTTCAACCTGTTGGGGCCGCTGGCGAATCCCGCGAACGCATCTGCGCAAGTTGTTGGCGTGTACTCCGCCGATCTGGTTGAGAAACTTGCCGAAGCCCTGAGCATGCTGGGCGTGCGCCGGGCCATGGTGGTGCACGGGTCCGATGGATTGGACGAGATCACGATTACTGGCACTACGCGGATTGCCGAGGTGCGTGACGGAAAAGTGCGGAGCTACGAAGTGAATCCTGAGGAGTTCGAAATGACTCGCGGGTCGCTGGCAGATCTCGCAGGCGGCGATGCAGCGGAAAATGCCGGGATCATCCGGGAAGTTGTGGGTGGCAGAAAATCGTCGCGGCGGGATGTGGTGTTGCTGAATGCTGCGGCAGCGATGGTGGTGGCGGGACGTGCGGATCATCTCGGAGAGGCAGTGCCGATAGCCGCGAAAGCGATCGATTCGGGAGCCGCAGCGACAAAGTTGGCTGCCTTAGTGCGATTCACTACTGCACATGAATAATGTCGCGCTATTGTCATTCTGAGCGGAGCTGGGGCATTCGCTGGCGAATACCCCTCGAAGTCGAAGAATCCCTTCCTCTACCACCCTTGCGCCCGAGTGACGGACTCTGCCACTACTTCCCCATTGCCTCTTTCTTCAAGCGTTCGATCTGCGCCAGATGGTTCGGGCCGTGTTTCGACATCATCCCGACATACTCGGCGACCGTGACCGGGAGGTCACGTTCCGGGTGGTGGGCGGATTTTTCCAGGTCACCGGCCTTCAATCGTCTCAGCAATTGCAAAGTCGCATGGCGATTCAAACCGTAAAGCGCTACTAACTCCGCGGGCGATGATTCCATATAGCCGAGATTTTTCGACCAGGCATCCTGGTCGATGGGCGCGATGACCGGGTTCTTGTCTGCCAGCATTTGCCGAAGTCGATAGGCGTAAAGAATTTCCATATCGGCCAGGTGCGCGAGAATTTCCAGAATGCACCATTTGTCGGGCGCCGGCTTGTAACGAAGTGATTTGTCTGGCAAGCCGGAGACAGCCGCCGCGATCTGCTTCGGGCTTTTCTCGGCTTCTTCGATATGCTTTTTCAGTTCGGCTTCCGTCATGGGAATTGATAATTGAGTATTTTGTAGATTAGTAATTTGAGGAGCGCGGTTCGCAGAATCATGCAACCTGCACTTTTTGCATGTACTGTGCGACCTGCACGTTCCATCCTAACTGCTTCGTCATGTCGTCGCGCAACTGCGAGGAAGCCGCGGGATCGCCATGCACCAGATAAGTAGTCTTTGGCTTGTTGGTGAATGTTCGCAACCATTCGAGCAACTCGGGCGTGTCGGCATGATCGCTGAATTGCTCGAACGCCGCAATTTGGGCGTGAATGGGCACGATCTCGCCAAAAATCTTCACCTCGGGAGCGCCGCTCTTGATGGTGAATCCGCGTGTGCCGGGTGCCTGAAAGCCGATGAAGATGACGGTGTTCTTCGGGTCGGGAAGCCGTTGCGCCAAATGGTGCAGAATGCGGCCACCGGTCACCATGCCGCTCGATGACACGATGATGCATGGACCTCGCGAATCGTTGATTCTCTTGGACTGGTCCGGAGTCAGAGCAAACTGAAATCCTGGCCACTCCAAAGGGGAACCATATTGCGAAACCAGTCTGCGGCTTTCGTCGCTGTATTCCTCGGAATGCTTCATGAAGATCTCAACCGCTTGAATGGCCATCGGGCTGTCGCAATATACGGGAACCTGCGGAATCTGTTTCGAATCCATCAGTTCCTTCAACATGAATACAAATTTCTGCGTGCGTTCGACCGCAAACGCGGGAACGATAACGCTGCCGCCGCGTTCGGCGGTCTCCCGAATGAGAGCTGCCAGCGCGGGCCGGGGATCATCCGTAGGATGCGCGCGATTGCCATACGTGGATTCCATAACCAGCAGGTCTGCGCTCTCCCCCTCCGTAGGCCCCGAGTGCACCACCTTGCCCGGCGCGGTGTTTTGATTGCGCACCCGGCCGATATCGCCCGTGAACAATAAACGTCGTAGCGAGCCATTGCTTTGCAGACTCAGTTCGACCATACAAGACCCGAGGATGTGCGCAGCCGGTACAAAGCGAAACGACAACTCCGGCGACAGCTTCGTTAATGTCCCCGCTGCAACTGGCCGGAAATACTTCAAACAATCCTGCGCATCTTCGAACGTATAGAGCGGCAATGCAGGACGGTGCTTAGACTTCTGGTGCTTGTTATAGAACTCTGCATCTTCTTCCTGCAGATGCCCGGAGTCGGGCAGCAGGATTCCGCAGAGATCGATGGTGGCCGGCGTGGCATAAATCGGGCCCTGGAAGCCATTCTTGACCAGTCGGGGTATCCAACCGCAGTGATCCAGATGTGCGTGGGTGAGAACCACGGCGTCGATTTCATTGGCCGCAATAGGGGTATTTTGCCAATTTCGTTCCCGCCACTCCTTCGGGCCCTGAAACATGCCGCAGTCGATGAGCAGCTGAAAACCGGCATGCCCGGTCGCATCAGAAGACGTGTTCACCAGGTGTTTCGAACCGGTAACGGTCCCAGCAGCGCCGAGAAATTGAATGTAGGCCAACAGTCCTCCTTAATAAGAGTATCGGCAGATTGCATGAATGAATTACAGAATTGCGAATTCGTTTTGCATGCGGTAAGTGCGGTACTTGGGGTCAGTGCTTCGAAACCTCGATTGTGTACGTGTTATTGCTCATGTCGCTTTCCGGCACGCTGCCATCGTTCACAGTTGCTCGCCGCGGGACACCAGGACTCTCGAATCGAACCGATGCTGTCGATTTCGCACGCACCTCGAGGCGCTTTCGCATTTCCCCACCCTCGAACTCTAAAGTAAGCGGCACTTCCGCTCCGGCATTGCCAAGATTCTCGACGTTTACAGTTGCGAGAAAACCGCCAGTCGCGATGGGAGTTGCAAAAACCGAAGCGATGTGAAAATCCGGCAAGCCGCGGTCGTGATAAACCCAATCATCGAAAAACCACTGCAGGTCACGATTGGCTTGCTTGCTGATGAGCCCCGGCAGATAGTTGGCTTCTTTGTCGTCGGCCGCGCGGTAGTCGCGCAAAGCATCGGGTGGAAGACTTCCGAGCATGTCGCGAAGCATCCACCAAACGTACATGGCCTTGGTTTGCAGGTAGAGGTTGTCGGGCGCGTTGATGAGCGAGTGCGATGACTGCTGATCAAGCGAAATTCTCCCCGCGTCCTTTTCCGCGAGCATCAAAGCCCTTGCGTGCGATTGCAAGTATTCAAGCGCTGTCGGACGACCCCTTTGTTTCTCGATGAACTCTGCCTGGGCGAAGTGCGCAAGGCCATCCTGAATCCATGCTCGCGGGGAAGGCACCAGTTGATGAGCTTTGGCGTAGACGAGACTCAGTTCAGTTTCGTTGGTCATCGGAGCAGTGAGTGGGGTCAGAAGCATGCCCTCGGTGACATAGGGCTGGGCCTCAGGATCGGGCAGAGCAACGATCTTCAGAGTTCCGTCCGCCTGATGTGCCGGGAATATGGGCTGAATTTCGTCTGCGATCTCGGCGTATGATTTGGCCCGGTCTTGCTCGGCACCGAGATAATAGACGCTGATATTCTTCTCGCTTTTTGGCTCAAGTTTTTCATATTCCGTGACAACAAATGTCGGAACATTGAGGCCCAGGCGCGTGGTGAACTTGCCCTCTCTGGTTGAACCCGAACCAGCCTCGTGGTTCCCGGAAAAAATCGGGGGAGCTGACGTCGATTGCAGCGAGACCACCATCTCCGCATTGGTCTCCTTCTGCTGCCACCGTCCGATGGTTTCGGCGACACTGTCGCCTTCGCTTAGGCTCGCGTCCTCGGTCGAAACTGGATACCACACCACGTATCCTATCCCGCGCACTGCGGTGAACGATTTGCTGATCTGGTCCCAATCTGTGTGCTTGGCTTTGTCTGCCGGAACGCCAATTCGAGTCAGGCGAGATGTGTCGAGAGGGATTACTCCTTCGTAGCCGATTTCTACGTCGATCGTACCGTTTGGCGGGATGGCCTGCGGTGGATTGACAATGGCCTCGGAAAGCGCGCCCGTGTGATCGATATCGGAGTTGTATTCCTGGGTGACGAAATGCGCAGCTTTCCCGTTCACGCGGATCGATCGCCAGTCGAGGCTGGAAGAAATCTGCAAAGCAAAATTGCTTTGGGGCTTTGGCAAATCGTTGCGCAAGGTTACTTTGCCGCGAACCGCAAGCCGTTGCTGCTCGGGTTCGACGCGCAAATTCAGATCGTAGCTGGTAAAAGTGAAGGCCTCGCGATCGAGAGCATGAACACAACTACAGAGGACACAGAGGACACAGAGAAATTTCATGCAGACTGCTTTCGCCGTTGCCGAACAATTTCATAGAGCACGACGCCGGCGGCAACAGAAACGTTCAGCGAAGAAACCTTGCCGAGCATGGGAATCGAAACCAGGAAATCACACTTCTTTGCCACCAGATCGTGTAGTCCTTTGCCTTCCGCTCCTAACACCACTGCGCAGTCCATTTTGTAATCTAACGAGTCGTAGGTGTGCGAGCCGCGTTCGTCGAGACCGACCGTCCAGAGATTTTTCGACTTCAGATCCTCTAAGGTTCGGGCAATATTTGTTACTTTCGCGATGGGCAGATGTTCGCTGGCTCCTGCCGACACTTTTGTGACCGTGCCGGTCACTCCGGCCGCTCGTCTCTCCGGGATAATGACACCGTTCGCACCTGCGGCATCAGCCGTACGCAGAATGGCGCCGAGATTGTGAGGGTCTTCGACTCCATCCAGCACGACTAGCAGAGAATATTGGTTCCGCTTCGCCGCGAGCACATCATCGAGGTCGTTATACTGCTTGGCCGAGGTGACTGCAACCACGCCCTGATGAGCATTGTTTCCCGCCATGCGGTCGAGTTCGGGACGCCCCACAAAACGCACTGCAACTCCCTGGCGCCGGCAATCCTCGATGAGGCGTTGCAGGCGCAAGTCATGGCGCTCCTTGGCAACTCCGACCCAGGCAAATGCTTTGCCCCGCGCCTTCAGCGCTTCGGAGACGGAGTTGATCCCGTAGATGTAGTGCATGAGAGTTCAGTGTAACAAGGTTGACAAAAGCTCCGCGCAGCCAGCGGATGCTAGACTTTAAAGGGAGAGATTGGCCTTGCAAGGTGTTTACATTCTGTCCGCTGTGCGCACGCCCATCGGGAAATTTGGTGGTGCACTCGCCTCAATGAGTGCCGCAGATATGGGCGTGGTTGCCGCGAAAGCCGCGATGGAACGAGCGCACGTTCAGCCCAGTCAGATCGAAGAGACCATTTTCGGAAACGCACGCCAAGCGGGTGGAGGTCCCAATCCCGCGCGCCAGATTTCGGTTCGTAGCGGCGTACCCCAGGAAGTTTCCGCATACACAGTGAACAAGGCTTGCGCCTCGGGGATGAAGTCGATTGCATTGGGATATCAGGAGATTGCAACCGGCAACCTGGAGTGCATTTTGGCAGGTGGCACCGAATCCATGTCTCGCCTGCCTTACTATCTCGACGGCGCGCGCTGGGGATACCGACTGGGAAATCAGGAACTGGTGGATGGGATGTACCGCGACGGTTTTTTCTGTCCTCTGGCCAAAATGGTGATGGGCGAAACCGCAGAGGTGCTGGCGGAGCAGTACAAGATTTCTCGTGAAGAGCAGGACCAGTTTGCGCTCTGCTCGCAAACTCGCGCCGCGGCAGCGATTGAGGTCGGCAAATTCAACGATGAGATCGTGCCTGTGATTTTAGAGAGCAAAAAGGGAGCGCAGACATTTTCGAAAGATGAGCATCCGTTCATCGGCGCTACGCTTGAGAAAATGGCTAAGCTTGCTCCGGTGTTTTCAAAAAGTGGGACGATCACGGCAGGAAACTCCTCGGGCATCACCGATGGCGCGGCGGCAGTGGTGCTCGCCGGCGAAGAGTTCGTGCGCAGGAATAATCTGAAGCCGCTCGCGCGGATCCTGGCCGTCACGTCTGCCGGAGTCGACCCGCGCACCATGGGCGTTGGTCCCGTCCCGGCATTACAAAAGATGGAGCAGAAGCATCAGCTACCGCTGGGTCACTTTGATCTGATCGAGTTGAATGAGGCCTTTGCCGCCCAGGTACTCGCCTGTGACCGCGAACTGCACTTTGATCGCGGCAAACTCAATGTGAACGGCGGAGCCATTGCGCTAGGACACCCAATCGGCTGTACCGGTACCCGCATCACCGTGACATTGCTTCACGAAATGTTAAAGCGCAGAGCAAAGTCTGGCGTAGCGACGCTGTGCGTGAGCGGCGGCATGGGGATGGCCTTGGCGCTGGAGAATGCAGCGTAATGCTGCTTCGCGTGCGAAGCAGAAAGACACTGCCGTATCCCCGAAAACGGGGTAGAATCTTCGCGACCTTCGAATGTCAGATTCCAACTGTTTTTCTAGGGAGGTAATTGTGAAAAACGCACTGAGATGGATCGTGAGCCTTGTGATTGTGCTTTTCACGATGGTGGCTTTCGCCCAAGAGGATTTCTCCGGCGAGATCGTCGATACCAGCAAAGGGGCTGCTACCGAACGCAAGACGAAGATCTACGCCACTAAGGACAAAATTCGATTTGAACCTGAATCCGAGAATGCTCGCGGCACGGCAGTGGTTGTTAACCTCAGCACACATGTCAGTGACGCCATGATGCCCGAGCGCAGGATGTACATGGAATTCACACAAGGGCAAGCGCCTGGAATGCAGAACTGGAAGCGCGCTCTGTTCCGTCCAAGCGATGTGAATGATGCTTGCGCCGAATGGCTCAAGCTACCCCAAAACCGCGGCGGCAGCTGCAAGAATCTGGGCAGCGAGACGGTCAATGGTCGCAGCACGGTTAAGTTTGAAGGAACCAATGCGAAAGGGGAAACCGGTTACGCCTGGATGGATAAGAAGATTGCGTTTCCCATCAAGTGGCAGGAAGAGAACAACTCATGGGAACTGCAAAACATAAAAGAGGGTTCACAACCATCCAGCCTCTTTGAAATTCCGGCCGGCTATCAGAAATTCCAGATGCCGGCGGGCATGCCGAATATGCAACGCCCGCCGCAATAGCCGCCCGCGTTGACGCTCGGAAAAGCCGCTGGATATACTTTTTCCAGGCCCAGGAGGAAGTATGTCGTTATCGGCGGTGATTGTGGATGACGAGCAGTTAGCTCGTGACGAACTGGCCTTTCTCCTTAAGGACGTTGGCGATGTGGAGATCGTGGCTCAGGGCAAGAACGGAGTCGAAGCGGTCAATCTGATTCGGGAGCACAATCCTGACCTCGTTTTTCTCGATGTACAGATGCCGGGCCTGGATGGCTTTGGCGTCCTGCAAAAGCTGATCGACCGAAAAGTTCCTCTTCCCAGAATCGTGTTCTCTACCGCTTTCGATCAATATGCCGTCAAAGCGTTTGAAGTCAATGCGGTGGATTATCTGCTCAAGCCGTTCGACAAGAAACGGGTTGCGCAATCCGTTGAACGGGCACGCACAAAGGTGCAATCCGCCGGCGCGACCAGCGACAAATTCGAAACTCTGGTGCGCATGCTGGAGTCGCAGAAACCTCAAAACGCCAAAATTCTCCTTAAAGCTGCTGGCCGCCTGTTCCTGATTAACCAGAAAGACATCTGCTTTGCTTCGATAGAAGATGGAGTAATCACGGTCAACACGGCCGGGCCAAATGGCATGGAAGGACAATCCAATTGCCGGACGTTAGAAGAGTTATTGGACAGCCTGGATCAGAACCTGTTTTGGCGCGCCCATCGTTCGTATTTAGTGAACATCAACCGCATCAAGGAAGTGGTCCCCTGGTTTAAGAGTTCCTATCAACTCCGCATGGACGACAAGAAGCAGACCGAAATTCCGGTCAGCCGCGCCCAAACCAAACGCCTGAGAGAGTTGTTCAGATTGTAAGCGGTGGTTATTGCATGCCCGGGGACGTGTGGTTCAATCCGGCTTATTACGTAACCAATATTGACAGCAACCCGGGAGTAACCTGCCGCATCGCACAGCTTTATAGTAGTGTGTGTCTCGGGTAGGGCGTGTTTCAACGTGCCGGTTAACCACTACATAACCCGACGCCGATGGCCTGTTCGGCTGGTTTGTCTGGTGTGCGTCCTGGCTGTGGCCTTGGTCGGATTTGCCCAAGTTGTCCACGTTCACGACAATTCCAAGACTTTCAGCCATGACTGCTCAATCTGTGCGGTCGCGCATTCGGGAGTTTTACTCCGCGCGACTTACCGGCCGGCCCCGGTTTTCCTGCCCACTTTTGTCATAGCCCGGCTTTTGCAATCCAGAGAATCTTCGGATTTCTTCTTCACCCTCCACATTCGTCCTCCACCGCTGGTCTGAATTCTCGCAGGTTATTTCCCAAAGACTAACGCAGCAAACTCAAGGAGGCCGACTTGCTTTCTACCAAGAGACTATATTGCCAACTTCCTATTCTGGGGTTCTTGTTGGCGGCGATGGGTTTCGCCCAAGGTCCCGGTACCGCCGGAAGTGTGACGGTCACAGTCTCGGATCCCACGGCGGCGGTGATAACCGGGGCGAAGGTGGAGATCACCAATCCCAAAAGCGGGTACAAAAACTCGGCAACCGCGGACGCCAACGGGGTTGTGCGATTCCAGAATCTTCCGTTCAACAACTATCACCTGAGCATTTCGGCGAGCGGTTTCGTCATGGCACAACAGGACGTTCAGGTGCGCTCATCCGTTCCCATCAATTTGCCGGTAATTCTGCAGGTGGGCACCTCGGGTGAGGTGGTGACCGTTGAGGCGAACGATTTATTAGAGGCGGTGCCGACCGGTCATACCGATGTAGACACCAGCCTGATCCAGAAGCTCCCGGAAGAAAGCGTCAGCTCGGGTCTGTTCTCGGTAATTGCTGAGGCGACCCCCGGAGTTGCGCAGGATTCGAATGGCCTTTCCCATCCGCAGGGAGAGCACGCCGATACCAGCTTCAGTATTGATGGTCAGCCGATCAGCGACCAGCAGACGCGCGCTTTTTCCAATCCAATCTCTGCGAATGCGATCCAGTCCATGGAAGTCATCAACGGTGTTCCGCAAGCAGAATATGGCGATAAAACGAGTCTGGTGATCCGGACGGCAACGAAATCAGGCTTAGGGGTTACCACGCCCACGGGCAGTTTCTCCGCTGGTTATGGCTCGTTCGGCACTTCGACGGTGGATGGATCGCTCTCGATCGGATCACAGAAGCTGGGAAACTTTATTTCCGTCGATGGCACCAATAGCGGGCGATTTCTGGATACTCCGGAGTTTTATCCCATTCACGCCTACGGCAACTCGGAAAATATCTTTGACCGCATTGATGTTCAGCTGAACAACAGTGACTCGTTTCACTTGAACCTATTCACGGGAGGCGCATGGTTCCAGATCCCCAATGATATCGACCAGTTCGCCGCCGGCCAGAATCAACGGCAAACGAACAAGAATTTCGATATTGCACCGTTCTTCCAACACCTGTTTAGCGCAACCACTTTAATAACCGTGAATGCCTACGTCCGGCATGATCAGGTGGATTACTTCCCCAGCCAGGATCCATTTTTCGATCAACCCGCAACGATGCAGGAAGACCGTCGGCTGACGAATGCGGGGCTGAAAACCGACGTCTCGTATGTCAGGGGCGCTCACAATCTGAAAGCTGGCGCCGACTTCAATCACACCTTCCTGACAGAGCGCTTTAACCTCGGTATAACCAATCCCGCCTACAACGCAGTTTGCCTCAACATTGATGGGACGCCGGATGCCTCCCCCAATCCTACGAATCCCGCACTGTGCTCTGCTGCGGGGTTAAGTCCGAACCCTGGATTTCTGCCAGGATTGCTGCCTTACGATCTGACGCGTGGTGGATCGTTATTCGGATTCAGCGGACACGGCGACATTAAAGAACTGGCAATGTACGTCCAGGACGCGATCACTCTGGGCCGACTGACATTGAATCTCGGAATCCGCGGGGATTTGTATCGTGGGTTGAGTTCCGACAGCTTGGCGGAGCCTCGGGCAGGCGCGAGCTATCAAATCAAAAAGACCAACACCGTTTTGCGTGGATCCTACGGACGGTTCATGCTCACTCCCTATAACGAGAATTTGCTCATCTCGAGTGAAACGGGGGAGGGAGGGTTAGCGCAACATGTGTTTGGTGCGTTCGGATCACAGCCGTTACAGCCTGCTCGCCGCAACCATTTCTCGACTGGCCTCGAACAGGCAATTGGCAAGTATTTATCGGTGGAGGCCGACTATTTCTGGAAATTCACCGATCCCGATTTTGACTTCGATGTTCTGTTCAATACTTCGTTAACCTTCCCGATTCAATGGCGGAAATCGAAAATTGATGGGGCCTCCGTTAAGGTCAACATGCCCGACTTTCACGGCCTGACCGCTTATTCGGTTATGGGGCATACGCGTGCGCGCTTCTTTGGACCGGAGATTGGCGGTCTCATTTTCAATAATCCCGAGCAGATCAATTCGAGTGCTCCCTTTCGTATCGATCACGATCAAGCTTTCGAACAGGTTACGCATCTGCAATATCAGTACGGAAAAAATGTCCCTTGGTTTGGCTTCACCTGGAATTACCAAAGTGGCGAAGTTGCGGGAGCCGTACCATTTGCTACCAACGCAACGGCCCCGGTGAACTTGGCTTACTTGACTGCTGATCAGCAGCTACAAATCGGTTTGGCGTGCGGCGGCGCAGTGCCGACTCTCAGCACGCCGCTGACGAGTTGTGCGCCATCGCAACTGACTGCAACGCGAGTCGTAATTCCGGCGCCCGGAACTGAAAACGATGACCGCAATCCTCCCCGGATCGCGCCGCGCCATACTTTCGATGTAGGGGCTGGGATGGACAACCTGTTCCATACCGACCATTACAAAGCCAATCTTCGCTTCACCGTGGTAAACCTGACCAATAAAGATGCGCTTTATAATTTTCTGTCCACGTTTAGCGGAACGCACTTCATTCCCCCGCGCAGCTATACCGCAGCATTAGGGTTTACGTTCTAACACCCGGGGAATCTGTACAAAATGAAAACGGCCGGAGGAGGAGTTTCCGGCCGCTTTCTTCCCAGGGGGACGAACAACATCACCTACGACGCAAGCGCTTCCAGCGCAATTCGATTCTGGATGACCAGGGTGGAACCGTCGACACGGATAAGCTCCTTTTTCTTCAGATCGCCCATCAAGCGTGTGACCGTCTCGCGCGACGAACCAATCATCTGCGCCATCTCTTCATGAGTCAGAGTGGCACGGACGCGGATCTCGCCCGATTGCGGCGGATGTTGCCAATGGGGTAACCCCGAAAGCAGCAAGCGGGCGAGTTTGCCGAGGGAGGAGCGAGCCAAAATCAGATCATGAATGTCGCGGTATGCGCATTGAAATTCCTGGCTGAGAGCGAGTGAGGAATGAAGCCCAAGCTCACCGCTGTGTTGAATCCGCTCGATCAACGCTTCCCGTCCGATGAAATTTACCTGACACGGTTCAGTCGTCTCTGCCGTCAACTCAAACGGCTGGCCAGAGATGCCCGCGCTCAAACCCAGCACCTCGCCCGGTTCCGCGATCCGCAGGATCAGCACCTTGCCTTCGCGGGAAGTGGTCGATAACTTGGCCTTGCCAGAACACAGGACATAAATGCCTCGAGGCTCTTGTCCTTCCACAAACAGCACGGCTCCGGCGGGATAGGTTGTGATGTGGCTCGCCTCACCTACGGATCGGAGGCCGTCCGGCGAAAGTGAGCAGAACCAACCGTTTCTGCGAAGTTTGCAGACGGCGCAATTCTCAACCACTTCGATCCCGTACGGCCCACTCACTGGGCTGAGTTGAGACTGAAAGTTGTCAGGCTTTCGAAAAGTTGCCGTTTCTCGACGAAGCCGAGCTTTGGCTCTGCGCAAATCACGTTTCAGGACGCGACCATATTCGGTTCTTGCCAAGAGTTCAGCGGCGGAAGCGCGCGTATCACAATCGGACGACGACCGGAGAAGAGCCACCAGCTCCCATCCTGCCGAAGGATCTTTTTCCAAGTGCCACCTGGATGCGATGTGAAACAGATCCAATGGATCGACGCCGGGGATCGCATACTTAAGACCAGGGTTTGAAGCGGCCCATGGTTGCACCGGCTGGCGCATATGGCCGCGGTGCGGGCCCGTGCCTAAAGAAAATCCAGCGAAATCTGGTCTGCAAGCAGCCAGTTGATTGGGAATATTCGGATCGACTCTGGGAAGAGTGGAGCTTTCGCTCTGGGCAAGCGGCGATAGTCGATCCAAGCCGTCGTAAGTTGTTGAACTCATCGTTTCCCGATTCAGGGCAATGGTCCGGAGTAATGAAACACAACCCTTGAATCCCAGGCTTCGGAAAATTACGGAATGAAATTGCAATTGGCGGCAAGCTCAGTGCCAAAGCGGAACCCGTACCTAAGTTGCGGTAAACAACGTGTCAACAGCTGAAGTTCAATTTGGAACGAGAACCGCGAATGACGATGCTGCGGCAGCATGCCGAAACATCGTCAGAATCTTTGGGGAAGATTGTCAGTTTTGATATTCGGCGCGACTGATTCCGAGTTTTTGCATTCGGGATTGCAAAGTAGTTCGTTTCATACCCAGACGCGCGGCTGCTCCGTGCATGCCGGCAATCACTCCGCCGGTCTCCCGGAGTACCCGCAGGATGTGCTCGCGCTCAAGGCTTTCCAGGGTTGAATCGTGAGGAGCGTTGCGTAGTTCGCTCTGCAACTCCGCAATCGGAATGGTCAGGGTTGTGCCTTGAGTGAGAATCACGGAACGCTCAATCAAATTTTCGAGCTCCCTCACGTTTCCGGGCCACGTCCAATTATGCAGCGCCCGCATCGCTTCGTCTGGAACAGCCTCGATCGTCTTATTCATTTTGTTGGCAAACTTCTGGACAAAGTAACGAACCAGAAGTGGAATATCGCGCGTGCGCTCTCGCAAGGCCGGGAGGCGCACAGGAAACACGTGCAACCGATAAAACAGGTCATTGCGAAACTCGTGCGCGTGCACGCTTTTGGCTAAATCTCGATTGGTGGCGGCAATCAAACGAATGTCCACCTTGATGGTTCGAGAACTACCCAGTCGCTCGAACTCCTGATCTTGCAGCACCCGTAAAAGCTTGGGCTGGAGCTCCAGCGGAATCTCGCCAACTTCATCAAGGAATAAAGTTCCTCGATCCGCCAGCTCGAGGCGCCCCAGCTTCTGAGTAATCGCCCCGGTAAAGGCGCCCTTTTCGTGCCCGAAAAGCTCGCTCTCCAGCAAACCCGTGGGAATCGCGGCACAGTTCAGCTTGATAAAGTTGCCACTTTTGCGGGAACTCAGGCGGTGAATGGCCCGTGCGATCAACTCTTTTCCGGTTCCCGTTTCGCCCAAAATCAAGACCGTCGCATCACTCGGAGCAACGGTTTGTACTTGGTCTAGGACTCGCTGAAGGGCGGGGCTTTCTCCAACAATCTCGTCAAACTCGTGAGCCGATCGAGCTTCAGTCTGCAGATAAATAACTTGCTTGTCGAGCCGTTGAGTAAGGTCTCGAATCTCGCGGTATGCGGCTGCACTGTCGAGCGCAAGTGCAGCCTGGGCAGCTACCTGCTTGAAAACTACAAGTTCCTGTGCCTCAAATGCATTATCCGCTTTCCTTCCGAAATTTAAAGTCCCCAGAGTTCCTTTTCTCGAAATCAAAGGAAGCAGGCAGAACGATTGGATCCCCGTCTGCAACAAACGTTCAAGAAACGGAGAACCGCTAACTGCCATGCTGGCGCGATTGTGAATCTTGATCTCTCCATGCAGAAAAGTGGGTCCATAGGCCGGCTCATTCTCGGCCACAACGTTCGGATGTTCTTGTTCCGCCGAAGAGCTAAGAGTATGAGTACGAAGCTGGCGTACGCTTTCGTCATAAAGAGTGATGCTGCTGAAATCGACCTCGATCGCTTTTCCTACGAAGGTAGCGATGGCCGAAAGCAGTTCCTCTTGCTCCACCGTGGCCGCAATTGCGCCACTGAACTCGAGGAATGCCTCGAGAGGCTTGCTCTGGGTTTCAGGAGCGTTGGCCTGGTCCGCCGTAAGAGCGGTTGCCTCACCAAGCTCCATGACGACAACACCCACCCGTCGTATGTTTCCCTCGTGCTCGGCAATTGGAAAATAATTAGCGGTCCAACGCCCGGGCTCGCTCCTGGTCGGAAGCGTTGCGACGATTTCAAAATTTGAGATCGGCTCTCCCGTTGTCAGCACCTGGTGCAGCATGGCCTCGATTTTGAGTGCCATGTCTCCTAGGATTTCACGGACCGTTTTGCCATAGTGCGCGACCGGCGGTACTCCATTCAGTTTCGCCAAGGCGTCGTTGATGTAGATGTAACGCATTTGCTCGTCCCAGACAGCAAAACCAACATTGGGAGCATTTAGTATTTTGGAGATCAACTCGGGGTCAATTGGAGATTTGTCGACGAAGGAGGATTCCGAGCCCCCGGAGCCTTCCGCCCGAAAAACGTACTGCATGAGCTTCTCCTGGCACGCGAAACTACAGAGCCCGTCCAGTGCCCGACCAATTGATTCCCAGGGATATGCTTCGAGTCAGGGACAATAGAGGCGTGAACACGCCACACATACCACAGGCATTGCATTGGACTGTGGAGTCCAGATGCTGCAGCCAGAGTTATCCCATCTACGCGAAGTGGCTGACACGGACATTTGCTACGAGCCGCGAAGGTACTGCTCCCCCTCGTGCAAAACCTTCCCGTGACAGCGAAATTATACGGTAACGATTCGTCAATGCAATACTTTTGTTCGCTTCCGTACAGTCATTCTTTATGACTTGTTTATTTTTGTAACACTCGGGCCGTTCAACTCCGTCGATCGTTCCATTTGGGGAATTGGTCTCGAATTCAAGTTTCCAGCTATCATCAGCACATGGCCCGTGGCTGGGAAAGCAAGTCAGTCGAAGAGCAGCAATCCGAGGCGAATCGGGATAGGGATCGAACTCGACCGCCGCTAACTGCCGAACAGAAAGAGAAGCAACATAACAAGGACAACCTGATGCTGGCCCGGTCGCAGGTGCTGGAACGGTTGGAAAAAGCTTCCAATCCCCGGCATCGCGAGATGCTGCAACGTGCTTTGGCGGATTTAGAGACGCAAATAGCCCAGCTGTGCTAGGCCTTTCGTGGCCTAGGCCCTTCTTCGGTTGGCCGGGTATAATAAAACCTATCCCCCATGAAAGCTTACGTTTACGTTTCGCTGAAGAAGAGCGTGCTGGATCCTCAGGGAAAGACGATTTATGGCGCGCTCAAAAAGATGGGCTACAAAGGTTTGGAAGAAGTTCGGCAAGGGAAGTATTTTGAGATCAGCCTGGACGGTGATTTGAGCCGGGCGGAGGCGGAAGCGGAAGTGGGGCGGATCGCCAGCGAGGTCCTCACCAATCCAGTCATCGAAGAATTTCGCGTTACCCTTGAGAACTAATCGTCCAGATCCTCAGGCAGATCACTAGCGTCATTCGGTTCCCCCGCCGATCGCAGGAGCAAACAACCATGTGCGGCATTGTGGGATATGTAGGTAAGAAGCGGGTCGTGCCGGTCATCATTGACGGCCTTCGAAGACTGGAATATCGCGGATATGATTCGGCAGGAATCGCCGTCTCCGGAAATGGCGAAGGCTTGCAGATACGCCGCGCCGAAGGCAAACTGCGCAATCTCGAAGAAGCGATCCGTCTGAAGCCACTGGATGGCACCTACGGCATCGGTCACACACGTTGGGCGACTCACGGCCGTCCCACGGAGGAAAACGCTCACCCGCATCGCGACTGCAGCGGGCGCATTGTCGTGGTGCACAACGGCATCATCGAAAACTACATTGTGCTCAAGCGTCAGTTGATCCAGGAAGGGCACAAGTTCACGACGGAGACTGACACCGAGATCATCGCTCATCTGGTGGAACGATATTTTCTTCAAAGCAACAATGGCCATGGCCGCCCCTCGTTGGAAGAAGCAGTTCGCAAAACTGTCCGCCAATTAACCGGTGTTTTCGCCCTGGCGGTGATCGCGATCGACGAACCGAACAAGATCGTCGCGGCCCGCAATGGCCCGCCCGCTGTGATCGGGCTTGGCAAGGACGAGTATTTTGTAGCGTCGGACGTGCCGGCAATTCTCTATCACACGCGCGACTTATTTTTCCTTGGTGATGGCGATCTGGCGGTGATCACGCCACAGGGTGTTCAACTGACGGATTTCGATGGACATCCGGTTGTGCGCCAGGTTCAGCACGTTACCTGGGACCCGATCATGGCCGAAAAGGGCGGGTTCAAGCATTTCATGCTGAAAGAAATTTACGAGCAGCCTCGCGCGGTTCGGGATACCACGCTAGGCCGCATTTCGCAGGAAACCGGGCATATTTTCCTGGATGAAATGGGTATCAGCGAAACCGAATTTCGCGCGGCTAAGAAGATCAACATCGCTGCGTGTGGGACCAGTTGGCACGCGGCACAAGCCGGCAAATTCATGATCGAACGCCTGGCGCGGATTCCGGTGGAAGTCGACTACGCAAGTGAATGGCGCTATCGAGATCCAATCATTGGTTCCGATACCTTAACCATGCTGATTTCGCAATCGGGCGAAACGGCTGATACCATCGCGGCGCAGCGCGAAGCCAAAGCTAAAGGCTCGAAGACGATTGCGATCTGCAACGTCGTCGGCTCGATGATCACACGTGAAGCGGCAGGAACCATCTACACTCACGCCGGGCCGGAGATTGGAGTCGCTTCGACCAAGGCTTTTACTGGCCAGCTCACCGCGCTTTATCTGTTCGCGATGTATCTGGCGGAAGTGCGTGGAGCGATCAGCGACGAGGGTGCTCTAGCTGCGGTCGAGGAACTGCTTCGTATTCCGGGAAAGCTGGAACATCTCCTGACCCGCGACGAAGAGACTGAAGCGCTGGCGAAGGAATATATGCGCGCCCAGGATTTTCTCTTTCTCGGACGTGGCATTCATTACCCCATCGCGCTGGAAGGCGCGCTCAAGCTGAAGGAAATTTCCTACATCCATGCCGAGGGCTATCCCGCAGGCGAAATGAAGCATGGCCCGAATGCGCTGATCGATGAAGACTTGCCGGTGGTCATCATTGCGACCCGTGACGAGAAGGATGAACTTTCCAAACTACGGTACGAAAAAACTATCTCGAACCTGAAAGAAGTGAAAGCAAGGTCGGGCAAGGTGATTGCGCTGGCAACCGAAGGCGATAACGATATCAAAGAATCTGCCGACCACGTACTTTATGTTCCACCGGCTCCAGATGAGTTGTCGCCGATTCTTGAAATCGTCCCGTTACAATTGCTGGCATATCACATCGCCGTTCGCCGCGGTTGCGATGTCGACCAGCCAAGAAACCTGGCAAAATCGGTGACCGTGGAATAGTCAGCGCCGCGTGATTATTGGCCTTTGAGTTTCAGCTTGGACTTGTTTTCTTCGAGAAACTCCCGCAGCTTGTCGGCGGCATCGAGCAGCCGATTCCATTGCTCGTAATACAAGGTTACTGGGAATCGGCCTAAGCCATACACACTCACCCCGCCCTTTTCGCCGACTCGAAATTCCAGTGAGCCGGTTCGACGCTGTCCTTGCTGCTTCTCCATCTCCGCCAATCGCGCTTTTAATTCCTCGTAAGTTGGTTCTGCCATTGCATGCCTCGTTCTAAGAAATATCGAATTTCCATCATAGGCATTGCGCACTCATTCGTCGAGAGGAAGGCGTTGGGCTATTGCTGCCCTGAGGTTTGTCACCACGAAGTCCACGAAGGTTCACTAAGGCTCTGGCTACGAGCTCTTCTTCGTGCTCCTTCGTGACCTTGGTGGTTGAATGGAGATTATTGTCGTTGGACTGCGACCTTTAACGGTTAAGTTCTATAATCCTTACTTTCTCGGAGGATACTTGGCCTACGACGACCTGCGGGCGTGGATAGCAGCACTCGACCGCGTTGGCGAACTAAAGACAATTCGCGCCGAAGTCGATCCCATTCTTGAAATTACGGAAATTACGGATCGGGTCAGCAAGATGAGTGGCACGGCGCCGGGCGGGCCGGCCCTATTGTTTCAGAACGTTAAGAGTTATCCCGGCTCGCAAGTCCTGATCAATCAATTCGGCTCCGAACGCCGCATGAAAATGGCGCTGGAAGTCGATTCTCTGGATGAAGTCGCGGAACGCATTCGCGCCTTCATGGACGTGAAGTCCCCGCAAGGCTTCTTCGACAAAGTGAAAATGCTCCCCATGCTCGCAGAGATGGGAAAATTCTTTCCGAAAACGGTTTCCTCCGGACCTTGCAAAGAGGTTGTCAAACGTGACAATTTCTCGTTGCTGGATTTTCCCATCCTCCAATGCTGGCCGAAAGATGCTGGACGGTTCATCACATTGCCATGCGTGATTACTCGCGATCCCAATACCGGCAAGCGCAATGTCGGTTGCTATCGCATGCAGGTCTACGACGCCCGAAGCGCCGGAATGCACTGGCAACGCCAAAAGATCGGAGCCGAACATTATCGAGAGATGCTGCGGCGGGCCGCGGCACAGCCGGCCGAAGCTCAGCGATCCGAGGCCGCAGTCGACATCATGGCCCGAACTTCAGGCGGATCTCGAATCCCCGATAACGGTTTGCCGCCGGGAAAAATGGAAGTCGCCGTTGCCATCGGCACGGACCCCGCGCTTACTTTTTCCTCGATTGTTCCCGCTCCGCCGGATGTCGAGGAATATCTGATCGCAGGTTTTCTCCGCCAGAAACCCGTCGAACTGGTGAAGTGCGAAACCGTGGATCTGGAAGTCCCCGCTACCGCTGAAATTGTCCTCGAAGGCCACGTGCACCTGGACGAACTCAGGGCTGAAGGGCCGTTCGGCGATCACACCGGTTTCTATTCGCTCGAAGATCTCTATCCTGTGTTCCACGTCAACTGCATCACCCACCGCAAAGACCCGATCTACTCGACCACAATCGTCGGCAAGCCTCCCATGGAAGATGGCTGGATGGGCAAAGCGGTCGAGCGAATTTTCCTGCCGCTGATGCGTCTCACGATTCCCGAACTCGTGGATATCAACCTTCCCATTGAAGGCATCTTCCACAACCTGATGCTGGTCTCGATCAGAAAATCCTATCCCGGCCAGGCCCGCAAGGTGATGAATGCGATCTGGTCGCTTGGGCAGGCGATGTTTACGAAGTGCATTGTGGTGGTAGACGAAGACGTCAACGTGCAAGACATCGCCGAGGTCACTCTCAAAGCTTTGAACCACATTGATCCCGAGCGCGACATCCAGTTCACGCTGGGCCCGGTGGATTCGCTCGACCATGCCTCGCGGCTACCGAACTACGGCTCGAAGATGGGCATTGACGCCACCCGCAAATGGGCCGCCGAAGGCTTCACCCGGCCTTGGCCGGATGAAATCCTGATGGATGAAAAAACCAAGGCTCTGGTTGACAAGAAATGGAAGGCGCTCGGGTTGGAATAAGTCGACCGCTCAGTTGATCCCGTGGGCATTCAGGTGCGCCGAGTAGCTCTGATCCAGCTTCTTGATGTGCTTCACCAGCCAGTCCTTTAGGAATTCCAGAACTGCGACCGAATTTCCGCCCGTGCCCGCATCAAGATCGTGTTGGAAATCAGCCACCTGCTTAACAAATCTCTGATGTTCCAGGCGATGTCCGGGCAGCGCAGGATACTTGCACTGTTCCATTAATGCCTCTTCCGCGCCAAAGTGAGTGTTTGTATAGTTGCTCAGTTCCGCCACAATTTGCTGCATTAGCTTGCGCCCTTTGCCCATGCGCATGGCTTCATGCAAGGCATTCATCAGATCAAATAATTTCTGATGCTCTTGATCGCACCGCTTTACTTTAACGCTGTAAGATGGGTCCCACGTAACCAAAGCCATTGCCGGCCTCCTTTTCAATAAATGCCTTTTGCATTGAGATGTGACGAGTAGCTCTTGTCCATCCCGTAGATGTGTTTAGCGAGCCAACCTCGCAGGAATTCCAGGACCGCGGCCGTGTTGACTCCCTGGTTGCTATCCAGCGCATTTTTGAACTGCGCGGCGCTGGACATCAACTTCTGATGCTCTATTCGGTGGATCTCCAACCCGGGGAATTTCGCCTGCTCCATCAAAGCTTCTTCTCTTTGAAAATGGGTGTGGGTGTATCTAACCAACTCTTCGACAATGCCACGGACCACGCTGTTTCCCTTCCCCTGCTTCATAGCGTCATGCAAGCAATTCAGGAGATAGAACAACTTTTGATGATGCCCGTCCAATTCCGCCACTTTTACGCTGTAGGACTGATCCCAGGTAAGTAACGCCATTGCGTGCCACTCCGCTGTTGCGCATCATTGTGGAAATCGGCACAACCTGGCCAAACTTTAAAAAATCGAATGCTCACCTTGCTTTGCAAACTGCGTCTAAGCTAGAGTTCTTGTCAACCATTGACAGGAGAGGCGGACAGTGGCGAAACCAACGGATCTGGTGCAGGGAACGGTCGACGTTCTCATCTTGAAGACACTCACTTTGGAGCCCATGCATGGATGGGGCATCGCCCAACGGATTCGTCAGCTTTCACAGGAAGTTTTGCAGATAAATCAAGGGGCGCTATATCCCGCGCTGCACCGGTTAGAACAACAAGGGTGGATTCAATCGCATTGGGGCGAGTCGGAGAATAACCGGCGCGCCAAGTATTACTCGCT
>Ga0070731_10000803_pt1 | contig 37398 bp, 29 predicted proteins | sample Coa_R1_2_FD_66448 | JGI IMG/M metagenome (GOLD analysis project Ga0070731, IMG submission 66448) | Surface soil microbial communities from Centralia Pennsylvania, which are recovering from an underground coalmine fire - Coalmine... | ecosystem: Environmental > Terrestrial > Soil > Unclassified ...
GCTGGGAGACGCCGGGAGCGCCCTGGTGATCGCCCCGGTCCTCATCCTGTGGCTGCGCGACCCCCGGATCCGGCCGAACCCCCGGCAGATCCTCGAGGGCGTGCTCATCGCGATCGCGTTCGGAGCGGTGGGCGTGCTGGTCTTCGGGGTCCCGTTCCGCCTGGGATCCCGGACCTTCCCGCTTCCCGGGACGCTGCCCCTCCTGGCGTGGGCGGGCTTCCGGCTGGGCCGCCGCGGGACCGCGGGCGCCGTCCTCGCCCTCTCCGCGCTGGCCATCTGGGGGACCCTGGAAGGACGGGGAAGTTTTGCCCAGAGGGCGAGCTCCGGGGAAGAATCCCTCCTCTTCCTCCAAATCTTCCTGGCGGTCTCCTCCGCGACGGCGCTCGCCGTGGCCGCGTCGGTCCACGAGCGGAAGGAAGCGGAGCGGTCGCTCGCGCTCCTGGCGGCCGCGGTGGAATCCTCGGTGGACGCCATCCTCGTGGTGTCCCCGGAGGGGACGATCCTCCGCTGGAACCGGGCGGCGGAGCGGCTCTACGGGTATTCGGAAGAGGAGGCCCGGGGAAAGCCGATCTCGATCCTCATTCCCGACGCCCGCCGGCTGCAGGAACAGGCCCTTCTGTCGCGCGTGGTCCAGGGGGAGCGGATCGACCACTACGAAACCGTCCGCCAGCGGAAGTCGGGATCGCTGGTCGATGTCTCCCTGACCATTTCTCCCGTCAAGAACCGGGAGGGTCAGATCATCGCCGTCTCGAAGACGGCTCGGGAGGTGACGGAACAAAAGCGCGTCCAGAAGGAGATCCTGCGGCTCAACGCCGAGCTGGAGCTCCGCGTCCAGGAACGGACGGCGCGCCTGGAAGCGGCCGTCCGGGAACTCGAAAGCTTCACCTACAGCGTCGCCCACGATCTGCGCGCCCCCCTCCGCGGCATGCACCAGTTCTGCGAGCTCCTCCTCGAGGAGAAGTCGGACCTGCTGGATCCGGAAGCCCGGGGATGGATCCGCCGCGTGGTGGAGAGCTCGGAGCGAATGGACACCCTCATCGAGAGCCTTCTCGCCTACAGTCGCATCGGGCGGCAGGACCTCGTCCTGTCGGCCCAGGATCTCTCGAGGATCGTCCCGGAGATCCTCGAGTCGATGAAGTCGGAGATCCACGATCGGCAGGCGACGGTGACCGTCGATCCCGGGCTCCCCCGTGTCCTGGGCCACCCGGTGCCGCTCACCCAGTGCCTGACCAACCTCCTTTCCAACGCCACCAAGTTCGTCCCCGCCTCGCGGAAGCCGCTCGTGCGCGTGTCCGCCGACCGGAAGGAGGGGGTCGTCCGAGTCGTGGTCGAAGACAACGGGATCGGCATCGACGAACGCCACCGGGATCGCCTCTTCCAGATCTTCCATCGGCTTCACAACACCGAGGAATACCCCGGCACGGGGATCGGGCTGGCCATCGTGAAGAAAGCCGCCGGACAGATGCACGGATCCGTCGGGTTCGAGTCGGCCCCCGGACAGGGGACCCGCTTCTACTTCGATCTGCCGGGGGCGTAGGCCTCCGGCCCGGGACCCCGACCGCCAGACGCTCAGGACCGTTGGTGGCCGGGCCGGTCGCGTCGGGGGGGGGCGCTTACTTCTCGAGGAGCTTGAGGGGGCCGGCCTGGTAGTACGCCCCCGCCCGGAGCCGGAGATAGCCGCCGTCGTCGTCGGGGAAGTCCGACGTCTCCCCCTTGTTGCCCGCCACGGGCGGAGGGTTGGTGACCCCGTCCTTGGCGTTGTCCTTGTGCACCGTGCACTCGACGGTGCCGCCGCCGAAGAGCAGGCCGATGAAGCCCGCGTCGGCCCACTCGGCGAGGTGCCGGTTCGTGGGATACTGTTCCAGCCAATACTCGGCCCGGTTGTCCATGAAGTGCCAGGGGGTGTTGTTGCAGGCCGCCATGATGGTGTTGCCGAGCGGGATGCGCCAGATCATGAGCGGCAGCCCGGTCCGCGCGTAGACCTGCTTCCCCCAGTCGCGGAACGCGGCAAAGTCGGCGTCCTTCCACCAGGCGTCGGTCGCCCCGCGCGCCTCCTTGTACCCCGCGTCGCGATCGCCCACGTCGGTGAAGAGCAGCTCCCAGGCGCCGCAGCGGAGGAGGGCGTCGGCCGCGACCTCGGGGGTGAACCCGTCCACCTTGGAGACGTGCCAGGCGAGGAGGACGTTCGGGGCGAGGCGGTCGCGGAGGACGCCGAAGGCCTTCCCGAACGACGCGGCGGTGTCGTCGAGGCCTTCCAGCTCGGGGACGCCGGTCGACTTCACCATGACAGGGATCCGGTCGAGCGAGTTCGGGCTGAATTCGGGCGAGGCGAGGAAGCGCGCCCAGAGACCCGGCTCGACGTGGAGGATCACGGGCTTCTTGTGCGCGCCCGCCAGCTGCATGAGGAGGCGGACATCCTCGAAGTAGCGGCGCATCGTCTTGGGGTCGCGGCAGTTTTTCTGGATCTCCGCGGCGAGGGCGGACGGCTCGAGTTTCGCGGGCGACGATTTCAGCATCCCGTAGTACGTGAAGACCGGAAGGACGCCCAGGTTCTGCGACTCCTGGAGATACATCGTCACGAAGGAGCCGTTCGCGTTCCACTGGGTCCAGTTGCTCCCCAGGTGCTGGTAGCGCAGGTCCCAGCGGCAGCCCTGCGCGCGGGTCTCGTCGATGTACTTCTCGGCCCAGCCGCTCATGACCCCGAGCATGACGTGGTCCTTGCCCAGGCGGCGGAGCAGCTCCCCGCGGAGCGGCTCGGCGACGAGCGGCGCCGCGGCGGACGCCGTCGCGGCTTGGCCGCCGCGGACTTCGATCGCGGCGTCGGCTTTCGAGAACGCGACCTTGCCCTCGCGGACCAGGAGCTTCGTGGATTCCTTCCCGACCGCGAGGCTGAAGCTCGTGCCCAGCACCGTCGTCCGGGAATGGGGGGTCGTGAGGATCATGGGGCGGTCGGCCGGCTGATGCGCGGCCTCCACGAAGACGACGCCCTTCAGGATCCGCACGTGTTTCGCCGTGCCGTTGCGGTTCTCGTCCAACGTCAGCGCCGAGTCGGAATCGATCTGCAGGGTCGTTCCGTCCCGGTAGCGGAGCCAGGCCCAGGAGCCCGGCTGGACGTGGACCGTATCGCCGCTCCGCAGGGAGGAAGGGATCCGCTCGGCCAGGGTCTCCCCGTCCCGCTCGACCACCACGTCGCCCCCCCAGGCGACCAGGGTCGAGGCGGGCGCGTCGCGCCAGAGCGCCCAGATTCCGAGGCCTCCCAGGACCACGGCCGCCGCGGCGGCCGCCGCGACCAGACCCCAGGCGCGGCGCCTCGGCCGGCGGACGGGCTCCAGGCCTTCTTGCTGGATCTTCGCCATCACCCGGGAGTCGAGGGCTCGTCCATGGGACGGGATGGCCACGCTCACGATTTCGGCCAGCCGGTCGCAGGAGGCGTCGGGACCCAGGGCCCCGTGCAGGAGGCCGTGGAGGCGCAGCGTGTCGACGACGTCCCGGCGGAAGGCCGGGTCGGCCTTCAGGAGGTCCAGGAAGCGGCCCAGCGCCGCGGCATCCGCCGTCCGGTCCAGGACCTGCTCGACGAGGACGGTTTCTTCCGGCGTCATGAGGACCTCGACTTCGACATGCAGGCCTGGAGTTCCTTGCGGCCGCGGAAGAGGAGCGAGCTGATGGCGCTCACGCTCGTGCGGTGGCGCGAGGCGATGACGGTGACCGTCTCCCGCTCGTAGTACCGGGCCTGAAGCACGCCCAGGAGGCGCTGGGGCAGCTTCTCGATGCAGGCCCGCAGCTGGTCGACCGCCGGGACGTCGTCGCCCTCCTGGCGCTTCGTCACCTCGTCGAAGACCTCCTCCGCGGCCTTGGCGCGCAGCTTCTCGAGGGCCTCGCCGTGCTGGTACGAGCGGCGCAGGTGCATGAGCAGCTTGTTCCGGGCGATGCCCTTGATCCACGGGCCGAAATCCTGGTCGATCTTGAAGTCGCGCAGATGCTCGTAAGCCGCCACGAAGGTCTCCTGGGCCAGGTCTTCCACGACGTCGGTGGAGGAGAGATGGCCGGCCAGGCAGGCGCGGACGACGGAGCCGTACTCCTTCACGATCGCCCGGTAGGCGTCGCGGTCGCCCTTCAAGACCTTCTGGATGACGGCTTTCATGAGGCTATCGTACCCCCCTTTGCGCGGGACCGCGGAATCTTGCGGGGAATCGGCAGGGGGAGGACTGGGACGGCGAGGCAGCTCTCCGGGGAGCTCTCCGAGGAGCTTCAGGGGCTCCCGAGAGCAGCGGCCCTCAGGGGATCTGGATGCCTTCGAAGCGGAACGGAATCTCGACCAGATGGAATTCCGTGATCCAATCGAAGCTCAGATGATCGGGCGTCTCGATCCCGGCGGGAAAGACCAGGGTCCGCGAAATCAGGGTTCCCGATTCCGACCCGAAGGGAGACGACGCGGGATGAGACTTTCCCTCCTTGTCGACGAGGACCACGGAGTCTTCCTTCAGCCGCTGGCTCGGCGACCCCTGATCTCCTTCCGCCCGGATCGTCATGGACAGCCCGGTGGGAGTCTTGACCAGCTCGTCGACGTCGAGCGTGTAGTCCCCGGCCCGGATCTTCCGTTTTCCCTCCTCGAGGGGGATCGAGAGAGTGACGTGTTTCACCTCAAAGCGGATTTGGGTCCGTCCCTCGATGGCCAGGGGCCCTTTGTCGCTGCGGACCAGGACGGCGCTGATGAAGGTGTACGGGGGGGCTCGATAGCTCCGGACGCCCTCCCAATCGATCCGGGGAATCCTCTGGTCCTGGCCGGCGGCGTCCACCGCGGAATCGATGAGGAGGGCCTCCTGGATTCCGTCCTGGACGGGGCTTAGGTTTCGCTGGTACGAGGCGCTCAGCGTCACGAGGCCCACTTGGGCGGAGCGACCGGGCTCTCGCAGTTCCAGCCGCTGGATCTCGAGCACCGAGAGGCGGAACTGCTCCACCAGCCGTTCCGGGAGGAGAGCGGGGGGCCCGGGGAGGACCTTCGTGACCTTTTGGTCCACCTGGACGTGGACCTTGGCCGCGCGACTCAGGGCCTCGTAGGTTTCCCAAAGCGTGGCCCCCCGGAGATCGAGATCGACGAGGCTCGCCTCATTCAGCCTGTCTCCGGCGAGGGGTTCGTCGAGGGCCTTCTTCAGCTCCTGGAGCACCTCTCCCAGCTTCCGCTGCCGGAACGTCGCGGTGACCCGCTTGGTCGGCCCGAAGATCTTCGCCATTTCCGCGCGCTTCCGGAGCGTGGACACGAGATCGCGGAGCCGGGCGCGGACCTCCAGATCTTCTCCCGCCTGGGCCTGCAGGCGCTCGATCGACTCGAGCCCCAGGCTTTCCAGCTGCCGCGAGGCGGCGTCGCGGTCGCGCACGTCGTCGCTCCGCAGCCGGTCGAGCAGGGCCGCCGGACTATCCTGAGCGAGAAGGATCCAGATCAGCGTCGTGATCATCAGGCGTCCGTCTAAAACACGATGTTCCGGAACGAAAACGGAATCTTCATCCGTTCGGAAGCGCCGCGGGCGTTCAGGATCAATTCTTTGGGACGCGGGTCCCCGTCGTTCGTCTTGGCCTCGAAGTCCCGCTCGTGGTCCCCCACCTCTCCGAGGTAGAACCGCTCTCCCCCATCGAATCGGGCCTGATCGTCGAAGGCGTCCCGGACGGTGGGGAGGGGCGTCGACTTCCGGGGCTCGAACTGGAGGCTGGCGACCCAGAGGGACGACTTCCCGTCGCGTTTCACCTCCGTCAGCGCCTGGACGACCAGGCTGCCCAGAGGCGCTTCCACTTTCGTTCCCGCGACCAGGGGCACCCGGAGCTCCGAGACGCGCCGGACGTCGACCTGGACCGCCCCCTCCAGCGTTCCGAGCCCCTTGGCGAGATCGAAGTCCTGCAAGCGGCCCGTCACGACCAAGCTCCGGTGGAGCAGCGGTTCGGTATCCACCTGAACCGCCGGCAGATCGTCCAGACGGTTCTTTCCCCACCGCACGTCGTTGCCGCTTGGATCGAGGGCGGAGGTTACGCTCAGGGTGTTCTCGGCGAAGACCCGACCGATATCGAAGGACGGCGTCCAGGACAGGCCGAGTTTCACCCGAACGGAGGACCCAAGTCCCGACTCCGACCGGTGGGTGGTGCGGGTGAAGCTCAGGACGGAGACTCTGTAGGGCCCGGAGTAGGAGGAAGGCGTGTCCACCCAGGCTCCGGGGATGAGCGACCAGTCTCCGGCCGTCCCGGGGGGGTCTTTCTCACGATAGGTCATGTCGCCATGAGCCCGGCACAGGGCGTCGAGCGCCTCCAGGAATCCGCTGTCCCGGATCTTGAGGCTCACCTTCTTGTCCAGAACGTCCGGATGGACGACCACCTTCTCGCTAAAGAACGTTGCGACCTCCTTCGCCAGGACCTGGACGGAATCCGACCTCTCGAGCGTCAGCTTGGGAGGCTCCTGGAGAGCTGCAAAAAGCGAGCCCAGCGCAAGAACGGCGGCCAGTCGCATCACCCTCCACTATAGACGACGGAAGGAGTTGGCCTCTCCAGCTTTTTGCTATAGTGCGCCCATGGCGGACATTCCCGTCAATGAGCGGATCGTGGTGCCCGACGCCGCCGTCGAGACGAAGGCGGTCCGGGCCTCCGGACCGGGCGGACAGAACGTCAACAAGCTCGCCACCAAGATCCAGATGCGGGTCGACCTGGACCGCATCCCGGGCCTTCAGGGGGAGGATCTCTTCCGCGTCCGGACCTTCCTGAAATCGCGCCTGGACGCCGAAGGACGGCTGCTCGTCATGAGCCAGGAGACCCGCGACCAGTCCCGGAACCGCGACGACTGCGCCCGGAAGGTCGCCGAGCTGATCCGCGCCGCGCTCTTCCGCCCCAAGGTCCGGCGCCGGACCCGTCCGACCCACGCGTCCAAAGAGCGCCGGATCGAGGCGAAGCGCCATCAGGCCGACCGCCTCAAGAACCGGAAGGTCGACGACTAATTCCTCACCGGACTCCGCGCCGACGGAGAACCCATTCCCAGGCGGACACATTTTCGCCACTTCGGCTTTAGTCATTGCATACTTAGGATGTGGGGCGGGGTCTGGGGCGGAGACCCATGGAGGTCGGAATGGCGGTCCGGCGCTTGGCTCCGATCCTGTTCATCCTGGCGTCGCTTCCGGTCTTTTCCTCCGAGACCGAGGACGTCCCCCCCTGCCTGCGCCTCCAGGACCGGGCGGCGCTCCGCGTCTGGCCCGAGTCGCGGGTCGATCCCGATGACGCCTCGCACGACTCCTTCTTTGAAGATGAAGTCTGGGCCAAGGTCGGCGAACGCACCTGCCTGAACTGCCACATCTCGGGCGGCGACGCCGAGGAGAGCAAATTCCTCCTCAAGGACGCGTCGCTCGATCCGGGCCTCGTCCGCCTGAACCGCCAGGCCTTCGAGAAGATGGCCGCCCGCCGGGCCGACGGGAAATCGCGGCTTCTGGTCAAGGTGAGCGGCGGCCAGAATCACGGCGGCGGCGTCACCCTCAAGCCCGAGTCGACCGGATATCGCATCCTGGAGAGCTTCGTCCGGCACGTGGAGGGAGCCGCCGATCGCGCCGAGGGCAAGGGGAGCGACTACGTCCCCCCGCCGTTCTTCAGCGGCGTCCGGATGGCGTCCCCCCAGCGGCTCCTCCGGCGCATGACGCTCTCGCTCGCCGCGCGGCTTCCCACCGACGCCGAGGGGGCCCTGGTCGCGGAGAAGGGGGCCGGCGCTCTCGGGGGAATCCTGGACACGCTGATGACGGAGCCCGCCTTCTACGACCGGCTGAAGGAGGGCTTCAACGACATCTTCCTCACGCTCGGCTACGACGGCAACGGGGAGGACGCGCTTTCCTACGACCACTTCGAAAAGACGCGGCACTGGGCGGAGAAGTTCAGCCTGGACCAGATCCCCGAAAAGGAGCGGCAGAAGGCCCGCTACAAGCTCTGGGACGACTATCGCAAGGCGCTGAAGCACGAGCCTCTCGAACTGATCCAGTACATCGTCCAGAACGACCGGCCGTTCACCGAGATCGTCACCGCGGACTACCTCCTGATGACGCCCTATACGTCCCGCGGCTACGGCGTCTTCGAGGCGTTGAAGGACAAGTTCAAGAACGTCGACGACCCCTTCGAGTACATCCCGGCCAAGCTGCCGGCGCTCAAGGGGCGCGACGGGAAGACGCAGAAGACGGCCGAGGGGATCTATCCGTCCGCGGGCCTGCTCACCATGTTCCAGTACCTCCGCCGCTATCCGACCACGGTGACGAACCGGAATCGCGCCCGGGCGCGGATGTACTACCGGCACTTCCTGGGCATCGACGTCATGGCGCTCGCCCCCCGCGTCACCGACGCGGCGGCCGTCGCGAAGAAGTTCTCGAATCCCACGATGCAGGCGCCCGACTGCGTGGTCTGCCACAAGACGGTCGACCCGGTGGCCGGTCTCTTCCAGGACTACTTCAACGAGGAAGGGCACTACGGCCCCCGGAAGGAAGGCTGGTTCACCGACATGTTCGGTCCCGGCCTGGAGGGCAAGGCCCTCGCTCCCGAGGACCGCTGGCGCTCGCTCCAGTGGCTCGGCGCCGAGACCGCGAAGGATCCGCGCTTCGCGGTCGCCATGGTCGAGCACGTTTACTACATCCTCTTCGGGAGGAAAGTGCTGCTCGCGCCGCTCGACATCGACGATCCGCTCTTCACCCCGAAGCGCCGGGCCTACCTGACCCAGCGGCGCGAGATCCACGACATCGCCCGCCGGTTCAGCCAGGGCGGATTCAACCTGAAGACGGTCTTCAAGGCGCTGGTGGCGTCGCCCTTCTACCGGGTCGACGGCCTGGCCGAAGCCGCCAAGCATCCCGCCCGCCGGGCGGAGCTCGACGACATCGGCATCGTCCGGATGCTGACGCCCGAGCAGATCGAGCGGAAGGTCTCGGCCGTGTTCGGGAAGCCCTGGGGGCGTCTTGTCGACGAGGAGTACCGCATCCTCTACGGAGGGATCGATTCCAAGGCCGTGACCGAGCGGATGAGCGATCCGAGCGGGGCGATGGGGGCGATCCAGCGCATCTTGTCGAACGACGTGGCCTGCAAGAACGTGGCGACCGATTTCAGCCTCGAGCCCGCGAAGCGGCGGCTCTTCCCGTCGATCGAGCCCGACGTGGTCCCGGGCGGCGGACCGGACGCGGATCTCAAGATCCGGCAGGCGATCGTCCATTTGCACGCCCTGCTCCTGGGCCAGGAGCGCGCTCCGGATCATCCCGAGATCGAGCGGACCTGGCAGCTCTTCACCGGCATCCTGGAGGATGCCCGGGGCGTGAAGGGCGTCGACAAGCGGGAAAGCTATTTCTGCGGCGCGGTCCGGGAGAAGCGCGTCGACGATCCCCACTATACGATCCGGGCCTGGCGGGCCGTGGTGACCTATCTGCTCCGGCAGGACGACTTCCTGTACGAATAGAGGATGACGATGGACCGACGCCAGTTCCTGAAGCTCGCCGGCGCGGCCGGATTCGGGGTCGCCCTGCCGCTGGGTCTCCCGGAAGGCGCCCAGGCGCAGGCCGACGCGGCCCCCTACGAGGGGCCGTTCTACATCGTGTTCAACGCCTCCGGCGGCTGGGACACGACGTACCTCATGGATCCCAAGGGCGTGAACGGCATCAACCGCCTCTACGATCAGGGGGAGATCGGGACCGAGGGCCAGCTGCACTTCGCCCCGAACGCCGCCCAGGTGAAGGCGGGCATGAGCAACGAGGCCTTCTTCGCGAAATACGGCCAGGAGCTGCTCGTCGTGAACGGGATCGACTACTCGGTGAACAACCACGATCCCTGCGCGCGCTACATGGCGACCGGCAAGCTGGACAGCCTGGCCTACCCGACCTTCGCGGCCCTGGTGGCCGCCTGCAAGGGGACGCAGTATCCGCTCGCCTTCCTCACGTTCGGGAACTATTCGAGCACGGGGAATCTCGTGCCGATGGCGCGCATTCCGTATCTCCAGTCCCTCGCCCTGGTCGCGAACGCCGACTCGGTCGGCGGCACCCTCCAGCATCCCTATCACGACCCCTTCGCCCTCGACCGGATCGAGAAGGCGCTCCGGGAACAGTCCGAATCGCGCTCCGTGGACCCCCGGCTCCCCCGGGTGGAGCGGGCCGAAAGCATGCTCTACGCGGCCCAGCTCAACTCGAAGACCCTCGCCCGCGTGACCCCGTTTGTCCCCAAGAATCCTCCCAAGGAACGCCTCTCCCAGCAGGTGGACATCGCGCTCGCGTCCTTCAAGGCCGGAGTCTGCGTGTCCGCGAACCTGACCATCGGCCAGTTCGACAGCCACAACAACAACGACGTCGACCAGATGAAGCTGATCCCCGAGTTCCTCGCCGGCGTCGACTACTTCATGCGGCGCGCCGAAGAGCTGAAGATCCGCGAGAAGGTCGTGGTGATCATCCAGAGCGAAATGGGCCGCACTCCGAACTACAACAATGGGAACGGCAAGGACCACTGGTCGATCGGCTCGGCCATGTTTCTCGGCCGCGGCATCCAGGGCAACCGCGTCGTCGGCGCGACGGACGAAAAGCAATTCCTGGTCCCGGTCGATCCGAAATCCCTGGCGATCGACAAGGAGAAGGGCGTCCGGATGCGCCTGGAGCACCTGCACCAGGCGCTCCGCGAGCTGTCCGGCATCGAGAATCACGCCTACAGCAAGCAGTTCCCCCTCCCGATCGTGGAAGGCGAGCGCCTCGTGGGGCTCTGGGGCAAGGCCTAAGCGGCCACGCCCGCTCGCGCCAGGGACGGGAGCGCTCCCCGGTCCGGGCTCGAGAGAGGCCGGGCGGGGCCAGGATGGACACGCGGCCCCTGCCGCCCGGCTCCTGGAGTCCCTTCCGGTCCCGCGGGGCCGGGAAACACGTCCGCCGGAAGTGATCACCGGGCCCTCCGGAACCGGGCCCCAATTTCGCAACGATTCCGACAATTTCGTGGCCCCCCACCCTCCGGCCCCGCCCCGGGCCTCCCGGAGGTCCTGGTGGCACGGTCCTTGCGTTCAAGGGTCTGTCCGGCCCAGGGGCCACCGTGACGGGCCCCGGGCGCCAGGAGGACGTCGAACCGTTCGGAGGGGTGATGGACCAGGGGAATGCAGCAGCCTCGGAGCCGGCCCGGATCCTCCATGTCGAGGACGACCCGGACGTCGTCTCCTTCGTCAAGACCTGTCTGGAAGGCCAGGGATACGCCCTGGAGGACGCGTCGACCGGAGAGGAGTGTCTCGCCCGGTTCAAGAAGAGTCCTCCCCAGGCGTGTCTCCTGGACTTGGCCTTGCCCGACACCTCGGGACTGGACCTCCTCCGGAGCCTCCACCGGAACTACCCGGAAGTCCCGGTCGTGATCGTCTCGGGGTCCTCCGAAGTCCACGACGTCGTCGCCGCGATGCGCCTGGGCGCGGAAGGCTATCTCGTCAAGCCCCTCGATCCTCGGAAACTCGCCGTCACCCTGCAAAATGCGCTCCAACTCTCGTGGCAGAAAAAGGAGCTGGTGCGGCTCCAGAACGAGACGGGGGTGGGACCGGCTCAGGTCCAGATCGACCAGGTTCTCGGGGATCTCGTGATCCGAGGCGGATCCGACCTTCATCTGAAGGTGGGACGTCCCCCGCTCATGAGGCTCGCGGGCGAGCTCGTCCCCAGCCAGTTCCCCGTCCTTGGGGAGGAGGACGTCCGGGGAATTCTCCTCCAGGTCCTGGGTCGGGACGGACTCCGGAAGCTGGAGGAGGACTTTGAATTCGACGCCCCGTACCTGGTGCCGGACATCGCCCGGTTCCGCGTGAATGCCTATAAGCGGATGGGCCAGTTCGGAGCGGCCTTCCGGGTCATTCCGCTGGCCATTCCCAGCTTCGACCTGATGGGATTGCCCCCGGTGCTCCGGGACATCTGCAAGGCCCCCCAAGGATTGGTGCTGGTCACGGGGCCCACGGGCAGCGGCAAGTCGACGACGCTAGCGACCATGATCGACCACCTGAACGCGTCGGAGGCCCTCCACATCGTGACGATCGAGGATCCCGTCGAGTTCGTCTATTCGGACAAAAAGAGCACGATCACCCAGCGCCAGCTCGGGAGCGACACGAAGTCGCTCCACGAAGCGCTCCGCCGCGTGCTCCGCCAGGACCCCGATGTGATCCTCATGGGAGAAATGCGGGACCGCGAGACCATGGAACTCGCCATGCACGCGGCCGAGACGGGTCACCTGGTCTTCTCCACGCTCCACACCAACGACGCCAAGCAAACGCTCGACCGGATCGTCGACGCGTTTCCTCCCGAGTCGGCCCACCAGGTGCGATCGATGCTCGCGCTCACCCTCCAGGCCGTGATCAGCCAGAGGCTGGTGCCCCGCGCGGACGGGAAGGGACGAGTCGTCGCGACCGAGGTCATGGTCAACTCTCCCAACATCCGCGAGCTCATCGCCGAGGGAAAGACCTCGCAGATCGAAAAGGCCATCGCCTCGTCGGGAGACTACTACCGGATGCAGACCTTCAACCAGGCGCTCGCCAAACTGGTTCAGGAGGGGACGGTGAAAGAAGAAGCGGCCCTCGCGGCCTCGACCAATCCGGGAGACCTTCGGCTCATGCTCCGGGGCATCGGAAACGGATCGGGTGCGGCGAGCCGTCCGTCCGAGCTCCCCGCTGGGGGGAAGAGTCCCGTGGGCGCGTCGTTCGCGGGAACGGGGAAGTCGGAAACCACCTCGTTCCGAATCTCCAGGTCGTTCTAGCGAGGAGGGGACCGGAGTGAGGACTCGAGGACCGGGATCCCGACGGCGTTCGGCGGGACGGAGTGTCCTTCCGGATTCCCCAACCGGAAGGCGCGAGCGATGACCTCACTTGGACGGCCGATCCAGACGCTCGCCCGAGGCGTCTGCGACTACTGCGCCAACGCCATTCCGTGGGAAGACTTCGACGAGCAGGTCGCGGCGGTGGTCGCCGGAAAATCGTGCTGCCGGGTGTGCATGGAGGAGGGGCTCTGGGTCGGCTCGGAAGGCTCCCCCGATCGCCGGACGGCGCTGCGGCGACGGACCCAGGCCCGATATCTGCCCTCGCACCAGTGCGACCTGATCCTGAGATTCAGCGGGATCCGAGGGCTGCTCCAGGAGAACCTTCTGGTCACCTGGCTCGACGTCTCAGAAGGAGGCCTCCGGGCGATGGTTCGCCGGCGCTGCGAGGAAGGGGATTGCCTCTCGGCTCGGATCCTCCATCGTCCCCAGAAGAGAGCCTACAAGACCGCTTTTCTCATCCGGCACGCGGAGCCCTCCCGACGGCGGGAAGCGGTATGGGTGGTCGGAGGGGAATTCGATCAGCCGCCTTCGGGACTTGGGGCCTGGATCCGAGAGATCCATGGCGGGCACCCAGCTCTAGAGCCGCCGGCCGACCGGCGCTGACGCCCGGGAAGGTGCGCCCTGTCGTGGGATCCACCCACCCCCACTGAGTCGTGGACCCGCGGCGCTTCTCAACGGACCCCGGCCGGACTGTCAGGGGACCGCTCCGGCGACTTCCCCGGAGCCTGCCGCATCCGTCCCTGGGGTCTCGCGCGAGACGAGCTGCGGGATCCGTGTCTCCCAGGAGCCTGGGGGGGCGGGGAGAAATCAGGGCGTCTTTTTCGCGTAACACCCGCGTTCTTTGACGGCTCCACCCTCGACGTGCAGTGCGAACGGCACCTGTTGGAGGTAACGATGCCCTTCATTCCTCCGGCTCCCGGGTGCCCCCAAAACGCATGACCACGACGAAGCTCCGCCACAACTTCCTGGCCGGAGGAGGGGCCATGGCGGAGTTGATGCTACAAGTCGATTGGTCGACGACGCCCTTGGGACCCGTCGACCAATGGCCCACCAGCCTGCGGACGATGGTCGGCGCCGTCCTCCGGAACCGCTTCCCGATGATCCTCTGGTGGACCCGGGATCTCATCGTCATCTATAACGACGCCTACGCTCCGATGCTGGGGAACAAGCACCCCCAGTCGATGGGATCTCCGGCCCCGACCGTGTGGGCCGAAATCTGGGAGGTCCTGGATCCCCAGGCCAGGCGGGTCCTGGACGGGGAGGGGGCCACGTGGAACGAGAATCTCCTGCTCCTTCTCCACCGGAGAGGCTTCCTCGAGGAAACCTACTGGACGTTCTCCTACAGCCCCGCTCCGGATGACTCGGGCGGAGTGGGAGGCATTTTGGTCACCGTCCAGGAGACCACCGCCCAAGTCTACGACGACCGTCAGCTCCGCTTGCTCCGGGATCTGGCGGCCCATGCCGCGGAGGCCAAAAGCGCCGTCGAGGCCTGCGCCACGGCCGCCCAGATCCTTTCCGCGGACGATGCCGATCTTCCCTTTGCCCTCCTCTATCTGGTCGATCCGGGGGGGAAGGAAGCCGTCCTCGCCGGACAGTGTCACCTGGAGGAATCCGACCATCCTGCCAGGCCCGCCCGCATCTCGCTCTCCCGCACCGGAGCTCCGGAAGGGGGCTGGCCCCTCGCTGAGGCGATGAGCTCCGCCGGCATTCTGGTCGTCGACGGCCTCCGAGACCGCGTGGGGCGGCTGCCCGGGGGACGCTTCGGAGCGCCGCCCGAGCGCGCCGTGATCGCCCCCCTCACCCGGCCGGGCCAGGTCCGACCCTACGGGTTTCTGATCGGCGGCGTGAGCCCTCGCAGGGAGTTCGACGATCGCTACCGGGGGCTGTATCGGTTGACCGCGGACCAGGTCACGACCGCGATCGCCAACGCGGTCGCCCATGATGAAGAGCGCCGCCGTGCGGAATCGCTGGCCGAACTCGACCGGGCCAAGACCGCCTTCTTCTCGAACGTCAGCCACGAATTCCGGACGCCGCTAACCCTGCTGCTCGGCCCCCTCACGGACGCCCTCGAAAGCCCTCGGAAGACGCTCGAGGGCGAGTCGCTCAAGGCGGCGCATCGGAATTCGCTGCGGCTCCTCAAGCTCGTCAACACGCTCCTCGACTTCGCCCGGATCGAGGCCGGCCGGGTCGAGGCGTCCTTCGAGCCGGTCGATCTGGCGTCCGTCACCGCGGATCTGGCGAGTGTCTTCCGTTCGGCGGCGGAGAAGGCCGGTCTCACGCTCAGGATCGATACGCCGCCGTGCGGCGACGTCTACGTCGACCGGGAAATGTGGGAGAAGATCGTCCTCAACCTCGTCTCCAACGCGCTCAAATTCACCTTCCAGGGCGAGATTGCGGTTCGGCTCCGCTCGAGGGACGGCTCGGCGGAATTGGAGGTGGCCGATACGGGCGTCGGAATCCCCCCGGCCGAGGTGCCCCGGCTCTTCGAGCGCTTCCACCGGGTGAAGAACGCGCGGTCCAGGACCCACGAGGGATCCGGGATCGGGCTGGCCCTGGTGAAGGACCTGGTGCGGCTCCATGGGGGCACGATCCGGGTGAACAGCGAGGAGGGCAAAGGGACCACGTTCAGCGTCACGATTCCCAAAGGCAGGGAGCACCTTCCGCCCGAGAACGTCCGTAGCCCCAAAGCGGACCGGTCGATGGCGGTCGACGCTGCCGCCTTCGTCGAGGAGGCGCACGGATGGATGGGCGAAGAAAAGCCGGAGGTCGTGCCCTCGGGCTCGTTCGAGGTCCCGACGGCGGGACACGCCGGACGAGGAGAGCGTTCGAGTCCGCAGCGCATTCTCGTGGTGGATGACAATGCGGACATGCGGGCGTACCTGGGGCGTCTTCTGTCGAAGCAGTGGACCGTGGAGACGGCCGCGGACGGGGTAACGGCGCTCGGCCGCGCGAGGGGCGCCCCCCCCGACCTCATCCTCCTCGACGTCATGATGCCGGGAATGGACGGCTTCGCGCTCCTTCGCGAGTTGAGGGCGGATTCCGCCCTCCGCACGATTCCGCTGATCCTTCTGTCGGCCCGTGCGGGAGAGGAGACCCGGGTGGAGGGGCTGAACGCCGGGGCCGACGATTACCTCGTCAAACCCTTTTCCGCGAAAGAGCTCCTCGCCCATATCTCGTCGAATCTGAAGCTGTCGCGGCTCCGGAAGGACAGTGAGGCCGCCATCCGGCGGAGCGAGGAGCTGCTCCGGACGGCCTTCCGAGCCGCCCGGATGTTCGCCTTCGAGTGGGACCTCGAGCGGGGGAGGGCGAAGGTCTCCGAGGGGGCCGGCCGGATCCTGGGTGCCTCGAGCGACATCGAGGAAGCCCAGGGGTGGGCCAACATTCACCCCGACGACGTGGGCAGGGCCAGGGCGACGGTCGACCGCGCGATCGCCAAGGGGGATCCGTTATCCCTCCAGATCCGGTTCCGGCGCTTCGATACGAACGAGTGGATCTGGCTGGAGATCCAGGCCCAAGTCCTGCGGGAGGAGGAAGGCCCGGCAACCAAGGTGGTCGGGGTTGGAGTCGACGTCACCGGAGACGTGACGATCCGAACCGCTCTCGAAGACCTGAATGCCTCCCTCGAAAAAAAGGTCGAAGAACGGACCGGGCGCCTGACCGAAGTCATCCGCGAACTGGAAACGTTCGCCTTCACCGTGGCCCACGACCTCCGCGCCCCGCTTCGAGCCATGAGCCAACTGGCGGAAATCCTGATCCAAGACCACGCGACGGCGCTGGACGCGTCCGGACAGGACCTTGCCCGGCGGATCGGCCGGGCCGCACAGCGGATGGATCACCTCACCCGCGACCTGTTGGCCTATAGTCGCGTCACGCGAACGGATGTCGTGTTCGAGTCCTTCGGGATCCGAGGGCTCGTCGGGGAGGTCACGAGCGACCTCGGCGAGAACATGGCCCAGTCCAAGGCGAGCGTCACGATTCAGGTGGGTGGGGAACTCGTCCTCGGAAACCGCTTCCTGCTGAAAGAAGCGCTCTGCAATCTGGTCGATAATGCCCTCAAGTTTACGAAGCCCGGCCTCACCCCGGTCGTTCGGATCTCCGTCCGCGGGCAGCCGGATCGGGTCCGGATCTCGGTCGAGGATGAAGGGCTCGGGATCGAACCCGCCCACCAGACCAGGCTGTTCCGGGTCTTCGAACGGCTGGATCCGCAGGGGGGGCATCCGGGCACCGGCATCGGACTCGCCATCGCGCGGAAAGCCGTCGAGCGCATGGGGGGGGCGATTGGCGTCGAAAGCGAGCCCGGGAAAGGAAGCCGATTTTGGATCGAGCTTCCGCCGGGGTAAGCGTCATGACCGACTCCACTCCGCGGGTCTTGGCCATCGAGGATAATGCGGACGATGCCCTCTTCCTCACGAGGGCGTTTGCGAAAGCCGGCGTCGAGTGCTTCGACCGGGTCCTGGGCGGAGGTCAGGAGGCCATGGACTATCTCGCGGGGCAGGGTCCGTATTCGGACCGAAGGCGGTTTCCGCTGCCCACGCACCTGATCCTCGACCTCAAGCTTCCAAAGGTGTCGGGGCTCGAGATTCTCGCCTGGTTAAGGAAGATCCCCCACCTGTCGAAGCTGCGGGTGGCGATTCTTTCCTCTTCCGGGGAGAAGGGGGACCGCGAGCACGCGGAAAGCCTGGGGATCGACGGCTATTTCGTGAAACCCGCGCGCAGCGCCGAACTCGTGGACCTCGTCAAGACGCTGGCGGGACTGTGGCAGCTGCCCATGCGGTCGGCGTAGACTCCAGGGTACGACCGGCTCCCTCTCCGTCGATCGTGGATTCGGGTCGTTCGACACCAGGGCCGTCAGCGGGCAGCGTCGCTCCTCTTCTGGCCTCCGGCCGGCACCGCCTTGACCTCGAACCGTTCGGCTAATTCTTCGATCCGCCGCTTGATGTCGTCTCGGATCTCGCGGACGCGCTCGATGGGCTTGCCTTTGGGATCCTCCAGGGGCCAGTCCTCTCGTCGAACCTTCGGAATGATGGGACAGACCGCGCCGCACCCCATCGTGACCAGATAATTCACTTCCCCGGCCATCGTCGGGGTGATGAGCTGCGGCGTCACCCCCGAAAGATCGATTCCGACTTCGTTCATGGCCACCACCACTTCAGGGTGGACGCGGGGTCCCGGCTCCGTTCCAGCCGAGATTCCCCGGGCCTTGGCCGGGTCGGCCAAGAGGTTGAAGAAGGCCGCCGACATCTGCGAGCGGCCGGCATTATGGACGCAGGCGAACAAGAAGGTCTTCATGGCTCCTCCGGAACGGATGGGGAAGGGGTCGAGGCGGGGGATAACAGCCAGCCGAAGAGGACCGTCGCGAGCAGCGCCCCGACGGCCTGCGCCACGATGAAGCCCGGGGCGTCCACGGGCCGGATCCCCGCGAACGTGTTGGTGAAGGACCGGGCGATCGTGACCGCGGGGTTGGCGAACGAGGTCGAGCTCGTGAACCAGTAGGCGGCCGTGATGTAGGCTCCGACCGCAAACGGCACCGCGGTCGGCCGTGCACTGGCGCAGCCGAAGATGACCCCCAGAAGCCCGAAGGTCGCGATCCCCTCGCTCACCCACTGCGGGATTCCCGTTCGCGCATGCTGCGAGGCTTGCAGGACGGGAAGGTCGAACATCACATGGGCGGCCCAGACGCCGAGAACGGCTCCGAGGATTTGAACCCCGACGTAGGCGGGCACGTTCCCCCAGGGGAGCTCTCGCCGAGTGGCCATGGCCACGGTGACCGCCGGATTCAGGTGGGCGCCCGAGATCGGCCCGAGCGTGAGGAGGAGGGCGACCAGCGCGGCGCCCGTGGCCAGGCTGTTCGCCAGGAGCGCGATCGCGTCGTTCCCCAGCGAGAGTTTCTGGCCCATGATTCCGGAACCCACGACCGTTCCCAGGAGGAGCGCCGTCCCCAGTCCCTCGGACAGGAGTCGGCGCGACAGGCCGATCGCAGGCCGAGGCTTCGGCCGAGGGACAGACTCGCCGTCCACGGGCGACCGGGGAGGGGCGAGTCGTTCGCTTCGTTCTTCGCTCAGTTGTTCTCTCATGAGTCCTCGGCGTTGTCCTTGCCGCTTCGCGCAACCCGTATCTGCTTAAGCGGATATATTCGACAAAAAAACAGCCGCTATGCGCCGCACGATCCCGAGTCCGGGCAGCAGCCGCCCGACTTTTTCAGCTCCTTGGCCTTTCCCTCGTCCTTGGCGATCTCCGGGACGTCGCCGTAGCAGGCGCTGAGGCATTCCAGCATCTTCCGGTGAAAGGGGGCTTTCGCGGTCGCCAGCCGGTAAAAGGTCCAGAGCCCCTGGTCGCGAGGTTCCACCAGACCCGCCTTCCGGAGATAGGCCAAGTGCCTGGAGACTTTCGGCTGAGGAACCTTGAGGATCTCCACCAAGTCCCCGACGCAATGCTCGCCCTGCCGCAGGATGCTGAGGATCCGCAAGCGCGTCCGGTCCGAGAAGGCTCGGAAGATCAGGTTCACGGCGTTCTGGGGTCTGGCGGACATCATATTCGTGTAAGCGATTATAAGGTAATACCGGGTGGATGTCGAGAGGTTGCCGGCCTGGACGTGCGTGAGCTACCGGAACAGGAGGGGCCCGACAGCGATCCCAACGAGCAAAGCGGTGAAGGATCGGCCTGGGAGCGGTCGCGCCGTCACCGGGTGGCGCGGCGGCTCGCTGGAGCGGGCTCGCTGCGCGGCCCGCGCTCGCCGGCGCTTCAGCCAGCGGAATGGCGGCGCTCATCCCATCCGTCCCGGCCGTGGACCTCACTAGCGGTCTCATGCTCGAGGCGCGGGTGCCGGCTGGTCACAGAATACGTCCCGTGACCTCGGCAAAGGACCCGTCCCTTGACCGCGCGATGGGTCGGGCCGGCTGACCCTTACGACTTCTTTCCTTTGATGCGGGAAGTCTTGAGCACCGCGAGGTGGACGGCCTTGGTTTGGGGGGAGGGGTCGGCACCCAGCTCTTCCGCGATCAGCTTGCGGCAGCGCTCGTAGACCCAAAGCGCCTCCGCGCGATTTCCCGCTGCGGCGTGGGCCCGCATGAGAAGCTGATATCCGGTTTCTCGAAAGGGCTCCCGGGCAACGACCTGCATGGCCGAATCCACCGCGAGCGAGGGCTCGCCGTTCCAGATGTAAAAATCCGCAAGGCACTCGCAGCTCCGGACGAAGATCGTGCCCAGCTTCTCCCGTTGGCCGTCCACCCAGGGCCCGTCTTCGCCCGCGATGAACGGCCGGCGCGCGATCTGATAGGCGACATGCGCAGGCCCGAACACCTTGGCGTGATGTCGGGCTTTCCTGGCTCCTTCCGCGGCGTGGATTCCGTCAGCAGCGGCCTCGACGTCCACCCACGCGTCCGAGGGGAGGTTCAACTGATAGCACCCGAGCGCGTTCGAAAGGACCTCGCTCTTCTTCTGCCCCGCTTTCCCGAGCAGAGTCCGGAGCTTGCTGACGATCGCGCTCAGCGACGTCTCCCACGCGCGCGGCAGGGTCTCGGCCCAAAGGACGGAGGCGAGATCGTCGCGGCTGACGGCGCGGTGGCGGTCGAGCACGAGTCGCGCGAAAGCGAGGAGTCCCTGAGCCGCCGGGAAGGCATCCTGGTCCAGGAGCTTTCCCGGAGCCTCGATCGTCATGCGACCGGTGAGGTAGATCCGAAGGGTCACGGTTGGGCATTATCCCCCAGGTTAATCCAAAGTCTATCCAAAGAATTTCCAAAGGCGAAAGCGTAAAGTGTGGCGAGAAAGGAGGCGATCCATGGCCCGAAAGATCGTGAAGTGCGATTGCGGATTCGTCGCCCGGTCGGACAACGACGACACGCTGGTGGCGGAGCTTCAGAAGCACGCCAAGGAGCAGCACAAGATGACAGTCTCCCGGGAGCAGGTGCTGGCGATGGCCCAGCCCGATCCGGGGCGCTAAAGGAGGACCGATGCCAGGGAAGGAAAGGAACGGCGGTCAATCACGATTGGAAGGAGGGTTTATGAGGAATCTCTTCGGCAGTTCGTGGGTAGGACTCCTGGTCTTGGGACTCGGCTGCGCGGCGGAGAAGCCGGCCGCCACGGGCATGTCGAACGGTCCGGACTGGAAGCTCGAAGGCACGCGGCTGATCGCGTGCTGCTGCGCGTCTCCCTGCTCCTGCAGGATCAACAAACCTCCCCTGCAAGCCCACGGGTGCGAATACACCACCGCAGTCCACGTCGACAAGGGGCACATCGGCCAAACCTCAATGGACGGGTTCATGTGGATGCAGGTGGGGCTGGGTTTTGCCGAGGAAAAGCCCCGCAACTGGGTCGTCGTGTACGTGAGCGACAAGGCGACGGAGGAGCAGTTCAAGGCATTCACCGAGTGGATGGGGGGCGGGATCAAGCAGCTCGACGCCAAGGGGAAGGTGCCGTTCCTTGCGGGCGCGATCGTCGGATTCAAGAGGGTTCCCATGACGTGGGAAGCCGCGAAGAGCCATGAGGAATTCCACACGACGATCCCGACTATCCTGGATCTCCAGGTGAAGGCGATCCACAATCCGGGCCATCCGGAGCCCGTCCGGAGCATCGGGGTTCTCGACGACTTCGGGAACGAATTCGTTCACTGCGATACCGTGGTCCACCTCTACAAGGACAAGGATCCCGACGTGAAGAAGTACGACGGGTGGGACCTGAAGGGACGGCAGTCCAACTACGCCGACTTCGCCATCGGCAGCGACCTCAAGACGACCTACACCTTGGGATGGGGCTGCTGGTCGGCGCACAAAGATCTCGGGTCCCAAGACACGTACCAGGAGCGGATGATCGGACACCCCAAGCAGTAACCTGGGCCGGATGGAACAGCACCGGCTGCCCCGTCGCCAGGATGGGGCAGCCGGTGGCCTCTGGACCGTCGTTCCTGCCCGGCCTAATGGCCCTCTGCTTCTGCGAACGACTCGATGCGTCTTCATGGATCCATACCGGCAGCACCCGGGTGTCCAGAGGGGATCCGGCGGGGTGGTCCGAGGACGCGCTCGGGCCGAGGAGGACCTGGCAGAAGTCGACGTCCCGGATGACGAACCCCGGAGTCGCGGATCCCCGGGTGGTCCTCGCCGCGATCGCGGCCGCCGCAGGCGGCAAACGCTCGACGACCAGTTCTCTTGGGGCCGACGGCGCGGCCGGATTCTTCGGGGCGTCGCTCGCGCTCTCTAAGCCACCGCCATCCGTTCGATGAGCCGGAGCTCCTCGGGCGTCAGCGTGAACTGATCGCAGGCCAGATCGTCCTTCATGTGCTCGGCGCTGGTCGTGCCCGTCAGCGGCAGCATTCCCACCTGCTGGGCGAAGCGGAAGACCACCTGGGGAGGGCCGGCGTTCACGCGCTTGGCGATCGCTCGGAGGCGGGGATCGGCCAGGACATCCGGGTTCGCCGTCAGCAGCGAGAAGCCCTGGTAGATGAGCTGGTGGCTTCTGCAGATCTCCCTCACCTGGAGATCCCACCCGAGCTCGGCATAGCAGCGGTTCTGGACGACCATCGGCTTCACCCGGGCTTTCTCGCAGAGTTCCGCGAGCTGGTCCGGGGAGACGTTGCTCACCCCGATCATCCGCGTTTTGCCGGCTTTATAGTGCTCTTCGATCGCGCCCCAGACGTCCCAGTCTTCCTGGCCCAGGCCCCCCCGGTAGTAGGGTCCGTGCAGGACATACGAGTCGAGCTGGTCGGTGTGAAGGTGCTGAAGCGAGCTTTCGAAGGACTGGTGCACTTGGGTGGAAAGATCGGCCGAGGCGTCGTAGGGCGTGTGGCCCCGCTGGCCGCCGACGGACGTGAACTTCGTCTGGAGAAAGAGCTTGTCGCGCCCGATGCCTTTTTTCGCGAGCGCCAGAAGCGCGTCGCCGACCAGCGCCTCGTTGTAGTGCACGAGCTGGTTGGCGGTGTCGATGGCGCTGAAGCCGGTCGAGACGGCGAGCTCGACCAGGCGCTGGGTCGCCTCTTTCTTCCAGGCCGTTCCGTACAGGAAGGCCGGCAAGCCGACCTGGTTGTAGGTCATGAGCGTCATGGGATCCTCCGGGCCTACGTTAGCAGGCCGGGTCCCCCGAGCGCCAGCGTTCGTGGGGGTGCCGGGGGCGCTCAGGAGCCGAGCGCCAGGTCCGCGAAGCGCTGTTCCACGCCGTCCATCCCCTGCTTGGCCCACCACGCGATCCACTTGCGAAGATAGGCCAGATCCAGGGACTTCTGGCGCTGGACGATGGCGTGGACGTCCATGACGTCCCGGTCCCGCCACGAGACCAGCTTGTAGATGAGGAGATCCTCCGGGGAGGCGACCCAGACTTTCCGGCCGAACAGCTCTTCGCGTTTCTTGCGTTGGAGGGCGCTTTTGTCATGGGGGCTGTCCCCCAGCGTGAGGTCCAGGTGCCAGGGGCTCTTGGGTTCGCCGAGCGGCAGTCGCGCCCATCCGCTCACCTGGATCTGCTGGATGGCGAGGTCTTCCTCGACGGCGAAGCCGTGTTTGGCCGCTTCGCGGAGGAATTTGTAGGCGTGCCGTTCCGACACGAAGAGGACGAAGTCGACATCCTCGGTGTAGCGGGGATCCCCCCAGAGCGCCGCCGCCAGTCCGCCGTAGAGAAGATAGTCGAAGCCGCCTGCATCCACCGTATCGAGCGCTGCGAGGAGAACGGCTCTCGGACTAGACATGCTTGCGACGAGTGCGGTGGCCCGAGGATACGGGATGGTCTTCTCGGGGGACGGGAGGAGCGGGGGGGTCGGAGAGGAGGCTTTCCAGGACCTTCTTGGCCCGCTTGGACGTCATGCGGCGGGTCTCGGTGCGCCTGGCCTCCTCGTTGGCGTCGGCCATCTTCTTGAGGCGTTCCTTCCAGCGTCCGATCATCGCCCTTAGTATACTCGGCAGCCCGAGCGAGGCCAATCCTTCCGGAAGGCGCGACCTCCGCTCCGCGCCTCCCTCCCGGAGCGTCCTTAGGCCAGGAGCTGGGGGATGACTTTGGCCGGTTCGACCCCCGTCAGCCGCGCGTCCAGGCCCTGCCACTTCACGCTGAACCTCGAATGGTCGAAGCCCAGGAGCTTCAGGATGGTCGCGTGGAAGTCGCGGATGTGCACGGGGTCCTTGATGATGTTGTAGCTGAAGTCGTCCGTTTCGCCGTAGATCATGCCGCCCTTGGTGCCGCCCCCCGCCATCCACATCGTGAAGCAGCGGGGGTGATGGTCGCGCCCGTAGTTGTCGTGGGACAGGCCGCCCTGCGAATAGATCGTCCGCCCGAATTCGCCGCCCCAGATGATCAGCGTGTCGTCGAACATGCCGCGCATCTTGAGGTCCTGGATCAGGCCATAGCAGGTCTGGTCGATGTCCTTGCACTGCGAGGGCATGCGGCCGCCCAGGTTGCCGTGGTGATCCCAGTTGTTGTGGTAGATCTGGACGAAGCGGACGCCGCGCTCGAGAAGCCGGCGGGAGAGAAGAACGGAGTTCGCGAAGCTGCCGGGCTTTTTCGCGTCCTCGCCGTAGAGCTTGATCGTGCTCTCCGACTCCTTCCCGAGGTCGAGCAGGTCGGGGACGCTCGCCTGCATGCGGAAGGCCATCTCGAACTGGCTGGTCCGCGTCTGCGTCTCGGGATCGTGGAGCTTGGCGAAGGTGAGGTCGTTCAGCTCGTGGACGCCGTCCAGGGTCGCGCGGCGGATCTCCGGGGTCACGCCGGGGGGATTGTTGATGTAGAGGATGGGGTCGCCGTTCGACCGGAAGGAGACTCCGGCGTGCTCGCCCGGGAGGAAGCCGGAGGACCAGAGGCGGCCCGAGATCGCCTGCTCCTGCTCGCGGTTGGAGGGGGTGGCGACCAGGACCACGAAGGTCGGCAGGTTCTGGTTCATGGAGCCCAGGCCGTAGGACGCCCAGGAGCCGAGGGAGGGGCGACCCGTGACCTGGCTGCCCGTCTGGAGGCAGCAGATCGCCGGCTCGTGGTTGATCGCCTCCGTGTGCATGGACTTGATCCAGCAGATGTCGTCGGCGGCCTTGCCCAGATTGGGGAGCAGTTCCGTGATCGTCATGCCGCATTCGCCGTGGCGCTGGAACTTGAACTTCGAGGGCGCCACGGGGAAGCGGGACTGGCCGGACGTCATCGTGGTCAGCCGCTGGCCGTTGCGGATCGACTCGGGCAGGTCCTTGTCGTACATCGCCTGCATCTGGGGCTTGTAGTCGAAGAGGTCCATCTGGGAGGGGCCGCCCACCATGTGCAGGTAGAGGACGCGCTTCGCCTTGGCGGGGAAGTGGGGGCCGACCTTCGGGGTGGCGTCGTCGGCGAACAGCGGGGAGGCGCCGCCCAGGAGCGAGGCCATCGCCGCGCTGCCCAGCAGGTTCGCGCCGCCGGTGAAGAACTGGCGCCGGGTCGACCGCACGACGTCGTCAAACAGGCTCATCGTCTTCTCCTCCAGGGCTTCCTCGCCCGGCGACGCCGGACGGGACCCCGCCGGTTATTTGTTCAGGGCCTCATCCAGGTTCAACATCTGGTTCGACACCAGCGTCCAGGACGCGAGGTCCGCCGGATCGAGCGCCGGATCCGCCTTCGATTCGCCGACCGCGACGAGCGCCTTGGCGTCCTCGGGCTTCTCCTTGTAGTGGGCGAGCAGCGTCCCGCGGATCCGCAGAAGGATGCCGGACTCCTTCTCCGTGAGGGGTCGGCACAGGACCCGGGCGGCGATCGTGCGGAGCCGCGCGGCCTCGTCGGTCCCGGACTTCATCGCGAGCGCGGCCAGCGAGCGGGCCGCCTCGATCATCTGCGGGTCGTTCAGGGTCACCAGGGCCTGAAGCGGGGTGTCCGTGCGTTCCCGGCGCAGGCAGGACACCTCGCGGGAGGGCGCGTTCAGGATCTCGAGCGAGGCGGGCGGGGCCATGCGCTTCCAGAACCAGTAGAGGCTCCGGCGGTAGAGCGCGTCGCCCGTGTCGCGCTTATAGGTCTTCGTGTTGCTTTCGCGCATCCCGACCGCGTCCCAGACGCCGTCCGGCTGGTAGGGCTTCACGCTCGGGCCGCCGATCTTGGCCGACAGCGTGCCGGAGGCGGCGAGCGCGTAGTCGCGGATCATTTCGGCGTCCATCCGGAAGCGCGGGCCGCGCGAGAGCAGGCGGTTCGCGGGATCCTTGTCGATCTTCTCCTTCGTCGAGACCGCGGCCTGGCGGTAGGTGGCGGACGTCACGAGCAGCCGCAGGGTCTTCTTCACGTCCCACGACTCGCGGAATTCCACCGCCAGCCAGTCGAGCAGCTCGGGATGGGAGGGAGCATCGCCCATGATGCCGAAATCCTCGGCGCTCTTGACGATGCCCGTCCCGAAGAGTTCCTGCCAGAAGCGGTTCACGGTGACCCGGGGAGTGAGGGGGTTCTCGGGCGACATCAGCCAGCGCGCCAGGCCCAGGCGGTTCTTCGGCGCGTCGGCGGGCAGCGGATGGAGCGCCGAGTAGACGCCGGCCTCGACTTTGTCCTTCGGCTTGTCGTATTCGCCCCGGAAGAGGATGTTGGCCGTGGGCATGCTGCCCTTCTTCTCCTCCATGATGTGGGCGACGTAGGCGCGGTCGCGGATCGCCTTCTGCTCGTCCTCGAGCGCCTGGAGCGTCGCGGTGTCCGCCGCGAGCCCGGGATCCCCCCCGGAGACGACCTCAAAGAGCTCGTCCTTCTCCTTCGGCTTCTGGTCGGCGGGGGCGTGGGCGAGCAGGGCGCGGGCCTTCTCCTGCATCGCCAGGCGTCGCACCTCGGCGGGCGTGAGCTTCCGGGCGTAGATGCGGAGGTCCTGGACGAGGGCGTCGTTCAGGCCCATGCTCTTCTTGCGCGAGCCGATCAGGAAGGGGGTCTGGGTCTTCGTCGTGCTCTTCAGCGTGTTCGAGTCGACCTTGAGCTTCACGTCCTTCCCGTCGACGAAGATCTTGAAGCCTTCGGCCTTGCCGGATCCGTCGTAGGTGACGAAGACGTGCTGCCAGGACCCCGGCTTGAGCGCCTTGCCGGTCGTCACGACCTTGATGGCGTCGTCCTGCCAGTGGTGGACGAGGTGCGAGGTGAATTCGCCGTCCTGCGCCGACAGGTCCCAGCCGCGGAAGCCGTCATCGTCGTCCATGCGGGCGAGGATCGAGGCGCTGCCGGAGTAGGTTTTCGGCAGGTGCACCCAGCAGCCGAAGGATCGGGCCCCGTCCTTGTCGAAGCTTCCGACGTCGGTGCCGATCTCGATGGGCGATTTGGCGTCGACGTGGAGCGCGAGCCCCCGGCGGCCGCTGTCCTCCCAGCGGATCGCGCCGCGGGGAGTGGCGAGGAGGGGTTTCCCGTCGTGCACGCCCTCGATCTCCCCGAGGGGATAGTCCGCGTCCAGCGGCAGGCGGTAGGCGGGCTCGCCGATCTTGGCGACTTCCGCGTCCCAGTCGCCGGGCTTCGCGGTCGTGAGCCACTGGTCGAAGTCGGCGCGGAGCTTCTTCTTCAGCTCGGCGATCGCGGCTTTCTTCGCCTCGATCTCCGGAGGGATCGCCTTGTAGCGCGTTTCGTCCTCGGACTTGGGAAGGACCAGGATCGGGGCGGTATCCCGGACGTTGCCGTCGAGCGCCCCTTGCGTCGTGTTCCGGAAGTAGGCGCTCATCGAGTAGAAATCGCGGGTCGTGATTGGGTCGAACTTGTGATCGTGGCAGACCGCGCAGTTGGAGGTGAGGCCGAGCCAGACCCAGGAGGTCGTCTCGACGCGGTCGCGGGCGTAGTTGGCGAGGTTCTCCTCGGCGATGGTGCCGCCTTCGTTCGTCGTGATGTTGCAGCGGTGGAAGCCGGTCGCGATGATCTGCTCCCGCGTGGGATTGGGGAGCAGGTCGCCGGCCAGCTGCTCGATCGTGAACTGATCGAAGGGCTGGTCGCGGTTGAAGGCGTTGATGATCCAGTCCCGGTAGGGCCAGATGTCGCGGAAGTTGTCGAAGTGGAGGCCGTGGGTGTCCGCGTAGCGGGCCGCGTCCATCCAGGTGCGGGCCCGGTGCTCGCCGTAGCGGGGCGAGGCCAGGAGGTGGTCGACGAGCTTCTCGTAGGCGTCGGCGGCCTTGTCCTGGACGAAGGCCTCGACGTCGTCCGGCTCGGGAGGGAGGCCGGTGAGATCGAGAGCCAGGCGGCGGACCAGCGTGCGGCGGTCGGCCTCGGGCGCGGGAGCCAGGCCCTGCGCTTCCAGCCGGGCCAGGATGAAGCGGTCGACCGGAGTCCGGACCCACTTCTCGTTCTTCACGACCGGGAGGGCCGGGCGCTCCGGCTTGATGAACGACCAGTGCGGCTCCCAGGGGGCGCCTTGGGCGATCCAGCGGCGGAGGAGGTCCTTCTCCGCGGGCTTGAGCACCTTGTGCGACTTGGGCGGGGGCATGACCTCGTCCGGATCCTTCGACGTGATCCGCAGATAGAGAGGGCTCGTCTCCGGCTTGCCCTTCACGACCGTCGGGCCGTTCTCGCGCGCGCCGAAAAACCCCTCCTCGCGGTCGAAGCGAAGCTTGCCCTTGCGGCCGCCCGGATCGGGGCCGTGGCACTGGTAGCAGGCGTTCGCCAGGATCGGGCGGACGTCGCGGTTGAAGCGGACGGCATCGTCGGGCTCGGCGGGGGCGGGCCGGGATCCGGCCGCAGCCAGAAGGGCGGCCAGCACGGCCAGGGCAAAGGGTCGGCGCATCAGGGCTCGTCCTCCGTGGTCCTCGTCCGACCCCGTACTATATCTCGGATCCGGGAGGGGCGGAGGACTCGGTCCTGATTACCTTCGGGGGGGGGATCCGGGTAGCCCATTTTTTCACCCCCGACCGGAGGCCCGAATTCTACTTTTCCCAGCGAAACCGGGCACCCATAATGCGCTGAGTATGGGCCGGTGTCACTATGGGTTTCGCAAAGGGAAGGGGGGCGTGTAGTATTAGACGTCGCAGGGGCGATACCCGGGCCCGAGGGTCCGGAAGGGTGGGAATTCAGGGGAGGAGTGCCATGGCCGTTACCCAACTGGACATTGCGCGTCGCGTGGGCCTGGATGTCTCCAGCGTCAACAAGATCCTCAACCGCCGTGCCGGCCCCGTCTTCCGCAAGGACACGATCAAGCAAGTCTTCAAAATCGCCAAGGAACTGGGCTACGACTTCGGCCGCCTGAAGTACCACCACAAGCGCGGGTCCGGCCGCCGGCCGATGGCCGTCCCCCTGGAACTGTCGATCTACAACGCCGACGGCACCCTCTTCGACAAGGGCGCCGCGATCGTGAAGGACGTGTCCCTCTCGGGCGCGCTCCTGACCGCCGTCGTCCTGCCGCAGCAGAGCATTCCGCTCCGCCCGCACACGATCGGGATCCGCATGCTGGACGGCGCGCTCAAGGGCATCGAGATCATGGCCCGGCCCATCCGTCTCGCCCACTCGTCGCAGGGCGAGGGCATGAACCTCGCGGTCGAGTTCCTCCGCACCGAAGAGGTCAAGCTCAAGAAGCTGCGCAAGATCCTTTAAGGTCTGCGCTCCAGGACGCCGCCCGGCCCTGGACGCCCGTCCTTCTTCTTGACGCCATCCCCGGGGGCGCCGCACGATCAGATTCCGATGAATCCTTCAGGCTACCAGATCACCGACCGCGTCCTTTCCTCCCCGGCCTGCGACGCGCTCCTCGACGCTCTTTCCTCCGGGCCGGGGAGCCGGAGCCGCGCCGGAAGGCGTCACCTGATGAGTCACCCCGCGGTGGCGTCGCTCTCGAGGCGGGACGAGCTGCTGGCCATCGCCCGCGGCTGGTTGGGGGCTGGGGCGGTTCCCTATCGTGCGACGCTGTTCGAGAAATCGGGTGATCGAAATTGGTTGGTGGTCGCTCACCAGGACACCACGCTGCCGCTCGCGGCTCCGACCCGTTCCTCGGAGTGGGGGCCGTGGTCGGTCAAGGAGGGCGTTACCTACGGCTACGCGCCGACCTGGGCGCTCTCGCACATCCTTGCCCTTCGGATCCACTTGGACGCCTCGACGCCCGACAACGGGCCGCTGCGGGTGATCCCCGGCTCGCATCTACACGGGGTGCTTTCCGACGACGAGGTCTTCCGGATGGCCCGAGAGCGGCCCTGGGTCGAGTGCCTGGTGGGTCGCGGAGGCGTGCTGGCGATGCGCCCGCTCCTCATTCACGCGTCGTCGAAAGCCCGCACCCCGGACCCCCGCCGCGTGCTGCATCTCGAATATGCCGCCAGCTTGCACCTTGGCCCCGGCCTATCGCTCACCTTGGCGTAAGGGCTTCCTCTCGGTCCAGGTACTCCCCGGGACGGCCCGCGTGGCTCCCTGGATCGGGCATCCCCTTGGACCCTGGATTAGATCGTCTTGAATAGTAGACATATATCGTGTATTCTAGACATTCATGGTACGTCCGCTCGCCCAACGAAACCGGGAGTATGTCCGCAGGCCGCTCAATACAGTGTTCGGGGCTCCGAGCCATATCGCGATTCTGAGGAGTCTCCACACGACGGGCGTGGGGCTCACCGGGCGGGAGATCGCGCGCTCCGCAGGGGTCGCGGTCCAGTCCACCCACGACGCGTTGGCTCGGCTTGCGGCGGCCAACCTGGTCCGCTGGACGCAAGCCGGGCGCGCCCACGTCTACCACCTGAATCGCGACCACGTTCTCTTTAAGGACGGGATCCGACCGCTGCTGGAGGCGGAGTCGGCCTTCCGCTCGCAGATCCGGGCGGTCCTGAAGCGGGCGCTGTCGGGGCATGTTCTGTCCGCCGCGTTATTCGGGAGCGTCGCTCGGGGCGAAGACCGTCCGGAAAGCGATCTCGATCTCCTCATGATCGTGGAGCGCGGGAAGGATCGCGAGAAGGCCCATGAACGGACGATCGCCGTCTCGGAACGGCTCCGGAATGAATTCGGGGTCCGGCTCTCGTCGATGGCCTATGGTCGATCCGAGTTTCGACAGCAGTACCGAAAGGGTAAAGCCTTCTTCCACGCCGTGGTCCGGGAAGGGGAAACCCTGGTGGGGATGGACCTGGCGGAGGTGGTCCGTGGCTAGAAAGATCCAGCGGAAAAAAGTCGAGCCCGGAGTCTCCGGGAGTTTTCGGGCCATGGCGGGTTAGTTTCTGAAGGCCTCGGTCCTCGCTCGCGAGCATGGGTACTGGAACGCCGCGGGACTCTTGATCGTCCACGGGGCGATCGCCTACGCGGATGCGGTCGTGATTCGCCTGGCCGGCGTGAAGTCGTCGAGCGATACCCATCAGGACGTCCTTCACCTCCTGGGGGACGCGGCGGCTCGCCAGAAGGATCGAGACCGGGCGCTCGGCCATCTTCGTCGGATCCTCGAAGAGAAAAGCCGGGTCTCCTACAGTGGAGAAGCGTTCCGGAAGGCGGAGATCGATGCTCTCGAAATCCGCGCCCAAAGGTTTCGCGACTGGTGTGAAGCCGTTCTGGAGCATTCCGGTTGACCGGGTTCCGGGATCCCGCTCCCGCCGGTTTGTCGGTGGTCAGCGCTTCCGGACGACGAGAAGACCCAGGACCAGAAGGCCGATCGCGGCGAAGAGCGCGCTCGGAGCCCGGGACGCGCTCGCTCCGCAGTTCCCGATTTCGCCCTTTGCGCCCCCGGAGGAAGTTCCGGCGGGGTTGGCCGACGGGGTGGCGCTCGCTTCGAACGAGTTGAGGCTCTCTCCGAAGCTGAGGGCCGTCACGACGTAGTAAACCGGCGTGCCATTCGCCAAGGGGGTGTCGACGTAGGAGGTGCCGCTCAGATTGGAAGCGACGGTCGTGTAGGTCCCCAAGGGGGATCCCCCTGAGACCGTCGCGCGCTTGACGCTGTAGACAATCGTGCCGGGGCCCGTCGACGCGGTCCACGACAGGGAGACCTGGCCGTTTCCCGCAACGGCGATAAGGCCCGTCGGCGCGGCGGGCCCGGTATTCCCGGCCGCGAGGCTCGCGATCTCCGTGGGATCCAGGACCCGGTTGTAGATCCGGAAGTCATCGATCAATCCTTTTTCGTACAGTCCCGAGCCCGTCCAGGCGCCGATCTGGGCCCCTGTCAAGGCCACGGTCGGTCCGGCGGAAGTGGCGACGGACGCCGCCTCCGAGCCGTTCAGGTAGATGGCCTGAAAGGTCCCGCCCGTCCCCTCCGAGACCAGGGCGATATGGGTCCAGGCGTTGAGGTACGACGCATAGCTCGTGCTGACGCGTCCGCTGCCGGTGTTGGCCGTCCCGTAGTCCCAGTAGAGGTTGCTGTCGCTCCAGGGGGAGTGGGCTTGAAACCGGTTGGGGACGTCCATATTTCCCACCGTAAAGCCGCTGGAGTTCTTCACGTCGGCCGACGCCACGAAGTTCCAGAAGGAGACCGTTACCGGCCCGCCCGTGGGCCAGGAGAAGGTGGGGATGTTCACGTAATCGGTCCCTCCGCTGAAGGACATGCTGCTGGGGTTGGGAACGACCAAGGGGGCCGTCGAGGAGGAGTTCGTGGTCGCCCCGTTGGTGTAGGTTCCGTTGTTGCCGTTGCCCGAGAGGTCCTGTGCCGTCGTGGGGCTCGCCCCGTCGTCGCCCGGCCAGTACCCGGAGGGACCTCCGGTGGCCTGCTGGAAGGCGGCGGCTCCCACCAGGGTGAGAAAGAGGATCGCGAGGAACGGGATCCCGAGCATATCGGGGCGTCGGGCGATGGACATGGGAACCTCCGTCTTGAGTTCCCGCCCTAACCTAAAGGGATAGCTGAGGCCAATCCCATTATAACATGCAATATTGCACTCGGAGACGGCCGCCCGCAAAATCCGCTCGTTCCCGGCGGCCGACTTGTTGGCCAAACCCGTCCGGGATTTCGCTATCCTGATGCCCGGATGGAGGACACCCGGCGGGAAATCGAGATCGAGGGTCGGCGTATCCCCTACGTGCTCCGGTGGAGCGTCCGGGCGCGCTATCTGCGCGCGGACATCGGTCTCCGCACGGGGCTTCGGGTCACCCTGCCGGAGGGGCTGAGCGAATCCAAGGTCGACTCCTTCCTCCGGTCGCGCCGCCGCTGGCTGCTGCGGGCGCTGTCGAGGCTGGAGCGGCTCGCGTCCATCATCCCCGACCGGAGCCTCGAACACGGGACGTCGGTTCCGTACCTGGGCGAGACGCTGACGCTGAATCTATCGATCGGCAAGCCGGCGCGGGTGGGACGGCTGGGGGATTCGCTGATCGTGCACATCCCGCGGCGGACCCGCGCGGCGGTGCGGTCGGCGCTCGAGGGGTGGTACCGAGCCCAGGCGGCGAGGGTCCTGGGGGATCACGCGCGGGAGCTAGGGGAGCGTTACAGCCTCAGCTACCGGAAGATCGTGATCCGCGACCAGAAGCGCCGTTGGGGGAGCTGCTCGTCGACGGGGACCCTGTCCTTCAATTGGCGGCTCCTGCTGGCGCCGGCCGAGATCGCGCGCTACCTCGTGGCGCACGAGCTGGCCCACCGGGTCCATCCGGACCACTCCCGTCGCTTCTGGGACAAGGTGGCCGAGCTCTGCCCCGGGTTCCGCGAGCAGGAGCGCTGGCTCAAGAAAAACGGCGTCTCGCTCGTCCTCTGACGATCCCCCGTCGCCGTCGCAGACGGGGGATCCGCCCCGACGCCGGAGCCGCGGCCGCTACTTGGCGGCGATCAGCTCCTTCACCGTGGGAAGGACCGCATCCGCCCAGATCTGGTAGCCCTTCTCCGTCAGATGGAGGAAGTCGGGCATGATCTCCTTGCTGATGGTCTTGTCCTCGTTCATGAACTTCTCGCCGATGTCGAGGTACTTCACCGTCTTCCCGCCGTCGTCCAGCTTGGCCACGATGGTGTTCACCTTGTCGTTCTTCTCGCGGCCGGGATTCGGCTTCTCGCCGCGGGGGAAGATGCCGAGCAGCAGGACCTTCGTCGTGGGCGACTTCTGGTGGATCTCCTTGATGATCGCCGTGATGCCGGCCGCCACGTCCTCCGCCGAATCGCCGCCGTTGTTCGTTCCGATCATCAGCATGCAGAGCTTCGGCGTGATCCCGTCCAGTTCGCCGTTCTGAAGGCGCCACAGCACGTGCTGGGTGCGGTCGCCGCCGATCCCGAAGTTCGCGGGCTTGAACTCATCGAACGACGCGGAATAGACCTTCTTGCCGCCGCCGCGCCAGCCGTCGGTGATCGAGTCGCCCATGAGCAGGAAGTCGACGCCGCCCTTCTTGGCGATCTCGACGAAGCCGAGGTGGCGCTTCTCGTCCTTCATGGCCGGCTGCGTGGTCTTGGGGCCGTCCTGGGCCAGGGACAAGAGGACGAGCGCGAGCGTGGAGAGCGTGTTCATGGAAAGGTCCTCAGTAGAATCAGAAATCTAACGATCCGGGAAGGCCAAACGTTCCCCCGGTCTTGTACCATAGCCGGACGGAGGTGGAATGTGACGCGTGCCCTCGCCGCCCTCGCGCTGGTCGTCGCCGCCGTGGCCCCTTCCGCCTCGGCCGTCCCGCAGGACAAGCCGAAGTCCTACCGGCTTCCCCCGACCGACCTCAAGCAGCGGGTCATCTGGGGTTCGTCGCTCGAGATCCCCGACGGCCCCTCGCTCGCCTTTGGCGGCCAGGACCAGCAGTCGGAGACCGGCAATCCGCACACCCGGATCAAGATCGAGGGACAGTGGGTGTCCATCTACGAGGAGCTCACCGCCGCGAATCCGAACCAGCCACAGGTGGAGAAGTACCGTCAGGCGGCGGCCTTGGCGAAGATCGAGCAGGCTCGCGTCCGCTTCGGGTGGTTCGAAGGGAAGACGGTGGTCCCGAGGCATGCGGTCCCCCCCGAGCCGGTCGACTGCGAACCGCCTCCTCGGGCCCTCAGTCCGATCGCCTATGACGCCAAGAGCAAGCTGTTCGTGATCTTCGGAGGCGACCATCTGGACTTCCTCATGAACGATACCTGGGTCTTTGATCCGGCCCGGCGGAAGTGGACGAAGCGGGCCCCTCCGACCGCGCCGCCGCCTCGGGCCAACCATACGCTGAAAGCGGACGGCGACGGGAAGGTCGTCCTTTCCGGCGGGTATACCTACACGTCGAGCACGGACTACGTGGGAGGCCAGTACCGGGACCATGGCGACGGGGAGTGGATCTACGACCTCGCCGCCGATCAATGGTCGGGGAAGGGCGGCATCCCGGAAACCCGCGTCACCCGGACCGGGCGCTTCCATCCGGACTACTATCAGCAGGGTTCGATGCCCGATCCGGCGGCGTTCAGCGCCTGGCTCGCCGCCGTGCCGCCGAATACGTGGACCCTGACCAAGCCGCCGCAGCTCCCCGCGCTCAACCGCGACTGGGGGACCGCGGTGCTCGATCCCGACCGCGACCTCATCCTGCGCTGGAGCGGGGGGCATTCGGCGCACGGCGGGACGGACGTCCTGCAGTATCACCTGAACACCAATCGATGGGAGTTGACGGCCCCCGTCGAATTCCCGCTCGGGCAGCTCTATTCGAACACCGAGTACCCGGACGGGTGGAACTTCAACCATCGCCCGTGGATCACCGGCCACACCTATCAAAACTATGGCTACGATCCGGTCCTGAAGAAGATGCTCTTCACCGGCCGCCGCACCCACTGCTACCTTTATGATCCGGACGTCGGCGACTGGACGAGTCGCTTCAGCAAGCCCAAGGGAATGGCCTACGGCGACTGCTTCTATACGCTGACCCTGACGCCGACGCCGCAGGGGCTCGTGTGCTGGACGCAGGAGGGGAAGCTTTTCCGCTTCCGCGCGGAGGCTTCCGAGTGGGTCGAGCTGCCCCTCACGGGGACGACGATGCCCGGGTCGGTCGTGGACAACTCGACGATCGTCTACGACTCGAAGCGGGACCGCCTCCTGGCCGTCCGGAAAGGCTACGGGGACAAGAACCAGTTCGACGGGACGATCGCGGTGGTCGAAGTGAAATCGGGGAAGGTGACGCTGCTCTCCCCGGCGGGCAAGGAGAAGGCGGTCGCGGTCCCCTATCTCTGCCAGCTGCGCTACGATCCGACGACCGACCTCGTCCTGGGAGGCTGCACGCTGGAGCCGGACGGGGAGGGCCTGCGCCGGACGCCCGCCTACGACTGCGCGGGGGATCGCTGGGTCTCGCTCAAGATCGGCGGCGACGATCCCAGCGGCAAGAAGGGACGGAACGTGTCCCTGGGGATGATGGTCGACGCGAAGCGCAAGCTCTACTGGGCGGTGGACACGAACAGCAACGTCTTCGTGCTGCGGCTCGACGTGGCGACGGCGGATCTCAAGCCGATGTAGGGACCCGGGCGGCCGGTCTCCTCCCGGCCTATTTGCCGCTCGCGATGCGTCGGGCGATCGACTGGCGGAGGAAGGGGATCTTGGACTCGGCCGCGAGCGCCGAGGCCTTTGCCAGATCCGTGGTCACGAGCGGTTCCGTCCCATACCAGATCATGGCCGGCAGGTTCGGATCCTCCGCATCCTCGGCGTGCTGCGAGAGGGCCTGGACGATCGGCCAGCGCGGGGCGAGCTCCATCCGCTGAAGCGCCGAGGCGAGGTAGACCCGGACGAGGGGCGACGCGTCCTTGGCCGCCATCGACGCGAACTTGTCCGCCGCCGCGGGGGAAGCCTTCCGGTCGTCGACGAGAAGCCGGACCGCCCAGGCCCGGACGTGCTCGTTCTCGTGGTCGAGCAGCGCGAGGAGGTCCTTTTCGCTCGTCCCGCCCGTCACGAAGAGCGCCCAGAGGGCCCGCAGCTTCCGCGTCACGTCCGGATTCTCGGCCAGGATCTTCCGGAGCGCCGCCTGGGCCTCCGAGAGATCCTTTCCTCCCACCCCGCGCTCCTGGAGCAGCCGCCGCGCCTGCCGCACGTACCAGTCGTTCGCGTGCAGCTGGAAGGCGACCAGATCCAGATCCGAACAGTTCCCCAGGTCCACGCCCTTCACCGGCTTCGGGTCGCCGTACACCACCTTGTAGATGCGTCCGCTCGTGCGGTGCACGGCGTGCGTGTCGTGGCACTCGCCGACGTCGCACCAGTCGCTGACGTAGACCCCGCCGTCGGGCCCGTATTTCAGGTTCAGGCCCCGGAACCACTGGTCCGTCGTGCGCAGGAAGTCCGGCCCGTGCTTCCCGACATACCCCGAGCCTCGGCGTTCCAGCACGTCGCTGTTCACCCGGTGCCCGTGGATGTTGACCATGAAGATCGAGTTGCGATAGCTCTGGGGCCAGTTGTCGCCGAGATAGATCATCGCTCCCGCGTGGGCGTGGCCGCCGCCCAGGAGGTCGTGCTCGGAGCCGGCGCGAGACTTCGTCCAGTCCTTGCCCGCGTAGTGGATGTGGTCCGAGCAGGACTTGAGCAGCTGGTAGGTGTTCGGGGTGAAATCCTTCCCGTACATGCGCTCGTAGTGGGCGCCGGGGATGAGGTGCCAGAGATGGCCGATCACGCAATTGGTGAAGAAGGCCTGGCCGACGTCGTCCCAGTCGAGGCCCCAGGGATTGGTCGTCCCTTCGCCGACGACCTCGAAGACTTTCTTGGTCGGATGGTAGCGCCAGATGCCGCCGTTGAACTTGACGCGCTCGCTGTCGGGGGCGCCTGGCTTGCCCACGAGCGAGTCTCCCTGGATCCCCTGGTTGCCGTAGAGCCAGCCGTCCGGACCCCACTGGAGGCCGTTCACCACGCAGTGGCCGATCTTCCCGTCGTTCCAGCCGTTCAGCAGCACCACCGGCGGGCCGTCGGGGATGTCGTCGTGGTTCGC
>Ga0070731_10000804_pt1 | contig 37397 bp, 20 predicted proteins | sample Coa_R1_2_FD_66448 | JGI IMG/M metagenome (GOLD analysis project Ga0070731, IMG submission 66448) | Surface soil microbial communities from Centralia Pennsylvania, which are recovering from an underground coalmine fire - Coalmine... | ecosystem: Environmental > Terrestrial > Soil > Unclassified ...
CCGCATGACCGGAAAGCACGCGAACGCATAAGCTTTCAAAACTTTCTCCACTTCCGCAGGTTCCAAACTGTTCAAAACAATGGGCTGCAAATTCGCAATTGCAGAGACGGGCAGCTTTTCCCAGCTTTGCAGGTCACGCGGCGGGAGCAGCTTCTCCAGCTTGTGGCCGTCCTGTTCCAAAATGGCGTCGTAGAAATTCGCGCGCGTCAGGCGGCGGCTGACGCCTTGACTGATGAGTGCGCCGATCATCAGCACCGGCACAAGGGAAAATTCATGCGTCATTTCGAATACAATAAGGATGCCCGTTACCGGCGCACGCACCACCGCACCCAGACAGGCGCTCATGCCGACGACCGCCAGCGTAAGTGAATCCTCGGAGGGCAGCGGTGTCACCAACCCGACCACACCAGCCAGCAACAATCCGCTCATACCACCAAAGAACAGCGTCGGAGAAAAAATCCCGCCACAACCACCGAAGCCATAGCAGAGGACCGTCGCCAGCAATTTTGCCCCCAGCAGCACACCGGCAATGTCCCAGGGCAATTGCTGGTTCAATCCAGCGGAAAGGTCGCCATAGCCCAAACCAAACACGCCGAGCCGTCCAGTCAGCAAGAACACGGTCGCGCCGATGCCCCATGCCAACGTTGCCCCGATGGCGGGTTTCAGCCAGCCAGGAATTTTGCCCGGTTGCCGCTGTCTTTCACGTAAGTTCAGGGTTGTCTTCTGGAACAGAACGCCCATCAAACTTGCCAGTGTCGCAGCGAACGGCGTCAGCACATACGCCCGCCACGTTGGCGCTTCGATATTTGCGATGGAGAACGCAGGCTGCCTGCCGACCAAACCGTGCACGATGAGTGCGCCGATCACCGAGGCCAGCAATACGCTGCCGAGCAGATTGCTGTTCAAATCCTGGATGATTTCCTCCATCACGAACGTCACCGCAGCTATTGGCGTATTAAAGGCCGCCGCCAGGCCCGCCGCCGCGCCTGAAGCGGTCGCACGACGACGGTTCTGTTTCGCCTCCCCCGTCAGACCCGCCAGTTGCGATGCCAACCCGGCAGCCACATGCACGCTGGGACCTTCCCGGCCCAGGCTGCTGCCGCCACCGATGCTCAACACGCCACCCAAAAATTTCACCCACACCGTGCGCCACGGGATGACACCGAAATCCTTCCAGAAAGCCACCTTGGCTTGCGGGATGCCGCTGCCGGCTGCTTCCCGGCAGAATGTATTCAGCAAATATCCCGCTGCCAGGGCGGTGGACACCATGACGACAAAACTTCCGGCTAAAAATGTGGCGTGAGATTGCGTGGCCAGCCGGACGAAGGTCGCGTTGTACAGGATGTTGATCAACAATTGAAATGCGACCACTGCTAAACCCGCGCCGAGCCCGTAAAGGCAGGTTTGCAGGATGTTACGGGTGTTTTTGGGCAGTTTTCCGAAATAACCCGATAGTGATGTAGCAAACACAACGTCAATATATTTACAAAAATGCGTCGCAATTCAAGAATTCTACGCGGAGAAGACAGGAGTCGCCGGTTTTTCGATGGTCAAACCATCGCGGCGGGCATTCTTTCGTTTCTAGTATCCCCCCACCCACAGTGGATCATTGAAGTTGTTGAAGCAAATGGTATAGTTCAACCATGGAAGGCGGGAAAGTGTTGATCTCCGGTGGCGGCATCGCGGGACTCACCCTCGGAATCCTCCTGAAAGAAAAGGGGTATGAACCGACAATCATTGAACGCGACCCTGCGATCCGTACCGAAGGCTACGTTATAGATTTCTTCAGCACCGGGTGGGATGTTGCACGGCGCATGAACCTGATCGGGGAATTGCGGAAAATAATCTACCCGATTGATTCTCTGGAATATGTGGACGCGGACGGCAGGCCATATCTCTCGCTCCCCATTGAAAGCGTGAGAAACGCGCTCGACGGAGAATATACCTATATGCAGCGTTCCGATCTTGAGCGCGTCCTTTTTGACCGCGCCAAAACGGTCGGTTTCTCGGTTCGTTTCAACACGACGATCAAATCACTCGAAGAAAATGTTTCCGAGGTGGTCGTCACATTCCAGAATGACACGAAAGAATCCTACGCTCTGGTTTTCGGCGCAGACGGCGTGCACTCGCGCGTCCGGGAGTTGACGTTCGGCCCCGAGTCGCAATTCGACCGCTTCCTCGGCTATTATGTCGCCGCGTTCCATATCGAACATCACCATTATAACATCGGCAGGTCGCTAGCCATATACGAGGAACCGAATCGCTCCCTGTGGGTTTACTCACTGGGAGAAAATAGGTTGAGTGCAATATACGTTTTCCGGCACAAGAACATCGGGTACGTTCCCCCCGCAGAACGACTGCCGCTGCTACAGGAAACATATTGCGGCGCGGGTTGGCTTGCCGAGAACATCCTCGCCGATTTTCCCGCAACCCAACCGATCTTTTTCGATTCGGCCACACAGATTGTCATGCCAGCGTGGAGCAAGGGGCGCATCGCTCTTCTCGGCGACGCGTGCGCGTGTCTTACCCTGCTTGCCGGACAGGGGTCGCATTTGGCGATGGCGGAGGCCTACGTTATTGCACAGGAACTGGAGCGCCACGGCGGCGATTACCGTACCGCGTTTGCCGCGTACGAAAAAACGCTCCAAGCCGTGACTAAGAAGAAGCAACGGGACGCCATACGGATTTCAAAGTTTTTCGTACCGTCAAAACGATCTTTTGTGCCGCTGCGGCGGCTCCTTCAAAAGACTCTTTTCAGCAATCTTCTTATAAGGTATGGGCTCGAAATTTTCGGCTTGAAAAGTGCGTTGTCGGGGTATCAATAAGCGAGCGAGTGAAATAGTTTCATAGGGTTGATGAAATAACCGGGTGATTGTGATGGCGCCTCAACGAGCTTGTCCAATTCCGTTTGGTTGCCGATATCGACCAGCACTCTCAATGATGGCCCGTCTTGTTTCAGCGACCCTGCCTGGATGAATTATCCAAGTCGTTTCTCTCGCCTCCACTCGCCGTAAGGTTAAGGCAGCTTGTTGCACGTTGCCGGCGGCGGAAGAATGGCCGCCGCAATGGTTTGAACACCGAAGAACAGGCGGATGTGGTCGTCATGGTTCGTTCATCTGCCATCCCGTTTTCCATAATACGAAGACGATGCTCAGCTCGGCAAAACTCAACAATGCGGGTATGAGCAGCGCCATAATTCCCCAAAGCGTGACTTTTCCAAAACGAAGGATACCCAGCAATGCCAGTCCCGCCATAAACGGAGCGATGCCCAGAAGAATCAAAACACCAATGGGAAAGTGAGGGCCGGATGCGCTCCAGCCCGCATCAATAAAAGCGACAAGATAAATCGGCAAAGCGACAATTGGAGCTAGCCACACGACGAGCCACGCGGTGAGCGGAAGAACTGCCTGATGAATGATTTTCATTGCGAACGTTTTTCTTTCCCAGCCACGCCGGGAACTTATTTTTCAGAATTTATACTGCGTGTATAACATGATTTGTTCCTCATACCGGCTTGTGATGCCACTCTGGCTTGGTTGGAAATTATCCCTGCCGGCGCTGGCCGTGAGATAGACACCGTGTTTGCCATGAACATAGGCGAGTGTTGCGCCAACTTTCGGTGGGGACCAGCCATTCACCTTCCAGTCGGGATATTCCACCGCCAGCGCAGTGGTCAAAACCTTACCGTCAATAGAGATAGGATTTCGCAGGATTAACGACGGACCATTGATCGCCACGTCGATTTCAACCTTATCACTGAAAGTGACAAAGCCTCTGGGGTTGGTGCTCAATAGATCTCGCAACCCAACGTGGATGTCGTCTTTTCTGGCATTGGCCATTCCCGGATACCCCGCGTCAGCCGGGGACAGCGGAGAGATAATTCTCTTGTCATAGCCATCATTCAGAAACGTTTCCCGAACGATTCTGATGATGCCGCCCGGATGATAGTTTGCATCCAGGTAATCCCCGAGGGATTGAACGGCCGTCCTTCTAAAAACTGATGCGCCACGACTGGTGGCCAGGTCGTTGGGACTTCTCAGGAATGAAGCGTCACGATTCATGTATAGCAGGGAATCTTCGATGAGCACCCTGGCCGACATCAGGGCTGATTCCGCTTTTTGGGTTCCCACTTTTTCAAGGATAAAGGAAAGGCTCTTTTCATCTTTCTCCTCAAAGTCTGGTTTCGGTTCCAGGGTAACCTCGTCCCACCGGAGACTGATCACTACAAATAATGAATTGGTGTGATAATATAGCTCCAGATTTGGGCGGACTGGAATTTTGGGATCGGCTGTGAATCTAAATAGGGAGGCATATTGTTGTGCCTGAGATTGCGTGGTGGAGACTCCCAGGAGCACGACCAAGGTTAAGATCCCCAAAGGTCTGAAATTTTGAGAAACCATAGGCCTCCTTCATGGAAGTGTGGGGGCCAAGGTTTTCATGACGAAGGCTACTGCCGACGGGTGCGTGGCGCTATTAGGTGTTTCCCCACTATGCCAGGCAATAATCCGATGATATTGGCTACCCAAGGCAAGGGGATGATTCGTCGGCGAATGGCTCCAACCCGGTCAAAACCTTCAACGAAACCTTCAATAACCGATTGCGCGGTGGGTTTATGGCGAGTTAAGTCGGGTAGCGGGCGGATAGTATTTGAAACCGCTTGAAGATGAATTGTGTCCAGATGAAATCAAACTGAGTTGACTATTGAGATTTTTGAGTGAAGCAAAGGCCGCCTGATCTTAGTCACTTCGGTCAGTCCGGATGGAAACGCTGGCGGCTTTCAAGCCTGCCGACCTGGCAGTGAGCTTAATGGTTCCGGTTTGCCCAGCCTTGGAGCGGACGATGGCAAGGCAAAGGCCGTTGAAGGCCTTGCGGTCATCGGATGGAAATGAAGTCAAATCCGTCGGATCACCGTTGTCGGTGGCCACGATTTCGCCCGGCCCCGAAATTTCGAAATGAATCGCATTGCCGGCGCGGGGCACCATCACGCTGTGCTTGTCTTCAACCGTCAAGGTGACGAAGGACAGATCGCTGCCATCCGCGTGAATTATGTCGCGGTCTGGCTGCAGGGCGAGTTTCGCAGCCGGGCCGGTGGTTTGCACCATATCGGTCGCCCATTTTTTGCCGCCCTTGTAAGCGACGACCTTGAGTTTGCCCGGTTCGTATTTGACGTCATTCCAACAAAGGCGGTATTGGTGTGGCTCCTTCTTTCTCAGTCCCAGGGATTGGCCGTTGAGGAACAGCTCGGCTTCGTCGCCGGAAGTATAAACAAAGACCGGGGTGATCTGGCCGGTGCGATCCGGCCAGTTCCAGCATTGGGGCACGATGTGGGCCATCGGCCAATCGGGTCGCCAGTGCGCCTGGTACAGATAGAAGCGGTCTTTCTTGAAGCCAGCCAGGTCCACAATTCCGAAGTAGGAACTGCGCGACGGGTCATTGGGCCCATCGTAGGGGGTCGGTTCGCCGAGGTAATCGAACCCCGTCCACACGAATTCTCCCGCGACGAACGGATTTTCATCCTGGCCTTTGAATTCGGTGTCGGGAATCGTTGCCCAATACGGCGCGGAAAGGTCGTAGGAGCTCATCTGGAAGCCCGACTTGCCATCATTCTTGTTGGTGTTGACCGGATAAAAGTATTCACCGCGAGAGCTGATGCAGGAGGCGGTCTCACTGCCAAAGATCGGCAGGCGGGGATTGGCCGCGTGCACCCGCGCGTATTCGAAGGGTTTGTAATTATAGCCAAAAACATCCATGTTCGTTTGAAAGCCGTCGAACCCGGACGCAATGTGATCGCACGCGGCGGTGGTTGGACGCGTCGGGTCTTCCTGATGTGCAATGCGGGTCAACCCGGCCGCAATCCCGGGTCCGGCCGGCGTTCCCTGGTCCGGCACTTCGTTGCCGATGCTCCAGAGAATAACACTGGGATGGTTGCGATCGCGTCTCAATTCCGCGCGCCAGTCTTTCTCATGCCAGTCGTTGAACAACCGATGATAATCGTTTGGCCGCTTGCCCTGTTCCCAGCAATCAAATGATTCGTCCATCACCAGCATGCCCAGGCGGTCGCACAAATCGAGCAACTCCGGCGCGGGCGGGTTGTGGCTGGTGCGGATGGCATTGCAGCCCATCTCCTTCAATATTTCGATCTGACGTTCCAATGCCCGGGTGTTGATGGCTGTGCCCAGCGCGCCCAGATCGGCGTGGTCGCACACGCCATTGAGGCGAACGTGTTCGCCGTTCAGGAAGAAACCCTGGTCGGCATCAAATTTGATGGTACGGATGCCGAACGGGGTGGTGTATTGGTCCAGCAATTTGCCGTCCTGTTCAATCGAAGTCACCACCACGTAGCGTTGCGGACGCTCCAGACTCCAGAGCCGCGGGTTTTTGAGGGTGATTTGCGCTTCAGCGGATTGATTATTTTCGGACGCGATTTGCACGCCGTCGGTGGTGAGGGAAGCCAGAGGTTTGCCTTGCGCGCCGTCCGCCGTGAGTTCGCAAATCTCGTTTTTTACCGACACGGTGACGGCGGATTTCGAGTCGTTGGCCACGGTGACCTGGATTTTTACGGTCGCGGCGGCGGGGCTGACTTCGGGCGTGGTCACATACGTTCCCCAGTGTCCCACATGCACCGGCCCGGTTTTTACGAGCCAGACATGGCGGTAAATCCCGCCGCCCGGATACCAGCGCGAGGACGCCGGCGGGTTGTCCAGGCGGATGGCGAGGACATTTTCCGCGCCGGCCTTGATATAGGGCGTCAGGTCGAGTTCCCATGAAGCGTAGCCATAGGGCCAACCACCGACATATTGGCCGTTCAGCCAGACATTCGCATAAGACATGGCACCATCCACGGCGAGATAAAGGCGGTGGTCCTGGTCGGAGGCGGGAACATTGAAATGCTTGCGATACCAACCGACACCCTCCCACGGCAGCTTGCCGGTTGAGCCGGGAGCCGTCTGCGTGAAGGGACCTTCGGCACCCCAATCGTGGGGAAGATTCAACTGGCGCCAGCCGTTGTCATTGAAGTCCGGCTGAGTGCAGGTGACGTCACCGCCGGGGTTGCCTGGCGGGCGCATTACGGGTTTGCCGTCATCCACAAACTCATTGCCGGTGGCCATGACCCAAGGTTTAATGTTGGCATAACTGAGTTCGTTACTCGTGTCCACCGGATCGCCCTTGATAAAGCGCCAGTCGGAGTCGAAGGCAAGACGCTCGCGAACCGGCGCGGCGGTTGGCGCGGCGGTTGCCCACAGATTCAGGTTAATGAAAATAGTCACCAGCAGGCGCCACCCGACAATTCGGGACAAATTTAAAGGTGTTATTTTTCTCATAACTGCAGCATTTCCAGCCGGTTAATTTCAAACGAAGGAGTTTCGTTTTGATGACTTCATGATGGCTATTTGACGAATGGCAACCTTTTAAGGAGGTTTTGCCTAGCCTCACAAATGTATGGTTTTGGCGCTTTGGTCAATTTCCTGGTACAACAATTTCATTTGCGGGTGTAACATCAGCCATATGTCCACACGTTTTCCGGTCCAGCTGCTTCGAGCGTGCCTTGGTTGCAGTTTCGCACAGCCATCGGGTGCCAATAAAATCTGCAACGATTATTTTTTGCCATCTAGACCCAGCGGAAGATCATCCATGGTCTGGTCATTGAACCGCCTCCGATCCGGCACCTGGACCATGGTGGTTATCAGTTTGTTGCTGGCGGTCCTGCCTGCCGCCCGCGCGACGACTCCAACCAATGCTTCGCCGTTCTATCTGGGGGCGGACATTTCCACGCTCTCCGAAGTCGACCAGCGGGGCGGAATTTACATGGACGGTGCCGGGCCCGGCGACGCGCTGGCCATTTTTATGAAACATGGCTGGACCTGTTTCCGCCTGCGCATTTGGGTGGATCCCACCAATGGCATGAACGGGCTCGCATACACCGTGAAGCTCGCCCGACGCATCAAGGATGCCGGCGGGACATTCATGCTGGATTTTCATTATTCCGACTGGTGGGCCGATCCGCAGAAACAGAACAAACCCGGCGCGTGGGCCAATGAGGATTTTGATGCCCTCGTAAAGCAGACCCAAACCTATACCGCGCACGTCATCAAAACGTTGAAGGACGCCGGCGCAACACCGGATTTTGTGCAGATCGGCAACGAGATCACGGGCGGCATGTTATGGCCCGACGGCCAGGTGAAGGTTCCGCTTTCCACCGTCAAGGTGTTTGGCGGTGATGTGACCGTGATCAAGCCACCCGAACCGTACAACGACGTCGAGCAGTGGAACCATCTTATTCGCCTCATCAAGGCCGGGGTCAGTGGCGTTCGCTCGGTCACCACGCCCGGGGACCATGTCCGCATTATCATCCACATTGACTGCGGCGGCGACTGGCCGGTTACCCGGTGGTATTTCGATCATCTTGCCCGGGCCGGGGTTGACTATGATATCATCGGTCAAAGCTACTATCCCAACTGGCACGGCACGCTGGAAAATGTCCGCGACAACCTGTATCATACCATCAAACGTTACCACAAAGACGTGATGATTGTTGAAACCGCATATCCCTCCCGTGACACGCATCCATTGCCGGCGGCGGCGAAGAATATGATCTGGCCTTTGACGCCCGCGGGTCAGGAACAATTTCTGGCCGACCTCATCAAAACGGTCCGGGCGGCGCCAGAAGGTCGCGGCATCGGTGTCATGTACTGGCATCCGGAAGCCACTTTGATTCCCGGTGCCACCGGACGCTGGAGCCGGCCGGATGCCAATTCCCTTTTTGATGCCAAAGGTTTTCCGCTGCCCGCGATGAACGTATTGGGTGGTCAGCCCGTGCTTCAATCCGCCCGTTCGGACGCGAACCATACGCCGAAGGCGGATCATACGCTTCCATGATTGAATCATTGCGCCCTTATCCCGTGCGCGAGCACGGAATATCCGGGACCCGTCTCTGGTGCTTCCAGGCATTTTGCTGCTGGATGCTAGGCGCCGGATTAGTGGTGCCGGTTGCCGCGTGGGCCAGCGATGAGGTTGCGGTCGCAGCGTCCGTCCCGTTCGTGACCAACATTGCGCAACTTTCCCGGCTCGGTTCCCAAAATCCGGACGCCGGTTATTTTATTCATCTGGAAGGGGACATTTTGTGGGCGAACCCGGCGCGAGGACAATTTGTTTTGCAGGATGCATCCGGGGCGGAAGAGTTGGAAATGGATTTGCATGGCCAATCACTGCAACCGGGCCAGCGGGTGTCTTTGGATGGCGAGGGCACCATCACCAGCCGCGGCGCGGGATTTCGGCTGGGAGTTCAGGGGCCGGTGGTGGATGACAACGGCGTCCATACGATGATCGAAAAATCCGGCGCAATTTATTTGAAGGCGGGTTGGCATCCCCTGCGCGTGGATTGGTTCAATGGCGTCGAAAAATATGGGCTGCAAGTGGATTATCAAGGGCCGGCCCTGCCGCGTCAGCGAATTCCCGATTCAGCCCTTTTTCGCATGCCGCCGGGCACCGCCGGGGCGACCAATGTTGCCGGTGGACTGAATTATGCCTGCTACGCGGTCGACGGGGAAACCTTGCCTGACTTCAACCAGTTGACGGCCCTCAAAACCGGAATCGTATCCAATTTTGATCTGAGCGTCATGAGCCGCAGCGAACACGTGGGATTACGATTTACCGGTTATCTTCAAGTACCCCGCGACGGTCTTTATACTTTTTACCTTAAATCGGACGATGGCAGTCAGTTGTTTCTTGGTGAACGGTCGATCCGGATGGAAGTGGTCGGACAACGACAACTACCGGAACCGCGCCAGACGATCATTGGGCAGACCTTGAGCGAGGAGAGGGATTATCAGCGGGTTGAGGTTGAAGGGAAGGTAACGTTTGTCAGTGAACATAAAGATGGATGGAATGTGGAGTTAACCACCGAAACCGGTCGCCTGGACGTGGAGGTGGCAGATGGTTCCGGCCTGTCGGCAGCGCTCTTGTTGAACAGCCGGGTTCAAGTCGTTGGGATTTGTCAGGGCGTTTATGATGCTGATGGGGGGAAAATTGGCGGCACCTTGCTGGTATCGGATCAGTACGGAATCAAAATCATCGGGGCAAGTGGTCCGACGATAAAAAACCGGGACACCGGGCCTGGAAGGCTGCCCGTGCTCACCACCGCCACTGAAGTTCACCAATTGAACCGGGAGGAAGCGCAGCGTGGATATCCCGTAAAAATCCGGGGCGTGGTTACCTGTATTTTTCCGGAGCGCCAGGCCTTCACCATTCAAGACGCCACCCGTGGGCTGTATGTGGTTGATTCCTCCGAGAGCCGGTCGGTGCCGCCGCAAATCGGTGAGTATCTGGAGGTCGAGGGCAGGACGGACCCCAGCCTGTTTGCGCCGATTGTTGACGCGGACCGGGTGAGTGATCTGGGGATGGGACGCATGCCGCAGCCGGTGCGCCCGACTTGGGATCAATTGATGAACGGAAGCCTGGATGCACAATATGTCGAGCTGCAAGGCATCATTACCACGGTCAACTCGAACGGGGTGACGTTGTTTACGGGCGACGGCCGAATCAAGTTGGAATTGCGAGTCGCAGAAACAAAAACGGAAGCGCTGAAGACTTATGAAGACGCCGTAGTTCGTGTGCGAGGATGTTTGCTGGCGTCATGGGATTATGTGACGCACCAGGTAAAAGTAGGCGAGATTCGTGTTTATGGCGCGGAACTATCCGTGGATCAGCCGGCCCCCGAAGATCTGTTTTCAATCCCCTTGAAGACCGTTGCGGAGCTGCTGCAGTTCAATCCGCAAGCGGGCGTGTTCCAACGGGTAAAAGTTTCCGGGCAGATCATCAGCGCACAAGCCCCGCAATATTACATGATGGATGGCAACAATGGCCTGCAGTTTATCTTAAAGAAACCCGTGCCGGGGCTGGAAGCCGGCGATCAGGTGGAAGTGGTTGGTTTTCCGGAACTGAGCGGCGCTTCCCCGCTGTTGCACGAAGCGGTGGCGCGCAAGACCGGTCACGCGGCTCTGCCAAAACCAAGACCGTTGCAATCGAGCAATCTCATCCAAGGGGAGTATGACGCGACCCGGATCCGGGTGGACGGATTGCTGGTGAATGTGAGGGAAACACCGGTTGGTCTGGCCCTGGAAATGCGAAGTGGCATCCGCACGTTTATGGCTCGATTGAATGCCAAAATGGATGCCGTACGCTCGCTGGCTCCCGGCAGCCGTTTGGAACTGATTGGAGTGTACATCGGTGATGGCGGGAACCGGGCCGTGGGGCAGGACATCACGTCTTTTGAGCTGTTGCTCAACTCTCCCGCGGACATTAAAGTGCTGGCGCGACCGCCTTGGTGGAACCTGGAACGGTTGTTGTTTATCGTGGGTCTCCTGGTGTGCGTGCTGGCCGCGGCCGCCCTCTGGATTACGCAATTGCATCGACGGGTCGAACAGCGGACGACCGAACTGGGAGCGCAAATCCAGCAACGTCAGAATGTTGAGCATCAGCGGGCCATGGAACAGGAACGCGCCCGGATTGCCCAGGACCTGCACGATGAACTCGGCTCGGGTATCACGGAAATCGGCATGTTGGCCGCCCGGGTAAAATTTGCGACCGCTCCCGATGGAAAACGGAACGAATATCTTGAGCAGGTGCGTGAGAAGGCGCGGGAGATGGTCACCGCCCTGGACGAAATTGTCTGGGCAATGAATCCAAAACATGATTCGCTGGCCTCGCTGGTCAGTTATTTTTGCCTTTATGCAGAGCGTTTCCTGGGTTTGGCGAACATTGCCTGGAGTCTGGAAGGCATATCCCGGACGTCGGACCACACGGTGGACTCGCGACACCGCCACCAGTTGTTTTTGGCTTTTAAAGAAGCCCTGACCAACGTGGTTCGCCACTCCGGCGCTTCAGAAGTGCGCCTGGGGATTAAGGTGGAGCAGGGACAAGTGTGGCTGACCATCAACGACAACGGCCGCGGGTTCTCCTCGGAAATTCCGACCGAAGAAATGGACGGCGTGGCGAACATGCGGGCGCGCATCGAAAAATTGGGTGGAAGATTTGAAATAACCAGTCAAGCCGGTCATGGCACCATTGTCCGGTTCAACATGCCTTTGAGTCCATGACCAAAATTGCCATCGTTGAAGACAACAAGGTAATTCGTGAAAGCCTCACGGAATTCGTTCATGCGGATCCGGAATGCCGGTGTGTCTGCGCCTGTGCCACCGCGGAGGAAGCCTTGAAAACTTTTCCCAAACACGAGCCGGAGATCGTGCTCATGGACATTCAACTGCCCAACATGTCGGGCATCGATTGTATTGCTCAACTCAAACAGATGCTGCCATCCGTTCAAATCATTATGGTCACGGTTTATGAGGATACCGACCGGATTTTCAAGGCACTGCGGATGGGCGCCTGTGGTTATTTGCTGAAACGATGCGCACCCGAAGAGCTGATTTCGGCAATTCGGGAGGTGCGGCAGGGTGGCGCGCCCATGTCGCGGGAAATCGCCCGGAAGGTCATCGCTTCGTTTCAAGAACCGGCGACCGCGGCCACGGAAGTGGAAGACCTTACGGTTCGCGAGCGGGAAATCCTGGAGTTGCTGGCCAGCGGTTTCCCCAACAAGGAAATTGCCGACCGCGTCGGGTTGACCGACGGGACCGTACGTTGGCATCTCCGACACGTATACAACAAGTTGCACGTCCGGTCCCGCACCGAAGCGGCGCTTAAATTTCGTTCAACGAAGTAGACTAATCATTGATTTAAAACAGCTTGCACCGTTTTTCGGATCGGACGGGTCTTCGAAGAACTCTACATTTGTGAGGCTAGGCAAATTCAGGAATTAGGAGATAATTGAGGTCAAAGCAAAACCCGTAATTCAACTATCTATGAAAATTGTTTCTTATGTGACTTCGGCCATTGCTGCGTTAACAATGGCTGTCCTGCCTGCAACAGCTGCCACCTATACAGGCCCTGGCACGGCGAACGGTGGCGGGGCGAGTGGAGAAGGCATTAGCAGTGTTGTCATCAACAACACCGCGACCGATATCACTTTTACCATCAATTCAAGCGCGGTGCAGAGTCAGTACGTTCAGTATTTTATTTTGATGCAATACGTTGGCCAGGGTGCCAGCGGAAGCACCGCGCTGCTCAACTCTGCGGGAGCCCTTAACGGGTGGGGCCCAAGTCTGGGCATCAGTACTGGAGAAAACGCTTTTGCCGCCACTTATAACACCGGCGCCACTCCCGCGTACTATAGTGGTGGCGTTTGGAATCAGGGTTCAGGAGTGAGCTACACCGCCGGTGGCACGGGATTTACTTTCAATTCCTTTACGCTCTCGTTAAGCAGCCTTGGGTTGAGCGTTGGCCAAAGCTTCTATTTCGACGTTGTGTCATCATACCCCAATGGAATCGGGCAATCTGCCTATGGTTCATTGGACAGCATTGGGGGTTATCCTGCGGAGACGGATAATTCCTATACGCCTTGGCTCGGTTCCAATGCTTATGACGCTGCCACCGACGCCTCCGGTACAACCTTTGGTACGGCTGCAAGCCTGTACACTGTCTCGTCTGTTCCGGAACCGGCAATCAGCGCGTTGCTCGGGTTGGGTACGCTGCTGATGATCATGCGCCGAAGAACATGCCCGGCCCGCTGACTTGATTTTTGGTCACTGTGAAGAAAAAAGTGCCGCTTGTGAAAATGAGCGGCACTTTGGTTTATGCGGTCATGGGATTTTTTTTTGCACCAAAATTCAGCCCACTTCCCGACCGGGGTGGTATATTGGTGAAGCGACTCCGGTGCATTTACCATGACCGGCAGGCGGCTTTGCGTAATGTAGAACCAATCAGACCAGGTCGACAGTTGTTGACCCAAAATCACTTATGCGGTTTTTCCAGACCGCGCAGAATTCCCACAATTCTCTACATTTGTGAGGCTAGGCAGGGTTGAAAATGCAACTATCATTTAAGCAATCACTAATCGATCTATGAAGCAATGTGCATGTTGTCATCCTGACTTTTACCGGTCAGGGTTACTCTGTCGTTCAGCGCCGATTGTGGTTTCCGAAGAATCGAGGGCGACTTTGGCCCGCTCCACCGGGGGGGCAATGACGTAACGCCAGCCGCCCGATAGAAAATGTACAACCCGGATAATTTATCCATGACTCATTTAAAACCATTGAAATTTAAGCCTCGATTACGGTTGGGATTTACGCTGATCGAATTATTGGTCGTGATTGCCATCATTGCCATTTTGGCGGCTATGTTGCTGCCGGCACTGTCCGCCGCCAAGCTCAGGGCACAGGCCATTCTCTGCACGGCGAATCTCAAGCAGTGGGTGGTGGGCTTTCACCTGTACGCCGGTGACCATAACGACAACATGATGTTGGGTTGGGGTGATCCCAACGGGATGTGGATGGTGGCTTTGCAACCTTACATGCCCGGAGTTACCAACGGGGTGGGCATGGGGGGGAAACTGTGTTTTTGCCCGGTGGCGACAAAAGTAAGAAGCGATCTTGGTGGAAACACCTGGACCACCTCGGGAACCACTTTTTTGGCTTGGGGGATCATGGGTCAGGGCGCATACAATGTTTCGCTTCCGTGGGGTCGTCCTGGAATGGCCGGCAGCTACGGATGTAACGGTTGGGTAGCCAATCCTGCGAGCGGAACCGTCCCGGCGACTGATGCACCAGGATATTGGCGGACATTGACCGGGGCTGGCAAGTACTCGACCAAAACACCCTTGTTTGCTGATTGTGTATGGCCTGGGGCCAATCCACACGCCGGCGGTATGTACAATTCGTCACCGTCGTTGGATGCACCACCGGCCAATTTGGGTGACTGTCAGGTGGGTGCTGAAATGCCGGCTTTTTGCGTTGTCAGGCATCCCGGGAGAAATCCTGTGAATATGGCGTTCGTGGATGGTTCGGCCAGGCCGGTGGGCCTGCGACAGCTTTGGCAGTTGCCTTGGAGCAGAACTTACGACCCTTCTCAAGCCGTAAGCAAGTTTTACCCTTGGTTGAACTCCTTCAATTAATCCAAACCACAACCGGCTGATTTTTGACGCTTGTAAGAAATTAATCCAAAACCCAAAAAATCATGAAAAAAATACCATTCATAGCGTTCATCGGCGGAGTTCTTTTGAGCGTGGCCCCGTTTGCCTCGGCGGTGAATATTTACACCAACGATTGGGGTGGTGCCAGCACATCGGTCGTGGGAGACGCCAATAATGGGCCGGTTCTGGTTGGCTGGACGGTTATTGCCAATCGGCGTGGGAACGGCACATCGGTCGGGCCTTATTATGGCATTTACCAAACCACGGGTGCCAACGATCCCGTGCTCGGTTTGGGATTGCCGCCGAACACGTGCTATTTGACCGGTCTGGCGGGGACTGGCACCAATCAACTGGGAGGTCCCGCGATGATGTACACGACCGACACCTCCGGCCCCGGGGCGGGCGGTGATTCTGCCTATGCCGATATTGACCCAACGGCATACACCAACTTGACCATCAATGCCGAAGTCGAAAATAGCGGCGGGAATTGCCCCAACTATCTTGCCGTACGGGTTGGCGGATCCTGGTATGTGGCCACCAACAATCCCTTTCCCAATATCACTCCGTCATACCCGGCTTTTACCAATTGGAGCATGGTTTATGATCCCACTGCAACCAATTGGAATACCCTCACGTTGGGCTCCACCTTTGTCACCATCGGTGCGACCGCCGGAGCCAATCTGTCGGGTCCCATCACCGGCATTGGCATTGTTGAGGCCACTAATACCGTTCCGGGCGGCAATAACGGGATGAACTACGGCCGGATTGTTATTAATCAGGGTCCGGGTGACTTTCCCAAAATACCGGCCACGCTAATCTCGCCGGCGATCACCCCTCAAACGGTGTATGTAGGCGGTGGAGCGTCCTTTGTGCCGGTGTTCTCAGGCAACCCCACTCTCGTTTATCGGTGGCAGACCAATGGGGTTAACATGAGTGGAAGCAGATACATCGGCACCACCAGCAATATACTGACCATCACCAATATCAACGCCAATGACGGGCTGGCCACTTTCGATGTGGTGGTGACAAACTTCATTGGCGCAGCCACAAACACCAGCCTGCAATTGACCGTCAGCAATGTGCCGCCGGGTCTCTTGTACGCGGAATTGTTTCCTTATACCGGACCCAGTGGCGATATTCCTCTGACGAGTGCCGGTTGGGTCGTCGCTGCGCCGGGCAATACGGTGGTCAATATCTACAATGCCGGCGGTGGTTTGGGTGATGCCTATTCCTATTCACCGGCCGCCACCACCAACCTTTACTACACAACGGATACCAATGACACCGGGTTGTCCGGATTGCCGTTTGTGGACATCAATCCCGCCAGTTACCCGGCCATATCCTTCCAGGCCGGTTTCGTGCCGGGGAATGGACCGGGTCAGGTTTCCGGGGCCGTCTCGGTCTATTGGGCGGTTAAGATGACCAATGGGTGGTATTGCTCCGCGCAATCCCAGACCATTGTGCTCTCCGGGTTAAGTCCCTACCTGACTTATCAATATGGGTTCAATCCGGCCGCAACCAATTGGAACAATCTCACCGTTACCAGCAGCAATGCGGTGATTGGCAGTCAGGCTGCCAGCATTTTGACTGGCAACATCATTGGTGCAGGCCTGGTGATTGCTCACAATGATGCCAGCGGTTCAGATATGAACTTCCAGGATTTTGAAATCATCACCAACCAGGCCGTAGCCATGCCGCCGAGCATCGGCCAAGGCTACCCTCTCGACGTCAGTGTCGCCTCCGGAGGCGGTGCGAGCTTTGGTGTCTCTGCCAGTGGAAGCCAGCCCTTTATTTACAGTTGGACGACCAACGGTGTCTTTGTCTCCAATGGAGGTCGAATCTCCGGGGCGACCACCGCGACGTTGACCATCGCGAATCTGAACAGCAGCGACAGTGGCTTGCAGATTGTTGCTTATGTCACCAACTCGGCCGGCGGTGACAACAGCACTTTGTCTGCTGACGGCGGTCCCACCATCCTGACGGTGACTAATCCTCCCGTCGGGCTGGTTTATTCAGAGGTGTTTCCGTTTGTGGGCCCGGCTGCCGGCAATTATCCGATCAGCGGCGTGGGCTGGACGGAGGCGGTTCCCAACAGTCCCAATGCGCTCTTCCAGGCGGGCTCACCGGGAACCAGCTCGGCCAGCCAGGGAGCCGTTTTCGCGTTCCTGGGGACTCCGGGCGTGACCGTGTACTATGCGACGACGGCCTCGGACACCAATCAATCTGGCTTGCCGTTCCCGAATATTGACCCGGCGGCCTATCCGAACTTGAGCATTTCAGTGGACATTGCGCCCAGCTCCTCTTCCAGCAATGTCACGGCCTACGTGGCGGTGCAAATGGGAACCAATTGGTACATTGCCGCCAGCGCCCTTCCCGTGCCGACCGCGGTTGATAGCGCGACATTTGCAACCTATACCACCACGTTTAATCCCGCCGCGGCGAACTGGAAAAATCTGACTGTAACCGGCTCGGGCGGAATCATCGGATCACCGGCCACCCGCAATTTGAGCGGGGTGATGACGGGAGCTGGTGTGGTCTTCGTCACGGTGGGGACTGGAGGAACCTTCAACTTCCAGAATTTCGTGATCACTGGAACCGGAGTTGGCGGCATCAATGCCGGGTCGTTGACGGGCGGCAATCTCAACCTGACATGGGTTGGAAACCCGGCCGTAAAACTGCAAAGTTCCACCAACTTGACCAGCAACGTATGGCAGGATGTGCCTGGCACGTACGGGCTTTATTCGCTTCCCGTGTCGGTCACCGGACCCCAGAAATTTTTCCGGCTGACGAGCCCGTGAGCGGTTTGAAATTGTAAATCGGTACGAAGCTGGAGCTGTTCACTTTAAAACCGGGATGGCTCCAGCTTCAAGTTAATGCGTGACCATTCAATCGTAACCAACGTGTTCAAACTGAAACTTGCATGTTTGCTGTTTGTCGTTTCGGCGCTTTTCGCGCCGGGGACGGTGCCCGCACAGGGCAATTTCATCGCCGGAGCAGATATGTCGTTTCTGGCGTATTATGAATCCCTCGGTATCGTTTATAAGGACAACGGCGTAACGGAAGACGCGCTTCAAATCCTGAAAACCAACGGCATTAACTGTATCCGTCTCCGATTATTTACCAGCAGCGCTGCTCAAGCGGCGGCGAATCCTTATAATTACATCAACAACACCAACTACACCATTCCCCTGGCGGTGCGGGTCAAAAACGCCGGGCTGCAATTCCTGCTCGATTTTCATTACTCCGACACCTGGGCCGACCCGAGCCATCAAGCCACGCCCGCTGCGTGGTTGACCAATACCTTCCCCCAGATGGTGCAGCAAATGTACACTTACAACAGCAATACTGTCGCTGCCTTTGCCGCCGCGGGGGCAACGCCGGATTACGTCCAGATTGGAAATGAAATCACGCAAGGCATGTTGTTCACCAACAGCGCCGGCGCGACCATCGGACAGGTTTCCGGCAGTTACAACACGTCCTGGTCGCAACTCGGCCAATTGATGAAGGCAGCAGTTCAGGGCATCCAGGACGCCGTGAACGCTGCCGGGGTTGCCATGCCCAAAATTATCGTTCATATCGACCGGGGCGGGGATTGGGCCACCACCGAATGGTTCTTTGACAACCTGACCTATCAAGGAGTTCCTTTTGACATCATCGGTGAAAGTTATTACCCGTTCTGGCACGGCCCTTTAAGCGGTCTGAGCAACTGCCTGACCAATGCCGCACAACGTTATGGCAAGCCGGTGATCGTTGCGGAGACGGATTTCCCCTGGACCTCGTCGACAAACATTTACGGCATTCCGGCCACCACCAACGGACAGGTTCAATATGTGGTCGCGCTGGCCCAGGTGGTCAAGAGCGTCCCCAATAATCTGGGAGCCGGAATTTTTTGGTGGGGAACGGAATATCAGTACCCAAACGCAAACCAGGCCGGGTTTGGAACCCGGTCGTTCTTTGGCAGCGACGGTAACGTGTTACCGGTGGCGGATGCCTACGGGCAACTCGCCGTCCCCATTGTTCTGAGTGCCGGTCTGAGTGGTTCCAATCTGGTGATGCAATGGCCGTTAAGCGGGGCGGGCATGAACTTGATGATGACCACGGACCTGGCGCCGCCGACGGTTTGGCTGCCGGTGGCCAATGCCATTCAAAATACGGGGACGGTGTTCGATGTCAGCCTGCCGATGAATCCCACGCAGAGCCGTTTTTACCGTTTGCAATCGAACTGACCGGGACTCCGCCCGGGAACAAGGTGCTCTTCGTTTTGTGAACAGGGAAACCGCAGCCCGTCAGAAAATCAGTCAGCGCATTGCTTGCAGGTTGGGACATCTCAATGCGTGGATGAGCGTGCCGGAACTGGCCAAAGCCGTAAACCTTTCGTCGGCCCTTTACCGCCCTGTTCCGGCAAAAGACCGGCTCTCCGCCGATAATATTTTTTATCCGACTGCGGATGCATCAAGCCCGCCATCTTTGCTGGCTGAGCGCAAAGCGATGTGAGTTTCCCGCGGCGGCACCGACAGCGGTGATCTGTTTTCGGACGGCTCGTTTCAAGCCAAACGCAGCGTGTGTTCGACGGCCCGGCCTTCGCCATTCCTGTCTCCACACCCGCCGGTACGGACGCTGGGTGCCGCAGGTCGGTTCCAAATCCGACTTCGCGTGAAATCTTTTCAAAGGTGTCTCCGGGTTCGGCCCGGGTTCGGCAAGGTGATTGCTAAAGAACGCAATGTCATATTTGTTTAACAAACCTGAACCGTTGGGTTTGGGCCGGGCCATTGGTCTGGCTGGCATGAAAAACCTCAAATTATTGGGCGAATCCGGCTTTTTCCGGAGCCGGCTGACTGCGAGGGGCGTGGAATTTTCCTGTTCCCGATGCCGGCAACCGATGTTTTAAAATGCCCACCAAGCCCAAAACGCAACCGATCAAGCGACTGCTCAGCCACTACGAGCCGTCCGGATTTTTCGACGAGATGCTTGATGGCGAGGGACGGATACGCCCGCATTACCGGCAGTTCCAGGAACTGTTTCAGACGCTGACCACGCGGGAGTTCGAGCACAAACGCCAGTCGATTGACCTCGCGTTTTTGCGTCAGGGCATCACCTTCAATGTCTATGGCAATTCGGCAGGCGCGGAAAAAATTTTCCCCTTCGACCTGCTGCCGCGGGTCATTCCCGCCGGGGAGTGGGAGATGCTTGAACGCGGCCTCGCCCAGCGCATCACGGCGTTGAATTTGTTCCTGCGCGACATTTATCATGAGCAAAAAATCCTGCGGGATGGCGTCATTCCACCGTCCTACGTCCTCACGGGAAAACATTTCCGGCGCGAGTTCGTGAACTTCAACGTGCCGAAGGACATTTACATTCACATTTGCGGTACGGATTTAATCCGGGACAACAAGGGCCAATATCTGGTGTTGGAGGACAACGGCCGCTGTCCCAGCGGCGTCAGTTACGTTCTGGAAAATCGCCGGGCGATGAAGCGGGCCTTTCCCGCCATGTTCGAAGGCATCGGCGTGCAGCCGGTCGAACATTATCCGCAGGAACTGCTGAAGATGCTGCACCACATCGCGCCCGCCGGGGTGGCGGACCCGACGATTGTTTTGCTCACGCCCGGCGCCTACAACTCGGCCTATTTCGAGCACACCTATCTGGCGCGGCAGATGGGCATTGAAATTGTCGAGGGCCGCGACCTGGTGGTGCGCGACGCCCGCGTTTTCATGCGTACCACCAAGGGACTCCAGCCGGTGCACGTCATTTACCGGCGCATTGACGACGATTTCCTCGATCCGACGGTTTTTCGCCGCGATTCCCTGCTGGGCGTGCCGGGCATCGTCCACGCCTATCGCGCCGGCAATGTGTCGCTCGCCAATTCAATCGGCACCGGCATCGCCGATGACAAGGTGATGTATTACTTCGTGCCGCGCATGATCAAGTATTACCTCGACCAGGAGCCGCTGCTGGCCAACGTGCCGACCTATCTGGCCAGCGAAGCGGAAGACCAGAAGTACATCCTTGAAAATCTCGATCAACTGGTGGTGAAGGCGGCCAATGAATCCGGCGGCTACGGCATGCTGATGGGGCCGAAGGCAACCCGGGCGGAAATCGCCGCGTTCCGGAAAAAAATTGAGGCCGAACCGCGCAATTACATCGCGCAGCCGATGATTTCACTGTCACGGCATCCGACGTGCGTGGACGACGATAATTATTTTGAGGGCCGGCACATCGACCTGCGGCCCTACATTATTTACGGCGAGAAGATCGCCATCGTGCCCGGCGGCCTGACGCGCGTGGCGTTGCGCAAAGGCTCGCTCGTCGTCAACTCGTCGCAGGGCGGCGGCAGCAAGGACACCTGGGTGCTCTATGGAGATGAGTAGGAAATTTATGATTTACGATTTACGATTTACGATTTCGGAGGGCGGGTTTGGACCGCTGGCGCAGGCCGCGGTACGGGCCAAATCATCAATCATCAATCATCAATCATAAATGCTTTCGCGGGTTGCCAATTCGCTTTACTGGATGTCGCGTTATATCGAACGCGCCGAAAACATCGCGCGCATCGTGGATGTGAATTTGCAGATGCTGCTGGATCTTCGGAACCTGGATGAAGAGCGTCTGGCGCAACATTGGCTGCCGATCGTCGAGACGACCGGCGACGAGACACAATTTTTTCAGCTTCACAAAAAGGCCACCGGCCAGGCCGTCACGGAATTTCTCGTGTTTCAAACGGAGAACCCCAATTCCCTCGTTTCCGCCATCTGCCAGGCGCGCGAAAATGCCCGCATGATCCGCGACCAGATTACGATTGAGTTCTGGGAGGAATTGAACCGGCTTTACTGGTTCGTGAAGACGCCGGAAGCGCGGCGGATTTGGAAGGAAAGCCCCAGCGAGTTCTTCCAGCAGGTCAAAAACAGCTCGTTACACCTGATTGGCCTCGGTTACGCGACGCTGCTGCGCAACGAAGGCTGGTGGTTTGTACAGATCGGAAAATTCTTGGAACGCGCCGACAAAACGTCGCGCATTCTCGACTTGCGTTCGGGGGCATTGCCGGAGAAGGGCGCGCCGGAGGCGGCCGGCCAGCCCGAAGCGTTGGAGTGGTCGGCCATCCTGCATTCCTGCAGCGCCTGGGACGCCTACAAAACGTTGCACGGCGCGGAGGTGCATCCGCGCGGCGTTGTGGAATTTCTTTTGTTCAACGACGATTTTCCAAGGTCGGCGCGCTTTTGCGTCGGCCAGTTGAACCACGCATTGCGCCGCATCTCCGGCGTGCCGGACGGCCGCTTTTGCAATGATGCCGAGAAACTGGCCGGGCGGCTGGTCGCGGAATTGCAGTTCAGCACCGTGGATGAAATTTTTGGTCGGGGCCTGCATCTTTACCTCGATCAATTGCAGTCCAAGCTCAATGACATCGGTGCGGCGCTGTTCGACGCCTACATTTTCCAACAGTTCAACAATCTGGAGGACGAAATCATGGTTCAACAGGAGGAGCAACAACAACAGTCCCGAACCATTCGCAAAACCCATTTATGAAACGCATCGGCATCCTGACCGCCGGCGGCGACACGCCCGCCCTGAACGCCACCATTCACGGCGCGGTGGTGCGCGCGAACCAGCTCAAGGTCGAAATCGTCGGCCTCATCAAGGGATTCAACTGCCTGTTCAACCCGCGCGTGCCGCACGTTCACCTTAACCCGCTGTTTCAGGAAATTCCCGAGCTCGATCCCACCAAAGGCGGCACGCTCATCGGTTCGTCCCGGGATTATGTCGATCCCGACAATAAAAATGACCTCGACCTGGTCGAATCGCGGTTGAAAAAGCTCGGGATCGAGGGGCTGATCTGTATTGGTGGCGACGGCACGCTCAACGGCCTGCAACCGCTGGCCGAGCGCCTGCCCGCCGTGCTGGCCCCCAAGACCATTGATAACGACCTGGGTTTGAATTATCCCAGCGAACCGGACGAGTGGGTGCGGGTGAACGATGCCGCGGCCAAACGTGGTTATCGTTACAAGCAGGTTCCGGCCACCGAAACCTTCGATCTCGACCACATCGTTAATTATGCCACGCCCGGCTATACGACGGCGGTTTATGTGTCCGCGGGTGGCGTGGAGCGCATCCGCACGACGGCCGAAAGCCACCGGCGCATCGCCATCATCGAAGTCATGGGCCGCCATTCCGGTTACATTGCGCTCGGCACGGCCTACGGCCAGCCGGACATCATTCTCATTCCGGAACATCCGCTCGACCTCGAACATCTCGTCCACCGCGTCAAACATATTTACGACCTCCAGAAAAACGTCGTCATTGTCTGCGGCGAAGGCATCGTGGACGAGCAGGGCCGGGAACTGGGCGCGGAAACGAAATCCACCGACCCTTCCGGCAACGTCGTGCTCAGCGGCGCGGCGGACGCGCTGCGCAACAAGCTGGTCCAGATGATCGGCGACCGCTATTTCCAGCTGTATCGCCGTGGTGAATCGGCCAAGGAGGCGATCTTCACGCGCAAAGTCGGCCATACACAGCGGGGCGGGCGGCCGATCCTGTTCGACCGGTTTTACGCCGGCTTGCTCGGCGCCAGGGCGGTGGACCTGTTGCTGGAAGGCCGCAACAACGCCGTCTCCGTTCTGCAATACAGCACGGACAAGGGTTTTCACGTTGAGGGCTACGACGCGAACCGCTTCCGCGATCGCTGGGGGCTCATTCATGCGCGCAAGCTGCATCCGGCGCTGTACGACGCGAAATTGATGAAACCGTCCCGGCTGGGCATTGATTATTTGCTGCCGATCTTCACCGACGCCATCGGCAACGACGACGCCGAGCACATGCGCTCGACCCTGTTCGATCCCGGCAACCTCGCGCAGCCCTATCACTCGATGAATACAGATGTCCACAAGCGCATCCGCTATCTGGAAACGGAGGCCGCGTGAGTTCGCCCGCCAGCCTGATTCCCTACATCAACGTCAAACTGTCGTTGCTCGGTTTTCCGCCGGTGGCGACCGGCGAGGCGGCCGAGTTGGGTGACATTGTTTCCTCGCTCATCGCGCAGTACCGGGAGAAGGAGCGATTGCTGGCCAATCACCTTTGTGCCGCCGACCAGCGGATTCAGACCTTCCTGTACGATTACCTGCAGGACGTGCCGGTCGCCAAACTGCCGCTGCGCACGTTGACGCTGGATCGCCCCGGCATGGCGAGGGTGCTGTCGCTGCCGGTGGATCGCGATGAATTTGCCTCCAGCATTCTTAATTCCTACCGGGTCAAGCAGGGCGTGTTGCACAATCCCAAAAGTGATCGGCGCACCACCCAGGGCATCTTTCATGTGGCCGAAGGCGGCCTGCCGGTTCCTGACGATAAAATCGGCGTGCCCAAGCCGGTCTTCGGGAAGCTGTTGAATCTCGCCTTCAATCCACCCCGCGAAATCATGCGCCTGCCGTTCACCGCCACGCAGCCGCAACCCGCCGAGTGTTTTGTTTCGTTGTTGCTCCGGCCCGTGGTCTGCCCTGAAGTGCCCGGTTTCACGCCGCAGAAGACGATGGAGATTCGCTTCTTCGCGCCGGGCAATCTCGTCAGCAACCTCGATTTCGTCGAAAACATCTTTGGCAACGGGGGTGACCCGAATCTCCCGGAAAATGACGCCGGCCTCGACACCGAACATTGGACCGGTAACACCGGTTGTGTCATCCTCGCGCCGCACCTGATCAAAATCACCAAGAAGGACGCCGGCCTGCCGCCGTGGGACAAGGCCACGGAACGCCAGCGCCGCGACGGCATGTGCTGGAAGGACGAATGGGAATTCTACAACAACGGCGGTGCGTTCAAACTCACCTGCCGCGACGAAACCGGCGTCATCGTCACCATTATTGCGGACAACTATTTCGGTTACTGCAAGAAGGAGGTGAAGACCCAGATCAGTTACGCGGCCAATCTTTACGGCCTGTGCGAAGAAGAACACGCGGGCGGTGCGCTGGTTTTTCCCGCCTACGACCTCGGCGAGGAATTCAGCGGCGACCTGCACGTCCGGCGCATGGGCCATTCCTTTGCGGAGGTCAGTTCCGTCCATCGCGAGGCGATGGAGTTGAAGCCCGAGGGTTACGGAGTGGACAAAAAATATCCGGACATCATTTATGTGCCGGAGGACGCGCGTTTCGACCTGCACAAACAAAAAGTCTTCTGGCCCGGCGGCAAGGCCGAACGTTCCATCAAACTATTGCCCGGCCGGACCTACGTGCGTCCGTCCGGCTATAAAATCCGGCTGGAAAAACCCGGCGCGAACCGTTCCTGGCGGCTGGTGGGCACCGTCGCCGAAGGCACACTCTGCCACAAACCCTGCACCGTTTCCGGCGGCGGCAAATCGGAGATTTCCAAACCGATCACCGACGCGGTGCTCACCGGCCCGGTGTTTGTGGCGGATTTCAAAGGGGATTTTGACCAGGTGGCCGGGCTGATCGCGCGCGACTACAGCGGACGTTTCCGCGACCCGGCGCGGATTGACCAGCGTTCCATCCTCGACCCGGAACGTTCGCTCGGTTCGGTCATCAAATTGCTCATCCCCGACGAGCACGATTACAAGCCCGAATACAACGCCTGGGTGGAAACCGTGCCGCAGTACCTGCGCGAACTGGTATTCGTCGTGAAACGGTATTACAAGCCGGAATGGGGTGATCATTGGCGCGAACAGTTCAGCGTCGACATCATCAACGGCAAGCCGGCGAACGAATTGAAATGCGAGAACCGCAAGCTCGTCACCACGTATCTGCGCGTGGGTTTTGATGCCGACGGCTCCTGGCGCACGTTTGGCTTGCGCAAGGATTTCAATCCGGCGCTGAAAATCCAGGCCGAGGACGACATTACCGCGTCGGTCGTCGTTCCGCCGGGTGTGCTCAAGGATTTGCCGGAAGTGGCCGCGGACCCGGGCGGTTCCGTGAAATTCGTTCTAAACGCCGAGGCCCGCTTGTTTCAGCGCCCGGACGACGCCATTCATCGCGGTTACGACAAGGTGACGGAAGCCGATTTTTCCCGGCCGGACAATTTCTTCTCAAACTACGAGCCGTTGCCGTCAAAGACCGCACGCGAATTGATCGAAGACGCCATCGGTTTTTATCAGTTCACCGGGCCAATGCAGTCGCTGATCAAGAGTGTGGCGGCGAATGGTGCCAGCTATTTTGTCTGTTCGGCCAATCCGCGCCTCGTGGACGGCAGGCCAACCAAGAATCCGCGGTATCTGCAAGTCCGGCCCGACCTGACCACCCCCCGTGAAAGTTATCTTGCGGAAATCGGCGCGCGATTGCGCCGCCGCCTGCCGCCAGGCCGGCCGGTGTTCAACCCTGTGGCCGGCGTGTTGCCGGGCCGCCGCAACAATCCGCCTGAGGCCGGCATCCGCTCGCTCGCGTGCTATAACCCGATTCATTACTTCGAGTTGCCGGAGCTGTTCATGGAATTCATCTGCAGCATGACCGGCAAGTCGCCGTCCACGACGGGTGCCGGCTCGGAAGGCGCGCTCACCAAGGCGCCGTTCAATGCGCTGCCACCCATCATTGACCTGAACAACGCGCTGGTTTCGTTCATCCTCACCGGCCATCGCGCGTTCGTCACCGCCGCCGGTTACGTCGGGCCGAAGGTCCGCGTGGACCACGACGTCAGTTTGCTCGTGCCGGAAGTCTGGTGCCGCATGGCACCGGAGGAACGCGATCCCCAATGGTTGATGACCGAACGCTGCCTCGAAAAGTGCGAGGACTTTGAGCACAACGGCAAAAAGGTTCTGGCCGGCCGGCTGGGCTGGCGCATCAACGCGCGCTTCGTCCGCAATTTTTTCGGGCGCGTGTTCAATCATCCCCAGGCCGTCTTCACCGAGGAAATGTTGAAGCCGGAATTGCAGGGACTGGACGTTTTTGTGGACGGCATGGACAACATTGTCACGACCCAAAAGCGCGTCGCCAAAATGTATTTCGACGACGGCAGCATTGCCCAGGCGTGTCCACCGTTGAAGGCGCTGCTGCACCTGATGCTCAACGACACGTGGGAAGGCAAAGGCCTCGACGATCCTGAATTCCGGAAGATGTTCACGCGCGAGTCGTTGCTGGCCGGTGGCTGGTATGCCGCGCGGCTGGCGGCAAAACAGAAGGTGGACCGGCAATTGTGGCGGCGCCATGTGGAATACCTGGACAAGTTTCTGAAACGCGCCAGCCACGCCGACGAGGCCGCACGCCTCGGGATTGCCGACCGGTTGTCCCGCGCGAAAAAAGTTCTGGAGCAGGTCGAGTCGCCGGCTTACCGGGAAACCCTGCGCGGTACCCTCGGCGCCGAACCCATTGAAAATTATTTATAAATACGAATGAAAGACAAACCAACAAACCTTGCCCGCATGAATAACGGCGTGCGAGCCCTGGCCCCGTTTGGTGTTCGTCAGGAGTGGGCGCAGGAAATACTTGGCCCGTTGTCGTTTTGCGCTCTGAAGCGGCATGAACGCCGTTTGCTGAGTCCGCGGTTCGCAACGTCCCTGCGCTCGTCGATCGTAAATCGTAAGTTGTAGATTCGAATGTCCATTCACGTCGCACTCCATCACAAGACACATTACCGGTACGACCGGCTGGTGAATCTTGGTCCGCAGGTCGTCCGGCTGCGACCCGCGCCGCATTCGCGCACGCGGATTTTAAGCTATGCGCTCCGGGTCAAACCGGAGAAACACTTCATCAACTGGGCGCAGGACCCGCAGTCCAATTATCAGGCGCGCCTGGTTTTTGAACAACCCACCCGTGAATTCCTCGTCGAAGTGGATCTGGTCGCGGAAATGGCGGTGTTGAACCCGTTTGATTTTTTCCTCGAACCGAACGCGCAAAAATTTCCCTTCACCTACGACCCGTCGCTCGATCATGAACTCGCGCCGTTTCAGCGCAAGTGCTGGCTCACGCCGAATTTTATGCGGTATCTCAATGCGTTGCGGCGCGACCTGATCGGCGGAGTCAAAGGGCAGACCCGACAGCAGCGGTTGGAATTGCCTGAAAGCAAAAAACAGTCCACGAACGATTTCATCGTCGGCATCAACCAACGCCTGTGGAAGGATGTCAAATATACCATCCGGCTCGAACCCGGCGTGCAGACGCCGGAAGAGACACTTGCGAAATTAAGCGGTTCGTGCCGCGACTCCGCCTGGTTGCTGGTGCAGCTACTCCGTCATTTTGGTCTCGCGGCCCGCTTTGTCAGCGGCTACCTCATCCAACTCAAGCCCGACGTGAAGTCGCTCGATGGCCCGGGCGGCGCGGAAAAGGATTTCACGGATTTGCACGCGTGGTGCGAGGTTTATCTGCCCGGCGCCGGCTGGATCGGCCTCGATCCGACGAGCGGTCTGCTCGCCGGCGAAGGGCACATTCCCCTGGCCTGCACACCCGATCCCACCAGTGCTGCGCCGATTTCCGGCGGCGTGGACAAGTGTGAAACCGAATTTGCCTTTGATATGACCGTGACGCGCATCTACGAATCGCCGCGCGTCACGCTGCCGTATTCGGATGGGCAATGGGAAAAGATCGAGTCGCTTGGCCATGCGATTGACGCAGATTTAAAGAAGGGCGACGTGCGCCTGACGATGGGCGGCGAGCCGACGTTCATTTCGATTGACGATCCCGATGGCCCGGAATGGAATTTTACCGCCGTTTCGCAGAAAAAGCGTATTTTGTCCGGCGAACTCATCCGGCGGTTGCGCCGCAAATTTGCGCTTGGCTCGTTGTTGCACTACGGCCAGGGGAAATGGTATCCCGGTGAACAACTTCCGCGCTGGTCGCTGGCGGCCTACTGGCGCAAGGACGGCGTGCCGATCTGGAAGGACGATTCGCTCATCGCCGATGAATCGAAGGATTACGGTCACGGTGCGAAGGAGGCGAAGGAATTGCTCACGCGCATTTCCAAAGTCGTCGGCGCCGATCCCCAATACCTCCTGCCCGCGTACGAAGACGCGTTTTACTACCTGTGGAAGGAACGCCGCTTCCCGTCGAACGTCACACCGGAGAAATCCAATCTCAAGGACAAGCTGGAGCGTGACCGCATCACGCGTATTTTTCAGCAGGGCCCCGGTGAAGTGGTCGGTTACGCGTTGCCGATCAAGCGCGCGGGGTATCCGCCTTCGCAAAGCTCCGGCGCGACAGGTGGCAACCAACCTGGATGGATGTCGGGCGCCTGGTTTCTGCGCGACGACGACACGCTCTGGCTCATCCCCGGCGATTCGCCGATGGGCCTGCGCCTGCCGATCGATTCGATTCCGTGGGTGGCGGAAAAGGATTATCCGTGGATCCGGCAGCAGGACCCGTCGAATCCCCGATTACCGGAACTGCCGAGGGAATTTCCGTACCGGGTGCGCAAACCGGAAACGACCGGGCAACGATTTTTGAGTGGCGGCGGTGCGCCAACACCCGTGGGCTACGGTCCCGGCCAACGCGCGCAGCAACTCGGTGAACGGGAAGAAGAGCGGGTTGAATTACCGCCGTTGCCGCCAGATTACGATCCGAACCGCCGCCCGGTGCAGGGCCAGAGCGCACCGTGGATTATCCGCACCGCGATGTGCGTCGAACCGCGCGAGGGACGGTTGCATGTTTTCATGCCGCCGGTCGCCACCACGGAGGATTACCTCGATTTGATTGCCGGCATTGAAACCGCCGTCACCGAAATGGGTACGCCGGTCATCATTGAAGGCGAGACGCCGCCGCGTGACCCGCGCCTGAACAAGCTGGCCGTCACGCCCGACCCCGGCGTCATTGAGGTGAACCTGCATCCGAGCCACTCGTGGGATGAACTGGTCGAACGCACGACGGTACTTTACGAAGAAGCGCGCCGGACGCGGCTCGGCACGGAAAAATTCATGCTCGACGGCCGTCACACCGGCACCGGCGGCGGCAATCATATCATCATCGGCGGCGACACACCGTCGAACTCGCCGGTGCTGCGCCGGCCGGATTTGCTGCGTTCACTTATCGCCTACTGGCAGAATCATCCATCATTGAGCTGGCTCTTCAGCAGCCTGTTCATCGGCCCGACGAGCCAGGCGCCGCGCATTGACGAGGCGCGCAACGATTCGCTTTACGAACTCGAGGTCGCATTCAAGGAACTGGAACGCAACACGCAACGGTTCGGCTACACGCCGCCATGGCTCTGCGACCGCCTGTTCCGCAACCTGCTGATGGATGCCGGCGGCAACACGCATCGCGCCGAGTTCAGCATCGACAAGTTGTTCCCGCCGGAAAGCAGCGGCGGCCGGCTCGGCCTGGTCGAGATGCGCGCGTTTGAAATGCCGCCGCACGCGCGCATGAGCCTCGCGCAGCATCTGCTCCTGCGCGGCCTCGTGGCGAAATTCTGGAACGAGCCCTACCAAAATGGCCTCGTCCGGTGGGGCACGGACATCCATGACCGCTGGATGCTGCCGCACTTTTGTGAAACGGATTTCCGGGACATCATCCGCGATTTGCGCGATGCCGGTTATCCGTTTGAACCCGACTGGTTCGCACCGCACTTCGAATTTCGTTTTCCGTTCATCGGCGACCTGGAACAGCGCGACATCCAGATCGAGCTTCGCACTGCGCTCGAACCATGGCACGTGCTCGGGGAGGAACCGGGCGGCGGCGGCACGGTGCGTTACGTGGACAGCTCGCTCGAACGCCTGCAGGTCAAGGCACGAGGACTCGTCGGTGACCGCTTCGCCGTCACCTGCAACGGCCGGCGCGTGCCGTTGCATCCGACCGGCACCAACGGCGAAGGGGTCGCGGGCGTCCGTTACCGCGCCTGGCAACCGCCCGAATGTTTGCAGCCGACCATTCCCTCGCACGCGCCACTGCGCTTCGATCTTTATGATACCTGGAACGGACGTTCGCTGGGTGGTTGCCAGTATCATGTCGCGCATCCCGGCGGGCGCAGCTATGAAACATTTCCCGTGAACAGCTACGAGGCCGAGTCGCGCCGGTTGGCGCGCTTTTTCCGCCACGGCCACACGGCGGGCAAAATGGAAATTCCGCCGGCGCCGGTGAATCCGGACTTTCCCTTCACCCTGGATTTACGCAATGTCTGACGCCGACAACGAGCGGGCGAACCGCAAACCGAAGATGATTCAGTCCCCATCCATGGCCGGCGAAGCCGGCAACGCCAAAAAGGTTTCATCGGCCGGCGGTTTGCTTGCCGGTTACCAGCCGGTTTCGGGTGCCTTCGACGAATTAATTGCCGCCGACGGCCAGCCGCGTCCTCATTATTCGAAATTGATCGGCGCGTTGGAGGGGTTGAGCCCGACGGAACTGCAATTGCGTTGGGACACGTGTCAACGCTTTGTCCACGAACAGGGGATTACCTACAATGTTTATGGCGATCCGCGCGGCATGGAACGACTCTGGCAATTGGACCCGGTTCCTTTTGTCATGGCTCCGGAGGAATGGCGGGGGATTGAAGCCGGATTGGTCCAACGTGCGCTCCTGTTGAACCGTATCCTCGCGGATTGCTACGGGGCGCAGGAGCTCATCCGGTCGCGCTGGCTGTCGCCGGCGCTGGTGTTCGCGCAACCCGATTTTCTGCGTCCGTGTCACAACCTGCGCCCGCCGGACAATGTCTTTCTCCACTTTTACGCCGCCGACCTCGCGCGATCGCCGGATGGTCGCTGGTGGGTGGTTTCCGACCGGACGCAAATCCCGACCGGCGCCGGGTATGCGCTGGCCAACCGGCTCGTCACCTCGCGCATCCTGCCGGAACCGTTCCGGGACAATCACGTCCACCGGCTGGCTGGTTTCTTTCAGCAGGTCCAGCACACGCTCGCCCGGCTTGCACCGCGCGCGCCCGACCATCCCCGGGTGGTGATGCTCACACCCGGTCCGCACAACGAGACCTACTTTGAACAGGCCTATTTGGCGCGTTACCTGGGTTACCTGCTGGTCGAAGGCCAGGACCTCACCGTGCGGGACAACAGCGTCTTTCTGAAAACCCTGAGCGGCCTCGAACGGGTGGATGTGATTCTGCGGCGTGTGGACGACGATTTTTGCGATCCGCTCGAACTGCGCAATGATTCGATGCTGGGTGTGCCCGGACTGGTCGAGGCGTTGCGCGCGGGCAACGTGGTGGTGGCCAACGCGCCCGGTTCCGGCCTGTTGCAAAGCCCGGCGTTCATGGCGTTTCTGCCGGGGTTGTGCCGGCACCTGCTGGGCGAGGAATTGAAGCTGCCGTCGGCGGCGACGTGGTGGTGCGGCCAGGAACCGGCCCGCCAACATGTCATCCAAAACCTGGACCGGCTGGTGATCAAACCGGCATTTCGTTCAGGCGTGTGGCGCGCGCAAGCCTCAAATCCTTTGAGCGCCGACGAACGCGACGCGTTGCGCCGGCGCATCGAATTTGATCCGGACCTGTTCGTGGCGCAGGAGCGCGTGGAATTTTCCACCGCGCCCTCGTGGGACGGCGTCCGGCTGACGCCGCGTCCGGTCGAGCTGCGCGTGTTCCTGGTCGCGAACGACGGCGGTTATAGTGTCATGCCTGGCGGATTGACGCGGGTTTCACCCGGTGCCGGCACCTTCATCTCCATGCAGCACGGTGGCAGCAGCAAGGACACCTGGGTCGTTTCCGAGGCGCCCGTCGAGGAAACCACGCTGTTGTATGCGGCGAACCAGAATGTGGATCTGCGGCGCACGGGCAACAACCTGCCCAGCCGGCTGGCCGACAATTTCTTCTGGCTCGGCCGCTATTCAGAACGCGCCGATGAAACCGCCCGGCTATTGCGCAGCACGCTGCGGCGGTTCAACCCGGAACGGACGGGCAGCGCGATGCCGTTGCTGGGTCCGCTGCTGCAGACGCTCGAACGGCAGGGACAGTTGCCCGGATTGCTGGGCAAGACCGAGCTGCGCCAGAATCCGGAGGCGTTTGAGGCCGAACTGCTGGCCGCCATCTTTGATCCGTCCCGTTCCGGCAGCCTGAGCCAGATCGTGGACCATCTGCAACGGCTGGCCATGTTCGTACGCGACCGGACCTCCAACGACATGTGGCGCGTGTTGAGCCGGCTCAACGAACGGCTGGCGACGCCGGCGACCAGCCTGGTGTTGCTCGCGGGCGACGCCACGGGCGTCTTGAACGAAACGCTGATTGGCCTTGCCGCCTTTCACGGTCTGGCGCGCGAGAACATGACCCGCGCCCAGGCCTGGCGTTTTCTCGACATGGGCCTGCGCATCGAACGCGCGCTTTATCTGGGCACGCTGCTCGATGCCACGTTGCGTTCGCCCCGGGCCGAGGATCCCAGCGTGCTCGAGGCCGTGCTGGAGGTGGCGGACAGTTCCATCACCTTCCGCTCGCGTTACAATTTGCTGCCGCATCTGCCGGCGGTGTTCGATCTCGTGCTGCTCGATGACAAAAATCCGCGTTCGGTGCTCTTCCAGATTCAGCGGCTGGCACAGCATTTCGAGCGGCTGCCGCGTGACCGTGAAACCACCACCGGCACCGGCAAACAAATCCTGGCCGATTGCCTGGCCCGGTTGCAGCAGATGGACGCCCGAGAACTCGCCGGCCCCCGCGAAAGCTGGCTCGAAGGCAGGTTGAGCCAGGGCATCGCGGAAACCCTGGAGGAGCTGCCGCGGCTCTCCGATGCCATCGCCGCGGATTATTTCGCGCATTCGGCCATTTTCCGCACCGGCCGGGAAGGGGAGCCATGACCTACAACGTCGTCCATCGCACGCTTTACGAATACGCCGCCCCGGTGGCGGTATCGCATCATGTGGCACGGCTGGAACCGCGCGCCACCGCCACGCAGGAGCGCGATAGCTTTACTTTGAAGATTTTCCCCGAACCCGCCCTGCGCAAAACGCGGCCCGATTATTTCGGCAACCGGCTTTGCTTTTTTACCGTCCAGCAGGTCCACAGCCGGCTTGAAATCATCACCTCCAGCCGGGTGACCGTGCGCACGGACAAACCATCGGCCAACGAATCCTCGGCGTCCTGGGAATCCGTGGCGGGAATGTTCCGCGACCCAGTGTCGCCGGAGGTGGTCGAGCCGTACCAGTTCATCTTCGATTCGCCGCAGGTGCGGGCGTCGTTTGAGCTGGCGGATTATGCCGCCCAAAGTTTTCCCGCCGGCACGCCGCTGCTGGCCGGGGCGCGGGACCTGACGCGGCGGATTTTTGAGGATTTCAAGTATGACGCCAGGGCGACCACGGTGGCAACGCCGCTGGAAGAGGTCCTGGAAAAGCGCCGGGGCGTCTGCCAGGACTTTGCCCACCTCGGCATTGCCTGCCTGCGTTCGCTGGGTCTGCCCGCGCGTTACGTCAGCGGTTATTTGCGCACGCGCCCGCCGGAAGGCAAGCCGCGGCTGACGGGCGCGGACGCTTCGCACGCCTGGTTTGCGGTTTATTGCCATGGCACCGGCTGGGTGGATTTTGACCCGACGAACAACGTGCAGCCGGCGGAGGAACACATCACGGTGGCATATGGCCGGGACTTCGGTGACGTCAGCCCGTTGGCGGGTATTCTCACCGGGGGCGGCAAACATTCCTTGAAGGTGGCGGTGGACGTGGCCGAGGTCGGATGAGGGCCGGGAATTTTTTTTCAATTTTTGCTCGCCGGACCGGCGGATTTTCGCATTGATAGCGCGCGCATGAAGTGGGACATCATTCATCGGACGCGGTACACGTACGCTTCGCCCGTGAAAAACAGTTTCAACGAGGCGCGGCTTCAGCCTTTTTCCAACGGGGAACAAACGGTGGAAACGTTTGCCTTGAACGTGCTGCCCGCCACCCGCGTCAGCCAGTACCACGATTTCTACTCCAACATCGTCCATCACTTTGAAGTGGTGGATCCCCACTCGTCGCTCCTCATCGAGAGCCGGTTGCGCGTGGCGACCCATCCGCCCGCGGCGTTGTCCACCACGGCGACGCCCTGGCCGTTGGCGCGCGTTGGCGAGGCGCTGAAGGACACGCGCAGCTACGAGTTTCTGGAGACCAGCCGGTATGTGGAGATGACGCCGGAAGCCTGGCGTCTGGCCCTGGACGCGGCCATCGGCCTGACCGACACGTGGCAGGCGGCGCTGGCCATCATGCGGTACGTGCATCAGCGCATCGAATATGTGCCGAACTCAACCACCGTTCACACCCACATGCGCGGGGTATTGCGGGAAGGGCGCGGGGTTTGCCAGGATTTTGCCCACGTGATGATTGGCCTTTGCCGCGCGCTGAAAATCCCGGCGCTGTACGTGAGCGGTTATCTGGCCACCGAGAAGGCCAGCGCCACCCACGCGTGGACGGAGGTTTTTATTCCCACCATCGGCTGGCGCGCGCTGGATCCGACCCACGATTGTCAGGCCGGCGAAACGTACGTGAAAATTGCCGTCGGCCGCGATTACGCCGATGTCCCGCCCATCACCGGCACTTACAAGGGAACCACCGACCGCAGTCTGGAAGTTGAGGTGAAAATCAAACCGGCCGCCTGAGACACTTCGCCGGGAGTTGAAGCACCACGATGGGCGCTCAAGCGGTCTGGTCGTCTTTTGGCTTTTCCACCAGGGCGGCGAGTTTTTTATCGGCGATCTCCATGTCCGGCGTTCGTTGGGACTGGGCGGGCACGGCCGTCGATAGCGCACCCGGTTTGGGCGCCGGTGCCGGGGGGGAAATTCTCGATGTCTCCGGATAAGCCCGGCGGATCAGCCATCGGCCGCCCAGCAGCCACCAGGCGACGAGCAGGTTGAAAATCACGGGCAAAAGCGCATTGATGATGTCGCCGGCGTTGGCCGTCTGGATGGCGCTGAAATCCAGCAGCGGCGTCACGGCGCTCAGGCCGAGGTAAAGAAAAAACAGCCCCAAAAGCCGGACTGCCAGGCTGAAGATGTCCTTGAACAGGTCGCTTGATTTCATCGCGCGCGGAATCTGTGCGTGAGTTGGACGCGTTTGCCGTCAGCCGTGAGTTTAAGAAGGCTGCCTCGCTGTGTTCAAGTACTATCCCATTTTGCGTCGAAATTGTCCTGTTTCAGCTTGCTTGATTAAATGTAGCGCCGAGGTGCCGAGGCGGGCAGAATGCCTGTGATTCTTGGATACGTTCCGCCTCCTTATGTCGGCGGCTACGATCGAATCCGAGTTCTACGACGGGCCGCTCGACACATCCGGCCGAATCAGTTAAATGTTGCCCCCATGTTTTTCAGCCCGGGCTTTGACCGATCGGTTCGTTTGAATAAAAATGCGGGTTGGTCCGCCCTCCTTGTTTTATGGCTGCTTCCGGTCTTTCCGTTCACGAGTCTGGCCCTTCCCCAACGACTGGTGCTGGGCCTGGATGGGGTGGCTTACCGTGACGTGCAAGCCCTGCAAAACGGCATCGTTTGCACGAATATTTGGGGCAGGCCATTTCGCCGTCAGGCTTTCGGTTCGGCTGAGGGATACTTCCCGGCCAGCCGCATGGTCTCGACATTTCCCTCCACCAGCGACGTCGCGTGGACGGATATTTTCGGCGACCGCCCGTTGCCGGGGTATCAACGCACCTATTTCAGCGCGGCGGCCAATTCGCAAATCGTCATCAACGGCATCACCACCACCATGGAGCATGAGGCGCAGATGCAGTGGGAGTTGGAAAACAACATGCTGCGCACCATGGGTTACATGTATCCGATCCACACGTATGAATATGAGATCCACGAAGCGCTCAGGAATTTTTGGAACGATCCCGACAACAGCGGCAGCTATTACGTCTATATTCGCGCCACCGACGACGCCCAGCACCTGGACCGCGACGTCCTGGACCTGCTTTGCGGGCTCGATGCCCAGCTTCAGGCGATGCGGGCGCGCTACCGGACGCAGACTGGTCGCGATCTGCAAATCCTGATTCTGTCGGACCACGGGCACAATCATGCCGACGTCTTCAAGCGCGTTGAGGTCCGGCCGTTTCTGGAAAAAGCCGGTTACCGGATCACCGAATCCATTGAGGGGCCAAAGGACGTGGTTCTGCCCACCACCGGCATCGAGGACTGGGTGGAAATCCACAATGTGCCTGCCGCCACCACCGCGCTCGTGCCCTTGCTGATCCATCTGGAGGGCGCGGACCTGGTGACGGGCCGGGACCCGGATGCCCCCAATCGTTTCCTTGTCATGAATTCCAAGGGTGAACGCGCCGATATTGACTGGAATCCGGCCAACAACACCTACCGCTATTCAACCGAAACCGGCGACCCGCTCGGTTACCGTCCGGTGGTTGAGGCGCTGGCCCGGGAGAAACTACTGGATGCCGATGGTTTTGCCACGGCCGATGTCTGGATGACGGCGACCTTGACCAATCATTATCCGCTGGCGCTGGAACGGATTGTCCGCGGTCTTACGCGGGTCACGCTCAATCCCGCGACCATTCTCATCAGCCTGGACAACGGTTACGCTCATTCCGGCTGGCTGATGCAAAAGGGTGCGGACCTGTCCACTTTCAGCAG
>Ga0070731_10000805_pt1 | contig 37371 bp, 30 predicted proteins | sample Coa_R1_2_FD_66448 | JGI IMG/M metagenome (GOLD analysis project Ga0070731, IMG submission 66448) | Surface soil microbial communities from Centralia Pennsylvania, which are recovering from an underground coalmine fire - Coalmine... | ecosystem: Environmental > Terrestrial > Soil > Unclassified ...
GGCCGGCGAGGCTCCGGCGCCGGACAGCATCCCCGCGTGCAGCGATGCAAACAGGTCGCGGACCGGCAGTCCGTATCCCGCGGCGATACCTTCCGCCTCCGCGAGCGCGTCGGAATCGTGCGTCGCCGTGAAGTCCCACTGCCGCGCCAGAAACTCGGCCGCCGCCGGACGCGCGAGGACATCCCGCACGGCGGCGAGCCGCCGGTCCACCGCGTCCCGCACGATCTGCTCGGTGCCCGGACACCGGTCCACCTGGCCGCGGCCGCGGTCGAACGCGGATCCGTCCAATTCGACCGCCGCCGTCCCCGGGCCAAAGACCGCCGCCGGTGCCGCGCGCATCACGCGAGAGGCCGCGCCCGCATCCGCCGTCCGGTCAGTCGAGCGGGATCTCGAGGTCGAGCAGCGGCGCGTACTGCTGCGCACCGAAGATGTCCGGGTCGCCGGGGCTGCCGCTCGGCCGGCTGCGGTACACGGTGAACTTGATCGCGCACCCGGGGTCGAACGCCACGAAGTCCGAGATGCGCGCCTCGGGAATGCCGTACAGGCGGGCCACCGACGCCTTCGTGATCGCGCCGCTCTTGAGCGTGCGCTCGTAGGTGCCGCGGTCGGCGAAGATGATGTCGAAGGTGATCTTGTCGACGCCCGCGTTCTTGCTGCGGACGACCTTGGCGAGGGTGGAGAGCTTCATCGCGCCGCCTTCCCGGCGCCGGCGGGGGCCGTGCGCCCCGCGACAGACGGGGTGCGTGCCCCGACGTCCGTCATGTGCAACGGGAACAGCTCGAGCGGATCGTTCACCCGCAGCGTGTGGTTCACCGTCCATCGGTAGGCGGCGCTGGCCGCAAGCACCTCGTCGAGCGGGAACGCCACGCCGCCGGCGGTGCCCTTCACCTCCGGCAGCCGCGCGTAGAAGAGCTGGCGCGTGCCGATCATGCACACTTCCTCGGCCATCTCCTTGGTCGGCGCGACGCCGTAGACGACGATGCCGAGCTCGTGGGCGGGCGTCTTCACGGGCTCGAGGTCGCCCATCACGCCGTTCCGGCCGAACACTTGGTAGTGCAGCTCGTAGCCGCTCGTGCCGAACTTCTCTTCGACCGCGTGGCGCGCCCAGCCGATGACGCGGTCGATGTTCGCGATGGTGTAGGGATCGCGGATCCCCGCGAGGCCGACGTAGCGCTCGCCGACTTTGCCGGCGCCCTCCAGCTTCACCCGCGGCTCCGCCGCCGGGTTCCACACCGGCCCGGTGATCCGCGTCGTCTTCGCGTCGAACTGCTCGTACTTACAGGTGTGCATGTCCAGCTCGCCGCCGAGCGCGTACTCGTAGAACGGGTTGGACCGCTCGTACATCGCGTGCCCGGCGACCGAGGCGATCGTGCACCGCTGCTCGGGGTGCATCGCGGTCACCTTCACGTCGTCCATCGAGATCTCGCCGATCACACTCTCCTTCGCGCCGTACGGCTCGGCGCAGAAGGACGCGCACTCGAGCACCTTGCCGAGATAGTAGGACAGCGCCTCCGGGAAGCCGGCGCGGATCGCCGGTCCGGCGCAAATCGCGAGGTCGCTCGAGCGGCCGCCGATGATGACGTCCGCGCCCCGGTCGAGCAGCGCGTTGTACGGGTGAATACCGGCCATCGCGACGATCCGGTCCGTCGCGTCGAGCTCCGCGAGTGTCAGATCGGACCGGCCGTTCAACCCGGCGACCGTCTCGCCGGCCGCGATCCGCTTGCGGATCAGGTCCTTCGAGACTTCGGAGTAGAAGTAGCCCAGCCGGAAGGGGGCGAGGTGATGGCGGGCGGCAATCTCCCGGATCATCTCGACGTACATGTCCACCCGGCTGTTCGAGCCGGTGTCCCCGGCCGAGCCGATCAGCATCGGCACGCCGATTTTGCGGGATGCGAGCAAGATGTGCTCGAGGTCGTGGCGCTGCCATTCCTTCGGGCTCGTGCAGGTGTCGGCGCCGAGGGGCCCCGGGCCGATGTCGTCGCTGCCCGAGTCCGAGACGATGAAGTCCGGGCGCGCCGCCACGCCGAGCTCGAAGCTCGCGGGCTTCAGCGGGGCGAACCCGAGATGCCCGTTCGGAGCCAGAAACCGCAGGGTCTTGCCGCTCATCCTCTGCCTCCCGTCACGCCATGATGTGGGCCAGGCGTTCGATGTTGAATTTGTACCGGTCGCCGCGGTAAACGGCCCGGCGGTATTCCACCGGCGCGCCCCCGAGCGCGGAGATCAGGGACGTCACGCTGAACACCGCCGCCGGCCGCGCGAGCGCGAGCAACGCGGCCTCCTCGGCGGTCGCGAGACGCACCTCAAACGTCTGCTCCGCCCGCAGCTCGGGCAGGCCGGCGCGCTCGGCGTACAATTCCGAGACCATGCGGGGCGGTATCTTGGACGCCGCGGCGCGGCAAAACTTGTCCACGGTCTCCGCCATCTTGCCCGCCGGCACATAGCTCCGGTAAAGCGCCAGCGGCTCCTCGTCGCCGAGCCCGAGATAGACGAGCTGCAGCAGCGCCGTTTCCGGCGGGACGCCGAGCAGCCGGCCCAGCACCACGTCGCACGGCTCCTGCGTCCGGCTGACCACGCGCAGGCCGGGCGTCATGCCCTGCGCCGCCAGCGCTTCGCGAAAGGCCGTGACGCGTCCCAGCGGCTGCGTGATCGGGCCGTGCGCCGCGACGAACGTGCCGCGGCCCTGGATCTTCTTGAGCAGGCCCGCGTGCGACAGCTGCTCGAGCGCCTGCCGGACCGTCGAGCGGCTGACCCCGAACTGCTCCGAGAGATCGCGCTCCGACGGCAGCTGCCCGCCCGCGCCCCAGTCGCCTTTCCGGATCCGCCCGTTGATGGAGCCGAGCAGCTGGCGGTAGAGCGGTCCCCGCCCCCGGGCGTGTGCCGCCGGGCCCTGCTTCCGCGGGCGCCTACCGGCGTCCGGACGCCGCGCCATGATCCCACCCTCTACTGGTTCATACCTGTCTCTGGTGGTACGTACCAGTGCGCGAACCAGTTCGCGGACGGGCACGTACCCTCCTCTGCGGGTCGGCGGCGCCGCCGACCGCATTTCTTCGAAGAAGGTGCCGGCGTAGATCTATTGATGTCTGTAAACCGGTGCAATTGTGTAACATTACTATGCCAGGGATTTGTACACCAACGCGGCGCCCGCGGGGGAGCGTTTGCTATGGCAAGCCGTGAGACAGGAACGTCCGGCCGCGGGTTGCCCGCGGCTCTGCAGTTTCTCAACAATCCCCTGCCGATGTGGGTGTACGACCTCCAAACGCTGCGGATCCTCGCGGTCAACACGGCGGCCGCGAACCTGTACGGGTATTCGCGCGACGAGATCGCGGGCAAGCGCGTCACGGATCTATGGGCAACGGGTCCCGCGATCAAGGCGGCGCCGGACGCGGGGTCCGAACCCGCGCAGCCCGTGTCGGTGACCCGGCGTCACCGCCGCAGGGACGGGACGCTGATCGACGTGCACGTCCTGGCCCAACCGATGGAATTTCGCGACCGCGCCGCCGTGCTCGTGGTCGCGCAGGACGTCACCGTGCTGAAGCAGGCGGCCGACGCGGCCGCCGAGGCGGCGGCAGAGCGCCTCGACACGGTCGGGACGTTTATCGCCCTGAGCAAGGACTTCCAGGCTGCGCGGACTGCGGAGGCGGCGTACGCCGCGCTGGCGGCGCACGCGATGATTCTGGCGAACGCGACCCACGCCTCGCTCGCGCTTCTTTCGGCGGACGGGCAGACGCTTTCGATCGCACACTCGACCGGCGCCCCGCTGTCCTGGCTGGATCCGGCCGTGCCCGATGTCAAGGGACGGCTGGGTCGGGTGATCCAGACCGGGCGGGCGTTCGCCGGCACCCTGCTCAGTACGGAGCCGCAGGCGTCTTCGGTCGACGACGGGGTGTATAAGGGCCTCCGCCCGCTGGCGATTGTGCCTCTCGGGTCGGGCGACCGCGCGATCGGCGCCCTCATCGTGGCGCGCGCCGGCGGGATGGACAGCACGCCGTTTGCCGCCCCCGAGGTGCACTTGCTGGAAGGCGTCGCGGAGATCGCGGCCGCGGCGATCCGGCGCATCCGGCTCATCCGGCGGCTGCAGCAGGCGCACACGCGGACCGCGCTGGCGCTCGCGCAGGCGATCGAGGCGCACGGGGGCGAGCCGGGTAGCCGTTCCGGCAGGCTGGTTGGCCTCGCGACGGCCACCGCCGGCGCGCTGGGATGCTCCGTCCAGGACGTGGAGGACGTGCGGTGGGGCGCGCGCCTCTACGACATCGGCATGGTGGCGATCCCGGACGACATCGCGCGGAAGCCGGAGCGGCTCTCCGACGAGGAGTGGGCCGTGGTCAGGCAGCATCCCCTCATCGCCGACGAAGTGCTCCGATCCGTCGATCAGCTGCGCCGGGCCGCCGCGCTGGTCCGCCATCATCAGGAACGCTGGGACGGATCGGGCTACCCGGACGGCCTGCGCGGCGAGCAGATCCCGATCGGGGCGCGGATTCTGGCGGTGCTGGAGGCCTACGCGGCCATGACGGCACCCCGGCCCTATCGCCCCGCGCTCCCGCACAGCGCCGTCATCGCCGAGCTCGGCCGGACCGCCGGCACGCAATTCGACCCCGCCGTCGTGGAGGCGTTTTGCGCCGTCGCGAGCGGGACGAAGGTGGGCGGCTTGGGCCGCGACCCGCACGACGCGTCGCGGACGGTGCAGAGCCTGCCCTTCGACGTCGCGCTACTGGCCGCGTTCCAAGGGTTGCCCGAGGGCGCGCGGCAGCTCGTGCACCGGCTCAACGTCGAGGACGTCGAGCTCGAAGTCGAAGCGCACCTGGCGCAGGTGGGCCGGTGGGCCGTGGAGCTGGCCGCGGCCGCGGGCGTGGCCCTCGAGCGGCGGCGCCTGCTGGCCCAGGCGGCCTTCGTCCACGACGTCGGCAAGCTCGCGCTCTCCCGAAGCCTCCTCCAGAAGCCCGGGCCGCTCTCGGCCGAGGAGCGGGCCCTCGTCGCGCAGCACGTCGGCAAGGGGGTGGCGCTGCTTCGCGCCCTCGAGGTCGACGACGCCGTGATCGACATCGTCGCCGCGCATCACGAACGCTGGGACGGCACCGGCTATCCAAACGGCCTCGCCGGGGAGGCGATCCCGCTCGAGGCGAGGATTCTCGCGATCGCCGACAGCTTCGACGCGATGACGAGCGAGCGCGTCTACCACGCCGCCCGCACGCGGGACGACGCGGCGGCCGAGCTCCGGCGGCAGGCCGGCCGGCAATTTGAGGCGGCGCTCGTCGAGCTGTTTCTCGAGCTGCCGCAGAACGCCCGCTAACCCCGCGCCGCGGCACCGGGCGCCGCGTCAGTCTTCGTCCAGCCTGAACTCGGCGTGCAGCACCCGTACGGCCTTCTCCGCCTCGTCGGCGCGGACCACACACGAGACCTTGATCTCGGACGTCGCGATCAATTCGATGTTGATGCCGTTGCGCGCGAGCACGCCGAACATCTGCGCCGCGACGCCGGGGTTCGTGATCATCCCGGCGCCCACGATGCTGACCATGGCGACGCCTTCGTCGGAGATGATGTCCCGCGCGCCGATCTCCCCGGCGACCGACCGGGCCGCCTCCACCGCGGCCGCCATATCTGAGCGCGCGACCGTGAAGGAGATGTCGGCGCCCTGCGCCTGCGGGACGCTCTGAATGATCAGGTTGACGTTGACGTGCCGGTCCGCGATCGCCCGGAACAGCGTGTGCGCGATGCCGGGGCGATCTTGAATTCCCGTCGCGGCGATCTTCGCCACGTTGCGGTCGTGCGTGACCGCGGTTACCAATCGCCGTCCCTCGATTGTCCGATCCGTCACCACCGTTCCCCCCCGGTCGACGAACGTGCTGCGCACCTCCAGCGGCACGCGGTACTGCTTGGCGAGCTCCGCGGCGCGGGTCTGCAGCACCAGCGCGCCTGAACTGGCCATCTCTAACATTTCATCGTAGGAGATCTCCGCGAGCTTCTTCGCCTCGGGCACGACGCGCGGGTCCGCGGTGAAGACCCCTTCGACGTCGGTGTAGATCTGGCAGATCCGCGCGTCGAGCACCGAGGCGAGGGCGACCGCGGTCGTATCCGACCCGCCGCGCCCGAGCGTCGTGATCTCGCCGTCGTCGGTGATCCCTTGGAAGCCGGCGACGATGACGATCCGGCCCGCGCCCAATTCCCGGTCGAGGCGGCTGCGGTCGACGCCCATGATCCGCGCCCGCAGGTGCACCGGCTCGGTGCGAATCAGGGCCTGCGCGCCCGTGAGCGAGACCGCCCGGTGGCCCCGCGTGTGCAGCGCCATCGCGAGGAGCGCGATCGACACCTGTTCGCCGGTCGACAGCAGCATGTCCATCTCGCGGTCGGCCGGGCTCGTGGTAATCTGCTCCGCCAGCCCGATCAGGTTGTCCGTCGTGTCGCCGGGCGCCGACACGACCACGACGACGTCGTGCCCCGATTCGCGCGTCGCCGCGACCCGGCCGGCCACGTGCTTGATGAGATCGGGCGTCGCGACCGAACTGCCCCCGAACTTCTGGACGATCAGGCTCACGTGCTTCCCTCCACGACCGTCCCCTCGGTATCGACCTCCGCGTCGACGACCCGGCACTCCGCGCCCGCGGACTCGAACGCGCGCCGCATCGCCTCGCCGATGCCCGGGGCCTCGCCGAACGCGACGACCGTCGGGCCGGAGCCGCTCAGCGCGACGCCGTGGGCGCCGGATGCGCGGGCCGCCGCGAAGACCGCATCCAGGCCGGGCACGAGCCGCGCGCGGTAGGGCTGGTGCAGGCGGTCGCGCGTTGCCTCGTCGAGCATGTCCATCCGTCCTTCGGCGAGCGACGCCACGAGCAGCGCCGTGCGGGTGACGTTGAACACGGCATCCCGGAACGGGACGGTCTCCGGGAGGAGCCGCCGGGCCTCCGCCGTCGACACCGCAAACTCCGGGATCGCGATCACCACGCGCAGCCGTTTGGGTATGAGACGTGTCCACCGGATTTTTCCCGCCTCCGTGGTCACACACGTGACCAAGCCGCCGAGCACGGCCGGGGCGACGTTGTCCGGGTGGCCTTCGAGACCAGCGGCGAGGTCGATGAGCGCCTGGGCGTCCAGCGGACCGCCGAGCAGGGCGTTGGCCGCGGCGGCGCCGCCCACGATCGCCGCGGCGCTGCTGCCGAGGCCCCGGGCCAGCGGGATGCGGTTGTGCTGCCGCAGGTGGAAGGCCCGGGGCGCGGCGGCGCCCGTCTGCGCGCCGGCCACCGCGAGGGCCGCCCGGTACGCGAGGTGCGACGGGTCGCGCGGCAGCGCCATGGCGCCTTCGCCCTCGATCTCGATCCGCGGCTCCGGAGCTGCCTCGAGCGCGACCGAGTTGTGGAGGCGCAGGGCCAGGCCGAGCGCGTCGAATCCCGGCCCCAGGTTCGCCGTTGTCGCCGGCACGCGGACGCGGATCACCGGACGCCTACCGGACGCCCACAGGCTCGCCGATGACGCGCTCGATGGCCTCGATCGTCGCCGGCACCGGTTCGGGCCGGCGTTCCGTGCGGAGCACCGCCTCCGGATCTTTGAGGCCGTGGCCGGTGAGGATGCACGCGATCGAGGTGCCTTCGCGCAGCCGGCCCTCGCGCGACCGCCGGAGCACGCCGGCGACCGACGCCGCGGACGCCGGCTCGACGAAGATGCCTTCCTCCTGCGCGAGCAGGGTGCGCGCGGCGAGCAGCTCCTCGTCGCTCACGGCCTCGAAAGCGCCGCCGGATTCCTTGACCGCGGCGACGGCGCCGTCCCACGAGGCCGGCCGGCCGATCCTGATCGCGGACGCGACGGTCTCCGGCCGATCGACAGGATGTCCCAGGACGAGGGGCGCCGCTCCAGCCGCCTGGAACCCCCACATCTTCGGCCGGGAGGTCACGATATCGCGCGCGTGGTACTGGACGAAGCCGCGCCAGTACGCGGTGATGTTGCCGGCGTTCCCGACCGGGATCGCGAGCACGTCCGGGGCGCGCCCGAGCGCGTCGCAGATCTCGAAGGCGCCGGTCTTCTGGCCCTCGATCCGGTACGGATTCACCGAGTTGACCAGCGTGAGCCGGAAGCGCGGCGCGCCCTCGCGCACTAATCGCAGCGCCTCGTCGAAGGACCCTTCGATCGGCACGAGGCGCGCGCCGTGGGCGAGCGCCTGCACGACCTTGCCGAGCGCGATCCCGCCGGCCGGCACGACGACGAAGCAGACGATCCCGGCGCGCGAGGCGTAGGCCGCCGCGGACGCCGACGTGTTGCCGGTGCTCGCGCAGATGACGCCGCGGCTGCCCTCCTCGACCGCCTTCGAGATCGCGAGCGTCATCCCGCGGTCCTTGAACGAGCCGGTGGGGTTGACGCCTTCGTTCTTGAGGTACAGGATCGCCCCGGGCACGTGGCGCTCGAGGCGCTCCGCGCGCAGCAGCGGCGTGTCGCCTTCGCGCAGCGTCACGACCGGCGTGCCGTCCGAGACCGGGAGGAATGGCCGGTACTCCTCGATCACGCCGCGCCAGGCCGTTCTACTCACCGTCGACCACCCGGATGACGTTCCGGACGGTGCCGACCACGTCGAGCGCCTCGATCCGCGTGAGCACCCGCCGCATCTGGCCCTCGCGCGCGGTGTGCGTGATCATCACGATGTCGGCGTCCGCGCCGCGGCTCTTCTGCGAGATCGCCGAGATGCTGACGCCTTCCTCGCCGAAGATCGTCGCGATCCGGGCGAAGACGCCCGGCCGGTCGGTCACCTGCATCAGCAGATAGAACGGCGTCTCGACCTCTTCCATCGGGCGGAGCGGCCGCGCCTCGAGGCCGTCCCAGCCGACGCGCCCGTGCCCGCCGCGCCGGTGGCTGCGCGCCACGTCGACGAGATCCGCCACGACGGCGCTCGCCGTGGGATCGCCGCCGGCGCCGCGGCCGACGATCATCACCTCGCCCGCCGCGTCGCCGCGCACGAAGACCGCGTTCAACTCGTTGCGGATCGCGGCCAGCGGGTGCGCGCGCGGGAGGAACGCCGGGTGGACGTGCGCCTCCACGCGGCCGTCGTGCTCGCGCGCGATCGCGAGCAGCTTCAGCACGTAGCCCAGTTCGTCCGCGTACCGGATGTCCTGCGCCGAGACGCGGGTGATGCCCTCGCGGTAGACCCGGTCCGCGTGGATCGGGGTGTGAAACGCGATCGTCGCGAGAATGGCGAGCTTCGCCGCGGCGTCGTGGCCTTCCACGTCGTCCGTGGGGTCGGCCTCCGCGAAGCCGCGCCGCTGCGCGTCCGCGAGCGCGTCGCCGAACTCCGACCCGTCCTCCGCCATGCGCGTGAGGATGTAGTTGGTGGTGCCGTTCAGAATGCCCGCGACCTCCGTGATGCGGTTGGCCGCGAGCGACTCCTTCAGCATCTGGATCACGGGCACGCCCGCGCCGACGCTCGCCTCGAGCCGGAGATCGACGCCGGCCCGCGCGGCCGCGGCGAAGAGCTCCGGCCCGTGCCGGGCGATCAGCTGCTTGTTCGCGGTCACGATGTGCTTGCCGTGCTCGATCGCGTCGAGCAGGAGGGTCCGCGCCGGCTCGAGCCCGCCGACCACCTCGACGACCACGTCGATCGCGGGATCCGCGACCACGGCGGCCGGGTCGCCGGTCAGCACCCCGGGCTCGAACGAGAGGTCGCGCGCCCGGTCCGGCCGCGCCACCGCGACGCGGGAGAGCCGCAGCTCGGCGCCCGTCTGCCGCGCGATTTCGGCGCCGTTCTTCCGGAGAAGCCGCACCACCGCACTCCCGACGGTGCCGCAGCCGAGCAGGCCGATCGAGACGGGCCGATCCGGGGCCGGACCGCTCACCGGGACGCGCCCCCCGTTTCCGCGTCTTTGGCCCGCCCCGCGCCGACGCCGGCCGCTTCGAGGCCGCGCCGCAGCGCCCGCCGCTCATCCTCGGTCAGCGGCAGGGCGGGCGGCCGCGCCGTCGCGTGGGGGATCAGGCCGGCGATGACCATGGCCTCCTTGACGATGACGAACGCCGGCGCGTCGGCCGCGAACCACGCCGGAATCACGTTGAGGTGGCGCCGCGCGCGTTCGGCCGCGTCGGCGAGGCGTCCCTCCGTCGCCGCCTGATAGATCTCGACGAGCGGCTCCGGGCTGAAGTTCGCCGTCCCGGGCACGGCGCCGTCGCCGCCGAGCAGCAGCGTGTTGAGGAGGTGGTAGTCCATGCCGCACAGCACGACGAAGTCGGGTCGCGCGGGGCGCACGGTCATGATCAGCTCCTGGATGTGCGCGATGCTGTCGATCGTGTCCTTGATCCCCGCGATGTTGGCGTGGTTCTGCGCCAGCCGGAGGACCAGGCGCGGCGGGATGTTGCGGCCGGTGAGACCCGGAAAGTTGTAGATATAGACCGGCAGCCGCGTCGCGATCGCGATGAGGCGGAAGTGCTCGTAGATCGAGCGGTCCGGCGGGACCCAATAATAAGGAAGAACGACGGCGACCCCGGCGGCGCCGATCTCCTCCGCGTGTTCCGCGTACGCCACGGCCTCCTCGGTCCCCGGCGCGCCGCAGCCGACCAGCACCGGCACCCGGCCGCGCGCCGCGCGGACGACGAGCTCGGCCATCGCCCGCCGCTCGTCACGCGACAGCGACGTGAACTCGCCGGTCGTGCCGAGGGGGAACAGGCCGTGCACGCCGCGCCCGATCAGCCACTCGACGTGGCGGACGTTGGCGGCCTCGTCGAGCCGGCCCCGCTCGTCGAACAGCGTCGGGATCGGCACCACGATGCCGGCGAGCCCCTGGGAGGCGGCGGCGCGGGACGCGCCTTTCGGCTGCGCCGCGAGGTAGTCGTGGATCAGGGCGCGGGCGTCGGGGGCGCGTTCGTCCGGGACGAGCAGATCCCCCCAGACCCCCGTGGCCTTCTCGAACACCGCGCCGTAGCCCGGCATCTGCCGGGAGCGCAGCACGACCGGAATGCCGGCCTGCTCCAGGACGCCCTGGAGCATCAGCGCTTCGACCTCGTCACCGGCGGTGTGGACGTTCTTCATTGGCGTGCCTCCCGCTTGATCGCGAGCCACAGACGGTACACCTCGTTGCGTCGGAGGCCGCTCGCCTCCACCGCGCGCCGAACCGACTCCCGCGGGGAGCAGCCGCCGGCCGCGGCCCGCGTCAACGCCTCGCGGGCCGCTTCGCGCGCCGCGTCGACCGCCGCCGCGGCGTCGCCGGTCCCGATTTCGCCCAACCGTGTTCCTTCGATGACGAGCGTGAATTCCCCACGCGGAGGGTGAGCGGAAAAGTTCCGGACGGCTTCGCTGAGCGTCGCCCGATACACCTCTTCATGCACCTTGGTGAGCTCCCGCGCCACCGCGATCCGCCGGTCGCCGAGGACCGCCAGCAGATCGTCGAGCGTCTCGCGCAGCCGGTGGGGGGCCTCGAAGAGGACGAGTGTGTGCGGCAGGTCGCGCATCGCCTCGAATGCCCGGCGGCGCTCCGCGTCCCGCGCCGGCGGAAATCCGAAGAACGTGGCCGGCTCGGCCGGCAGCCCCGAGGCGACCAGCGCGGCGAGGACCGCGCTCGCCCCCGGCACCGGCACGACCGGCACCCCCGCGTCGGCGGCGGCCCGGACGAGCGTGGCGCCGGGGTCGCTGAGCCCGGGCGTTCCCGCGTCCGAGACGAGCGCGATCGAGCCGCCGTCGAGGAGCCGGCGGACGAGGACCGGCGCGCGCGCCCGTTCGTTGTGCTCGCGCAGGCTGACGAGACGCCCCCGGATCCCGTGGTGCGTCAGCAGCTTGCGGGTGCGGCGCGTGTCTTCCGCGGCGATCAGCGTCGCTTCGCGGAGCACGCGGAGCGCGCGGAGCGAAATATCTTCGAGGTTGCCGATGGGGGTTGCGACGACGTAGAGCGTCCCTGGGCCGGACGTCACGTTCCCACTATAGCACGGAGGCTACCGGCTACCGCAGCGCCGAGGCGATGCCGAGCAGCCCCACCACCACGAGAAACCCGAGCACGGTGACCTCGAAGTGGCGCTCGGAGAGTCCGTGGACGGCCGCCACGCCGGCCACGAACCCGACGATCAGCACCGGGGTCACCTTCGCCGCGAGCAGCAGCGTCTGCGCGGTGATGCTGCCTCCCGCCGCGAGCAGCACCACGCTCGTCACGGTGGCCAGAAACACGTAGACCACCATGTTGCCGCGAAAGCGGTTCTTCGCGAGCCCGCGCGCCATCAAGTAGAGCGCGACCGGCGGCCCGTTCAGGCTGGTGCTGGTGGACAGGATGCCGCTGAGGAATCCGACGGCGATCGTGTCGAGCATCCCGCCGGAAAGACGAGGACGGAATCGCGTCAGCATCACGATCGCGAAGGCCGCGGTGACCGCCGCGATCACGGCCTTGAGCAGACGCGCGGGGCCCCACATCAGCAGCGCGACCCCAAGCGGCATGCCGGCCAGGCTCGACAGGAAGAGCGGCCGCACCACGCGCCACTCGACTTCCCGGCGGATCTCGCGCCGCAGGAGCAGCAGGCCGCTCGCGCAGATCCCAAGCAGCAGCGTCAAGACGACGACGAAGCGCGGCGGGTAGGCCAGTGTGAGCAGCGGCACGCTGACGAGGTTGAAGCCAAAGCCCGTCACCGCCGCCGCGGCCGCCGAGAGGCCGACGATGACCGAGATCGTGATCAGCACTGGGGCGGGCGGCGGATCAAGACCGCCGCTCGAGCGACAGGAGGCCCGTTTCCTCGCCCAACGCTACTGCTGCTTGTGGCGCTCGTAGTAGCGCTTCGCCTTCGCGCGGTTGCCGCAGCTCTTCATGTCGCACCAGCGGCGACTGTGGTTGCGGCTCGTATCCATGAAGAGCCAGGCGCACGTTGGGCTCTCGCATTTGTGAATTCGGCCGCGCTCCTCCTCGGAGGTGAGGACATCCATCGCCGATCGGAGCACGGGCCAGAGCATCCGGTCCGGCGCGGCGTCGCCGGCCCACGCCCGGACGCAGCCCTCCTCGTTTACGTCAATCCGTACGTGTGAGAGCGCCCGGCACAGCGCCGTGTTGAGAATCTCCATGTCCTCCGGCCGCTGCGGGCGGCGCTCCGCGGCGCCGGTGAAGATCCGGAAGAGCGCTTCCCGCAGGGATATCGCGACGGCCAGGGTGCGCGCCGCTTCGTCGGGCTGACGCGTTGCCATGTCCTCGAGGTGCTGGGCCTCGCGGTCGCTGAGCACGCCCCCTTGCCGGCCCCACGACACCAGATCGTGATAGGTGTTGAAGTGCTCCTTCGTCCGCGAGCCGCTGATGGTATTGACGAAATCCAGGCAGAGCCGCCCGCCGGAGAAATCGAACGCGTATTCCGGCGGCGCTGTCATGGTCGCCGGACGCCGCATACCCGCCTCACGTTTCGCCATATAACCCTCTATTAGAGGTTGACAAGTTATGTCATGCCTGTTACGATATCACCTGTAAAAATAAGATAGCAGGTTAGATGAGCCGGCGCAAGTGCACAAGCACAAGAACGGCCCGGTTCGTAGGAGGCACGGAAGCATGTGGCCTTATCTGTTCGGATCCGGCTGGCTGTGGGAAGCAGCGCTGTCGGCCGGGGTGCTAGCGGCAATCGTCCTCGCGATCGCGGTGATGCTGTCGCGTAGGCAGGCCGGGCACGCGGACGCGGCGCACGACCGCATCCAGATGATCTGGCATGCGTACGAGCAAGGCGACCTCACCGAGTGGGAGTTTGCGCGGCTGATCACCCCGCGGCCGGCAGTGCAGCCGCGGTACATATTCCCGCCCGCCGGCGCGATGCCGCGCCACGAGACGGTCGCGACGCACGACGCCGCCGCCGACTGAGTTTGCGCAACCGGAAAGTTTGCACGATCAGAAGCGGATAGTTTCAGCGTCCGGGTCCGGCTACGATCAGTAGCGTCAAACGCACGAAGGAGGGACGAACCATGATCGACGTCCGCACGGCCAGCGTCCGGAACAGCATGATCTTTTCGCCGGTGATCACACCGCGCACCACCGTCGCGACGGCCCTCAGGCTGCTTCGCGAGCACGACACGGCGGCGCTGCCGGTCTGTGAAGGCGATCGACTCCTCGGAGTCGTCCGGGAAACCGGGCTCCTGCGGCTCACGCCGTCGGACGTCACGACCCTCGACGTGTACGAGCTTCGCAACGTGCTCGACGGTCTGACCGTGGCGCGCGTCATCGAGCCGGTCCCGGCGATCGCGGCGGACGCATCGCTCGAAGATGCGGCCGTCCTGATGCGCACGGGACGCCACGAGGCGCTTCCGGTCGTGGACGGCGGACGTCTTGTCGGCCTGCTGCCCTGGACCGCCGTTCTGCCGTAGGTCGAAAGGGGTCCCACATGTGGAATGACAGGATGTACGAATGGCTCGCGAACGAGCGGCTCGCGAACTACCGGCGGGAGGCCGAGCAGGATGGACGGCTGCGCCTCGCCGAGGCACCGCCGCGCGGCACCGAGCTTCCGTCGGCCGTGGCCACCGCCGCGCCGTCCAGCCGGCGTGCGCTGGCCGCGACGTTCCTCGGGCTTTTGGCACTGGGCGCGCTCAGGCGGAGGGGGTAACCGCGGCGGATCCCCGCGCTGCGGGCGAGTTCCTCGGGGCGCCGTGACGGCTGACGCCGGCAGTGCTCCGGCCGCGGCTTTCGAATTTCGGCTCGCCGGTCCCGGCGGCGAGCCGGTGCATTTGTGGCGCACGTGCATGTCCCACGGGCTCACGGAACTGCCGCCGATGCGTCTCGACGCGGCGGCGCGGATGCTCGAGCTCACGCTGCCCATTAACGGCGGACGTCCCCGGCTGATTCAAATCGGCGAGGGACGCGCGGGATTCGGCGTCGTGCGGATCCTCGGGCCGGCGCCCGGGCCGCGCGTGGTCCAGCGGGCCGCCGCGGCGGTACGCCACGTGCTCCGGCTGGACGAGCGGCTCGCCGAGTTCTACGCGCTTGCCGCCGAAGACGCGGATCTCGCCTGGGCGTGCGCGGGCGCGGGACGTCTGATCCGCAGTCCGACCGTGTTCGAAGACGTGGTCAAGACGATCTGCACGACGAACTGCTCGTGGGCGCTGACGCGCCGGATGATCACGGGCCTCGTCGAGCATCTCGGCGAGCCCGCGCCGGGCGCGCCCGCCCGCGGGTGGATCGGCCGGGCCTTTCCGGGGCCGGAGGCGATGGCGGACGCCCGTCCGTCCTTCTACAAGAACGTCGTCCGCGCCGGATACCGGGGACCGTATCTCCGGGCGCTGGCGCGCGGCGTCGTCCGCGGCGGGGTCGATCTCGAACTGCTCGACCGCCGCCCCGGCACGCCGGGGGCCGTATCGGACGAAGAAATGGCCGAGCGCCTCTTGGATCTTCCCGGCGTCGGACCGTACGCCGCCGCGCACATCATGATGCTGTTGGGCCGGTACTCGCGGCTCGTGTTCGATTCGTGGACGCGCCCGGCGTTTGCGCGCCTGTCCGGCCGCCGCCGGCCGGTGACCGACCGGACCATCACACGGCGGTTTCGCCTCTACGGTCCGTACGCGGGCCTCGCGTTTTGGCTCTTTCTCACGCGCGGGTGGATCGACGACGCGGCGGACGTCCGGACATAACGCCATTCGGCGCGGCGGGTCTAAAGCGCGCGCAGCCTGGGCATGAAGCGACCGTCGCGGAGGTGACAGAGATGTCCGGCGTACGGGCGCAACCGGAGCGGCGAGATACGTCTCCCGCCGGTGTGTGGAACCGCGAAAAGTTCGAAGCCTCGCTGGGATTGCTGCACGCGCTGGGTCTTTCGCGGTCGGTCATCGAGCACTACCGCGCACGCGCCCGCGACACCGATCAGCTGCCCCATGAGCTCGTCGCCACAATGGTCGAGGACGCCGCCCGCCGTTCGGATTGACGGTACAACCTAGCCTCGCTCCCGACACCTCGTAACCGGGGTAAGATGTAGAGTGATGCCCAAGACGGTTCACGTGATCCTGGCTTTTCATGCCCACGAGCCGCTTTGGGACCTGCCGGCGCACCTCCAGAGCGCCGTTCCGGACATGCGCATCGCGCAGGCGGTGCCGCCGGAGAACTATCTGCGCCGGCGGGCCAAAGAGGGCCGGAACATCTACCGCGATCTCGTCGCGTTCGCGAGCGCGATGGGCGTCCGCGTCACGGTCGACATCTCGAACGACCTGCTCTTTCAGATCCGCACGATTCTGCCGCGCACCTTCGAGGAACTGCGCCGCGCGTACCGTGACCACACGATCTACCCGCTGTACACGACGGCGCATCACACCCACGCCGCGCTGCTCGAACCCGGCGAGATGGTGGAGGAGCTGCGGCTCAACCAGGAGATCCTCCACGACGTCGTCGGCGCGCCGAAGCCGCGGCACCGCGTTTTCTTCTTTACCGAATGCTCGGTGCATCCGCGGTTTGCGCCTGCGCTCGAGGACGCCGGCATCGACGCGATCGTCCACCCGCACCTGAGCGACCGCAAGGGCGTCTACACCGCGTCGAACCCGTCGCACGACTACGTGCACAGGCCGTTTCTGATCGGCCGGCGGCTCGTCGCGCTGCCTCGGCATTTCCGGGTATCCCAGGAGATCTGGCGCCCCGTCACCCGGATGTATCCGCAGGAAGTGCGGTCGCAGGGCTACATGATGGGGGCGTACTACATCTTCGATACAGAGTACAAGGAGCACCGCTACCTCGATTTTCCGATCGACCGCGCGCGCGGCGTCGAGGAATACGCGACGACGCTCCGCGAGGCGCTCGCGGCCGCCCCCGACGGCGGCCTGATTCTCTACATCCAGGATCTCGAGCTGATGGACTTCGGCGACGTGGCGCTCGACGTGCTGCAGGCCGCGTGGCGGCAGGTGCTCGGATCGCAGGACGTGACGGTGAAGTTCTCGACGCCGGACGAATATCTGGAGACGGTGCCCCAGGGGCCGGAGGCGCGCGTGGAGCACCAGGGGATGGGATGGGCGCCGGAGACGCGCGTGCTGCTCCGGTCGGACGGGCACTATCCGCCGCTCTACGCCGGGGAGTACGGCGGGATCGACGCGGTGCCGGCGATCTTCCGCGCGCACCCCTTCATCTACTGGGAACCCGGCAAGTACGTGGCCGGCCTGTTCGGGTGGATGCTGCGGGCGTTCGGCCTGCTCGCGCCGGTGGGCGTGCACGCCTCGGTGCTGTGCGACGAGGGCTACCAGCTGTACCGCTTCCCGATCGAGAAGCGGATCGCGGTCGGCTATCGCCTCTTGAAGCAGGCCGACAACTGGGGCTGGCAGCCGAGCGAAGCGCTCAACAAGCGGCCGTACCTCTACGGCCTCGTGCTCGCGGACGCGCTGATGATGATGCTGCAGTTCTATCCGGAGCGGTACCCGGCGAACGAGGACCGCCTCGATCCGCGGTTGCTGGTGGGCCTCGGCCGCCTGCCGGAGGGTCTGCTCGATACCCGCATCGCCTATCTCCGGTTCGCGCTCGAACGCCTCCGCGAGGAGCGCCACGATTACGATCCCAGCGAGGCGTTCCGGCAGCTGGACTACGCGACCGACTTTCGCGACAAGGCGGGGCGCGGCGCCGAGCAGATGCTCGACGCCTACCGCGCGCTCGACGAGGACTTCCACAACGCCGCGCGCTGGCGGCGCGTCCTGCTCGAGGCGCGGGAGCACTGCCGCAACGTGTTCTTGAGCCTGGACCATCTGCAGCGGACCTGGATGGCGGGCGGCGAAACAGACTTCATGATCGACGCGATGTACCGGTATCTGTACGATTTGTATCCGCCGCGGTTTCCGGAGATCCTCGACGAGGTGGACCGGGGGACGGAGGCGGAGCGCGTCTATCTCGGCACGCGGCTCGTCCATTTCGCGATCCCGGCCGAGTCGGCGGTCGCGGGGCGGCCGCTGAGCGCGCTCGCCGTGTCGCCCGACAGCCTCGTCGTGACGCTGCGCCGCGGCACCCGGATGCTCGTGCCGCGCGGCGATACCGTCCTGCACGGCGGCGACCACATCACCGTGGCGACGACGCGCGGCAACGGGGTGCGGTTGGAGGACATCATCGCGCCGCGCTGACGCCGGCCGACGGCCTACGGCGTGAGTCATAACGTCCGCGGCCGGCAACCGTGACACTGACGCGGTGCCGACTACGCCCACGCAGGTGACACCCATGGAGGCGAAGTCCCGAGTCGCCATAGAGGCCGTCACGCCTCAGATCGACGGCGGACGGTTCCCCGTCAAGCGCACCGCCGGCGAGACGGTCGTCGTCGAATGCGACGCGTTCGCGGACGGCCACGATCTGCTGGCGGGCGTGCTGCGGTACCGTTGGGAGGGCGACCCCGCCTCCGCGGGGTGGAGCGAGGCGCCGCTCCAGGCGCTGGACAACGACCGCTGGCGCGGCACGTTTGTCGCGGCGCAGACCGGCCGGTACCGCTACACGGTGGAAGTGTGGATCGACCATTTCGCGACGTGGGCGCGGGATCTCGCGAAGCGGGTGGACGCGGGACAGGATGTGGGGGTGGATCTCCGGATCGGCGCCGAGCTCGTCCGGGCCGCCGTGTTCGGGGCCCGAGGACCGGATGCCGAACAGCTGTCAGCGTGGGCGGACCATCTCGACGCGGGGAACGGTGACGCGGTGCGGATTGCCCTCTCGGCCGAACTGGCCGCCGCGATGCGGGGCTACCCGCCGCGTGAGGGGGCGGCGCGCTACGCGCCCGAGCTGCCGGTCGTCGTCGACCGCGCGCGCGCGCGGTTCGGCGCGTGGTACGAGATGTTTCCCCGTTCGACGTCGCTCGAACCGGGGCGGCACGCGACGTTCAGGGACTGCGAGGCGCGGCTGCCGTATGTCGCGAGCATGGGGTTTGACATCCTCTACCTGCCGCCGATCCATCCGATCGGCCGCGACCACCGCAAGGGGCGCAACAACGCCGAGGCGGCGGGCGCGGGCGATCCGGGAAGCCCCTGGGCCATCGGCGCCGCGGAGGGCGGCCACACCGCCATTCATCCCGAGCTCGGGACGTTCGAGGATTTCCGCCGCCTCATCATCCGCGCCCGGGGCTGCGGCCTGGAGATCGCGCTCGACCTCGCCTACCAGTGCGCGCCTGATCATCCGTACGTGCGCGAGCACCCGGAGTGGTTCCGGCGGCGGCCCGACGCCACGATCCAGTACGCGGAAAACCCGCCCAAGAAGTACCAGGACATCTACCCGTTCGATTTCGATTCGTCCGACTGGCGAGGTCTGTGGAACGAGCTGCTCGGCGTCGTGCGCTTCTGGATCGGCGAGGGGGTGCGCATCTTCCGGGTGGACAACCCGCACACGAAGCCGTTCCCGTTCTGGGAATGGCTGATCGACGAGATCCACGGCACCGACCCCGACGTCATCTTTCTCGCGGAGGCGTTCACGCGTCCCAAGGTGATGTACCGGCTGGCCAAGCTGGGATTCACGCAGTCGTACACCTACTTTACGTGGCGCAACACGAAGGCCGAGTTGATCGAGTACTTCACCGACCTCACGCGCCCGCCGGTGAGTGAATTTTTCAGGCCCAATCTCTGGCCGAACACGCCGGATATTCTGCACAAGTACCTGCAGGACGGCGGCCGGCCGGCGTTCGCCGTGCGTCTCGTGCTCGCGGCGACGCTGGGGGCGAACTACGGCATCTACGGGCCGGCGTACGAACTCATCGAGCACCAGTCGGCCGCCCCGGGGAGTCCGCCGCCGGCGAGCGAGGAGTATCTCAACGCGGAGAAGTACGAGATCAAACACTGGGACGTCGGCCGGCCGGAAAGTCTGCGCGGCCTGATCGCGAGCGTGAACGCAGTCCGCCGGGAGTACACGGCGCTCCAGCGGGACGACACCCTGGTGTTTCACGGAATCGACAACGATCAGCTCATCTGTTACAGCAAGACGAGTCCGGACGGCGGCCCGCCGGTGCTCGTCGTCGTGAACCTCGACCCGCACGTCGCGCAGGCGGGCTGGACCGCGCTTTCGCTGCCGGCGCTCGGGCTCGGCCCGGACGAGCCCTTCGCCGTGACGGACCTGCTGAGCGGCACCCGGTACACCTGGCGCGGGGGCCGCAACTACGTCTCGCTGCATCCGGCCGAGCAGCCGGGGCACATCTTCCGGGTGGAGCGGAGCCCGTGAGCCCCTCTCCGCGGCGCAATGGAGCCGCCGGCGCCCCGTCCCTGACGCGGCGCCGGCCCGCGGCGGCGTCACAGGGCCGCGCGGCCGCCGCGCGCGCGCGCACCGCGCCGGCCGATCCGCTCTGGTACAAAGACGGCGTCATCTACGAAGTGCACGTCCGCGCGTTCGCCGACAGCAACGGCGACGGAATCGGCGACTTCCCGGGGTTGACGGCGCGGCTCGACTACATTCAAAGCCTCGGCGTGACGGCGCTGTGGCTGCTGCCGTTCTACCCGTCGCCGCTCAAGGACGACGGCTACGACATCGCCGACTACACCGGCATCCATCCGTCCTACGGGACGATGCGGGACTTCCGGACGTTTCTGGGCGAGGCGCACGCCCGGGGGATCCGCGTCATCACCGAGCTCGTGCTCAACCACACTTCCGACCGCCATCCGTGGTTCCAGCGCGCCCGCCGCGCCCGGTCGGGGACGGTCGCCCGCGACTTCTACGTGTGGAGCGACACCCCCGACCGCTACCGCGAGGCGCGCATCATCTTCCGCGATTTCGAGCCGTCCAACTGGACGCTCGATCCGGTGGCCCACGCCTATTACTGGCACCGCTTCTACTCGCACCAGCCGGACCTCAATTTCGACTCGCCGGCGGTGCGCGAGGCGATGCTGGAAGTCGTCGACTTCTGGATGGAGATGGGCGTCGACGGGATGCGCCTGGACGCGGTTCCCTACCTGTACGAGCGGGAAGACACCATCTGCGAGAACCTGCCCGAGACCCACGCGTTCTTGAAGGCGCTGCGCCGGCATATCGACGACCGCTTCCCCGCGCGCGTCCTGCTGGCCGAGGCCAACCAGTGGCCGGAGGACGCGATCGCCTACTTCGGCGGCGGCGACGAGTGTCAGATGGCGTTCCACTTCCCGCTCATGCCGCGGTTGTTCATGGCGATCCGGCAGGAGGACCGCTTTCCGGTCATCGAGATCCTCTCGCAGACGCCGCCGATTCCGCCGACGTGCCAGTGGGCGATGTTTCTGCGCAACCACGACGAGCTGACGCTCGAGATGGTGACCGACGAGGACCGCGACTACATGTACCGGGTGTACGCGCACGATCCCGCGGCGCGGATCAACCTCGGCATCCGCCGCCGTCTCGCGCCGCTGCTCGGCAACCACCGCCGCCGGATCGAGCTGATGAACGGCCTGCTCTTCTCGATCCCCGGCACGCCGGTGATCTACTACGGCGACGAGATCGGGATGGGCGACAATATCTACCTCGGCGACCGGAACAGCGTGCGGACGCCGATGCAGTGGAGCGCCGACCGCAACGCCGGCTTCTCGCGGGCCAACCCGCAGCGGCTCTTCCTGCCGGCGACCATCGACCCCGAGTATCACTACGAGACCGTGAACGTCGAGGCGCAGCACGACAACCCGCACTCCCTGCTCTGGTGGATGCGGCGGCTCGTCGCGATGCGCCAGCGCTACCGCGCGTTCGGCCGCGGCACGCTCGAGTTTCTCCAGCCGGACAACCGCCGGGTGCTGGCGTTCATGCGGCGGTACGGCGACGAGCAGCTCCTCATCGTCGCGAACCTCTCGCGGTTCGTGCAGTACGTCGAGCTGCCGCTGCAGGCCTGGAGCGGGATGGTGCCGGTGGAGGTTTTCGGCCGCACGCCGTTCCCTCCGATCGGCGAGCTGCCGTACCTGCTGACGCTCGGCCCGCACACCTTCTACTGGTTCTCGCTGGAACGCCCCGCGTCGCGCGCCGCCCGCGAGCCCGAGCTGCCCGTGCGCGCGCCGCTGGCCGCGCCGGACGGCTGGGAGGCGCTCGTGACCGGTCAAGACCGCGCGCTCGTCGACGCCGTCTGGACCTACATCCGCGGGCGCCGCTGGTTCGGCGGCAAGGGCCGCGCGGTCCGGGCCGTGGCGATCCAAAACGCGGTCCGGCTGCCACTCGATCCCGGCGCGTCGCACGTCGTGCTGCTGCGCGTCGACTATGTGGAGGGCGAGCCCGAAGTTTACGCGCTGCCGCTCGCCTTCGTAGCGGCGGGGACCGGGGCGGACACGGTCCGGCGGGATCTGCCGGGGGCGCTGATCGCGGACGTTCGCGAGCCGGGTGGCGACGGCGTGCTCTACGATGGCGTCTACGACCGGGCCACCCAGCTGGCGCTGCTCGACGTCATCGCGCGGCGGCGGCGGGCTCGAACCGGGCACGCCGACCTCGCCGGCGTGCAGACGCAGGCGTTCCGAGAAGTGGTGCCCTGGGCCGGGCAGGCCGGCGCCACCGTCCCCGAATCCACGGTGCTGCGCGGCGAGCAGAGCAACACGTCGCTCGTGTACGGCGACCGGTGCATCCTGAAGCTGTTCCGCAAGCCCGAGGCCGGGCGGCATCCGGACTTCGAGATCAGCCGCTTCCTCACGGAGAAGGCGGCGTTCCCGCACGCCCCGCGGGCCGGCGGCGCGATCGAGTATCGCTTCGGCGACGAGACGCGCACGGTCGCGATCCTCTCGCAATTCGTCGCGAACGAGGGCGACGCGTGGCGGTACACGGTCGACGAGCTGGGTCACTATTTCGAACGGGTGGCGGCGGGCATGGAGATCCCGGCGCCGCCCGGCGGCGCGCTCATTGCGGCCGCCCGGGTGGACCCGTCTCCCGAGGCCGTCGCGGCGGTCGGACCCTACCTCGACGACGCGCGGCTGCTCGGGCAGCGCACCGCCGAGATGCACGTCGCGCTCGCGTCCGATCCGGCCGATCCCGACTTCGCGCCCGAGCCGCTGACCGCGATGTATCAGCGCTCGATCTATCAATCGGTGCGGTCCACCGTCCGCGGCGCGCTGCAGACCCTCCGGCGGAACATGGCGGGCCTCGACGAAGCCGCCCGTCCGATCGCGGAGCGGGTCGCGGCCGCGGAAGACGACCTGCTCGGACGCCTGCATCCGCTGCTCGAAGGGCGGATCACGGCCGCCCGAATCCGCTGCCACGGCGACTACCATCTCGGCCAGGTGCTGTGGACCGGCAAGGATTTCGTCATCATCGATTTCGAGGGTGAACCCGCCCGCCCGCTCTCGGAGCGCCGGCACAAGCGCCCTCCGCTGCGCGACGTCGCCGGGATGCTGCGGTCCTTCGACTACGCGGCGCTGACGGCGCTCGCGGACCACACCGCGCGCGGACTCGCACCGGCGCCCGATCTCGAGGCCCGCCTGCGGGCCGGCGCGCGGCTGTGGACCCACTGGATCTCCGCGTCGTTCCTCGGTGGCTACCTCACCGCGGCGGGTGCGCCGCCGTCCACGAAAGGGAACCGGTCCCGGGGACCAGCCGCCCCGATCGTCCCGTCCGACCCCCGCGCGGCGCAGCTGCTGCTCGACGCGTTCTTGATCGACAAGGCCGCGTACGAGCTCGGATACGAGCTCAACAATCGCCCGGCGTGGGCATGGATCCCGCTCACGGGCATCCTGGCGCTCCTCGGGCGCCTCCCGGCGGGAGGCCGCTGACGGGCGGCGAGTCCGCGCCGGGCCCGGAGCCGGCCGGCGCGGTCCTGCTCCCCGGGGGCGGCTGCCGTTTTCGCGTGTGGGCGCCCAACGCCCGTGCCGTGCAGGTGCACCTGTTGAGTCCGGCGGACCGCGTGATCCCGCTCGACCGGCGCGAGCGCGGCTACCACGAGGCCGACGTCCCGGGCGTCGACGCCGGCGCGCGCTACCGCTACGTTCTGGACTGCGGCGCCGAGTACCCCGACCCTGCCTCGCGGCTGCAGCCTGACGGCGTGCACGGGCCGTCGCAGGTCGTCGATCCGGCGTTCACGTGGGAGGACGCGGGCTGGCGCGGGCTCGCGCTCGCCGGCCACATCATCTACGAGCTGCACGTCGGCACGTTTTCACCGGACGGCACGTTCGGCGGCGTGGTCGGTGAGCTCGACGCGCTGGCCGCGCTCGGCGTGACGGCGATCGAATTGATGCCGGTCGCGCACTTTCCGGGCACGCGCAACTGGGGCTACGACGGAGCCTACCCGTACGCGGTGCACACCGCCTACGGCGGGCCCGACGGGCTGAAGCGGCTTGTGGACGCGTGCCACCGCCGGGGAATCGCGGTCATCCTCGACGTCGTCTACAACCACCTCGGTCCCGAAGGCAACTATCTCGCGGCCTACGGACCCTACTTCACGGACCGCTATCGCACGCCGTGGGGTGACGCGATCAATTACGACGGGCCGGACAGCGACGAGGTGCGGCGGTTCGTCATCGACAACGCGTGCCGGTGGATCGCGGAGTTTCATCTCGACGGGCTGCGACTGGACGCGGTGCACGCGATCTTCGATGAATCCGCTCGGCACATCCTCGAGGAGCTGGGCACCGCGGTCCGCGAGCGCGGCCGCGCGCTCGGCCGCCGGGTCTGCATGATCGCCGAGAGCAACCTGAACGACCCGCGGCTCACGCGCCCGATCGACCGCGGCGGCTACGGGCTCGACGCCGCCTGGAGCGACGACTTCCACCACGCGCTCCATACTCTGCTCACCGGCGAGCGGCTCCGGTACTACGAGGACTTCCGCGGGATCGGCGATCTCGCGCTCGCATGGACCGAGGGATTCGTCGTCTCCGGCCGGTACTCGCCGTTCCGGCGGCGGCGCCACGGCGCGCCGTCGCGCGATGTGGCGGCCCCCCGCTTTGTCGTCTGCGCGCAAAACCACGACCAAGTCGGCAACCGCGCGCTCGGCGAGCGGCTCACCCACCTCGTCGGGTTCGAGGCGCTGAAGCTCGCCGCGGGCGTCGTGCTGCTGGCGCCGTTCGTGCCGCTGCTGTTCATGGGCGAGGAGTACGGGGAGACGGCGTCGTTCCTCTACTTCACGGATCACGGTGACCCGGCGCTCGCCGCGGCCGTGCGCCGCGGGCGGCGCGCGGAGTATCCGGAGAGCGAGCCGCCGGATCCACAGTCGCCGGAGACGTTTCAGCGGTCGCGGCTTGCGCGCGGGCTCGCGCGCGAGCCGCGACATCACGCCCTCCTCGAGCTCTACACCACGCTCATCCGGCTGCGCAAGACCGTTCCCGCCCTCGCGAACCTCAGCAAGGAGCCCATGGACGTTCGCGTCATCGGACGGTCGTCCCGTGCGGAGGGCGGCAGGCCGCCGGAGGACGACGCGCGCGTCATGGTGGCGCGCCGCTGGCGGGGAGACGGCGCCGTCGTCGCGGTGTTCAATTTCTCGCCGTCCCCGGCCGGCGTCCAGGTTCCCCTCCCGCCCGGCCGGTGGAAACTGCTTCTCGACTCCGCGGACGCCCGCTGGGCCGGCCCGGGGCGGGCCGCGCCGGCAGAGATCGAGTCCGGCGGGACGGTGCGCCTCGCCCTCGCGCCGTGGTCCTTCGTCCTCTTTGCCGCGGGCGAGGGTTTTGCCGGCGAGCCGTCCTAGAACACTCAAGACATGGCCGGCGCCCCCCGACCCGCCGTGGCCCTCACCCTGGGCGATCCCGCCGGGATCGGACCGGAGCTGATCGCCAAGCTCATCGCGCGCGGCGAGCTGATGCGGCAGGCGCACGTCGTCGTGGTCGGCGACCGCTGGGTGTGGGAGGACGGGCAGCGCGTCGCCGGCACGCGGACGGCGCTTCACGAGGTCGCGTCCATCGCAGACGCCCGCGCCTGGGCGGAGCGGGCGCGCGAAGAGCCGGGCATCCCGTGCTTCTGCGCGATCGAGACCGTGCGGCCGGAAGAGATCACACGCGCTGTGGCCAACGCCGCGGGCGGCGCATCGGTGCTGCGCGCACTTCGGACCTGTCTCGACGCGGCGCGCGCAGGCGAGGTCGACGCCCTCTGCTTCGCCCCGCTCAACAAGCTGGCGATGAAGCAGGCCGGCCTCAAGTTTCCGGACGAGCTGCACTTCTTCGCCGATTACCTCGGGGTGCGCGGGTACGTCTGCGAACTGAACGTCCTCGAGGGCCTGTGGACCACGCGCGTCACGTCGCACATTCCATTAAAAGACGTCGCCGGCACGCTGAGCCGCGAGCGCATCAAGGACGCGGCGCGCCTCCTCCATCGCTCGCTCCGGGCGGCCGGCGTCGCGCGGCCGCGCATCGCCGTGGCCGGGCTCAACCCCCACGCCGGCGAAGGCGGCACGTGCGGACGCGAGGAGCTCGACATCATCGCGCCGGCGATTCACGAGGCCGGGGCGGAAGGCGTGCCCATGGACGGGCCGTTTCCGGCCGACACCATCTTTCTGCGGGCGCTCGCGGGGCTGTACGACGGCATCCTGACGATGTACCACGACCAGGGGCAGATCGCCCTGAAGCTGATGGGCTTTGACCGGGGCGTCACGGTCCAGGGCGGGTTGCCGGTGCCAATCACCACGCCGGCGCACGGCACCGCATTCGACATCGCCGGTCAGAATAAGGCGAGCGTCGAAGCGCTCAGCCGCGCGTTCGGGATCGCCTGCCGGATGGCCGCCTCGGCGGCGCAGCGCGGCTTTACTTCTGGATCGAGTTGAGCTGTTCTTCGATGGCGTTGAGCCGCCGGTTCAACGCGGCGAGCTGCGCCCGCAGCTCCTCGAGGCTCTGCCGGAGCTTCGCGACGTCCTCGGCGGTGGCCGGCGGCGAGACCTGAGCGGACTGCGCTGCCGCGGGACTCGGTGCGACGATCGTGCCGGGACGGCATAGAGCCATCAGAACCAGAACGACGGCGATCGCGGCTGTACGGGCCATGCTCTCACGCTCCTATCGACGCCTGCCTCCATCCTACGCTTTTTGACCGGCGTTTGATCGGCCCTTCACGATTCTTTATGGAAGGCCTCCTCGACCCCGGCGCGGGTCGTCTGCTCCCATGCCGCTCCGGCGGGCACCGCGATTTCCCACCGCAACACGAGCATCGCGCCCTGCTGGTTGCGTTCGAAACCCGACTCGGAGTTCGAGATCGTGAACACCGGCAGCGTCCACACGTCCGCGGCGCGCTCCGGCGTGAACGCGAGCGTCAGCCCGGAGTAGGTTTCGCCGGCGCGCACCACCGCGGCGCGCGGCAGGTTGGCGGGCTCCCACAACGAGACGCGGGAGTCGCCGCCGGCGCCCGCCCACACCTGCTCGGGCCCGCCGAAGAGGCCGAGGCTCCACTGTTCGGCGAGGACGGCGCGCAGCACGCCGGGGCCTTCCCAGACGAGGCGCGCCGCGTGGGTGAGTCCGCGCGTGCGCGCGTCGACGGCGATCCGGCGCTCGAGGGTGGCGTGCCCTTGGCCCACTTGGGCGCGCCGCGTCAGCACGGCCGTGGCCCCCTCGGGAGTTTCCTCGAGCCGCCATGCGTACGGCGCGGTGCCGAATCCGCCGAGGTCCTCCGCGGCGTCGCGCCACACTTCGTCCCGAGTCACCTCCACCGGCCACAGCCACGTCCGCAGCGTCGTCCGGCGGACGCGGTCGTAGACGAGCAGGCGATCGAGGCCGGGCTCCTTAGGGCGGTCGCCGGCCTCGTGAATCGAGACCGCGCCTTCGAGCGGGGGCGCCTCGTGGCGCACGCGGGCGTGGTACGCTTCCGCCCGCCGCGTGAGCACGTTGCCGAGGTGCCGTTTCCGCGATCGGTCGTCCCATTCCACGATGCTGCCGCCCCGGGCCGGATCGACGGTGCAGACGTCGAGCCCGGTGGCGAGATAGAGTTCCGGCTGGCCGTCCCCGTTGAGATCGCCGGCCGACGCCTCGGCGTACGGCCGTGGGTGCTGCGCCCGGTCGGCCTCCGCCTCCGCGGCGATGAGATGCTCGAACGCCGCGCCCCGGATGTGCGGCAGGTAGATGCCCCCGAAGACGCCGTGCCAGTAGGTGCAGTTGCACTCGCCGCTCCACAGCTCGTCGAGCGCCCGCTCGCGTTCGGGACCCGGGGGCATCGCGTGCACCTTGCGGCCCGCGCGCAGCGCGAGATGGTGCAGCGTGTTGGCCTCGGGATACCGGACGAGGAAGTGCCGCCAGAACCCGCCGCGCACGAGGCTCGCGAGATCGCCCCGGCCGCCGGTCTCGAGGTCGTGGCGCAGGCTGGCCCGCGCCTCGGCGCGCGTTGGCGGCAGCGCCCACTCCGCCATCTCATCGTAGGTGGCCGTCGGCAGGTAGATCGCGCCGGCCGGGTCGTGGGTGCGCCGGTAGTCGCCGGGGGGCACGAGGTCGATCCAGCGGGTCGTCTCGAGCGCCTCGAAGAAACGGTCGACCCAGCCCCGCTCCCAGCAGTGCGCGTACGTCGTCGGCCACATCCCGAACTTCTCGCCGTCGTCGCCCATGAGGGCGAGGTCGAGCGGCTCCGCCCGGCCCTCCGGGCGGACGTCGGTATCGGCGAGTGTGCGCAGGTAGTCGATGACCTCCTCCGGCGAGACCCAGGGGATGAGGTACCTCAGGCGCCGGAGGCTCGGAAACAGCGCGACGGGGACGCCTTCTTCCTCCGTGACGTAATAGCCGAGGAGCTGCTTGTCTTCCAGGCCGACCGCGTGGAAGTGCGTGTCGTCCACGATCGTGTACGCGATCCCGGCCTCGCCGAGGGGACGCGCAAGGTGCGGTTCCCATACGCGCTCCGCGAGCCAGAGGCCGTCGGCCGCGTAGCCGAACTCGGTCCTGATGGCGCGGGTCATCTTGAGGATCTGCCCCCGCTTGTCCGCGTCCGGCACGATCGGGAGGATCGCCTCGTAGTACGCGCCGGTGAGCAACTCGATCTGTCCGCGCCCCACGAGCGCCCGCAGACGCGTGATCAGGTCCGGCCGGTGCGCGCCGAACCAGTCGAGCAGTGGACCGGAATAGTGCAGGGCGACGCGGATCGCGGGGTGCCGTTCGAGCGCCGCGATCATCGGCGCATACGACCGTTCGGTCGCGTCGGCGAAGACGTGGTCGAAGTTGCCGACGGGCTGGTGGTTGTGCAGGGCGAGGGAGAGCGTGAGCCGGTGCATGGGTGCGTCAGGGTGGAAGCGTCGCGCGCCTCACCCGTTGTTCCCCCCACCGGCTGCGACCGGCTGGGACATGTGCAAGTTGTCGTCCGCCGTGTGGTCCATGACGCTGCCCGACGGCATATAGAACACAACGGCCGCGAGGCCGATCGTCACAAGTGAGAACGCGAGCACGAAGCCGCCGTGAATGCCGTGGGCGAGCGCCTGCCGGATGGCCTCATGTGCCTGGGGTCCGACCCGGGCCTGTCCCGCGGCATCGAGCAGCGCCCGCGGATCGACGTCCAGGGGCATCGCCAGCCGGACGTCCCGCGGCAGGTGCGCGAGGCGCGCGTCCAGGATGCCGACGAGGACCGCGCCCTGCGCGCTCACACCGATCACGCTGCCGAGGTTCCGCACGAAGATGTTGATCGCCGTGACGACACCGCGCAGCGGACGCGGTACCGCGTTCTGCATCGCCACCATGAACAGCGTCGCCGCGAGTCCCATCCCGCATCCAAGGACGAACATATCGAAGAAGACGATCCCCGCCGGGGTGCGGGCCGTGAGCAGCGTCAGCAGGGCCAGCGACGTCGCCAGCAGCGTCATCCCGGTCATCATCAGGGGACGGTAGCCCCACCGCAGCGCGAGGCGGCCCCCCGCGATGCTGGCCACCGTCCACATCACCATGTACGGCATCAACGCTTCCCCGGCGGTCGTGGCGCTCGATCCCAGCACGCCCTGCATGAACAGCGGCACGTACGCCGTCATGCCGAAGATGCTGATCCCGATGACAAAGCCGCCGATGCAGCACACGGTGATGATCCGGTTCGTGAACAGGCTGAACGGCATGAATGGTTCGGCCGTGTGCGTCTCGACGTGCAGGAAGAACAGCGTGAGGATCACGACGAGCGCGGCCAGGCCCGCGGCCGGCGCGGACAGCCACGGAAACGCGTGGCCGCCCCAGTACATGAGCAGCAGCAGGGCCACCGTCGCCGTCGAGAGCAGGGTGATGCCGGCAAAGTCGATCGTGCCGCGGCCTTTGGCCTTCGATTCGGTGAACGCGAACGTCAGGATGAGCGTGGCGATCAGCCCCGCCGGAATGTTGAGGAAAAAGATCCAGCGCCACACGCCGTGATCGGCGAGGAACCCGCCGACCAGCGGACCGATGATCGCCGCGAAGCCCCACACGCCGCTGAACAAGCCCTGCAGCCGCAGCCGCTGCTGCACTGGAAACAGATCCGCGATGATCGTCATGGCGATCGGCAGCACCGCCCCGCCGCCGATGCCCTGCAGGAGCCGGAAGAGCACGAGTTGATCCATCGAGCGCGAGAAGCCGCACAGCGCAGACGCCGCGACGAACCAGAGGATGCCGGTCAGGTAGATGCGCTTCCGGCCGTGGACGTCGGCGAGACGGCCGAAGATCGGCGTCGTCACGACAAACGCGATCTGGTACGCGGCGAATACCCACGAATACAGCGCCAGGCCGCCGAACGCGCCGACGATGGTCGGCATCGCCGTGCCGACCGCGGTGGAGTCCATCGCGGCGAGAAACATGCCGAGCATCGCCGCGATCGTGATGATGGCGCGCCGCGATGTGGGCGGCGACGGGGCGGACACCGGCGCGGCGGCCGCGGCGCCGCGGCCGCCGGCGGCTACGAGAGCCATCCCAACCGGCCCGGCACCATGATGCCCTTTGGATCGTACTGCGCGCGCAGGCGGCGCATCAACTCGACGGCCGGAGGCGCCTGCCCCCACACCGGCAGACTCGCTTTGAGCGGGGTGGGCGCGCTCTCGACGACGGCATATCCGCCGAGTCCGCCGGGCGGATCCGCGGACGCGGGTCCGGCGACCGCCGCGCGCGCGAGCGCGTCCGCGAGCGCGGCGGCCTCCCCCGGCGCGGTCGCAACGTAGGTCAATCCAACACCCGCGTGGGCGAGGACCGCCGGAGAGTTGCCCGCCGCCGCCTGGACGGCCTGGGCGGCGTCGAGCCACCGCGCGATCGGCGTGCCGACGCGGAAGACGACGCCCCCCGGGTGAGACGCCGGCGACGGGAACTCGGCCACCGCGCGCCACAGCGCGTCGTGGGGCGCCCCCGAGTATACCTCGAGCGCGGCGCCCGCACCGCCGGCGGAGGCGGTCAGCGTCCGCATCTCCTCGACGTGACGCGTCCGGCTCTCCTCGAGGCCCTCGGCCAGGAGTAGCACGCCCCATCGGCCCGTCCCGGAGGCGCCCGTCCCCGCCGGCAGGGACAGGCCGGCCCTCCGCGCCAGCATCGCCAGCGCGTCGGGACTCGCCGCCTCGAGCGCGGACGGGAGTAGATACGACCGCATCACGGCGGTGGTGAGCGCGTGCGCGGCCGCGGCGTTCGCGACCGTCACCAAGACCGTGACGCCCTCGCCGGGGAGCGGCAGGATCTTGAAGGTGACGTCGGTGATGACCCCGCAGGAGCCGAACGAGCCGATGAAGAGCTTGGCCAGATCGTAGCCGGCGACGTTTTTCACCACTTTGCCGCCCGCTTTGATCACCTCGCCGGTCGGCAGCGCGACGCGGATCCCGATGACGAGGTCGCGGATCGAGCCCCACAGGAGGCGGCGGGGACCGTTGCGGTTTGCCGCAACGAGGCCGCCGATCGTGGCGTCCGCGGCGCCCGGTGGATCGAGCGGCAGCCACTGTCCGTTGGCGGCGAGCGCGGTTTGCACGTCTCGAAACGGCGTGCCGGCGCGAACCGCTACGACGTAGTCGGCCGGCGTGTAGTCGGTGATGCCGGCGAGGCGGGTCGTCTCGACGACGAGATCGACCCGCGCCGGCGGAACGCCGAGGTGCTGGTGCGCCCCGCCGCCGTACGGGATCACCCCGGCGCCGGCCTCCGCGGCGGCGGTCAGCAGCGCCGCGATCTGCTCGGCGTCCGCGGGCACGGCCCAGAGTCCGGGGCGCACGCCGTCGATGCGCCGCGCGTCCAGGCGGTCGGGATCGGCGGTGAGATGCGCGTCACCGACGATGTCGCGGACCCGCGAGACGAAGGCGCCGCCGACCCGGTCCTGCGCGCGGGGCACGCTGCTCACGAGTTCTCTGCCACCGTGTACGCCCGGTCGAGCAGATCGACCACGTGGCACGCCTCCATCGGGATGCCCTGGGCGCGGATCCCGGCGGCGAGCTGCAGCAGGCAGCCCGGGTTCGGCGCGACCAGCAGGTCTGCGCCGGTCCGGAGCACCGCGCGCATCTTCTCTTCGAGGATCTGCCGCGAGTAGCCGGGCTGCACGATGTTGTAGATGCCGGCGCTGCCGCAGCAGTGGTCCGCGCCGTCCATCTCGACGAGCTCGAGGCCCGGGATCTTGCGCAGCAGCTCGCGGGGCTGGCGGCGGATGCGCTGGCCGTGCGCGAGATGGCACGGGTCCTGATACGTCGCGCGCGCGCGGATCTCGCCGAGCGCGCCGGCGAGGCCCAGCTCCGCGAGGAACTCGGTCGCGTCGCGGCACAGGCTGCTGAACGCCTCGGCCCGGGGCACGTACCCCGGGTCGTCGTCGCGGAACAGCACCGGGTATTCCTTGCTCGCCACCCCGCAGCCGGCCGCGTTGATGACCACCGCGTCCACACCCGCGCGCAGGAAGCTTTCGATGTTGCGGCGGGCCATCGCCTGGGCGGCCGCGCGCTCGCCGTTGTGGATGTTGAGCGCGCCGCAGCAGGTCTGCTCCCGCGGGATCACGACCTCGCAGCCGTTGCGCCGCAGCACGCGGACCGTCGCCTCGTTGGACTCCGGGAAGAGCACGCTCATCGCGCAGCCGGCGAGCAGCCCCACGCGGGCGCGCCGCGGGCCGATCGCGGGAAACACCTCCTGCTCCGGTGCGAACGCGCCGTCCGGCACCGCCGGGAGGAGGGCCTCCATCTCGCCGAGCCGCTCCGGCATCAGATGCAGCCGTCGCAGGAGCCGTCCGAGCCCGCTGCGCTGGTACAGGCGCAGCAGTCCCGCCGCGGCGCGCAGGCGTCCGGGATACGGCATCAGGTGGCGCAGCGCCGCGAGCGTCACACGTCTGGCGAGCGGGGAGCCGGTCGGCCCGACCTCCGCGCGCCCCGCTTCGATGATCGTGCCGAAGTGCACCCCTGCCGGGCACGCGGTCTCGCACGCGCGGCAGCCCAGGCAGACGTACATGTGCTCCTCGAGCCGCGCGTCGAGCGGCACCCGGCCCTGCGCCGCCGCCTCGATCAGGTGGATGCGGCCGCGCGGCGACTCGGTCTCGACGCCGAGCATGCGGTACGTCGGGCAGGCCGGCAGGCAGAACCCGCACTGGATGCACTTGTCCAGCTCGGGGATCAGCAGGCGCGGGATCGGACGGGCGGCGGCCGTCGCCATCGTACTCAAATCCACAGTCCCGACGCCGCCAGCCGCGGCGGGCGCCGTGTGAGCAGCTCGCCGCAGGAGACGGGCGTCGGAAACACCTTGAATGGATTCATGCGGTCCTCCGGGTCGAACGCGGCTTTGAGCCGCCGCTGCGCGCCGAGGTCGGCGTCGGTGAAGATCCAGGGCATGTAGTTGTTCTTTTCGAAGCCGATCCCGTGCTCTCCGCTGAGGCTGCCGCCGGCGGCGACGCATGCGGAGAGCATCTCCTCGCTCGCCTGCATCACCCGGTCGGTTTCACCGGGGGCCGTCGCGTCGTACGGAATGAGCGGATGCACGTTGCCGTCGCCGGCGTGAAACACGTTCGCGACGCGGATGTTGTACCGCCGCGCGATTTCCCCGATCTGATGCATGATCGCGGGCAGCTGGCTTCGCGGCACGACGGCGTCGTGGAGGTAGTAGTTCGGGGCGAGCCGGCCCATGGCGCCGAACGCGCCCTTGCGCGCCGCCCAGTAGAGGTGGCGCTCCTCCTCGGTGCGCGCGGTGCGGACCTCGCGGGCCCGGTTGGTCCGGCACAAGTCTTCGACCGTTCGGGCGCACCGCGCAAGCCCTTCCCGCACGCCCTCGACTTCAATCAAAAGGACCGCCCCGGCGTCGAGTGGCAGGCCCGCGTGGACCGCGGGCTCGACGGCCTGCGCCGTCAACTGGTCGATCATCTCGAGGGACGTCGGCCCGATGCCGGATGCGATGATGTCGGCGACGGCCTGACTCGCGTCTTCGATGGTCTCGAAGATGCCGAGCATCGTCCGGACCGTCTCCCGGCGGCGCAACAGCCGGACGGTGACCGCGGTCACGATGCCGATGGTACCTTCCGATCCGACGGCCAGGCCGGCGAGGTCGAGCCCCGGCTCGTCGGGGCCGCGCCCGCCGAGCTGGGCGACGGAGCCGTCGGCCATCACCATCTCGAGTCCCAGCACGTGGTTGGTCGTCACGCCGAACGCGAGGGTGTGCACGCCGCCGCTGTTGTTCGCGACATTGCCGCCGATGCTGCAGGCCGACTGGCTGCTCGGATCGGGCGCGTAGAAGTAGCCGTCGCCCTCGACCGCGCGCGTGACGTCGAGGTTGATGACGCCGGGCTGCACGACCGCGATGCGATTGTCGAGGTCGATCGAGAAGATGCGCCGCATCTTGGTCATTGCGACAACGACCCCGCCGATCGGCGTAATCGCGCCGCCGGAGAGCCCCGTCCCCGACCCGCGTGCGATCAGCGGTACCCGGAACCGTCCGGCCGCGCGCACGATTGCCGCGACGTCGTCCGTCGAGGTTGGAAACACGACAAGATCCGGCACCGCGGCCAGGACCGAGCCGTCGTACTCGTAGGCCAGGAGGTCGACGGGCTGCGCGAGGACGCGCTCCCGCCCGAGCGCGTCCTCGAGGGCGGCGGCCAGCGCACCGCGATCGGCAATACGAATGCGGAGTTCGGCGAGACTCACGGCCATTTCAGTATAACAGACGCGCGGCGGCGCACGGCCTGCCGCGGGGCCGGCGCCCGGGAGCGGGCCGGCCGGCGATGATCCCGCGCGGACCCCGCGCGGTGTGGTGTCAGCGCGCCGCCGACGCGATCGTCTCGGCGAGGACGGCCGCGTCCTCCGCGACACCGAGGAACGTTGCGGACTTGCGCTTGCGCTGAAAGTGCACGCCCATGAAATGCAACCCGGGGATCACCGTGCTCGAGCCGTTGCGTTGGATCGGGAACCCCATCTCGTCGAACGCCGACGGCAGTCTGACCCAGCGCCCGTAGTCCGGCCGAAACCCCGAGGTGAACACGACCGCGCCGAGCCGGTCGAGCTTCAGGCGGTCCAGCGGATCGGCCTGAAACGGCGCCGGCGGCGGCATCTCCGGCGGCTTCACGCCGCGCGCCGCGCACGCTTTGCGGATGAGGCCGCAGATATCGGCGTACCGGGCGTCGCCGAACGCGACCGACTCGGCCGCATCCGGCGCAAAGTACGCGACGCCGTCCTCGATGCCCGTGAGGTGGCCCAGCAGGCGCACACCGAGCGTCTGCAGCGTCCGGTAGTGGCAGTCGTGGCCGCCGCCGCGGCCGCTCGCCTGCACATTGGCGCCGAGCCGCGCGAGCGGACTGGGGAGGTCGGAGAGGGTCATGTCCATGAACGGCGTCTCGTCGATCCAGGCGATGATGTCGCGCCCGTCGAGGCGCCGGGGCGCCCAGGGAGCGCGCCCGCAGGCCAGGTAGGTCTCCCGGCCCGCCTCGCGGAGCTCCTCGGCGAGCTGGCACCCGGTCTGGCCGCTCCCGACCACGAGCGCCGGGCCCGCGGGCAGCGCGCCGGGCTGCGTGTACTGCTCGGCATCGATCACGTGAAGCGATGCGGGGAGCTGCGCCGCGGCGGCGGGCCGGTGCGGTCTCTGATAGGCGCCGGCGGCGAGGACGACCTGGCGGGCCCGGATCTCGCCCGACGACGTGCGCACCAGAAAGCCGCCCGAGTCCGCCTGTTCGAGCGCCGTGACGTTGATGTCCTCGCGCACGGGCGCCTCGAAGCTGCGTGCGTACCCCTGGAGATGCGCCACGATCTCGTCCCGAGGCATGAAGCCGTCGGGATCACCGCCGTACGAGTAGCCCGGCAGCCGGACGGTCCAGTTGGGAATCACGAGGCAGAAGCTGTTCCAGCGGCCGCGCCACGTCTCGCCCACACGGCCGCGCTCCAAAACGGTATGGTCGACCGCCGCGGCCGCGAGCTCGTGGCTGAGTGCGAGCCCCGCCTGGCCGGCCCCAACGATGACGATATTTGCCGTCTCGGTCATGTGGTGCCCAATCGGTTCGCAGTGCCGCCGCTCCGGCCCTGCGCCGGGCGGCAAGCCTGGCTTGAGGGCCGGGGGCGGAGCCCCCGGCCCTCACGCGTGCCTGACGCAGGCCGGCGGCTCTACCATCCTCGCTCACCGCGCTCGCGGTGAGCAGCCACCGCACGCCGAGTGGTAGCACCTACTAAAACCGGCCAATAACACCTGTCTTCACCCGCCGACCAGCGCGTCGAAGCGTCGGCAGGGCCGGGACGCGGGCGTGGGAAAGAGCGACCCGATGCGTATCTACACGATCGGGCACTCCACACGGTCTCTCGACGAGCTGGTCGAGGCGCTGCGCAGCTTCGGCGTCCGCACGCTGGTCGACATCCGGACGGTGCCTCGCTCGCGCCACGTGCCGCAGTTCAACGCCGAGAGTCTGCGGCGCATCCTGCCCAACCGGCGCATCCGCTACCGGCACATGAAGGCGCTTGGGGGGTTACGGAAGCCGCGCCCGGACTCGACCAACACGGCGTGGCGGAACACGGGATTCCGCGGGTTCGCCGATTATATGGAGACACCGGAGTTCGCGGAGGCCCTGAGGGAACTGCGCGCGCTCGCGCGGGACGCCGGTCCCGTCGCGATCATGTGCGCCGAGGCGGTGCCCTGGCGCTGCCACCGCTCGCTCGTGGCCGACGCGCTCATTGCGCGCGGCGACGACGTGCTCGACATCATGGGCCCGGGCAAGGGCACCACGCACAAGCCGACCCCGTGGGCACGTGTTGAGGGCGGACGGGTCACGTATCCCGGGCCGCCGGCGCCGGCAGAGCGCGTTCGACGCGGCCGGCCCTAAACCGCGCTCTCTCTCCCCCGCATCATTGTGATCAACTCGCCGGCGAGTTCGATCGAGTCGGGAGCGGCCAGCGCCACATTGTCGAACGTGAAACCGCCGAATCCCGCGTCGACGTACCTGCCGAGCAGTTCGGCGGCCTGGGGAAGCGTGGCGGGATGGACCATGCGCCGCCGCGCGGCCGGAATGCCCTCGAGCGCGGACGCGGCGTCGTGCTCGCTTCGGACCAGCAGAAGCCCGCTGCCGACGGTCAGAAGCACCGCAGAAGGGTCTCGCCCTTCGGCCTCGCAGTGGCGCCCGAAGATCTCCTTCTTCCGCTTCAGACCCTCCAAGTCGCCGCCGAACCAGTGGCCGATGTCGCCGTGCCGCGCGAGCAATCGGAGGGTCCGTTTCTCTCCGCCCCCGCCGATGAGAATCTTCGGCCCGCCGGGCTGGATCGGCCGGGGACTGTTGAGCGCGCGCTCGATCCGATAGTACCGGCCTTGGAAGGACGGGCGCTCCTCGCGGAACATGC
>Ga0070731_10000807_pt1 | contig 37262 bp, 31 predicted proteins | sample Coa_R1_2_FD_66448 | JGI IMG/M metagenome (GOLD analysis project Ga0070731, IMG submission 66448) | Surface soil microbial communities from Centralia Pennsylvania, which are recovering from an underground coalmine fire - Coalmine... | ecosystem: Environmental > Terrestrial > Soil > Unclassified ...
TGATGATGAGGGCGGCCAGTGCTAGCCGCATGAGCGTGAGCCACCACGGCGTGCGGGCCGGTGTTTCCTCCTTCGGTGCGATCTCGAGCAAGAGGCGTGTCGGCGGAAAATCGATGCTGCGTGGTCGCGGCGGAATCATGCGCAGCAGCCACCACAGAACCGGCAGCGTCAGAAGCCCAATAAGCACCAGCGGTTCGGCAAAGCCGAGAGGCAGACCGGCAATCATGTCGATGCCCTCGCTTCGGCCGCAGGCCCAGACCACCGCGAGCCGGCATCCGCCGTAGCCGCGCCAACACGAGCATGCAGGGCGAGCAGAAGTTCGCTTGCCGGACGGTCTGTGCGGTGGATGATGAAGCTCCAACCGAGTCGGTCGGTTTCGGCGCGGACTTCGGTGCGGTGGCGTTTCACCCTGCCGGCGTAATCGTTGCGCCAGGCTTCCGCGCGGCCAGCAGTGATGCGACCGCCACCTTCAGGCTCGATGAACTCGATGCGGCCCCAATAGGGGAACGTCTCTTCGGCCGGATCGACAATTTGGACCACGTGACCATGCGCGCCGCTGCCCGAGAGCTGCGTGACCGTGCGGCGCACCTCATCGATCGGGCTCCACAGATCGGAGAGCAGCACGACCTCGGCAAGTGGAGACGGAGCAAAGTTTGGCGGTAAACTCGCCCGTTCGCCGCGATCGTGCACGATGGCTTGGGCCATCAGTTCGACCACGTTGCGGCTGCCGGTCGGACGCATAAGACCAGGTATTCCCACACGTTCGCCGCCCTCTACCAGAACCTCGGCCAGCGCCAGCGCGACGACGAGCGTGCGATAGAGCTTGGTGTCACGCACCAGCGGGGAAGCAAACACCATCGAGGGCGAGCGGTCAGGCCAGATCCACACGGTATGTGCGGCCTCCCATTCCTGCTCGCGAACGTACAGGTGATCGTCGCGCGCCGAGCGGCGCCAGTCGACGCGCGCTGCCGGCTCGCCGGAGACGAAGCGCCGATATTGCCAGAAGTTCTCGCCTGGCCCGGCGCGGCGCCGGCCGTGCAGGCCATGGATCACGGTTGCTGCGACGCGACGAGCTTCCAGGATGAGCCGTGGCATACTGGCAGCGAGCGTTCGGCCTTCGCCGATCGCGCGTCCAACGGCCTGGCTATCTTGATTGCTACGCCGGGGCTCGACCGCCATCAGCTATCCGATCCGCCCCTTCAGGCGGGCAACCACCGCCTCGATGCTTTCGCCCTCGGCGCGCGCCGTAAAGGTGAGGGCCATGCGGTGTTTGAGTACGGGCTCGGCGAGTTCGAGCACGTCGTCGATCGAAGGGGCGAGCCGTCCATCGAGCAGCGCCCGCGCGCGCACGGCGAGCATGAGCGCTTGGCTCGCCCGGGGGCTCGGGCCCCAGGCGATCAACTTGGTCTCGCTGCTTTCCGGCCCTGGTCGCGCCGAACGCACGAGTTTCAGGATCGCTTCGACGACTGACTCGCCGACCGGCAGCCGCCTGACCAGGCGCTGCGCGGCCATTAGATCGTCGGCATTCATGGCAGGCTTCGGCCGCGCTTCCTCCGCGCCGGTGGTCTCGAACAGAATCTTCCGCTCGGCGTCGCGATCGGGATAACTGACGTCGATCTCCATAAGGAAGCGATCGAGCTGCGCTTCGGGCAGCGGATACGTTCCTTCCTGTTCGAGCGGGTTCTGCGTGGCGAGCACATGGAACGGCTTCGGCAAATCGTGACGCGCGCCGGCCACGGTAACGTGCTGCTCCTGCATCGCCTGCAGCAGCGCCGACTGAGTGCGCGGGCTGGCGCGGTTGATTTCGTCCGCCATCAGCAACTGGGCGAAGACCGGACCCGAAATGAAGCGAAAGCTGCGTTTGCCGGTCTGGCTCTCCTCCAGCACCTCGGTGCCGAGGATGTCTGATGGCATCAGGTCGGGCGTGAACTGGATACGCCGCGCGTCGAGGCCGAGCACAATCCCCATGGTCTCGACCAGCTTGGTCTTGGCGAGACCAGGCACGCCGAGAAGCAGCGCGTGGCCGCCGGACAATATAGTAATGAGAGCCTGCTCAACGACCTTGTCTTGGCCGAAGATGACGGTGCCGATGGCCGCCTTGGCGGCGCGGGCATGCGCGGCCGTCGACTCAGCCGCGCGCACGATCATGTCTTCGAGCTTTTCGAATCCCTCACCGCCAGCAGCGGACATAGTTAACTCCTTGTCTTTCAGCCGAATTCCAGTGCGGATCGGGTTCGCCCCCAGTACTACTCCATGGTCGGCAACATTGCACGGCAGTTCGGCGGTGCAATATATGCGCCACCTGCCTTAAAGGCAGATTGCGCGCCTCTTTCTCGACCCGCCGGAGCATGACTTGAGTGGGGCGCTGCGAAAGTGACAGTTTGTTAATCACGATCGCGCAAGCGATCCTCGCTGATAGGCCCCCGGACTTGTGTCCGGCCGAGAAGTTCAGGGCAAACCATGGCGAAGGAAGGGCAGGGTGCCCTGGAGTCGATCACAGGTGCGGTAGCCCGCGCCGCCGCCAAGGGGCCACCGCCCGTCGAGCGCTGGAATCCGCCGTTCTGCGGGGATCTCGACATGCGCATCGCCGCCGACGGCGCCTGGTTCTACTTAAAGACGCCGATCGGGCGGCCGGCCCTGGTGAAACTGTTTGCGTCGGTGCTCAAGCGCGAGGGCGATAGGTACTTCCTGGTCACGCCGGTCGAGAAATGCGGTATCCGCGTCGACGACGCGCCGTTTCTCGCGGTCGAACTCGCAGTCGATAAAGGGCCGGCCGGCCGGGTGCTCAACTTCCGGACCAATGTCGACGACTGGGTCGTGTGCGGACCGGAAAATCCGCTGCGCTTTGAGCCTGAAGCCGGGACCGGCGGGCTCAAACCTTACCTCCATGTCCGCCGCGACCTATGGGCGAAGGTGACACGCGCGTTGTTTTTCGATTTGGTGGAGCTTGGTGAGGAGCGCGAGCTCGAGGGCAGGGCGATGTTCGGCGTGGCGTCAATGGGCGCATTCTTCCCGATGGCGCCGGCCGAGCAGGTGAGGGATTTTTCTTGAACGACCACGGCGCAGCGGCGGCGCAACAGAAGACCTCGAACTTCTTCGATCGCGCACGCTCGCATCTGTCGCTGGAAGTGCCACCGGCGCTCACGGACCCTGCCGCCCAAGGCATTCGTCGCGGCGATCTCGACCTCGATCCGATCTTATGGGAGCGCGCAGGCGTGAGCGCGACGCGGCCGGCATCGGTGCTGGTTGGGGTCATCGATCGGAGCGAGCCAACGGTATTGCTCACGCAGCGTACCGCGGAATTAACGAGCCATGCGGGGCAGGTGTCATTCCCAGGCGGCAAGATCGATCCCAACGATGAGAGTCCGGTTGCCGCAGCGCTGCGCGAAGCCAAGGAAGAAGTCGGGCTGGCGCCAATTCTGGTCGAGCCGATCGGTTACCTCGATCTCTATCTGACCTTTTCGGGTTTCCGCATTCTGCCGACGGTAGCGCGCGTCAAACCTGGGTTTGCTCTCACGCTCAATCCGAGCGAGGTCACCGAAGCATTCGAGGTGCCGCTCGCATTTCTGATGAACCCGGCCAATCACGAACGCAGGACGCGCGACTGGAAAGGTATCCAGCGGGAATATTATGCGATGCCGTTCGGGAATCATTACATTTGGGGCATCACGGCTGGTATTTTGCGTAATCTCTACGAGCGGGTTTACAGCGCATGATCAGGCAGATTGCCATTGAGATCGGGCTGTTCCTCGTCCCGTTTGCGCTCTACGCCCTGTTTCTCGTGGCGACGAACGCCGGCATGGTGCCGCGAAAGGCATGGACGCCGCCGCGTGTTGCCGTATTGCTGATCGTCTCGCTTTTGTTGGTGGTCGCGAGCTTTTTGGTGCTAGCGCAATTTTCCGGCTCGCCGCCGGGTTCGACCTATGTGCCGGCGCATGTCGAGAACGGTAAGTTCGTGCCAGGGAAGACACAGCGGTGACCGTGCCTGCGCAGCTCGGCGACGCGGCTTGGCTGAAAGATGGTGAGGTTGCTCGGCTCCTCGCCGTGCTCGACCGCGATGGCGAGGAGGCGAGAGTTGTCGGCGGCGCCGTGCGCAACGCGCTGCTGCGGCTTCCGGTCGCCGAGATCGATGTAGCAACGACGGCAGTGCCCGATGAAGTCGTGCGGCGGGTTCAGACGGCAGGGTGGAAAGCAGTACCGACTGGAATCGAGCACGGCACCATCACGGTCGTCATCGACAACAATCACTTCGAAGTCACGACGTTACGCGAGGATATCGAAACGTTCGGGCGCAGGGCGCGCGTGAGGTTCGGCCGCGATTGGCGCTCCGACGCCGAACGGCGCGATTTCACCATCAATGCGCTGTCTGCGGCTGCGGACGGAACGGTTTTCGACTACGTCGATGGCCTCCGCGATATCGTCATGCATCGCGTGCGTTTTATCGGCGACCCGCAACAACGGATCGCCGAAGATTACTTGCGCATTCTACGGTTCTTCCGTTTTCACGCGTATTTTGCCGACGGCCCGCTCGATCCGATGGGCCTGCTCGCATCCATCAGGGCGCGGGCCGGTCTCGACACGCTGTCGCGTGAGCGCGTGCGCCTGGAGCTTCTGAAGCTTTTGGTCGCGCCGCGCGCCGCGGCGACTCTCACGGCCATGGCCGACGGCGGGATTCTCGGTCCGGTGCTCGGTGGCGTGCCGTACGTCGCGGACTTCGCGAGGATGGCCGAAATTGAGGCCGCGCTCGCCGTAGATCCCGACGCGATCCGGCGGCTCGGTGCGCTGGCCGTGATGGTGGACGAAGACGCGGAAAGACTCTCGGAGCGTCTGCGTCTCACCAACGCCGAATCCGCGCGCCTGATGGCACTTGAATCCTGGTGGCGCGTTTCACCGGCCGCCGGTGAGCAGCGCGCACACGCACTGCTGTATCGTCTCGGTCCGCAATCCTTCACTGATCGCGTGCTGCTGGCATGGGCGCGCTCAGGCGCTGGCGCGACCGACGATGCTTGGCGTGCACTTGCCGCTTTGCCGCGACGCTGGACAACGCCAGAGTTTCCAATCAAAGCCGCCGACTTCATCCGCCGCGGTGTGGCTGTAGGCCCGATGCTTGGTGCCGCCATGCGTGCGGCCAAAGAGGCTTGGATCGCCGCGGACTTTCCCGCCGACAGGCTTTCAATTGAAGCGCTTGCTGAGCGGGCCCTGCAGGACGCTACGGCAAGCGGCTAGCTGCTGCGAGCGCCCGGGCGCCAATCGATCAAAACGCCCCCCGGGAAAAGTTCCGGCAAGAAGCAAAGAAAAAAACTGGCGCGACGCAGTCGCGCCCAGCGACAACAATGCTTGTTTCATGTCTCATTCCCGGGCACGTGGCTCACGACGCCCCTCAGCATCGCGGCGCGGTGTCATGGAAGCGGCGATGTTCATCGGCTTGCCTGAGGTTGGCAAGGAAGACTTGCTGGTCTCGCTTCTCACCTTCCGTCTGCTCTATTTTATTCTCCCGCTGCTGTTGGCAGTGCTGCTGCTGGGTTTGCGCGAATTTCGCAGCGTTGCGGCGGGAATTGGGCGGCCATTATAGAAATAGAATCCGTTGATTGACGGGGCTTACCGGCGCTAAGGTGACTGAACCGGCCGCTCGCATCGATGACGTTCGTTCCCGACCCGGATTAGTCTGTGGTACAAGGTCTGGGTACCCACTCCCTTCGATAGACGGCCATCCTGCACGCGTATCATCGATTGGCGCTGAGGTGGTGTAGTAACGATGTCGACTGACCCATCCACTGCGATTGGGCGCATTGACGCCGCGGTTGAGGAATCTTCGGGATCATCGACCCTTCCGCCCCACGAACTCGCCGATCTTGCGGCGGCGATCGAACGCATCGAGTCACTGATCGGCGAGGGTGCGGTCCAAGGGCCGGACCGGACGGCCGCGGTGGGACGGATCTCCAACATCGCCTTTACCTTGCACGAGCACGAGGTGGAGACTGAGCTGTGCGATACGCTCGACGCTGCGGTGCGCGAGATCAACGATGGCGACGCACTCAAGAATCTGAGCGCCGAACGCAAGCAGGAAGCTGCAGAGCTGTTGCGGCAGCTGTCGCGTCGCGTCCACGACATGATCGCGCAGTCGCAAGCAGATCAGCCTTCGAAGACTGCGGCTGCAACCAACGCAGCGCAAACCTTGAAGCGAAATCGAATTCTTGACGAAGGCGACGGCGAAGACGATGCAGCGGATGATAGCTCCCTCAAGGCAGATGTGCCGGAGGATGACGAGTTTGCGCTCGTGGTCGCCGCGCTGACAGCCGCGCTGCCTTCGCTCCCTGAATTTGGTGCACCGGTTCCGATTCCGCCTGCGGCTCTCACCCAGGGTGAGGCGCCGCCGCCCGATATCGCGCTCCTGCCGGAACTATCGGTAGAGACAGCGGACGAAGGCAAGGCGGGCGAGAGCGGGACGGCGTTACCCCAGGCTAAATCTCCTGGGGAGACGATGGCCATCATCGAGTCATCCAGTGCCGTGTTACTGGACGAGTCGGTATTGGGTGAGACGCCGTCCAGTAACAGGGTGGGAGACGATTTCGCCGCCGAGCCACCTCTGGCGTTGGGCGAAGACTTCGTGCGCGACCTTATGCCGGCGGAGAATCCTGCTGCTGAGTCGTCAGCCGACGTAGACCCGGCGAAAGACTCAGCGCCTGCCGATTTGCTGGCCTTCCCGGCGCCGAACTCCCCGGCGGACTCAACACAAGAGGCTGGCCCCGAATCGCTCCTCGAAGAACAGCGCGTGGAGGCGCTCATCGATCCCGCGCCGGTCGATGCAGGACGTCCTGTGGGCGGAGACGGCGAGGCAGCCACGCTGTTGCCGCTGGTTACTCCCGACGATGATCCTGGAGATTTGTTCGAGTCGACGATGCCGGAACCCAACATTACACCGACGTCCCAACATACCAGTGTGCAAGCTTCCGAAAATGTTCCCGAATCCGAACAGGCCGCAGAAGTGGCACTCTCAGTGCTTCCCTCATCGGAGGCTGAGCCACCCCCAATGACGAACCAATGGCGAGCAGCCCCTGCAGCTCAGCCGGTTCCACGTCCAGCACCAAACGATCCGCTTGGACCCGTACGCGCGCTCAGCGAAGAAGAAATAATCGCGCTTTTCAGCTAATTCGCGGCGTCAGTTATGCGACCAGCGGTAACGCCGGAACCTTTTGAGTTCTGCCGCAGTCAAGCGCCACGAATCATTCATTAATCCTTAATTAATCGCGCAATCTTTGAATGCCTGGGCCGCGTATGCGGCACGAAAGTTGCTTCAACCAGAGGTGCGGATCGAAGACGACGTGCGGGCAACCTGTGCTGCGCTCCAGGTCAGGAGGACCGATCGTTCTTGGTCCGCGTGAAGTGATCTACTGGAGGCCAGAATGCATAGACTGACCGGTCTCGCTTTGGCGGTGATGGGGTTATGCTTCGCAATGGTGCCAAGCCAATTGCTGGCACACGATGACGGGCGTTACGCCGGCTCACCGCTCAAGCAATGGTTCGATCAGCTTGCGAGCGGCAAGGGGCTATGCTGCTCGTTTGCTGACGGTGCGAGCGTGGAAGACATCGACTGGGATACGCAGGACGGGCGTTACCGCGTGCGTCTTAATGGGGAATGGATCGTGGTCCCCGATGCGGCTGTCGTGAAGGAACCAAACCGGTTCGGCCCAGCGGTTGTGTGGCCCTATAAGGACGCTACGGGTACTACGCAAATTCGCTGCTTCATCCCGGGCTCGGGTGCGTAATTTTTGTTGCTCCGATTCCTGCGCGAGCAGCGAACGGAAGGACACTGTTTGTATTTGGAAATTATTCGTCCCTCGCGGTTTGCGGGGGCGATGGATAGCGGCAATAGACCAGTCGCAAGCGCGCCTATGCGACCAGCCGGGAGAACAGTTCCGGATCGACGTTACCGCCCGACAGCACCGCAACTGCGACTTTGCCGGTAATATCGATCTTGCGAGTCATCAGCGCGGCGAGCGCGACCGCTCCGCCTGGTTCCACAACGAGCTTCAATTCCGCGAACGCAAAGGCGACGGCGGCAGCAACTTCCTCATCGCTTGCGACCACCCCGGCGCCGACCAGCGAACGATTGATGGCGAATGTGAGCTTGCCCGGCATGCGCGCCATCAGCGCATCACAGATGGTGCCGGTGAGGGCGGCGTTCTGCTCGCGCTGGCCGCTGCGGAACGAGCGCGCGTGATCGTCGAAGCCCTGCGGCTCGGCGGTGTAGACCGCAGCCGTCGGCACGCGCGCCTTCACCGCGAGTGCAATTCCGGCGGTGAGGCCGCCGCCTGAAGCAGTGACCACCACCACGTCGGGCTTGAGCCCGAGCGCATTCAGGTCGTCGACGATCTCCCGCCCGGCTGTACCCTGGCCGGCGATGATCAGCGCATCATCATAAGGAGGGACAAGGGTAGCGCCGCGCTCGGCTGCGATCGCCTCGGCGATCGCCTCGCGGTCCTCGCGGGCGCGATCGTAAAGCACGATCTGGGCACCGAACGCCGCGGTGCGCTCACGCTTGGCGCGCGGCGCGTCGCTCGGCATGACGATCACGCAAGGCATGCCGAGCAGCCGAGCCGAGGCCGCCACGCCTTGCGCGTGATTGCCGGAAGAGTAGGCGACGACGCCGCCTGCGCGCCGCTCCATCGGGATTGCTGACAATCGATTGTAGGCGCCACGGAACTTGAACGACCCGGTGCGCTGCAACGTCTCCGCTTTAAGAAAGACCCGGCCGCCGGTCATGGCATCGAGAACGGCCGATGTCAGAAGAGGTGTGCGCAGTGCCACGCCGTCGAGCCGGCGTGCCGCCTCGTCGACGTCCGCGACTGTAGGCAAGGGGACTGGCGCCTCCATGTACATGACGGTAACGCCGCCAATCGGTCGTGAGCAAGGGGCATTTCGGCACCGCGCCGTCGCCGCAAGCGGAGGAGGGCGGCACGGCCATAGGCGGCCCGCTTTGCCGAGGCAGCGCCCACGATCCTCCGCAACGGAAGAGTGCCGTTGATCTATTGGTCGAACCGCCCCGCAGCGTGCGCCAGCATGATGTAAACCTTACCGGTGTCGGAGGTCAGGTAATTGCGCGCGACAGCCGGACCGCGATCGCCGCGTGACACTTCCCCGAGCAACCGCTCGAACTCATGGATGTAGTGCTCCACGGTTTGCCGGAATTCGGGATCGTCACGGTACTTGTTGCGGATTTGCTCAAACGCCTTCTGGCCTTGCGCGTTGTAAAGCCGCAAATTGCCCAGTCCGCGCTTGCCGCGCTGATAGCGCTCCCACAGGGTCGCTGTCGCCTCGTGGTCGATCATGCGCGCGATGTCCACTGAAAGCGTCTCGAGCGAGCCGATGGCGTCGCGTGGCGCGCGTTCCTCGGCGGGCGGGTTGGCGGCGGGAGCGGGCGGCGTGTCCTCGTGTGACGCACGCGTTAATAGGTCGCTGAGCCAGCCGCTGCGGCCGTTGGTGTCTTTGCCGCCCTGGATAGGACTGAGCGGCGGTGCGTCGGACCGGCGCGTCAAAGCGCCGGTGATATCGCGCACAGGCCGGCCAGGCGCTGCCTCGGGCCGTGCCGGCCGTTGCTGAGTGCGGCCGACCGTTGCCAGGGCGGGTTCGGACTCGCGCCGCGACGGTTCAACAGCGTCGAGCGCGCGGCCGTGTCGGGCGACGATACGATTGAGTTCGGCCAGAGCCTCGATCTGGTCAACGATGACGCGCCTCATCTGCGCCGTACTCTCAGCGGCCTCTTGCGGAAGTTCGAAGAGTCCGCGCCGCAATTCGGTGCGCGTCGTCTCCAATTCCTGCTGCATCTCCGCCGCCATTTGCTTCATACCCTGAATAACCTCGGTGAAGCGTTGGGCGGACTGGTTGAACATGGCGTCCACCTGGCCTGTCGTTTCTTGGCAAGCCGAGCTGAGCGCCTCGCTGGTGCGTTTGCGTTGTTCATCCGCTGCGGCGCGGACGGTTTCGAGCTGCTGCTCGATGGTGTGCACGCTCTCGTTGCTGGTCGCGGCGACAATGCCGGCGATCTCCCTCGCGCGCGCCGTTGCTGACTCGAGGGATTGATCAAGCAGACCGGAGAAGCGGCGCAAGCGCTGTTCGAAGTCATCCGAGTGCGCGTCCAGTGTCGCGACCAACGACTCGATATTGGTCTGCCGCGTCGAGACTGAATCCTCGCTGCGGCGGTTGCTTTGTTCCAGAAGCGCCACCGCCTCGGCAAGCGAATGTCCCTGGGCGCTGAATTGCGTGGAGAGATCGCCGAGATCGCGCAAGACCTTCACGGTCGTGGTGTTGAAGGTGCCTAGATGTTCCTCCACCTTGGCGGTGGCGGTGCCGGTTCTCTTGTCCAGATCGTTCATGGCGGTGACGAACTCGGAAACCCGCGACACCATTGTGTGCTCAATGGCGTTCATGTTCTCATGCGCACCGCTGAGCACCTCCTGTAGGAGGATGTTGGCCTCCCGCAGACGCTCGAACAACGCCGTGGAGTCGGAGCGCAGCATGCTGTGCGTCTCCATCATGTCTGCCACAGTCGCCGCGGCTGTCGTTTTCGATTCTTCGATCACGGCTCTGGTCGTGCCGTGCAAATCCTCAAGCGTGCGTGCGATGTTCAACTTGGCGGCGTCGGCGACGCCCTGCGTGCCTTCCTGGAATTGCCCGAGTGTGCGCGTGACCGCAGACGTCGCGGTTAAGCTGGCATCGTTGATCAGCCGCGCGATCTCTTCGCTGTTGTCCATCATGGACTGGGCGAAAACCAGACCCTTCGCCTCAATCGCTTTTACAGCCTGATCGGTGACACGGGTTACCTCGCCGGCGAACTGCTCGCCTTTGGTTGAAAGCGACGTGATCAGCTCATACGACTTTTCGTCCAGCGTACGCGCCATTTCGGTGACGCTCTCCGACACCGCGGCGTGAATGTCATCGGCCCTGCCGACGATGTTGTGCGCAACATTGCTGCTCATGCCTACCAGAGTGCGTTCGGCCTCGCTCGCCGAGCGGCCGATGGCCTCGGCGGTCGTGCGTGCGGTTCTGTCCATGAGCTCGGCAGCGGCAGCGGCAGTTTGCCCGATCGTCTCGGTTGCAAATGACGCGCTTCTGTCTATCGCTTCGCGCGCCGACATGGCGCTCTTGCCGAACATTTCGCTCGCGGTCGCGGCAGAGCTGGTCATGGCGTCGGTAGCCGCTGCGGTGCTCCTGCCCAGTGTTTCGCTGGCGGCGGCGGCGCTGTTACCAATCGTAGTGCTCAGCGCGCCCGCGCTTCTGCTCAGCGAAGCAGTCGCCTCGTTGGCGCTGCGGTTCAAAGCCTCGGTCACGGCGGTGGTCGCCGCTACGCTCTTGCCGAGCGCTTCTGTCGTGTTGGAGAGGAGTTCGCTCAGTGTCCGCTCGGCGCTCGTCGAACTGGTCTTGATCGAGTCGGAAAGCTCAACGGCGCGGGTCTGGAGCAGGTCCGCGGCGGCCCGACTCTGCACGTCCATTTCGCGGACGACAGCTTCGGCGCGCCCGACGAGCAGCTGCTCCAGGTGCTCGATACGGGTATCAAGTGTGTTGGCGACTTGAAGCGCTCCCTCGCCGAGGGATTTGTCGATGTTGGCGACGCGCTCGCCCACCGTATCGGTGAGTTTCTGGGCTTGGCTGTCGATGTGCGCTGCAATTTCGCTGACGCGCCTGTCGACGGCGTTGACAACTTCTCTGCCGCCCTCCGCCAACGTCTTGGCAATATCCATCACGCGGGTCGAAAGCCCGGCGTTCAGCGACTGCGTGCGGCTGTCGAGTGTCTCCTGGAAATTCATCAAATGTTGATCGAGAGAAGCCGCGACCGCGTCTGTCCTCGAACTGACGCGGCTGTCGAAGCTATCGATGTAGTTGCGCATCGACTCGGAGATGTCTTGGGTGCGAGTGCCGAGCCGCTCGACGAGATCGGAGCCGTGAGTCTTCACCGTGCGGTCGAACTCGCTTATGTTCCGGGTGATGAGGTCGCCCAGCGTCGCGGCGTCCCGCGAAATCTTCTCGCCGAGTTCGGCGCCAGAATGATTGAATACGTCCTCAAACGCGGCGAGGCGTGCCGTCAGCATCTCTTTCATCGCGTCGCTGCGCGCAGTGACGACTTCGACGAGGCGTTCGGTGCTTCCGCTCACGGAATCGGTCATCGCCGAGCTGCGCGCAACCAGTGAGTCGGTGATGCGCGTACCGGTCTGCTCAAGCCTGGTCGCCACTTCGCCGCCGCGCAGGCTAAGGTCGACGACGAGTGACTCGCCGGACGCCCGCAATGTGCTGTTCAGCTCTTCGGCGCTCGTCGCAATCTTCTCAGCGATCCGGCTCGATGTTTCGATGATCGAATCCGTGAGGTTCTGCGCGCGGTTATTGACCAATTCGCTCAATTCCTGCGAGCGCCCGACCATCTGATCGGTCAGCTCTTGCGAGCGACCTGTCATCATATCGACGACGGCGAGGGACTTTTCCGAAAAACCTTCGGTAATGCGATCGAGCCGCGACGTCAGCATGTCTTCGAGGCCCTGAGCGATCTCCGCGAATTCTTCGCCGATATGACCCGCCTTGAAGTTCAAGCTAGAGGTAAGGCGGTCGCTCGCGGCCGAGATCGCGCGTGACGTCTCCGTGCTGGTATTCTGCAGGCGCTCGAGGAGGCCTCCACCCTTGACGCTGAGCTGCTGGATCATGTCATCGCCGACTTGGCCCAGCGAAAGCGTGATCTGTTCCCCTTTCTCGGAGAGCGATTGAGTGATGTGCTGTGCGGCGTCTTTAACCTGCTGGCCGACAAGATCGCTGATAGTCGAAAGATCCTGTGTCAGATCAACGTGGACATTGTTGATGGCGGTGCGCACCTGTTCCGCCTGACTCACGAGAGAGTCCCGCTGATTGGCGAGATCTTGGATCAGGCCACGGATACGGACCTCGTTGTCGCCGTAGGTGCGGGCGAGGGCTGCGACTTCGTTCTGCACCATCGCTTCCAATTCGCTAGCTCGCGCGAGCGCACGTTCGACGCCGTCGCCCATGGCTGCCACTTCGCGGCGAATGGCTTGGCCGACGCTCACGATGGAGTCCCGAGCGGCAGCCTCAGGCTCGGAGAGCCGCATGGCGACACCCGCCATGGACTGAGCGATCAGACGCAATTCCTGGCTCCGCCAAGCCAGATGGGCGACGCCAAAGAAGAAAATGATCGGCAACAGAGACGCTGCGCCGAGCCCGATCATGACCGCGGCGGCCGAATGGCCGGGGGCCAGGACGGCGCCGAGTTCCGCCAGAAAAGCCCATGAGAGGGCGAGGCAGCCAATCACCCAAGCGGCGGAAAACAGTGCGGCTAGGGCGTACGGTGTACGTGCCGGGCGCCGCTGAAGGGCCTGTAAAACTTGGCCGATGGACTGCTGATCGTCATTGGCCGGAGGTGCGGAGGAACCAGCGAGATCGCGGGTGCCGATGGCCTCGGAGTCGAGCACCACGTCGGCCGCCGGCGGTGCCGACGTTGCAACTGACGAGGCTGGTGAGTCGGCCTGAAGGGTCTCGCCGAGGATGGAAACCGGCTCGCTGGGCTGTTCTTGCCCGGCCTTTGCGCGCTGTTCCTCAATTCGAACGTTGAGGGCCGCTTGTATCGCTGACAATGCGGCCTCAGTCGGATCGATGGTCTTCTTCGGGTTGGTCGCCATATCGGTCGTCGCCTCGCTACGCTAAACCAGGGCGGCCCAAGCAAACGCCAAGGCCGCACCACGAGCGCGTAATCGTTCCTGGCCTCAATCTGGTGCCGGAAGGCTCCCCCGCCCTCGTGGCACGCCCCTGTTAAGCATCGTATCGGTCTGGCCCATCAAAGAGAACCAGCCACGGTAACCTTCCCTTAATCATCGTTAACGGGTTGGTTACCGTAGAGTCACTTAATGTTGGCCAGCGATCGAATTTCCCATTTTGGGACCAACAATGCGGCCAGCGTTTGGCCGTTCGTTAATAAATTGGATACCTTTAGTGAGGGTCAGCGTCGGCGAGGGCACTTGCCACTGCTGCCGCCGCGCGGAGCTTTATTTACCAGTCCGGGATCAGGCCCCGCGGCAGTTCTTTTTTTTACTCGCTCTTCGCCTGTTACCAGGCAAAGTCATAAGCAATAGCAAAGACTTAGACGAGCGCTAGGTTTGGCTATCAGCATATGACGGTGAGTGTGAGAATGAGCGCCAGTGATCTTCTCGGGAACGGATCGGACAACTCACACTGCGTCATCGATGAAGCGCACCTTGAGCGGATGACACTCGGTGATCGCGCGCTCGAACGGGATCTCCTGCGAATTTTTGTCCGCCAAAACGCCACGATCCTCGACCGCATCACGGTCCGCGATCTTGTTGCTGTTGCGGCTGCCGCACACACAATGATTGGCTCGGCGCGCGGGATTGGGGCGTGGCGTGTGGCGAAGGCCGCCGAACAGCTCGCGCGCGCCGCGGACGAAGGCAACGAAAAGTACGTGGGGGAGGCGATAGCGGCGCTCAAGTCCGCAAGCCTAGAGGTCAACGTTGCGATCGACGCGCGCCTGGCCGATCCTTCGCATCCCATCTCGGATTGCGCGTAACTTGAATTCCCCGCTCTGGCGTTGCGCGGCATGAGCCGATAGAACAGCGCCTCGTCATCGGCGGGTGTGTTGCCGCCGCCTCCAATAGAAATCCGCACTCGAACATTCCGCCATGGTCAAAATCACTTTCATCGATACCGGGGGTACTGCGCGCACCGTTGAGGGAGAAGTCGGTGCGACTGTAATGGAGACGGCGATCAAGCACGGCGTGCCCGGCATTGAAGCCGAATGCGGCGGGGCTTGTGCATGTTCGACCTGCCACGTCTATATCGAAGAAGCGTGGCGGGAGAAGGTAGGCGAACCTTCGCCCATGGAGGAGGACATGCTCGATTTCGCCTTCGAGGTACGACCCAACTCGCGGCTGTCTTGCCAGATCAAAGTGCGCGAAGAACTCGACGGGCTCACCGTGCGCACACCGGAGCGTCAAGCCTAAGCTCGACGCAGCCTAGCTGGAACAAATCCAACCAATACTGGGACATTCCCCCGCTGTTCTTAAGGCCCGCGCCCACATCCTCTTCCCCTACCGGGGCGAGCGCGCTAGACACTTGCCACCTCATTGAACGACCCATCAGACAAAGACGAGCGTGAGATCATATGACTGAACCTATCAAGACCGACGTTCTTATAATCGGCGCTGGCCCGATCGGCTTGTTCGCTGTGTTTGAGCTCGGCCTGCTCGACATGAAGGCCCACCTCGTCGATATTCTCGATAAGATCGGTGGCCAGTGCGCGGAGCTTTATCCAGAAAAGCCCATCTATGACATTCCCGGCATTCCGCACACGAGCGCGCAGGGTTTGGTCGACGGGCTGCTGCAACAAATCAAACCCTTCAGCGCGCAATACCATCTCGGCGAGATGGTGGAGACCGTAGAGAAGATCGGAGATCCGCTGTTTCGCGTGCGCACCGATCAGGGCAAGGAGTTCGAGGCCAAGATCGTCGTCATCGCCGCGGGCGGCGGCTCGTTTCAGCCTAAGCGCCCTCCCATCCCGGGCATCGAGCCGTACGAAGGCAAATCGGTATTTTATGCGGTCCGCAAGATGGAAGCGTTTCGCGGCAAGCGCGTTCTCATCGTGGGAGGCGGTGACAGTGCGCTGGATTGGACGCTCAATTTGGCGCCCCTGACGAAGCACCTGACGCTATTGCATCGTCGCAGCGAATTCCGCGCGGCGCCCGACAGCGTGAACAAAATGATGGCGCTCGCCGGCGAGGGCAAAATCGACTTGGTGTTTGGGCAGGTGACCTCACTGGCTGGCACCGACGGTCAGGTGAGCCACGCCGTGGTCAAGACTAACGAGGGTTCTACCTTCGACATCGCCTGCGATGCACTGCTGCCGTTCTTCGGTCTGACCATGAAACTTGGACCGGTCGCCAATTGGGGATTCGAACTAAAGAATAATGAGCTGATCCCGGTCGAGACCGCGAGCTTCGAAACCAGCGTACCGGGAATCTTCGCCATCGGCGATATCAACTGGTATCCGGGCAAGCTCAAACTTATTCTTTCGGGCTTCCACGAAGCCGCGCTCATGGCGCAAAAGGCTTACCGCTACATCTATCCGGAAAAGAGGCTGGTGTTTCAGTACACCACCTCGTCAACGAGCTTGCAAAAGAAGCTCGGTGTGGCTCCGGCGAGGCCAAACGCGTAGCTGCGACCGCGCGCTGCCCTATGGATCGCGCGGCCCCGGCGGCGTGAGAGCCGAGGGAGGCGGCACTGCCGGGGGCGGTGGTGACGGCGGAGTTGACGCAGCCGCTCCTGGCGGGGGCAGCGCCTCCGACTGCACCGCCGGCGGTTCAGGCAGACCGAGAACCGCGCGTGCGGCCACGATCGCCGCGTCGGCCATTGCCGCATAACCTTCGGCTGTTGGATGCACGGCGCCGCCGTAGACGGCGCTCATTACGCCCCACAGCGCGTCGTGAATGTCGCTTGGCTTGAGAGTCGCAGGTATGCCTTCGGGATAGGTCATGGCGGTGAAGTAGCTGTCGTTGGCTGTCCTGATCCAGCGTCCGCGCGGCGCGTAGGGGCGATAGTCGCTGGGAGGACGCGAGCAAGCCATCGGGTTCTCGGCCGCGACAACGAGATCGCTGACGAAGCTATCGCCATTCGGAGAAAAGCAATCGCGATCGAAGTCGGGATCGTCGGGCGCGTGCACGCACATGCCATGTCGTTCAAACTCGGCCTGATGGGCGTCGACAAACGTCATGCGGTCGTTCACCGGGTCGCGGCAGGTTTTGTCGCCACCACAAGACGCGAGGTCTTTGAGGGCTGGCAGGAATTTTTTGTCAACGAAATCGGCTGCCTCGCGCAGGCGTTGCTCGTTGGCCGAAAACGCTGGGTGGATATCGAGACCATCGCGGCCACCTGGACAAGGCTTGTCGGGCGCCTGCATGGCCGGATTGGCGTAGGACACAAAGACTACGCGTGAGAGATGTCCGCCCACGAATGGCTTAAGGGCCGAGCGCAAGCGTGCGAATTGATCAGGCAACCGTTGCGTGAGGGCCTGCGCTGCATCCTGCGCGCTGACCATGCCGCCGCCCTGCCTGAGTACCAATCGTTCGGTCGATGCGTTGACGATGACGTTGGCGACGAGCGCTGCAAAATTCACGTCGTTGGCTCCGATCGTCAGCAGCACCATGTCCAGCGTACGCTGCGGCTGCGTGCGGTGCGCTTTGTCCATAAGCTCCTTCAGCTCCGTGAACTGTGCCGGCACTAATCCCGAACATCGGTCGATGCCGACGACAGCAGGGCAGTCGTCAAAGAGTTGCCCGGCAAACATTCCGGCCTGAATTGTCGCTCCCGTGCAGGCGAGAGGAAGGAAGGTCACTGCCAGGTGCGGCTGCTCCACGGCGAGCGCGAGAGCCGTGCGCAACTGATAGCTGTAGAGCGAGCGATGGCACCCCGGACTCATCCAGCGCGCGCCGTGACGTGCCCAGTCTCCCGTACCAGCGTCGCCGGTTGGGCCGACCTCGCACGAGCGGTCGCCGGTGAAACCGGCGCGGCTCGGACGAAAGTATTGCCCGCCGCCGACGAAGCGCCGGAAGCAAAAACCGCCTTCCAATTCCACTGCCCGGTCGGGGTTGCCTTCACCCGCCGCTATGGAATCGCCAAGACCGGCGATAAGCAGATCGCGTACCGCGATTTCGGTCACAACGCGTTGCGCGGTGCCATCGCTGAGCGGGATATCGACGGTTGCGATAGTCGTTCGTCCAAAGCGCGCCCGTAAGGCGACTTCGGTGTCGCAGGACGCGCTCATGTTGCGCGTTGGTCCGTCGCCGTCGTTGAACGTCCAGACGCAAGCCGCGCCCGACGGTACCGGACCGGAGACACCCACGACAATTGGATGATCGCGGGGCGCCAGGTAGTTTTCGCGCTCACCATCACGCTCGCAGGTGTCGAGAAGATTGCCGAAGGCGTCGAGGCACAGATTGCCAACGGTATCCTGCGCCCAACCCAATCCTCCACTATCGCGCTCCAGCCGGCGCTCGGCCTCGAGGACCCCGTCGCCACGGCTGGCCGCCTCCTGCCGCCGGAAGTCCGCTTCCTTCCGGAACAGGCGAAACCGGTTCTTAACCTCCCACACAATGTGAAAACTGCCGGTGTCCGCGAGTTGGCCTGAAGCGGTGTCCGCGAGTTGGGCTGAGGCCTCGTCGAGCGGGGCGACGGCTATCAAAACCGCAAGAATCAAGAAAAGGCGGGTGGCGGGGGAGGGTGGTGCGGCAGGCATGTGCGTAAATCCCTAACACCCGGCTTTGGGCGGAAATGTGGGGTTCGGGCCGGAAAGCTAGGCGTCGCTTCGCAGGTGTTTCCGATACGCGGCCCAGGATTAATGCGAGATATTCATCCAGCGTTCACCTAAAATCTGCGAGAGCTTGCGGCGGGGACTCTCCTTACCCGGATCGTGACCGCTTTCCCCAGCGCTTTGCTGGGGTGGGTTGCTGCTTTTCTTTCGCGTGCGCGCCATGCTCGATGTGACGAAATCCTCAAGTCTAGCCGCAAGTTTGGCCGAGATGCGGGCCATGACGGAGGACGGTTTCTCTCGGCGCGGGGGCGAATTTTCCCGGGGCATGATCGCCACCATCTTTGTGGTGCTCATGGCGATCATCTCGATACCGATTCTGCTGCATCCGCTGCCGCCGATCTCCGACTACATCAATCACCTGGCGCGCATGCACGTGATCGCCACGATCAACAGCGATCCCGATTTGTCGCGTTACTACGAGATCGACTGGCAGGTTATCCCGAATTTGATGATGGACATGGTCGTGCCGCTGCTCGAGCGGGTGATGAATGTCTACAGGGCGGGACAAGCTTATACGCTGTTGAGCTTCGTGCTCATCCTGTCAGCGACCGTCGCACTCCATCGTCAGCTTTTCGGCCGCTGGTCGGCCGTGCCGTTGATCGCATTCCCGATGCTCTACAACGGGGTCTTCCTTGTCGGCACGATGAATTACGTGTTTGGCATTGGCCTCTTGCTGTGGGGATTGGTCGTTTGGGTGGGTCTGCGCGAGCGCGGTCCTGTGCTGCGGCTCACCGTCTCGCTGGCGTTTGTGCTCGGCTTGTTCTTCTGCCACCTCTTCGCGCTTGGGGTTTACGCCCTCGGTTTGTTGGCGTTTGAAACGCGCCGGCTCTGGATCGGGTATGCGGGCGTGCGCCGCTCGCTTGGCAGCGATGCCGCTCGGCGGGCGTTGCCAAAGCTCATCGTAGATTTCGTCATTACCGGCTTGCCCTTCCTGCCGGTGCTACTGCTCCTGATGATGAGCCCGACAAGGGCCCTTTGGAACTTCGATTGGCAGCTTAGCGGTAAGATCACCGGTGTGGCGTTCGTGGTCGAAGTCTATTCGCATGAGGTCGCCTTCCTCCTTACGGTCGTTATCGCCTGCGCCGCGGGTTGGGCGCTCCATCGCCGAGCGCTGTCATTTCATCCGTTCGGCTTGGTCCTGCTAGGAATCGGCGCAGTGACCTACATGGCGCTGCCCCGAGTGATGTTCGATACTTACATGGTCGATCAGCGGCTCCCTATCGGGCTGGCCTTCATCCTCATTGCCTGCATCGACGTGGAACTCCGCAACCGTGTTGTCCGCTGGGTCTTTGCGTCCGGCTTGTTGCTGTTCCTCGTCGTGCGGGTTGGAGAGGTCGAAAGCGCTTGGATAAAGCTTTCGCAGAGCACCGTATCGTTCCGCAAATCGGTGTCGCTCCTGCACCGAGGCGCGAAGGTGCTGGTGGCCTATGAAGATCCGGATGGCGGCGACAGCGTTGACGACTATGGCCTTATGCACGCCGATTGCATCGCCATCATCGAAAGGTCGGCGCTGGTGACGACGGCGTTCACGGTGGTCGGCAAGCAGATCATGCACGCCCGCCCGCCCTATCGCGATCGCGTCGACACCCAGGACGGTACGCCGCCGGTTGTCGGCAAGCTGCTAAAAGTTGTCGATCGTGAAGACACCAACCCGGATGATTATTGGCGGCACTGGACGACGGACTATGATTATCTGTACGTGCTGTTCACCGATGATGACTTCGAGAATCCCGATCCGACGCGTTTGACTGAAATATTTGCCGGCGATCGCTTCGTTCTCTATCGGATCGAGAAGCCTCAGGCGACGACCACCACGGCCAGCAAAGAACCTAAATAATCTCTGGTTTTATCGTTGAGCCGGAACTCGCCGGGCGCGGGTTGCGGTTGCTTGATTGTCGCTGCGACATTGAAGTGTACTGATTGTCGGCGCAAGGTGTGGTCGAGCGAATCTGATTGTCATGCCGGATACTTGGATCACCACGAAATGCTGCATCGCCGGGGGTGGACCGGCTGGGATGATGCTCGGCTTCCTGCTGGCGCGTGCCGGTGTTGACGTCGTCGTGCTGGAAAAACACGCCGATTTTTTTCGCGACTTTCGCGGCGACACCGTGCACCCGTCGACGCTGGAACTTATGAACGAGCTTGGTCTGCTCGATGAGTTCCTCAAGCTTCCGCACCAGAAGGTCGAAACTCTGACCGGCCAGATTGGCGCCGAACACCTGACGATGATCGATTTCCGCCATCTGCCGACGCGCTGCAAATATATAGCGCTGATGCCGCAATGGGATTTCCTCAATTTTTTGGCTGAACACGGCAAACGCTACAAGACTTTCGATCTGCACATGCAGACCGAGGCAACCGAACTTATCGAAGAGGGTGGCCGGATCGTTGGGCTGCGAGTGCAAGCACCGGACGGCGATCTTGCGATCCGCGCTGATCTGGTCGTGGGTTGTGACGGCCGACATTCGACTGTGAGAGAGAAAGCCGGACTCAAAAGCGACGATTACGGGGCGCCGATGGACGTGCTTTGGTTCCGCATGTCGCGCAAGAAGAGCGACAGCGCCGATACTTTCGGTCACGTTGAGGCCGGCAAGATGATGATCATGCTCGACCGCGGTGATTATTGGCAATGTGCCTACGTCATTCCGAAAGGCGGCATCGATCGGGTAAGGGCGGAAGGCCTTGAGGCTTTCCGCAAGCGGATCCTCGACATGTCCCCCTTTCTATCCGACCGCATCGACGAACTGAAAAGCTGGGATGACATCAAACTCCTGAGTGTATCGGTCGACCGGCTGCAGAAGTGGTGGCGACCGGGTCTCATTTGCATCGGCGATGCCGCGCACGCAATGTCGCCGATCGGCGGCGTCGGCATCAACATGGCGGTGCAGGACGCCGTCGCCGCGGCCAACCAACTCGCCGCGCCGCTGCGAGCCGGAAAGGTCACGGACGGCGACCTTCAGGCGATACAAGAGCGCCGCACATTGCCGGTGCGCTTCACCCAATGGCTGCAACTCACCATCCAGAAGCGCGTCATTAGCCGCGTGCTGGGAAGTCAGAGCGAGCAGCGGCCGAAGCCGCCGCTCTTCTTCAGGCTCTTTGGAATGTTTCCGGCGCTGCGCCGAATTCCGGCCTGGTTGCTTGGCGTCGGAATTCGGCCCGAGCACGTGCGTACCCCGGACGCGTTTCGCGCGCCGTAGCCTATTCGCCGCGCGATCGCTGCAGATCCGCGTCGGTGCGGACGAGGATTTCGACCAGGCGCGCTTCGGCCTCGCCGTCATCGTCCAGCCGCTTGCCGAGAGTTGTGCGCAGATGATCGAGCGCCGCTTCCACCAGCGGGGGCAGGGTGCGCCGATCCTGGCGCTCACCGCGCGCGGCCCGGCGCCAGCGGTTCACGCGCTCGCCCAGCGCCGCAAGCCGATCGAGCACCACGTCGACCAGATCGCGATTGCTCTCCAGATAGGCGCGGCCTTCGTCGGTGATGGTGTAGAGCTTCTTCGAGCCCTCGATGGAAGCGGTCACGTAGCCTGCCTCTTCCAGATAGGTGAGCGTCGGATAGACGATGCCGGGGCTTGGGCTGTACCAATCCGCCGTCTTCTCCTCGAGCAGCTTGATGATCTCGTAGCCGTGCCGCGGGGCCTCGGCGATGAGCGCCAGAGCCACCAGCCGCAGGTCGCCCTGAGCCAGCATGCGCCGCGCGCGCATCAAGTCCTCGCCGCCTTCGCCAAAGCCCCCGCCGTGGCGGCCGCCATAGCCGCCAAAACGGCCGCGGTGGCGCCGACCTGCGGCCCACTGGCCTTCGTCGGAATGACGGCCTCTGTGGGAATGACAATGTCCATGCATCTTTCAATTTCTCCTTTGTGCAAAGATATATCGTCAGATAGATCATCGTTTGCTATAGCGCAAGATATATCTTTGCGAATTCTTGACGGCGCATTTCGTGACGTATATTCGTATACGAATAACCGTGGCGGACTAATCAATGGCCCGACAGTCGCACCCCACGAACCCGCTGGCGCTGGCCGTGCTCGCGCTCCTGTTCGAGCGGCCGATGCATCCCTACGAGATGGGCGTGCTGCTCAAGCAGCGAAACAAAGAAGAAAGCATCAAATTCCGCTACGGCTCGCTCTACACGGTGATCGATCTGCTGCTCCGGCGCGGCTACATCGTGGCGCGCGAAACCGCGCGCGAGGGACGGCGGCCGGAGCGCACCGTCTACGAGATCACGCCGGCTGGGCAGGAAGAACTGCACGCCTGGATGGTCGATCTTATCGGTCAGCCGGCGAAGGAATATCCGCAGTTTGAAGCGGCGCTGTGCCTGCTGCCGGTTCTGCCTCCCGACGAAGCGTTGACGCTGCTGCGCAGGCGGCTGGAGTTGATCGAGGATAATGCCGCTGTGCTGACGCGGCAGATCGAACAGGTGGGCGCGGCGAATTTCCCCGCGCTGTTTTTGGTCGAGGGCGAATATCGGTTGGCGATGATCAAAGCCGAACAGCAGTTCGTCGCCGAACTTGCTCGTCGGATTGAGAGTGGTTGGGGCCCTCGTGATCTGTGGGAGAGCATCCACGACGACCGCGAAGGCACGGTGGCGAAATTGCACCGGCAGTTTGGAGGCTCGCCTATGAGCTGAGAAATAAGCAATCAACCGTGGGTAGCCCCGGCGATGCTGGAACACCGCCGGGGCCTCTAACCCAAAACCGAACGCGCGGAGCGCGCTGGCTTCAGGCGAGCAAACCAAACCTACCAGCCAAATCTCCGCGCGAACAGTCGTGCCGCACATGCGGCCGAACAATCCTGCTTCTTTGAATGGAGATCATCATCATGCAAGCAACGACGAACAGCGCGGCGCCAAAGGCTTACAAAGGCATGGGCATGGAAGGATTCATCGCCAATTGGTACGCGCGGCAGACTGGCAAGAATCCCGACGAGTTCAAGAAGCTCGCGCGTGAACTGTCGTCCCGGATCAAACCCGGCGATCGCGTGCTGGAGGTCGCGCCGGGGCCCGGTTACCTCGCCATCGAGCTTTTCAAGCTGTCACGGTGCCGAATGATCGGCCTCGATATCAGCCGCACCTTCGTGGCCATCGCCACCGCGAATGCGGAGAAGGACGGAGTGGATGTTTGCTTCGAGCAGGGCGATGCCGCCGACATGCCGTACCCGGCGAATGCGTTCAACTTCATCGTGTGTCGGGCGGCTTTCAAGAACTTCGCCCGCCCCTTGGACGCGCTCAATGAAATGTATCGCGTGCTCAAGCCTGGCGGCACCGCGCTCATCATCGATTTGCGCAAGGATTTTTCGCCGCAGGCCATTCGCAACTACACGGAAGGCAAGGGGTTGATCAACGGCGCGATCATCAAATGGACGTTCAACACCATGCTGAAAAAGCGGGCCTATACCATCGAAGGCATCACCAAGTTGGCGGCGCAATCGCAGTTTGGCGGCAGCGAGTTGCGGCTGGATCCCATCGGCTTCGAACTGTGGCTTCACAAGGCCGAATAGTCTGCTCGCGGGAGCAATTCCGCGCCGTACCGGGCGCTCCACTCGACGGCGGATGGCTGAGTCCTTAAGTTTGCGTGAGGGCAGGGTGGTGCCCGCCCGCGAGGAACCGCAAGGCAATGTTCGCCACCTTCTTCCACGAGCTGCGCGCGGCCGGCGTCCCGGTGACGCTGCGCGAATACCTCACGCTCATGGAAGCGATGGAGCGGGACTTGGCCGACCGGCGGGTCGAGTCGTTCTACTATTTGTCGCGCTCCACGCTGGTGAAGGACGAGCGCAATCTCGACAAGTTCGATCGCGTGTTTGGCCACGTGTTCAAAGGCCTCGACCTCGTCGAGCAGGCGCTCGCCGCCGAGATCCCGATCGAGTGGCTGAAAAAACTCACGGAGAAATATCTCACCGAGGAGGAAAAGAAACAGATCGAGGCCATGGGCGGCCTCGACAAGCTTCTGGAAACGCTGCGTCAGCGGCTGGCTGAACAAAAAGGCCGCCACCAGGGCGGCAACAAATGGATCGGGACCGGCGGCACTTCTCCGTTTGGCGCCTACGGCTACAATCCCGAGGGCATCCGCATCGGCCAGGACAAGAACCGCAATTTCCGCGCCGTGAAGGTGTGGGACAAGCGCGAGTTCAAGGATTTGGCGGGCGATGTCGAGCTCGGCACGCGCAACATCAAGATCGCGCTGCGGCGGCTGCGCAAGTTCGCCCGCACCGGCGCGGCCGAAGAGCTCGATCTCGACGGAACCATCAAGGGCACCGCGCACAAGGGCTATCTCGACATCCTGATGCGGCCGGAGCGGCACAATACCATCAAGGTGTTGCTGTTCTTTGATATCGGCGGCTCGATGGATTGGCACGTCAAGGCCACCGAGGAATTGTTCTCCGCCGCCAAGACCGAGTTCAAGCACCTGGTGCATCTCTACTTCCACAACTGCCTTTACGAGCGCGTGTGGAAGGAGAACGCGCGGCGCTGGAAGGAAACGACGCCCACCTGGGACGTGCTGCACACCTATCCGCACGACTACAAGGTGATCTTTGTCGGCGACGCGTCGATGTCGCCCTACGAGATCGTTGCGCCGGGCGGATCGGTCGAACATTTCAACGAGGAGCCGGGCACCGTGTGGATGGAGCGCGTCGTGCGCACCTATCCATCGTGCGTCTGGCTCAATCCGGTGGCCGAGCATGAGTGGGAGACGACGGCCTCGATACGGCTCATGCGGCAGATCATGGGTGGACGCATGTATCCGCTAACGCTGGAAGGCCTCGACGCGGCAATGCGGGAACTGGGGAGGTAGCACCGACCCATCTTCCCAATCGCCGCGAAGGCCCTATATTGGGGGCCTTCGTCAACAAACCGAAAGGAGGTGATCCAGTGTCTCATTGTCTATCGCCGCGGTCGCCGGCATTCGTGAACTGGATCCTCGCCTCTGCCGAGGTCCTCGCCTAGGTGGTCTAATCCACCACCGGGCTCACGCGCGTAAGGCAGAAGATCGCCTGCGCAACCGGGCCACGGCCTGACAATGGAAGGGCTGTCCGAAAAGGCAGCCCTTCTTTGCTTTTCGGCTCGCGAACCGCGCGGCAGTGCGAAAACAGGCTTATGGTGACCGGAACGAAGGAGGCGCCGATGCCCGCCGAAAAATTCAACTTTCGCAATGCCCAGGGCCAAACGCTCGCGGCGCTACTCGACCGTCCAGACGGGCCGGTGCGAGCCGCGGCGCTGTTCGCTCATTGCTTCACGTGCGGCAAGGACAACAAGGCAGCGCGGCGCATCGCCGAGGGTTTGAAGCTGCGCGGCATCGCGGTGCTGCGCTTCGATTTCACTGGGCTCGGCGCCAGCGAAGGCGAGTTCGCCAACATGACATTCTCTTCCAACGTCGATGACCTGGTCGCTGCGGCGGACCATCTGAGAGAGAAACTCGCCGCACCCGCGATCCTCGTTGGCCACAGTCTCGGCGGCTCAGCGGTGCTGGCCGCCGCCCATCGCATCGCCGAGGCGCATGCTGTGGTGACCATCAATGCACCCGCCGATCCGGCACACGTGACCGGTTTGCTCGGAGACCAGGTCGCCAACATCCAGCTTCAAGGCGAGGTCGAAGTCACACTCGGGGGGCGAAAATTCAAAGTCCGCCGCGCGTTCCTCGACGATATTGCCGAGCAAATGCTCACGACGCGCATCGGCGCGCTGCATAAGGCGCTGCTGATATTTCATTCGCCCACTGACGAGATCGTCGGCATCGACAATGCCAGCCATATTTTCCTCGCCGCCAAGCATCCGAAAAGTTTCATCTCGCTCGCGGGCGCCGATCACCTCATCAGCCGCCCGAGCGACGCTGCTTATGTGGCGGGCGTGATCGCGGCCTGGGCCGAGCGCTATTTGGACATGGCGCCCGACCAGGTATTGGACCCGGACACCCAGGAAGGCACGGTGCTGGTGCGCGAGACCGGTGAGGGCAAGTTTCAGCAGGAGATCGTCAGCGGCGCGCACAGGTTGCTGGCGGACGAGCCGGTGAAGGCCGGCGGGCTCGACAGCGGCCCAGGGCCTTACGATCTCCTCCTCGCCGCGCTCGGTGCCTGCACATCGATGACAGTGCGGCTCTATGCCGATCTGAAACAGATTCCGCTGTCGCGGACCGTTGTTCGGCTCCGGCACCAGAAGATCTACGCCAAGGACTGCGCGGAGTGCGAAACAAAAGAAGGCAAGATCGACCACATCGATCGTGCGATCACGTTTGAAGGCGAGCTGACAGCCGAGCAACGCGCGCGGCTCATCGAAATCGCCGATAAATGCCCGGTGCACCGCACTCTTGAATCGGAAATCAATATCCGAACGGTGGAGGGGCCGCTTACTTGATTCTCGGCCTTACGGCGCCGATCACCTCTGGAATCGCAGCGTCGTTGCCCGGCGCCATGATGTGGACGCCCGCCACGCCCGGGATGGTGGAAAGCTCCTCGATCAATTCGCTGCAGATGCGGATGCCTTCGCGTTCCGGGTCGGCCGCGCCCTCCATGCGCTTGATGAACGCGTCTGGAATGATCGTGCCGAACAGATGGCTCTTCATCCAGGCCGCCGATTTGGCCGAGCGCAGCGGATTGACGCCGATGAGGATGCCGAGCTTTTGCGTCAGGCCCGCCTGTTCGAGGCGGCCCACGTAGCGCCGCACGATGCCGGCATCCATGCAGAACTGCGTCTGCACGAACTGCGCGCCGGACTTTACCTTTCCGGCGAGCGCATTCGGCTGCCAGTCCCCAGGTGGATCGATCGGCACATCGGCGGCGCCAAGAAAGAACGCCGCCTTGCCGGCGACCTTGCGGCCGGTGGGCAAGGTGCCGTCGTCGCGCAAACGGCGCGCGGTCTCGATGAGCGTGGCCGAATTAATGTCGAACACCGGCTTGGTGTCCGGCTGGTCGCCGGCCTTCGGATCGTCGCCGGTGAGCAGCAGCAGGTTGCGAATACCAAGCGCCGCCGCGCCCATCAGCTCGCTCTGCAGCGCGATGCGGTTCTTGTCGCGGCAGGTCAGCTGAAGGATTGGCTCGATTCCCGTGCCGACCAGGATGGTGGCGGCCGCCAGCGCGCTCATGGTAGCGCGGGCGCCGGCCCCGTCGGTCACATTCACCGCATCGGCCAGCCCCTTGAGCGGCTCCGCCTTGCGCCGCAGGTCGGCGCCGTCGCAGGACACGGGAGGCGCAATTTCGGCCGTAATGGCGAATTGGCGCGCCTGCAACCGTTGTTCGAACGAGCGCAAGCCGAGCGTATTTTGATCATTCATCGCGGTTCTCTGCGGGAGGTACGGACGACGCCGAGCGCTTATATGCTTTGCGCCGGCACTGCAATTGCGCCTTCCTGGACAGGAAAGGCGTGTGCCTTTAGAGAGTTGCACTTAGATGAGCGGCGTCAACGACATCAGAGCGAGCTTCCTCGCCTACTTCGCGCGCGAAGGGCACGAGATCGTGCCCTCGTCCCCGCTCGTGCCGCGCAACGACCCGACCTTGATGTTCACCAACGCCGGCATGGTGCAATTCAAGAACGTGTTCACGGGGCTGGAAAAACGGCCTTACCTGCGTGCGACGACAGCGCAGAAGTGCGTGCGCGCCGGCGGCAAGCACAATGACCTCGACAATGTCGGCTACACCGCGCGTCACCACACTTTCTTTGAGATGCTCGGCAACTTCTCGTTCGGCGATTACTTCAAGGACCGCGCCATCGAGCTCGCCTGGAATTTGGTGACTAAAGAGTTCGGTGTGCCTGCCGAGAAACTGACCGCCACGGTCTACATCGACGATGATGAAGCCTTCCGGCTCTGGAAGAAAATTACCGGTCTGCCTGAAAGCCGGATACTGCGCATCGCCGGTTCCGACAATTTCTGGGCCATGGGCGAGACCGGACCCTGCGGTCCGTGCTCGGAGATTTTTTACGACCATGGTCCGCACATTCCCGGCGGACCGCCGGGGAGCCCCGACGCGGACGGCGACCGCTTCGTCGAGATCTGGAATCTCGTGTTCATGCAGTACGAGCAACTCGCGCCGGACAAGCGGGTCGACCTGCCGCGTCCGTCAATCGACACCGGCCTGGGCCTCGAACGCATGGCCGCGGTGCTGCAAGGCACGCACGACAATTACAAGATCGATCTGTTCGGCGCCCTGATCGAGGCGGTCGCCGATCTCACGCACGTCGATCCGAATGGTGCGCGCAAGGCCTCGCACCGCGTCATCGCCGATCATCTGCGCGCATCGGCATTTTTGATCGCCGACGGCGTGTTGCCGTCCAACGAGGGCCGCGGCTACGTGCTTCGCCGCATCATGCGCCGCGGCATGCGCCACGCCGAACTTCTGGGCGCCAAAGAGCCGCTGATGTGGAAGCTCGTGCCGGTGCTGGTGCGCGAGATGGGGCAGGCCTATCCAGAGCTGCATCGCGCCGAGGCGTTGATCACCGAGACACTGAAGCTTGAAGAGACGCGCTTTCGTCGAACCCTGGAGCGCGGTCTCGCGATCCTCGACGAGACGAGCAAATCGCTCAAGCATGGCGACATGTTCGACGGCGTCACCGCGTTCACGCTTTACGATACTTATGGCTTCCCGCTCGACCTGACCCAGGATGCGCTGCGGCCGCGCGGCATCGGTGTCGATATCGCGTCCTTCACCGACGCGATGGAGCAGCAGCGCGCCAAGGCGCGCGCGTCGTGGGCGGGCTCCGGCGAAGCGGCCGACGAAGCGGTCTGGTTTGCGTTGCGTGAAAAAGTCGGTGCCACGGAATTTCTTGGCTACGAGACCGAGAGCGCTGAAGGTGTCGTCGCGACTTTGGTGCGCGACGGCAAGGAAGTCTCCGCCATCAAGCAAGGCGAAAGCGGCGCCATCGTCCTCAACCAAACGCCTTTCTATGGAGAGTCAGGCGGCCAGGTCGGCGACATTGGCGTGATGAAAGGCGACGGCGTGCGGGTTCGTGTGACCGACACGCAAAAGCATGCCGGCGATGTTTTCGTCCACACGGGAACTGTCGAGGAGGGAACGCTTACTCCCGGGACAGCGCTGGTCCTGGACGTCGATCACGGCCGGCGCAGCGAGATTCGAAAAAATCATTCGGCGACGCACCTGTTGCACGAGGCGTTGCGTCAGGTGCTCGGCGATCACGTCGCCCAGAAAGGCTCGCTGGTGGCGCCGGACCGGTTGCGCTTCGACTTCTCCCATCCGAAACCCATGAGCGCCGAAGAGATCGAGCGCGTGGAGGATATCGCGAACAAATTCGTGTTGCAGAATTCGCCAGTGACCACGCGCATCATGGCGCTTGACGAGGCGCGGCAATCGGGTGCGCGGGCGCTGTTCGGCGAGAAGTATGGCGACGAAGTGCGTGTGGTCGCCATGGGCGAGGGCGGCGGCAACACCATGGGATGGTCGGTGGAACTGTGCGGCGGCACGCATGTGGTGCGGACGGGCGACATCGGTCTGATCTCGGTGGTGGGTGAAGCCGGCGTCGCGTCCGGTGTGCGGCGCATCGAGGCTCTCAGCGGCAACGCTGCGCGTCATGAGCTCAACCGGTTCAGAAAGGACATTCGCGCCATTGCGAGCGAACTAAAAGTTCCGGTCGGCGACGCTCCCGCGCGCGCGACCGCCGTTCTGGAAGATCGCAAGAAACTCGAACGCGAGCTGTCGGATGTGAAGAAAAAGCTTGCCATGGGTGGCGGTAGTGCCGCCGCGGGTAACGGTGCCGATGGCGTGCGCGTCGTGGGCGACGTGAAGCTCATGGCCCGCGCAGTCGAAGGCATTGAGCTGAAGGACTTGCGCAGCCTCGCCGACGAAGGAAAGAAGAAGGTCGGCTCCGGTGTCGTTGCCATTGTGGGCGTTACCGAAGACGGCAAGGCCGGCATCGTCGTCGGCGTTACCAACGATCTCGTGGCGCGGTACAGCGCCGTCGATTTGGTGCGCAAGGGCGCCGAGGCCCTTGGCGGCAAGGGCGGCGGCGGGCGGCCCGACATGGCGCAGGCGGGTGGCCCCGATGGCTCCAAGGCCGACGCAGCGTTGGCGGCGATCGAGGCCGCACTAACTCAGTGATTACAAGACTTGGTCGTTCATGAGGTAAAGCGCAGAACTTCTTTGAAATTTCTGTTGTGTCACCATTTTTTTACCTTTGCCCGGTTCACTCGGTCACTGTAAATTAGGGTTAACATTGGACGTCAAACGCGCACTTATCGCCATGTTCGGACCACAAAGCGGCGCATGCTGTGACCGGAACCAGTAGTGCAAGTTGAGGCGAGAGGGGACAGTCGGGTGCAGCTTCAGGCAAATCGTTGCGGTTTAGTGGCGGCGTTGATCTGGGCTGCTGTGTGTTCCGGCTGCGCCAGCACGGATCTCTTCGATAATAACGAGCGCTGGTTCTCGCGATCGCTCGATCTTACGGGCAAGACCGGCGGCTACACGTTCTCCGAGCTTCAGGAATCAAGCAGGAATCGACAGCTCAGCCCAGCCGACCTGGTCGATGCCAACGGCGCGTGCCCGCCGCTGCCGGCGCCAGCAGTCGCGTCGGCCCCAGTTGCGGCCGGAGGCGCGACCCCAATTCCCACTGCCCCGGAGGCGCCACCCACCCTTATGGGTCAGGGGATTGCGCTCGGCATGAGCGAATGCGACGTGGTCTATCGTGCCGGTGGACCGTCCAACCTCGAACTCGGCAAGAATCCAAACGGCGACCGTACCCTGGTGTTGACTTACAACAGCGGCCCTCGGCCGGGCATCTACCGATTCGAGGCCGGCCGGCTGATGGACATGGACCGCGTGGAGGTGCCGACGCCACCGCCTGCGCCGAAAGTGGTGAAGAAGAAAAAGCCGCCGGTCAAACCTCAGCAAATCTCTGCGCAATAGCCGCAGAAGCGGTTTTTTTACCGCCACCTATCTTGGAAAGATTTAGAAGAAAAGCGGCGTTTCAGGTTCTGAAACGCCGCTCGGTTTTGAGTTCGATCGCTTCTGTGACCTACGCAGCTTTTGCGTAGACGAGGTCGAAGCGATCCGCGTTCATCACCTTATTCCACGCGGCCACGAAGTCTTTCACAAATTTCTCCTTTGCGTCTGCGGAGCCATAGACTTCCGCGAACGCGCGAAGCTGCGAGTGCGAGCCGAAGATCAGGTCGACGCGCGTGCCGGTCCACTTGGCCGCCTTCGTCTTGCGGTCGTGGCCTTCGTAGGCATGCTCGCCGGACGGCTTCCACTCCGTGCTCATGTCGAGCAGGTTGACGAAGAAGTCGTTGGTCAATGCCTCGGGCTTCTTGGTGAAGACGCCGTTTTTGGACCCGTCCGCATTGGCGCCAAGGACGCGCAGGCCGCCGATCAGAACGGTCATCTCCGGTCCGGTCAGCCGCAGCAGCTGCGCCTTATCGACCAGCGCCTCCTCCGGCGTCATGAGCGACTTGCTGCGATAATAGTTGCGGAAGCCGTCAGCGACCGGTTCGAGCGGCGCGAACGACTCGACGTCGGTCTGCTCCTGCGACGCGTCCATGCGCCCCGGCGTGAAGGGAACCTTGACGTCCTTGCCTCCCTTCTTGGCAGCTTTCTCGATCGCCGCGCATCCGCCGAGGACAATCAGATCCGCGAGCGAAACCTTCTTCTTGCCCTTGTTGAAGCCTTTTTGAATCGCTTCAAGCTTTTGCAGCACTTTGGCCAGCCGAGCCGGCTGGTTGATTTCCCAATCCTTCTGCGGGGCGAGGCGAATGCGCGCGCCGTTTGCGCCGCCACGTTTGTCGGAGCCGCGGAACGTCGACGCCGAAGCCCAGGCCGTCGAGACGAGATCGGAAACCGATAAGCCGGATGCGAGAATCTTCTTTTTGAGCGCCGCGATGTCGGCATTTCCGATCAGCGGATGATTCACCCTGGGGATCGGGTCTTGCCAGATCAGCTCTTCTTTGGGAACGAGCGGGCCGAGATAGCGCACGCGTGGTCCCATGTCGCGGTGTGTGAGCTTGAACCACGCCCGCGCAAACGCGTCCGCGAACTGCTTGGGATTTTCGTAGAAGCGCCGTGAGATCTTCTCGTAAGCCGGATCCATGCGCAACGACAGGTCCGTCGTCAGCATGGTCGGCACGTGCTTCTTCGATTTGTCGAAGGGATCGGGAATCGTGGCCGCGGCATTCTTTGCCTTCCACTGCGGCACACCGGCCGGGCTCTTCGTCAGCTCCCATTCGTTCTCGAAGAGGTTCTTGAAGAAGAGGTTGCTCCACTTCGTCGGCGTCTGTGTCCAGGTGACTTCCGGGCCGCCGGTGATGGCGTCGGCCCCCAAGCCTGTGCCGTGCTTGCTCTTCCAGCCGAGGCCCTGGTCCTCGAGCGCGCCGCCTTCCGGCTCCGGGCCGACCAATGACGGATCGCCAGCGCCGTGGGTCTTACCGAAGGAATGGCCGCCGGCGATCAGCGCCACGGTCTCTTCGTCGTTCATTGCCATGCGGAAGAATGTTTCGCGGATGTCCTTCGCCGCCCCGACCGGGTCCGGCTTGCCATTCGGTCCCGCCGGATTGACGTAGATCAGGCCCATCTGCACGGCGCCGAGCGGATTCTGTAGCTGGCGCTCGCCGCTATAGCGCTCGTCGCCGAGCCACGTTCCCTCCGGACCCCAGTACAGTTCTTCGGGCTCCCAGACATCGGCGCGGCCGCCGCCGAATCCGAACGTCTTGAAACCCATCGATTCCAGAGCGACGTTGCCGGCGAGGACCATGAGGTCCGCCCATGAGAGCTTTCGGCCGTACTTCTGCTTGATTGGCCACAACAGCCGGCGCGCTTTGTCGAGGTTCGCGTTATCCGGCCAACTGTTGAGTGGCGCGAAGCGCTGCTGTCCGGCTCCGGCGCCGCCGCGGCCATCGGCGATGCGATAGGTGCCAGCCGAGTGCCAGGCCATGCGGATCATCAAGCCGCCGTAGTGGCCAAAGTCAGCCGGCCACCAATCCTGCGAATTCGTCATCAACGCGCGCAGGTCCCTGATGACGGCCTTGAGGTCCAGGCTCTTGAATTCCTTAGCGTAGTTGAACTCCTTGCCCATCGGATCGGACAACGAAGAGTTCCCGTGGAGGACCTGGATGTTCAGTGTGTCAGGCCACCAATCGCGGTTGGTGTGCGCCTGGCTGAACGGGCACTTGCCCGCAGTTTTGTCGTCAGTCTTTGCGTCCATGGTTGGCTCCGATCATGTTCGGCTTTTTCCTGGTCCGTATACAGGGATCGCCAGTCCTTTGAAAATGATCCAGCTTCAGGGCTGCTAGTGCAATGGCGAAGAGCTGGTCATGTGGGATGGCATGATCCTCGGGAGATCGTCTCATCCCAGAGAAGGATTGGTTGTCCGTCAGCTTCGAGTTGGCGGCCGAACGTTCGCACGAGAGCTGGGGTCGGGCAACCCCGGTCACTGAAGTGTGCTCCGCGCTGGCGACTGCGTGCTTCGCCGGGATTTGTCGTCACGACGCCGAGGCAATCACATCAATAGCAGGTGTTGACCCAGCGGAGCACCGGTCCGTAAGGGGTGTAAACCCAGCGGCGCACGGTACAGCTTCCGTAGACGACGGGACCGCCATAGACGCGGATGCCGGGTCTGAAAAACGCGTGACCGCGCCAGTGGCCTGCAGCCGGGTGCCCGCCAAAGGCGGAGGCGGTATTGGGAACAAGCGCAGCAGCAGCGAGTGCCGCGCTCGCGGTGAATGCAAGGATGAGTTTTTGCAACATTTTGGTTCTCCTTTGTTGCCGAGGCCGAGCACGGGTTGTTTTTCGATTGTTGATCGGCCCGAAGGCACGCCTGTCATCCTAAAGGTCCGGCCTGAACTGGCGCTGAGGAACGAATTCAGCCTGGATTTATCAAGCTGAATGCAGCTTTGCGGGGACATTTAGCGGCGGTTCATAGAGGTCCCGTCTGCTTGTCGGCAGCAAGCGCGAGCGTTATAAGCCGACGCGATTCCGCATCATTCGGCAAATATGCAAAGGACAATTTGATGGCCGTCGAGCGCACGTTTTCAATCATCAAACCCGACGCGACAGCGCGCAATCTTACGGGCGCCATCAATGCGATGATTGAGAAAGCGGGCTTGCGCATCGTCGCGCAAAAGCGTGTCCGCATGACCCGGGACCAGGCCGAGACTTTCTATGCTGTCCATCGGCAACGGCCGTTCTTCGGCGAACTGGTCGAGACGATGACTTCGGGTCCGGTTGTCGTACAGGTCCTGGAAGGCGACAACGCTATCGCGGCGTATCGCGACCTCATGGGCGCTACCGATCCCGCGAAGGCCGCGCCGGCTACGATCCGCAAGCAGCATGCGAAATCCATCGGTGAGAACTCGGTGCATGGTTCCGACGCCGCCGCCACGGCGATCGTGGAAATCGCGCAGTTTTTTTCCGGCAACGAAATCGTCGGTTGACGGTTCGTCCTCGCCTTGGCCGCGGCGAGTGCACGCCGAAGCGATGAGGCGATATGCTGCAGTCAGGCATCGGCGAAATGGCGCAAGGACCATTTTGGGCTGGGGTGCTGCAGATCGCCCTCGTCAACATTGTTTTGTCGGGTGATAATGCAATCGTCATCGCGATGGCCTGCAGGGAACTGCCGCGCTGGCAGCGGGGCTGGGGCATAGCCATCGGAGGCGGAGTCGCGGTTATCCTCCGCTTGATATTTGCCGGCGCGATCACATGGCTATTTCAGCTGCCTTATCTGAAGCTCGCCGGCGGCGTTGCTCTTCTTTACATCGGCACCAGACTGCTCGTGCCGCGCACTCGCGACGGACGCCAGGTCGAAGCGGCGATACGGCTATGGCGCGCGGTGTGGATCGTCGTCGTCGCCGACATCGTAATGAGCTTCGACAACATTCTTGCCTTGGTCGAAATCGCCAACGGCGATGTCGTGCTGCTCGCCATCGGCCTCGCTATCTCGATCCCGCTTGTGGTCGGGGGCGCCGCGCTCATCGCCAAATTGCTGGACCGTGCGCCGATCCTGATCTGGGCGGGTGCGGCCATGCTTGGCTGGATCGCCGGGGAAACGATCGTCGGCGATCCAGCGGTGGCGGGCCTCGCTCTCCACTTGGTTGGGGATCGATTCGCCGCGCACATTGAAATAGCGGCCGCTGCCGGTGGCGCTGTGCTGGTGATTGTGGCGGGCGCTCTTTGGCGACGATCGCAGCTCGGTAAGACGAGCGCGCAGATGTCTCGCGAGAATCGATGAGGCGTACAGAGATTCGAAGATATTTGCTCGTTGTATCCGTCAGTCTTCCTACCAAATGGCTGCATCTTGCGCATTTAGTGCGGTGCAGAGTCTCATTGCAGCCACGCTCACGCCGTATTCGTGAGGCTTCCTCGCAGCGCAATCGGATTTTGGCCATCCGGTCGGTACTGTCTTGTTGACATGATCGTTTCGGACTTCCCCCAAAACTCGTTTGTGGCACGGATCGCAGCGAACATGAGGCGTTGCGGCACGCGTCTTCGCTGAAATCGGAATGACTCGGGAGACAGACGATGCAGAAGGGCACCGTCAAGTGGTTCAATCCAACCAAAGGCTACGGTTTCATCAAGCCGGCGGCCGGCGACAACGATGTGTTTGTTCACATCTCGGCTGTCGAGCGTGCCGGCCTGCGCACGCTCAACGAAGGCCAGACGGTCGAGTTCGAGTTGGTTACAAACCGCGGCAGGACCTCGGCGGAAAATTTAAAGGTTGCGTGAGCTGATACCGGGTTTGGCCCGGTTCTCGCAGCCCCCAGATCAAATCTGGGGGCTTTGTTTTTCCCGGGCAGTTCAATGTGATGCTTCCCGGTTATTCGAGGGGGCGAATGTTGCGCGGCCTTCGGCCACGAGACGCAACGCCTGCGGATAAATACGATGCTCGGCCTCCAGTACTCGATGCGCCAGGGTCTCTTCCGTATCGCCTTCGAGGACAGGCACCGATTCCTGCGCCACGATCGGCCCCGAATCCATTTCCGGCACGACGAAGTGAACCGTCGCGCCATGCCGCTTAACCCCCGCTTCCAGTGCGCGACGATGGGTATGCAGGCCCTTGAACTGCGGCAGCAGCGCGGGGTGAATGTTGAGCATGCGGCCGTTCCATAGCCGGACGAAGGCCGGGGTGAATAAGCGCATGAAGCCGGCCAGGCACACGAGATCGATCCGATGCTGGCGCAGTTGCGCGTCCATCGCGCGCTCGAAGGCAGCGCGATCTTCACCGAACTGCCGGTGATCGACGATAGCCGTTTCGATTCCGGCTTCTCGTGCACGGGACAGCCCAGAAGCATCGGGCCGATTTGAAACAACGAGCACAATCGCCGCCGGATAGTCGTCCGCCTTCGCGGCCTCGATCAGCGCCACCATGTTGGAGCCGCGGCCGGAGATGAGTATCGCGACGCGTTTCTTACCGGTAGGCTTCTCGGCCATCCTTTCACCGAGCAAGATCGAGGTGCCCGCGAAATTCGACGCGGGCTTCGCCGCTTTGTTTGACCACTTCGCCGAGTTGCACGACGGTCTCCTCGTTGACCTTCAAGAGATCGGTCGCCGCGCCCGCGGTACCCGCATCCAGCACCGCAATCATGCCGATACCGCAGTTGAAGGTGCGTAGCATCTCTTGCTCGCCGACGTCGCCGGCGTTCGCAAGCCACTTGAATACCGGGAGCACGGGAACGTGGGACAGATTCAGCATGACGGAAAGTCCGGATGGAAGTACGCGCGGAATATTGTCGATAAAGCCGCCGCCGGTGATATGCGCGAGGGCCTTCACCGCTTTTGTCCCTCTCATCGCGGCAAGGCAAGATCTGACATAGAGCCGCGTTGGAGTTAGCAGCGCTTCACCGAGATTGCGCGAGGGCTCGAACGGTGCTGGCGCCTGCCAGGTGAGCCCCGCGTCCGCGACGATGCGGCGGACCAATGAAAAGCCGTTTGAATGGACGCCCGACGACGCAAGGCCGATCACAACGTCACCGGC
>Ga0070731_10000808_pt1 | contig 37248 bp, 32 predicted proteins | sample Coa_R1_2_FD_66448 | JGI IMG/M metagenome (GOLD analysis project Ga0070731, IMG submission 66448) | Surface soil microbial communities from Centralia Pennsylvania, which are recovering from an underground coalmine fire - Coalmine... | ecosystem: Environmental > Terrestrial > Soil > Unclassified ...
GCGCCGGCCGCCTTCGACCTTGATCGCCCCGCACCCGGTTTCCTTCATCACGCGCGCCGCCGATGCGAAGGCTTGCTCCTTCGAGGCCTCGTAGGAGCCAAACGGCATGTCGACGATCACCAGCGCGCGTTTTGAGCCGCGCATCACCGCGTGACCTTGCAGGATCATCATCTCGAGCGTGACCGGCACGGTCGTTTCCAGACCGTGCATCACCATGCCGAGCGAGTCGCCCACCAGAATGACGTCGCAATAAGCGTCGACCAGCCGCGCGGTATGCGCGTGATAGGAGGTCAGGCAGACGATCGGTTCGCCGCCCTTGCGGGCGCGGATATCGGGCGCGGTCAGCCGCCGAATCTCGTTTTGCATCGACATCGCTAATATCCCAGCGCCGGAGTTCCGAACGCCGGCACGCCGATGACGATCGGGTGAAATACGAAGCCGAGCGCCAGATAGATGATCGTGCCGACGACGATGGCGATGATATCGTTTTTGGCGCCACCCACGGGAATCGGCGGCGCGCCCGGATCGGCGCGATGTTTCAGCGTGATGCGGTCATATACCGCCCAGGCCAGCACCGCGCCGAACAGAATTATTCCGCCGAGATCGCCATTGGCGCACAGATGCGCGAACGCCCAGGTTTTCACCCCGACCAGCATCGGATGCTTGAGCACGCGCTTGATGTTGCCGGGGATGTAGGCGGCGGCCACCATGATGCTGGCGGGCCACATGAGCACGACCACGATGTGGCGCGTCCAAGCCGGCGGATGCCATATGAAAATCATGCCGGCCGCGCGATAGTCCGCAAATCCATAGGCAATAAGCAAGATGCCGACGATCGCGACGACCGAGAACAGGCCACGGTACGGCCATTCGCCAAGCCGAGCGATCAGCGCGGCGCGCCGGTCGCGCATCGTCACGAAGACATGCGCGCCGAGAAAGATAACAAGACCGAGGATTTCTTCCGCGAGTCCCAAGACAGGCTCCTCGCCCGTTAAAGTCAGGGCGGCGATCATGGCGACGGCGCTTTTATTGTCAATGAGGCCACGCCCGCTCACGAGGCGTATTGCCTGCCACGGTCGAGATAGGCCGCAGTGCCGATGAGGGCTTCGCGCTCCTTGAAGGTGACCATGTCGCCGCGCGCCGACGCGGCGCTGCCGTCTTTGGCGATGGCCGTGAGTACGCGCTGCATGGCCTTGATGGCGGCGCGCTGGGTATCGCTCGGAATGATGACGAGGTGATAGCCCAATTCCTGCAATCGCGGCACCGGAAGCAGCGGCGTCTTGCCGCCCTCGAACATATTGATGAGCTTCCAGCCCGGCAGACGCCTTGCGACTTCGGCGATTTCGAATTCCGAAGTCGGCGCTTCGACGAAGATCACGTCGGCGCCCGCCGCCAGATAGGCCGACGCGCGATCGATCGCTGCAGAGAATCCTTCGACGGCGATGCCGTCCGTTCGCGCGATCACAATAAAATCCGGATCGTGCAGCGCATCGCGCACGGCTTTGAGCTTCTGCACCATTTCTGTCACCGCAACGAGGCTCTTGTCGTCATAATGGCCGCACTTCTTGGGGAACGTCTGGTCCTCAAGATGGAAGGCGGCGACGCCGGCGCGCTCGAAGGCGCGCGCGGCGGCCTGCGCATTGAGCGCGTTGCCATAGCCGGTATCCGCATCGGCGATGATCGGTGCGGAAACGACGTCCACCATCGAAGCGAGCCGATCGACGATCGTGTTCATGGACAATAGTCCGAGGTCCGGCACTCCGTTCGAGCGCGCGATGGCGCCGCCGCTCGCATAAATGGCCGGGAATCCGGCCTGCTCGACGAGTCGCGCCGATAGCCCATCGAACGCGCCCGGCGCGACCGTAATACGGCCGGAAGTCAACAGTGCCCTTAGTTGCGTCGTGGCGCGCACGATCTCACCTCCACAGCGGCTTGCGAATGTCCGCTTCGACTTCGCTCGCGAGCATGATACGTCTTGCGCCGAAACTGGGAAACGCAAAGAAAGTCAAATGAAGCGCGGGGTCCTGGCGGTCTTGGCCGTCCTGCTTTGCCCGCTTCCCGCGGCCGCGCAGGACTGGCCGGCCAAACCGGTCAAGATCGTCGTGCCGTTCGGAGCCGGAGCGACACCCGACGTCGTGGCGCGGCTGATCGCCGATTATCTGCGCGACAAGACCCAGCAGACTTTCGTTGTCGAGAATAGACCGGGCGCCAGCGGCAATACCGGCACCGATGCAGTCGCCAAGGCCGCGCCGGACGGCTCGACCATCGGCGTGAGCATCGGCGGCCCGCTCGCCATCAACTCCGTGCTATTTGCCAACCTGCCCTACGACCCGAAAAAGGATCTCGCGCTGATCACCATGCTGGTGACCCAACCGAGCGTGCTTGTCGTCAATGCCGGCCTCGGCGTCGATACGACACAGCAACTGGTCGATCTCATCAGGCGCAATCCCGGCAAATACGCCTTCGGTTCGATCGGCACCGGCTCGCTGTCACAGCTCGCCATGGAAGCAATCGCGCTCAAAAGCGGAGCGCAACTCGTGCATGTCCCCTATTCGTCGTCGCCGCAGGCAATGACAGCGCTCATTCGCAATGACGTGCAGATGGTGTGCCTGCCCGCGATTTCCGTCGTGCCGCAGGTCGGCTCCGGCCAGGTCAAAATCCTCGCGGTGACGACCGCCGAACGCTCCGCGCTGCTGCCCAAGATTCCGACCCTGAGGGAAGCCGGCATCGATGGCGAAGCCGACGCCTGGATGGGGCTCATCGCGCCGGCCGGAATTTCCGGCGCGATGGTCGAGCGCATCCGCGCGCTGGTCACCGAAGCGATCGAATCGCGCGCGATCCGCGAAAAGCTCAAGACGCAATTGATGGAGCCGATCCCCGATACGCCCGCCGAATTCCGCGCCCGCATCGAAGCCGACATCGCGCGCTGGACGCCGGTCATCCAGGCGGCCAAGATCAAAGTTCAATAAGCGGAGAATGGAGGGCCGGATGGCCCGCCATTTACGACTTTGCTTTTTGGCTACGGGCCAAATTTGTAATCGAACCCGGCTTTCACTTCTTGAACATTAAGGTCGGCGTTCGATGTCACGGACGGCGTAAAGTTAAGCTGTTTTGAGCCGAAGCCGAGGTAATCGTATTCGACGCGGGCCGTCCAGTTTTCACTGAGCGCATATTCGAGGCCGGCGCCGGCAGTCCAGCCAGTGCGCGTGAAGGTGTCGGTATAAGTTGGTCCGCCGACCGTGAAAGTGCTTTTGTCGTCCGCGAAGGCAACGCCGCCCTTGCCGTAGACAAGCAGGCGATCGAACGCCGCACCGATGCGTCCGGTCACGGTCGAGGTCCATTGCGGACTGGTGGTAATCGCGTCACCGGCCGAATCGGTGCCGCTGCCCTTGATGAGACTGGTCCAGCTGAAATCGCCCTCGAGGCCGACCACCAGCCAGTTGAACTGCGCGTTGGCGCCAATCTGGGCGCCGCCGAGGAAACCGCCGCCGTTGAACGTGTCGCTAACGGCACTGTCAAACGGATCGCCCCACTTCGAATCTTCGAAGCCGCCGCCGACGTGACCGCCGACATAGAATCCGCTCCAATTATAGACCGGCGGCGCATAGGCGACCGGCGCCACAGGCGCCGGCGCTGGCCGTATCGGCAGATCGGCGGCTTTCGCAGAATACACGCAAGCAACAGTGCCGGCGGCCACCGTGATGCCGCCGACGAACGCACGTAATTTCATTTCAACCTCCAGCCTCGCAGATACTCGCCCCCAAATATTGTCCCAAGTTTTAAGTCCCCGCCCCGTCGCCCATGCTGGAGAGAGCCGCATCTTGTCGGGCAAAGCATGGTCGATTGGTGGCGGCAACGTGGCTACCAACTCGCTCTTAACAATCGTGAAATATGAAAGTTCCGCACGCCGGATTTCTGCCGCGATTATGGCGATGGAACTTTGTGGTGGCGCCGCGGAGAAACAGCGAATGCGCGCAAATTAATCGTTACGTGCGCGTGCTCACCGATTTGGCATAAAGCTCCGGCGCAAATCCGATCAGCAATTTGCCGCCGCCAAGATCGAGCACCGGACGCTTGATCATCGAGGGCTGCGCGAGCATCAGCGTCATCGCCTTTTTCGCGTTAAGGCCGGTCTTGTCCTTGTCCGGCAGCTTGCAGAACGTCGTGCCGGCGCGATTGAGCAAAGTCTCCCAGCCGACTTTCTTTTCCCAGCGCTCGAGCTGCTCGCGTTCAATGCCGGCGATCTTGTAATCGTGAAATGCGTAGGCAACGCCGTTCTTGTCGAGCCAGGCGCGCGCCTTCTTCATCGTGTCGCAGTTCTTGATGCCGTAGATGGTGATGGGCATGAAGCTTCACTCGCTCATTCTTTGATTTCCGCAAATATCAATTCCGTTGGCTTGCCTTTATCAGCATGCTTACTTCTCGTCATTTTCCGCGTGGCGACACGGCGATGTTAAATCCGACCTCCAGCGAAGCAACTATTCGCAGAGATCAGTTTCCTCACTCCCACTCGATCGTGCCCGGCGGCTTCGAGGTCACGTCGTAAACGACGCGATTGACGCCTTTGACCTCGTTGATGATGCGGGTGGCGACAGCGCCGATGAAAGCCATGTCGAACGGATAGAAATCCGCGGTCATGCCGTCGGTCGAGGTCACGGCGCGAAGCCCGACGACATAATCGTAGGTGCGGAAGTCGCCCATGACGCCCACCGTGCGCACCGGCAACAGCACCGCGAAGGCCTGCCAGATGTCGTCGTACAGCCCGGCGCGGCGGATTTCCTCGATGAATACGTCGTCGGCGAGCCGCAAAATGTCCAGTTTCTCGCGCGTGATGGCGCCGGGGCAACGAATCGCAAGTCCCGGGCCGGGAAACGGATGGCGGCCGACAAATGCGTCCGGCAAATCAAGCTCGCGGCCGAGCGCGCGGACTTCGTCCTTGAACAATTCGCGCAGCGGCTCGACCAGCTTTAAGTTCATGCGCGCGGGCAAACCGCCGACATTGTGGTGCGATTTGATGGTCACCGACGGCCCGCCAGTGAACGACACGCTTTCGATCACGTCGGGATAGAGCGTGCCCTGCGCCAGGAATTCCGCGCCGCCGGTTTTCTTCGCCTCAGCTTCAAACACGTCGATGAACAATTTGCCGATGATTTTGCGCTTTTGCTCCGGATCGTTGACGCCTTCGAGCGCTTTGAGGAACGTGTTGGCGGCGTCGACGTGAATGAGCGGGATGTTGTAGTGGCCGCGGAACAGCGCCACCACCCTTTCCGCTTCGCCGAGCCGCAGAAGCCCATGATCGACGAAGACGCAGGTGAGCTGATCGCCGATCGCCTCGTGAATGAGCACGGCGGCGACCGCGGAATCGACGCCGCCGGACAGCCCGCAGATCACCTTGCCGTTGCCGACCTGGCGGCAGATTGTCTCGATCGCTTCCAGCTTGAACGCGCGCATCGTCCAGTCGCCGGTGCAGCCGGCGATTTTGCGCACGAAGTTGCGCAGGATGGCGGCGCCATGCGGGGTGTGCACGACTTCGAGATGAAACTGCGTGGCGTAGAATTTGCGCGCATCGTCGGCGATCATGGCGATCGGCGCATTCGCCGAGGTGCCGACCACCTTGAAGCCTTGCGGCAGCACGGTGAGGCGGTCGCCGTGGCTCATCCACACCGGATATTTCTGCCCGACCTCCCACACGCCGTCGAACAGCGGCGTAGGCTGCGTAATCTGTATTTCGGCGCGACCGAATTCGCGATGATGGCCGCCCTCGACCTTGCCGCCGAGCTGGGCCGCCATGGCCTGTTCGCCGTAGCAAATGCCGAGCACCGGCACGCCGGCTTCGTAGATTGCCATTGGCGCGAGCGGTGCGTCTTTGTCGAGCACGGAAGCCGGGCCGCCGGACAGGATGACGCCTTTCGGCCGCATCGCGGCAAACGCGCTTTCAGCCTTCTGGAACGGCACGATCTCGCAATAGACCTTCTCTTCGCGCACGCGCCGGGCGATGAGCTGGGTCACCTGCGAGCCGAAATCGACGATGAGAATTTTGTCGTGGGATTCCATGGGGGGTTTTATGGTAACCGCCTCGGCCTGTCGAGCTTTCGCAACAGATGTCATGAAGCGCGCCGCAGCATGCTGACAAAAAAACCGTCGGTATCGGTCCGGCGCGGCGTCATCAGCAGACCTTCGTCGGACATAAGCACCGCGCGGGCAAAAAGATAGGCGCGCTCGCCAAGGACGTTGATGACGTTTGCGGGCTTTTCCACGGAAAAATCGCCGTGGCGGCCGGCAAAGGCGCGGACTTGGTCGCCGTTTTCCTCCGCCAGCACCGAGCAGGTGATGTAAGCGATGCGGCCGCCTGGCTTGACCAGTGCGGCGGCGCGCTCAAGCGCCGCCTCCTGCTGCTTGATACGCTCGTTGAGCGCACCGGGGCGGATGCGCCATTTGGCGTCGGGATTGCGCCGCCACGTCCCGGTGCCGGTGCAAGGCGCGTCGATCAGCACCAGATCGGCGCGGCCATCGAGATCGGCGAGCACGTCGCCCACGCTCTTAGGCGTGCGGACCTGGACGTTTCGCGCGGCGGACCGGGCGAGGCGCTCGTGGATCGCCACGAGCCGCCGCTTATCGGTATCGGTCGCATAGATCTGGCCGCGGTTTTCCGTAGCGGCAGCAAGCGCCAGCGTCTTGCCGCCGGCGCCGGCGCAAAGGTCGACGATCTGCTCGCCGGGCTTGGCGCCGGCCAGCAGCGCGGCGAGCTGCGAGCCCTCGTCCTGAATTTCGATATGGCCCTTAAGAAACAGCGGCTCGGCATGAATCGCCGGGCTTTTGGCGTCGGCACCGAGCCGGATGCGAAGTCCGACCGGCGACCAGCGTGTCGCTTCGGCGCCGAGATGGGCGAGCTTCGGCAGCACGTCCTCGCGCGTCGTGGTAAGCATGTTGACGCGCAAATCGAGCGGTGCGCGGCTGGCCAAGGCGGCGCCTTCGGCACCGCGCTCGTCGCCGAACACGCGCGCCAAGTGCGGATCGAGCCATTCTGGATAGTCGCCCGCGACGTGCGGCGGCGCGTCCGCCACGGCATCGGCCGCGAGCGCCGCCGTCTCGGCTGGCGTCAGCGGCTCCGGCGCATAGCGTGCGCCGCTGCACAGTGCCTCGATCGCCGCTGCATCGAGGCCGCGTTCGCGACGCAGCATACCGATCAGCACCGCCCGCGGGCTCGCGGCGCCCATGAGCCACACCGACGAAGATTTCCGGCGCAGCGCATCGTAAACCAGGCCGGCAATGGCGGCGCGATCGCCGGAGCCGGCGAAGCGATGCGACAGGCCCCAATCCTTGAGAGCGTCGCCCGCCGGGCGCCGCCGCGTCTCGATGTCGGCAAACACTTCGATCGCGGCGGAAAGTCGGGCCGGTGGGGTCATGGGACTGACGGTGGCTACGACGGCCGGCTATTTCATCTTGCGCTTGATGGCGGCGCTGCGGTGCCCGCCCGGCGTATCGTGCCCGCGCACGCGCTTGCGCAGTTCCTGGATCGCCTCCGCCAAGTCTTTCACGTGAATGCCCTTCGGCGCCTTGCCGGCGCGCACGCTCGCCAACATGCGCCGCAGCAGATCGTCGTCATGCTCATCGCGATACGGCTTGAGATCGAGATCCTTCGGCACCTTCCTGAGTCCCTCGTCGCCGATGCTCTTGACGTATTTCTGCATGAAGCGGTCGTAGGCGCGCCATTCGATGCCGGCGGCCCGCACGGCAGCTTCCTCGGCGCGGGTCGCAATCTGATGCGCGTGCAGATAATGCAGCCCGAGCTGATCGATCAGCGTTTTCTCGACCTCCTCATGCAGAATGAGGAAGCGGTCGGTATTGATGGTGCGACCGCGGAATTTGAACAGCGGCGGCATGTGGCGGTCGATGTAAATCGTCTTGCCGTCGAGGCTGTAGCCGGCGAGATAGGGAATATCGTGCTTGCGGTCCAGATTTTTCACACGCCGGCAGATCGCGTCGAGCGCGCGGTCCATCATCAGGCTTGAAACATACCATTCCGGCAGTCTGAGTTTCTTGTGCGGAGCAGTCGGATGGCAATAGTCGAGCGGCATGGTGGTGTTCTCTAGAGGGGTGCCGGCACCGTCAGCACCTCGACGATGTAGATCACCCAATTGATCGCCAATGCCACCGCGGCAACGCCGTAGAGCGTGCCCCGCAACCGGACGATGTTGCTGGTGACATGCACATAGGCATGGAGGATACGGAAGATGACAAATATCCAGGCCAGAACGACGAAAGCGAAGCCGGCCTGGTGCGTCACATAAGCCAGGATCGTCAGTACGTAGAACAGGACCGGAATCTCGAATTGGTTCGAAAACGCGTACGCGAATTGCAGCGTGCGTTTCGACCAGTTCGGTTCGCGCAACGCGATCTCCTCGGGCCGCACGACGCCGGTATTGAAATCTCGCGTGCGCAGCGCCGCCATGCCGGCCCACAGCACGAAGGTAAGGATCACTTCGACAAAAAGGGGCAACAAAATTGCTTGCGTGGTCATTGCTTTTTCCCGAACTTGCCGCACTAACGCTTGACGCTGATCGCGGTCTCGCCGTCTTCGTCGACCAGCGCGCTGCGCCACGATTTGCCGTCGAACAGCGCCTTGCGCACGCTATCGGCGGTGCCGCCATGGTTGAGATTGGCAGTGATCAACGTGCCGCCGGTGCGCAGGAGCGTCCGTAGCGTCTTATGCAGTCCAGGTGCCGGCGTACCGCCGTCGAAAAACGCGACGTCATAGCCGGGATCGAGCGTCGACAACACCGCGGCGAAATCCCCTTCGTGCACGGTGATGCGATGATCCATGCCGGCGGCCGCGATATTGTCGCGGGCCAGCTGCACGTGCTCCGGATCGCGCTCGATGGTGTCGACAGTCGCATCCGGCGCGCCTGAGGCGAAAGACAACGCGGTGTAACCGAGCGCCGTGCCCAATTCCAATATGCGGCGCGCATTGGCCGCGCCCGCCAAAGCCGCCAAAAGCGGACCGTTGTCATAAGGATAGGCGCCGCAGCCGTGCCGTTCGCGATGCGTGTTGGTCGCGGCGCGTATTTTCGCGAACGGATCGGCCGCGCTTATCATTTATCCCCGGCTTGGATAATTCGGGCTCTCGCGCGTGATGGTGACATCGTGCACGTGGCTTTCGCGCAATCCGGCGCCGGAGATACGGAGGAACTCGGCCTTGTGGTGGAATTCGGCGAGATCCTTGGCGCCGACATAGCCCATCGCCGCGCGCAATCCGCCGACCAGCTGGTGCACCACATTGGCAACCGGACCTTTATAGCCCACCTGCCCCTCGACGCCTTCGGGCACGAGCTTGAGCGTATCCTTGATCTCCTGCTGGAAATATCGATCGGCCGAGCCGCGCGCCATGGCGCCGACCGAGCCCATGCCACGGTAGGTCTTGTAGGAGCGGCCCTGATAGAGAAACACCTCGCCTGGCGTCTCGTCGGTGCCGGCGAGCAACGAGCCGATCATGGCGCAGTCGGCGCCGGCGGCGAGCGCCTTGGCAAGATCGCCGGAATACTTGATGCCGCCGTCGGCGATCACCGGCGTGTTCGCCGCTCTTGCCACTTCGACCGCGTCCATGATCGCGGTGAGCTGCGGCACGCCGACGCCGGCGACGATGCGCGTGGTGCAGATCGAGCCCGGTCCGATGCCGACTTTGATCGAATCGGCCCCGGCGTCGATCAGGGCCTTGGCGCCCTCGGCGGTGGCGATGTTTCCCGCGATCACTTGCACCGCGTTCGACATGCGCTTGATGCGGGTCACGGTGTCGAGCACGCGCCGCGAATGGCCGTGCGCGGTATCGACCACGACGATATCGACGCCGGCTTCGATCAGGCTCTCGCTGCGCGCATAGCCCGCTTCGCCCACCGACGTGGCTGCCGCAACGCGGAGCCGGCCCTGCTCGTCCTTGCAGGCGTTGGGATTGGCGACCGCCTTCTCGATGTCCTTCACGGTAATAAGGCCGACGCAGCGATAATCTCCGTCGACGACCAGGAGCTTCTCGATGCGATGCTGATGCAAAAGCCGCTTGGCCTCGTCCTGGTCGACGCTTTCGCGCACCGTGACCAGCCGATCCTTGGTCATCAGTTCGGAAACCTTTTGCCTCTTGTCGGTGGCAAAGCGCACGTCACGATTGGTAAGGATGCCGACGAGCTTTCCGGGAAGATTGCCCCTTTGGCCGTTGCCGCCGCCCTCGACCACCGGGATGCCGGAAATGTGGTGCTCCTGCATCAGCGCCAAGGCGTCGGCGAGCGTCGCTCCAGGATGGATGGTGACGGGATTCACCACCATGCCCGATTCGAATTTCTTCACCTGGCGCACCTGCGCGGCTTGGATGTCAGGTTCGAGGTTGCGGTGAATGACGCCGATGCCGCCAGCCTGCGCCATGGCGATTGCCATGTTCACCTCGGTCACCGTATCCATGGCCGAGGCGACGATCGGGATATTGAGCAGAATATTGGGCGTGATGCGCGAGCGGATATCGACGTCCGACGGCAATACGTCGGACAGCCCCGGCTTCAACAGCACGTCATCGAAGGTGTATGCTTCGCGCAGTAGGTCTCTTGAAGTCGCTGCCATTGCCAACTCCGCATGGCCCGATATCACAGGCCAGCGCATCGGGGTGAATACCTCGCGGACGAGCGGAACTTGATCCCTCGCCCGGCTCGATGGCCCGCTTTTGGGTTGGCGGCGGTCGATAGCATGCCTTGATCGAAATTGATAGGCCCCCAGTGGAGCGGATTTGACATTCGCTACCCACCCAGCCACGAACTCGTGAAGCGAATGTCAAATCCAAAAGCTCCACTAGAACTGATATTTGCTAGTGGTCCTTTGATTCTAACATTCGCATAAGAGCCTGCGAACTGGGATGCGAATGTTAGAATCGGACCACTAGGGGTGGAAAGCTGGAGAACTCGCTGTGAAACGGTGCATAGATCGGCGTCAATTCAGCCTGGGCGGCATCGCCGCCGGCGCAACTGCCGCCACGGGTGTCCCCGGGGTCGCGCAGGCGGAGCCGGTAAGAATTCGCGTCGGCTGGGTGGTCGTGCCGGCCTCGCTCGCACCCCTGGTGCTGGCGAAAAAAGACATCCTCAAGCATTTCGGCCAATCCTACGTCGCCGAGGCCACCCGCTTCGAAGGCACCCCACCGGTCATCACCGCGCTCGCCGCCGGCGAGCTCGATATCGGGCCGCTCGCCTTCTCCTCATTCGGCCTCGCCATCCAAAACGCGCACATGGACGATCTGCGCGTCATCTGCGATGAGATCGAAGACGGCGTGCCGGGCCACGGCACCAATCAATTCATGGTGCTCAACGATGGACCGGTCAAAACCGTGGCCGACCTCAAAGGCAAGGTGCTCGCCACCAATGTCGTCGGCAGCGCCGTCGATATCGCCATGCGCGCGGTGCTGCGCCGCAGCGGGCTTGAGCCGAACCGGGATTACACCATCGTCGAGGCGCCCTTTCCCGCCATGCGTGCGATGCTGACCGAGAAGAAGGCCGACCTCATCAGCGCGGTGCCCCCGTTCTCACTGGATCCAAATCTCTTGTCGATCGCGCACAGCCTGTTTACGCAGAAAGACGCGTTCGGCGTCACCCAATTGACGATGTGGACCGCGCGGACGCCTTTCATCCAGCAGAACCGCGCGGCGCTGGTCGATTTCCTCGAGGATACGATCCGCGCAATTCGCTGGTACAGCGATCCGACAAATCACGAAGAAGCGGTCGCGATCGTCGCCGGTCTCAACAAAGCGCCGCCGGCGCGCATGGAATGGGCCTTCACCGGCAAAGATCAATATCGCGACCCCAACGGCATGCCGAACCTGAGCGCGCTGCAGGACAACCTGCAGCTCCAGAAGCAGACCGGCTTCCTCAAGGAAGATATCGACGTAAAGACATACTCCGACGTGAGTTTGGTCGAGGAAGCGGCTAAACGGTTGGCATAATATCGACGTGCGCGCCGCGAGCCGGGCACGCCGCGAACCGACAGCCGATGAAAGAACCGCTTCCCTACGATCGCATCGTTCCCTTGATCGTCGCCACCGCCCTGTTCATGGAGAACATGGATTCGACGGTGATTGCGACTTCGCTGCCGGCGATTGCCCGCGCACTTGGCACCAATCCGCTGGCATTGAAGCTCGCGGTCACGTCCTATTTGCTGTCGCTTGCCATATTCATCCCGGCGAGCGGCTGGATCGCGGACCGCTTCGGCGCGCGCAACGTGTTCCGCACCGCCATCGGCATTTTCGTCATGGGCTCGATCGGCTGCGCCGCCTCGCACTCGCTCGAACAATTCGTGGCCGCCCGCATCGTCCAAGGCGTCGGTGGTGCAATGATGACGCCGGTCGGCCGCCTCATCATGGTGCGCAGCATCGACAAGCGAATGCTCGTCCACGCTATGTCGCTCGTCACCATGCCGGCGCTTATCGGCCCGATCTGCGGCCCTCCGCTCGGCGGCTTCATCACCACCTATGCCTCGTGGCATTGGATTTTTTTGATCAACGTGCCGATCGGGCTCGTCGGCATTGCCTTGGCGACGCGATTTATCGCCAATGTCCAAGTCGAACGGCACGATCCATTCGATTTTGTCGGCTTCGTTTTGTCCGGCTTGGGCATTGCCGGCCTTGCTTTCGGACTTTCGGCGATGGGCCTCGATTTCCTGCCGACCGGAATCGTCGCGGGCTTGCTTTGCATCGGGGCGGTGTCGTCGATGGCCTACATCATCCACGCCAAGCGCACGCCGGCGCCGATCCTCGATCTCACTTTGCTGAAGCTGCCGGCCTTTCGCGCCAGCGTGTTCGGCGGCTTTTTGTTCCGGCTCGGTATCGGCGCGCTGCCGTTTCTGCTGCCGCTGTTATTGCAAGTCGGATTCGATCTGACGCCGTTCCAGTCCGGCCTTATCACCTTTACCACCGCGCTCGGCTCGATGTTCATGAAGGCGGCGGTCGCCAGCGTGCTCAACCGCTTCGGCTATCGCAACGTGCTGCTCTACAACGCGCTGATCTCAAGCGCCTTTCTCGCCGCCTGCGCCACCTTCGTCCACGGCATGCCCTATGCGGCGATGATCGCGATTCTGTTGTCGGGCGGCTTCTTCCGCTCGCTGCAATTCACCAGCATCAACACCCTTGCCTATGCCGAAATCGATCCGCCACGCATGAGCCGCGCCACCGCGATGGTGGCCGTCGCGCAGCAATTGTCATTATCGACCGGCGTCGCCGTCGGTGCGCTGGTGGTGGAAATGACGTTGCGGCTGAGACATTCCGCGACAATGGGCGTGAATGACTTTCCGCCTGCCTTCCTCTTTGTCGCGTTACTGGCGGCCAGCGCCGCCTTGATTTTCATGCGACTGCCGCCGGATGCGGGGGCCGAGTTGTCGGGACGGAATGTCGTTGACGCGGAAGTGCCGAGCAAAGTCCGCTAAGTAACCTCGCCTAGCCGCGAAACCCCCGCGCCAACAGATAAAGCTCCGCCGAATCGGACCGGCTCGCCGGCGGCTTGACGTGCTTGACGCTGGCAAAGTCACGCTTGAGCTCGGCCAATAGCGCAGCCTCCGTGCCGCCTTGCAATACCTTGCAGAGAAATGTGCCGCCTTCGGCGAGCATTTCGCGCGCGAACAGCGCCGCGGCCTCGGCAAGCGCCATGATGCGCAGGTGATCGGTCTGACGATGGCCGGTCGTGTTTGCCGCCATGTCGGAAAGCAACACATCAGCCTTGCCGTCAAGCAGCGCCTGGAGTCGCTCCGGCGCCGACGCATCGAGAAAATCGAGATGTAGGAATTCCACTCCCGGGATCGGCTTCATATCGAGAATATCGAGCGCGACGACGCGTCCCTTGCTTCCCTCCCCGACGCCGACGCGCCGCGCGGCGAGTTCGCTCCAGCCGCCCGGCGCGGCGCCGAGATCGACGACCCGCCCGCCGGGTTTGAGCACTTTATATTTATCGTCGATTTCGGCGAGCTTATAGGCCGCGCGCGAGCGGAAACCCTCGCGTCTGGCGCGCGCCACATAGGGGTCGCTGAGCTGGCGTTCGAGCCACGTCCGCGACGATAGCGTGCGGCGCTTGTCGTCCTTAAGCCTTGCCATGACTTCAGGCTTCGCCCCAGACGCCGTCTTCGCGCATCATTTCGACCAGCATGCCTTCGCGCAGGCCGCGATCGGCAACACGCAGGCGCGGCGAGGGAAAGGCGCGGCGGATGGCGTCGAGGATGGCGCAACCGGCCAGCACAAGATCGGCGCGTTCGGCGCCGATGCAGGGATTGGCCGCGCGTTCGTCAAAAGTCATCGCCATGAGCTCGGTGACCACGCGCGAAATCTCGTCGTCGGAGAGCCAGCAGCCGTCGACGCGGCGCCGATCGTAACGGCGCAGCCGCAAATAAACCCCCGCAATCGTCGTCACGGTGCCCGACGTGCCGAGGGTGTGGAAACCGTCGAGATCGCGGTGATCGGCGGCAAATCTATCGACGAAAGCGGCGACCTCGTCCACCATGGCGTCGTAAATCTCCCGCGACACGGTTTTGCCGCCATAACGCTCGGCCAGGGTGACGACGCCGACCGGCAGCGACGCCCAGCCGACGATGTCGGGCGCAGGCGGCCCGCGTCCGTCGCCCCGCCGCCGCCTCAGCCGCACCAGTTCCGACGAGCCCCCGCCGATGTCGAACAAAACGACGCCCGATGCTGCCGGATCGAACAGCTCGGTGCAGCCGGTCGCCGCCAGCCTTGCCTCGGTCGCGGAATCGATAATCTCAAGCTCGATCCCGGCCTCCTTGGCCACACGGCTGCGGAATTCCTCGCCGTTCTCGGCCGCGCGGCACGCTGCGGTCGCGATCAACCTCGCCCGCATCACGCCGCGCGCACGCATCTTGTCGTGGCAGACCAACAGCGCATCGACGGCGCGCCCAATCGCTGCTTCGCTGATGCGGCGCGATGCGGCGACGCCTTCGCCGAGCCGTATAATGCGGGAAAAAGCATCGACGACGCGGAAACCCTCGACGGTCGGCCGCGCGATCAGGAGCCGGCAATTGTTGGTGCCGAGATCGAGCGCCGCATAGGTCGCGCCGGGATGTTGTTGGATCGGCGTGCGCCATTCGCCGCGATCGACATCGCGGCGGATGCCGTACGGCGTTCGGCGACCCCAACGAGCACCCCGCGAAGCTCCTTTGCGCAAGGCCCCATTGGCGTCGAGGCCGCCCCTCGGCGGGGCCTCGTCGATCATCCAATGCCTTCCTGCCGCGCCGGAGCCCCATATGACTCGACGGCTGCGGGCTATTGTTCAACCCGAAATCGAGGAAACTTTAACAGGGGCAGCCCCAAGGGCAATACTGTGCTTTACCCGTCTATGAGCCATGTCCCCGCGCCCAGTTGCCGCGCTGTGCCAAGTCGATTATCACCGCGACAACGCGCTACGGGATTGAATCGTCATGAATTTGCAGCATTTCCCCAAGGCCACGGGGGACGAATTAACGGCCGAGGAACTCGCGACCGCGAAATTCGCCGTCGGTCAGTCAGTCCCCCGCAAAGAGGACCCCATGCTGCTGCGCGGCATGGGACATTATACCGATGACGTCAGCCTGCCCGGCCAAGCCTATGCGGTGATGGTCCGCAGTACGGTCGCCCACGGCGTCATCAAATCCATCGAGACCGACGCCGCGCGAAAAATGCCGGGCGTGCTGGGCGTCTATACCGCCGCCGATCTGAACGGCTACGGCCCGCTGAAATGCGTCGTGCCTTTCAACAACCGTGACGGCTCGCCGATGAAGAAGCCGCTGCGCGAAGCACTGGCGAAAGGCAAGGTTCGTTACGTCGGCGATCCGATCGGATTTGTCGTCGCCGAGACGGTGCTCGCGGCCAAGGATGCGGCCGAAGCGGTCAGCGTCGATATCGAGCCCCTGCCCGCCGTCATCACCGCGGAAGCCGCGGCGCAAGGCGGCGCGCCGCTTATTTACGATGACGTGCCGGGCAACGTCTCGCTCGATTATCATTACGGCGACGCCGAAGCGGCGAAAGCCGCATTTGCGAAGGCGGCGCATGTCACCAAATTGAAACTGGTGAACAGCCGGCTCGTCGTCGCCGCCATGGAACCGCGCGCCGCGATTGCCGCCTATGACGGCCAGCGGTTCACGCTCTACGTCGGCTCGCAGGGCGTGTTCGGCATGCGCGCCAATATTTCGGAGGCGCTCGGCGTGCCGGCGAAGGACGTGCGCGTGGTGACCGGCCAGGTCGGCGGCTCGTTCGGCATGAAAGCGGCGGTGTTTCCCGAATACATTTGTCTGCTTCACGCCGCGCGCACGCTGGGCCGTCCGGTGAAATGGACCGACGAACGCTCGGGAAGCTTCGTCTCCGACAGTCACGGCCGCAATCACGATGTGATCGGCGAACTCGCGCTGGACGCCGACGGCAACTTCCTCGCCGTGCGCTTGACCAGCTTTGCCAATGTGGGCGCGTTCCTTTCCCCGGTCGCGCCGATGCCGGGTACCATCAACGCCGTAAAGAACGTGCAGGGCATGTACCGCACGCCGGTGATCGAGGTTTCGACCAAGTGCATGTTCACCAATACGTCGCATGTCTCCGCCTACCGCGGCGCCGGCCGGCCCGAGGGCAACTATTATATGGAGCGCCTGATCGACGCGGCCGCTGCCGAGATGGGCTTCGACCGTGTCGCTCTGCGCAAGCGCAATCAAATCAGCCCGCGCGACTTGCCGTACAAGACCGCGTCCGGAGGCACTTACGACAGCGGCGACTTCGCGGCTCTGACCAAGCAGGCCGTCGAACTCGCCGACATCAAGGGGTTTCCCCGCCGCAGGCGCGAAAGCGCGCGGCGCGGCAAGCTGCGCGGCCTCGGCATCGGCAACTTCCTGGAAGTCACGGCGCCGCCATCGAAAGAACTGGCTGACATCAAATTCAATCCCGACGGCACGGTGACATTGGCGACCGGCACGCTCGACTTCGGCATGGGGCACGCGACGCCGTTCGCGCAAGTCTTAAGCGAACGGCTTGGGGTTCCATTCGAGAAGATCTCGCTGGTGCAGGGCGACAGCGACCGGCTGGCGATGGGCGGCGGCTCGGGCGGATCGAAGTCGATTATGCATACCGGCACCGCGATCGTGGAGGCCGCCGCGAAAATCATCGAGAAGGGCAAGGAACTGGCGGCCTACGCCCTCGAGGCAGCGCCGTCGGACATCGCTTTCGATCACGGCCGCTTCGTCATTGTCGGCACCGACCGCGCGATCTCGATCATGGAACTGGCGCAAAAGCTCCATGCCGGGCCGAAGCCGCCGGCTGAGCTTCCGCAATCGCTCGACCTCGCCCATGTCAGCGACGGTCCCACCGCTTCGACATATCCCAACGGCTGCCACGTCGCCGAGGTCGAAGTCGATCCCGACACCGGCATTGCCGAAGTGGTGAAGTATTGCTGCGTCAACGATTTCGGAGTCGTCGTCAATCCGATGATCGTGGCCGGCCAACTGCACGGCGGCGTTGTGCAAGGCATCGGCCAGGCGCTGATGGAGAGGACCGTCTATGATGAAAACGGACAATTGCTCACCGGCTCGTTCATGGACTACGCAATGCCGCGCGCGGGGGATGTGCCGTCCTTTGTCCTTGCCGATCATCCCGCACCGGCGACGACCAATCCGCTCGGCGTCAAGGGCTGCGGCGAGGCGGGCTGCGCCGGCGCGCTGACCTCGGTGACCAATGCGGTGATCGACGCGCTCGCCGGTTACGGCATCCGCCATCTCGACATGCCGCTGACGCCGTACCGCGTCTGGCAGGCGCTGCGGACCGCCAAATCACAAAATAAGACGCAATAGGTCGTCCCGCCTGCAATGACGCAAACGATTTCCGTCCGTACGTTTCGGCCGGCCGAGTCGCGGCTCATTGCCGCCGTCTGCGGCGCGCACATGATGAGCCACTACTACATGCTCATGCTGGCGCCGCTGCTAGCGTTCATCCGCAGCGATTTCAGGGTCAGTTACACCGAGCTGGCGCTCGCGGTCACAGTGTTCAACGTCGTTTCCGGCCTGTTGCAGACCCCGGTCGGATTTATCGTCGACCGGATCGGCGCACGCGTCGTCCTGATCGTCGGGCTGGCTTTAAGCAGCGGCGCTTTTGCCGTCGCCGGCATGATCGACAACTACTGGGTCTTCATTGCGATGTACGGCGTCGCCGGGTTGGGCAATACGGTCTACCACCCCTCCGATTATTCGCTGCTGTCGCATCACGCCCCGCCGGAACGATTGAGCCACGTTTTCTCGTACCACACCTTCGCCGGCATGATCGGCTCGGCGGTCGCGCCGGTGACGCTGCTTTACATGCAGAGCATGTTCGGCTGGCGCGGCGCCTATATCGGTGCGTCGATGTTCGGGTTCATGGTTTTGGCGGCGTTGATCGCGCAGCCCGAGCCGGCAAGGGATCCGATGCACGCCGCCAAAGCCATGGCGAAAGCCCGCAAGAATAACATCATCGATACCGGATGGCGCTTGCTGCTCACGCCGGCGATCCTGCTCAATCTCGGGTATTTCATTCTGACCTCGATCATGGGCGGCGGGCTCAATACCTATCTCGTCGTCGCGCTCGGCGCACTGCATAAGACGCCGCCGACAATCGCCAACATGGCGCTGACCAGCCTCCTTGCCATGAATGCCCTCGGCGTGCTGGCCGGCGGTCTCCTTGCCACTCGCACCAATCATCATGCCGTGGTCGCCGCATCGGGTCTGGCGATAGGCGGAATCGTCACCGCGCTCGTCGGATTTTTCAATTTCCCGTCGGCGCTGCTTATCATGCTCATGGGATTAAGCGGGCTATGCGTCGGCGCGACCTATCCGTCGCGCGATATGCTGGTGCGCGCGGTGACGCCGCCCACGGCCTACGGCCTGGTGTTCGGATTCGTCTCTACCGGCTTCAATATCGGCGCCAGCATTGCGCCCATTGCCTACGGCATGCTGATGGACAATGGCCAGCCGCGCATGGTTTTTCTGTTGTCGGCCGCCGTCAGTATTCTTTGCATCTCGACCGTGACATTCGGATTTTCCGGCCGCGAAACGCGCTAGAGCTCGCGACTTATCATTTGATAGCCTGCGCCGGCGCGAACTTGGTCCACATCGGCGCAAAATTTTGCTGCTGCCAGCGCTCGCAAGACGTGATGGTGTTGACCAGCAGCATCGACACCGTCATCGGCCCGACGCCGCCCGGCACCGGCGTGATGCAGGATGCCTTGGCCGCAACGCCGTCGAAATTGACGTCACCGACCAGCCTGCCGTCCTTGAGGCGATTGATGCCGACATCGATCACAACAGCGCCGGTGCGCACCATTTCCGGCTGAATCAGATTCGGATGTCCGGCGGCGACGACCAAAATATCGGCCAGCATCGTGAATTGCGCCAAGTCCCTGGTCTTGGCATGGCAGATGCAGACGGTCGCCTCGTGCTGCATCAGCATCAATGCCATCGGCTTGCCGACGATATTGCTGGCACCGACGACGACGACATTCTTGCCTTCGAGCGTAATGCGCTCGTGTTCGAGGAGTTTCAGAACACCATACGGCGTGCAGGGCGGAAACACCGTGCCGCCGACCACGAGCCCGCCGACATTATAGAGGTGAAAACCGTCGACGTCCTTGTCGGCCGATATGCTGTGCAGGACGCGGCTCATATCGAAAGACGGCGGCAGCGGCAGCTGAACCAAAATTCCATGCACGGCGGGATCGTCGTTGAGCCGCATGATTTTATCGATGACGGTGTCCGGATTTACCTCCGCGGGATAATCGAACCGGAACGATTTGATGCCGACATTGGCGCAGGCGCGAATCTTGTTTCTCACGTAGATTTGCGATGCCGGATCTGCCCCGACGATGATGACGGCAAGCCCCGGCGGAATTCCGCGCTGTGCGACGATATGCTGCACGCGCTCGCGACATTCCTGGCGAATCGCCTTGGCGACCGCAACACCGTCAATGATCTTCGCCGTCATCGATAATCCAGTAAAAGCTGCAACGCGGCGCTACGACGCCATTGTCCTCGTACGGTTACTCTTTGGCCGTGCGTCTTGCAAAGGCATCGGCGAGGTCGGCGGCGGCTCGCGCCGCCGGAAATCATTTCCGCGGCAAAGCGGGCATCGCCCATGGGATACCCACTGCGGCGGTTGGCGCCCGACCACGATCGACGGCACCGTTGCCGGCGGAATGATCCCGTTGTTCATCCGCGGGCGCGATCCTTAAGAAGGCTTCGCTTCAATTCGAGCCGGGGCTCTGCTACTACGAGTACAGCACGGCGGGTCGGGCGATATAGGCTCCGGGATTCTTTGCAACCAAGCATTGAGCGCCACAATGTTCGTCGGCAATCCGTTCGCGGAACTTTCGATGTCGGTGCCGCCCATCGTCATGCAGACCTACGTTGTCGTAATGGCTCTCTTGGTCGCGAGTGGCACGCTTTTCGACATAACGCATAAGAGGAGCGCCACGTACTTTTTCAACAACTGGCGAAATTCCAGAAATAAAGCGAAGCAGCGGGTTGGCGGCGGGGAGATGGTGTCCATCGCGATCCAGACCGCCGTGATAGATGTCATGGCTTCAGGTGAATTCTGCAACACGCGGCGCAGAATAGCCCATCTGCTGACGATGTACGGCTTTGTGATCTACGTCGTCGCCACCGCTATCATGGTTTTCGCGTATCCGACTCCCGTCACCCCAACGCCCGGCTATTTACCGGCCATGTGGTATATCGGGGCGCTGATGGTTTGCCTCGGCGGCTCCTGGTTTTGGTTTTTCATCCGGGTCGACGTGGCCGCGGAAGGTAATTCACCGTTTCGTTTTGTGCGCGCCGATTTGTTTATCGTCGCACTTGTCCTGAGCGTGACATTCGGCCTGGTCTGGGCCTTCGCGGAAACGACGGGACACGTCCGCTCGTCTTACGTATTCCTGACGCTGTATCTCGTCGCCACGACGGTGCTATTTGGTTCGATTCCGTGGTCCAAATTCTCACATATGTTCTTCAAGCCCGCCGCCGCACTGCAAAGAAGAGTAGCCGAGGCCAACGGCACGAGGAGCAACCTGCCGGCTGAAGCCGACGCGCCCAGAGTCTACGGGAGCACCCTGCAGCAGCCCCGACATTACTAATCGGCATTAATCGGCCCCGCAGCGGCCGTCGATAACGGGAGGTAAGGGAAACATCATGCCGACATTTGTCTATATGACGAGTTGCGACGGCTGCGGACAGTGCGTCGACATCTGCCCGTCCGACATCATGCACATCGATACCACCTACCGCCGCGCCTACAACATCGAGCCGAACATGTGCTGGGAGTGCTACTCCTGCGTGAAGGCGTGTCCGCAAAATGCGATCGACTGCCGCGGCTACGCCGACTTCGCTCCCTTGGGTCACAGCGTTCGGGTCCGCCGGGAGCCTGACAAGGCAACCATTTCCTGGAAGATCAAGTTCCGCGATGGCCGCGAAAAGGATTTCGTTTCCCCAATCAGAACCACGCCATGGGGATCGATTAAATCTCCGGCCGATTACGCGGCGCCGACCGCGAAGGCGATGAATTCCCAGGAACTCGCGCACGAACCGGAGGCATTGCATATCGATGCACTGCCGGCGCTCACTCGGGACCGGCTCAAGCAAGGATTGCTGTAATGCGCCGCCGCAAGACCGTGCACGTGGATTCGGACATCCTCGTCATCGGCGGCGGCATGGCAGGGTGCGGCGCCACGTACGAATCCAGGTACTGGGGGCGCGACCTGAAGATTATTTGCGTCGAGAAAGCCAACATCGAGCGCAGCGGCGCGGTGGCGCAAGGCCTCTACGCGATCAACTGCTACATGGGCATGCAGTGGAACGAGAACCAGCCTGAAGATCATGTCCGCTACGCGCGCAACGACCTCATGGGTCTGGTGCGGGAGGATCTGGGCTACGACATAGCCCGGCACGTCGACTCCACAGTGCACAAATTCGAGGAGTGGGGCCTCCCCATCATGAAAGATCCGGAAACCGGGAGGTATCAGCGCGAAGGCAAATGGCAGATTATGATTCACGGCGAGAGCTACAAGCCGATCGTCGCCGAGGCCGCGCGCAAGGCCGCCACTGAAGTCTACAACCGGATCATGGTGACCCACTTGCTGATGGACAAGACGAAGTCCAACAGGGTTGCGGGGGCCGTCGGATTTAACGTCCGCAATGGAAATTTCTACGTGTTTCGCGCCAAGGCGGTCATCGTCGCCGCCGGCGGCGCCTCGCACATCTTCAAGCCGCGCGCGGTCGGCGAGGGCATGGGACGGACCTGGTACGCCCCGTGGAGCAGCGCCTCGGCCTATGCGCTGCCGATCCAAGTCGGCGCCAAGATGACTCAGATGGAGAATCGAATCGTCCTTACCCGATTCAAGGATGGCTATGGGCCGGTCGGCGCCTACTTCCTGCATCTCAAGACCTACACCCAAAACGCCTATGGGCAGGACTACGAGGCGTTCTGGCGCGATTCGATCAAGCAGATGGTCGGCGATTACGTTGATCATCACCCGGTGCCGACCTGCCTGCGGAACCACGCGCTCCTCGAGGAGGTCAAGGCCGGCAGGGGTCCCATCCGCATGGTCACGAAGGAAGCCTTTAAAGATCCACACAACGAGACAGTCGGCTGGGAGAACTTCCTCGGCATGACGGTCGGACAAGCGGTGGTCTGGGCGTCGCAAAACATCGATCCCAAGGAAATAAATCCCGAGCTGACCACGTCCGAGCCTTATGTCATGGGCTCCCATGCGACCTGTTCAGGCGCCTGGGCAAGCGGTCCGGAAGACTACGCACCCGCGGAATACCAGTGGGGATACAATCGCATGATGACCGTCGAAGGACTCTTCGGCGCCGGCGACACGATCGGCGGCACCGCTCACAAGTTCTCGTCGGGATCTTTTACGGAAGGCCGGATCGCTGCCAAGGCTGCGGTCAAATACGTCAACAACCTTGGCGAGGAACAGCCTCAGGTCAGTGATACCGAGTATGAAGAACTCAAGAAGACCGTCTACAAGCCCCTGGAAAACTACGCAATCGGCCGCAATGAAATCGTCGCAGGGACCGTTTCGCCGAGTTATCTCCTGCCGATTCATGGCCTTCAGCGTCTCGAGAAGATTATGGACGAATATGCCGGCGGCATCGGCGCCTACTATACGACCAATGAGCCGCTGCTCACCCGCGGCCTCGAATTGCTGGGCATGTTGAAAGAGGATCTGCCCTACCTCGGCGCCGAAGACCTTCACCAGCTACAGCGCGCCTGGGAGCTGCAGCACCGGGTCTTGGCCTCGGAATGCGTGACGCAGCACACCTTGTTCCGGAGAGAAACGCGGTGGCCGGGCTATTACTACCGGGCGGATCATCCGAAGCTGGACGACAAGGATTGGCATTGCTTCACCCTGTCTCGCTACGACAGAGAGTCCGGAAAGTGGGAGATGGAGAAGGCTCCGGTGTACCACATCGTGGACTGATCACCCGGCTGCTCCGAGCGCCATGTCTTCAGGATCCCTGCGTACTTCGGACGTTTTCTTCCATGAGCGCAGGGCCCCTGCCCGAGCGCTGTATCCACAAGTCATCCTGTCCGCGACGGTTTGATTTCAGGTAGCAATCGCAATGGCCCAACTGGTGCCGCCGCACAATTCGGAAGAGATCAAGCCGCTGTTGCTGCCGGAGGCAGAGCGGGCCGAGGAACGTAAGCGGGCCGGGAAACTCAGGAAAATTCCTCTCGACTCCCGCGCGGTCTCCGACATCTTGATGCTGGCAATGGGGGCCTATACGCCGCTCGATGGGTTTATGCGGCATGACGACTGGCGCGGGTCGTGCCTGGACATGAAACTAACCAACGGCGTGTTCTGGCCAATCCCGATCACACTTCCCGCCGACAAAGACCTTGCCGATGGTATCCATGCCGAAGAGGAGATCACGCTCGTCGACTCTGAAAGCGGCGAAATCCTCGCCGTCATGGAGGTTCACGAGAAATATTCAATCGATAAGAAACTCGAGGCCGAGCACGTCTATCGCACCGCCGATTCGAAGCATCCAGGCGTGGCGAAAGTACTGGGTCAGGGGGATGTCAACCTGGCCGGGCCCGTCATGGTGCTGAGTGAAGGCGAATATCCTGCCAAATACCCGGACCTCTATATCCGCCCGGCCCGCTCGCGGGCCATGTTTCTTGAAAAAGGCTGGTCGAATGTCGCGGCCTTCCAAACTCGAAATCCCATGCACCGCAGCCACGAGCACCTGGTGAAAATCGCGGTGGAAGTTTCAGATGGTGTTTTCATTCATCAGGTGCTTGGGAAATTGAAGGCGGGCGACATCCCCGCCGATGTGCGTATTCGCGCGATCCAGGCGATGATCGATAATTATTTCCGCCGAGATACGGTTATTCAGGCGGGCTATCCGATCGAGATGCGCTATGCAGGTCCGCGCGAGGCGCTGCTTCATGCGCTTATTCGCCAGAACTTCGGCTGCTCGCACCTTATCGTCGGACGCGATCATGCCGGCATCGGCGACTATTACGGTCCCTTCGACTCGCATCACATCTTCGATCAACTGTGGGACGGCGCACTTCTTACCAAGCCGCTCAAGATCGGCGTCACTTTTTACTGCCGGAAGTGTTACGGAATGGCGACCGCAAAAACCTGCCCCCACGATCCGCAGTATCACATTTCGATCTCCGGCACGCAGCAGCGCGAAATGCTGTCGACCAATGCGGACATACCGCCCGAGTTCAGCCGGCCGGAGGTGGTTGCGATCCTCAAGAAATATTACACGGGCCTGCGATCGACCGGCTATGATCCGACATCATGATCATTGCGCAAATTTCCGATACCCATTTAGCCCTGAATACAGCCGACGCCGATCAGAGAACACGCGATTTCGCGCTCACGGTTGCCGACATAAATGCGCTCGATCCGGCACCCGACATTATCATTCACACCGGGGATATCGTTCATAACGGACGGCAAGACGAATACGCAGAGGCGGCGGCCGCACTCGCGAAGGCGGCTGCGCCGGTATATGTCCTGGTCGGCAATAGGGATAACAGGGCGAATTTGCGCGCAGCCTTTTCGGCATGCGGATATCTTGCGCCCGATTCCGACTTCATCGACTATGCGATTGACGACTACCCGATAAGATTGATTGCGCTAGATACTCTGAGTTCAGGCAGCAACAAGGGCGACTTTTGCCCCGAGCGGGTCAGACGTTTGATTGACTTGATCGACGCCGAGACCGCCAAGCCTATTGCGGTCTTCACGCACCATCCGCCATTCGAGGTGACGGTGGGGCCCGACCGGCTCCACTTCGAAACACCAGAGATAATGTCACGGCTGCGTCGGGCGTTGCAGCATAGCGGGCGGGTCGTCGCCGTTTTCAGCGGCCACGTTCATCGTGCTGCTGCGGGTTACGTTGGAAGCATCCCGGCGACGGTGGTGCCGTGCATTGCGACAACACTGCGCAAAGGCGAGTATCCGCCTCACATGAGGATGTGTCCGGTCTATCACGTCCACCGGTTCGACCCGCTTTGGGGCTTTGCAACCGAAACCCGGATCGTCAGAGCGGGGCCGTCTATGGCGTCGAGTGCCACGGGCGGCGGTCAGGGTCTCGGCGGCCTTAGTGGCAGCGCGGCATTTGGCGGCGGTGGCGCCACTTCAGCCATCACGACGTCGACTGCCGGAGCCAGTTCCTCCGGCAGCGGCTACGCCCAGGTTCAGACCTCGGGCTATGCCGGCGGCAACGTCTCGGGATACGGCGCCCGCTCTCGCTGAGCGTACGAAACAGCCGCGCGCCTTTTGCTCGTCTTCCGTTTGCCTGATATTGTCTGCGTGAGCCAACCAAGGCTGCGACAGTCAGGGACGGTCAAGGAGTAAATCATGAAGCTTTGTCGCTACGACGACGACCGATTGGGCGTCGTGCGTGGAGGTCTGGTGCATGACGTTACCGAAGCGCAGACGGAAATCCGCAAGTCGGCGCCTTATGCGATGAAGGGCGATGCGGTGGTCGCGGCGCTGCCGCAATGGCGCGAGCGTATCGAACGCATGGCGGACAAGGCGCCGGGCAAGCCGCTCTCGCAAGTGAAATTAATGGCGCCGGTAGCGCGGCCAAGCAAACTCACCTGCGCGCCGACCAATTACCAGGCGCATATCGAGGAGATGCGAAAGGCGTCGCAACAGCCCGGCTCGCAGGTCGTAAGCGTGCAATCCGCGAAAATTCTCGAAGCAGGAATGTTCCTGAAGGCAAATTCCGCGCTTGTCGGGCCGTCCGAAGGCATCGCGATCCGATTCCCTGAACGGCGCAGCGATCACGAGGTCGAACTGGTCATGGTGATCGGCAAGGCCGGCAGCGATATTCCGCAGGATAAGGCCCTCGAACATGTCGCCGGCTATTGCCTTGGTCTCGACATGACCGTGCGCGGCCGCGAAGACCGCAGCTTTCGCAAATCGGTCGATGGCTACGCGGTGCTCGGTCCATGGATGGCGACCGCTGATGAGGTACCGGACCCGGACGCGGTGCCGATCAGCATCGAAGTCAACGGCGAGGTCCGCCAAAACAGCAACACCAGCCAGCTGATCTATAACTGCCGGCGGCTCATCGAATTCGCCTCGGAGTTCTACACGCTCTATCCGGGCGACCTTGTTTACACCGGCACGCCGGAAGGGGTGAGTCCGGTGAAACCGGGCGACGTTATCGTCTGCCGCTCGAGCCCCGCTCTCGGCGAGCTCAAGATCGCGGTGCGGGCGCACGAATTGGGCGCAGTTGAGAGCGATCGACGCGTTCACGCACCGGCTTAAACGGCGAACTTTCCCGGAGACGCGTCATGTTGCAGATCAAGCGCGCGGGCCATTCGACGCTGACCACTCCCGATCTCGACCGCATGGTCGATTACTTCACCCGCCTCGTGGGTTTAAGTCTTGTGGCGCGCGAGAAAGGCCGGGCGATTCTCGCCACCAAAGCAGGACTTGAGGCCGTCGTGCTTGAGCGCGGCAACGCCGTCGAAGCCCCGCGACTCTCGTTCCAGATCGCGCCGGGCTGCGATCCCGGCGAGATTGTTTCGCGGCTGAAAAAAGCCGGCATCAAGAGCGAGCGGCGCAGCGATATTACACCGGGGATCGGCGAGGCCGTGGCTTTCAAAGACCCTAAAGGCACCACGCTCGAAATTTTCTCCGACTGCGGCTTTGCGCCGGACGACGACACGTTCACCGGCGTGATGCCCCTGAAATTCGGCCACATCGCCTATCAATGCCCGAACGTGCACGGCATTGTGAAGTTCTATTGCGACATGTTGGGTTTTCGGGTGTCGGACTGGCGCGGCGATTTCTTCGCCTTTCTGCGCTGCAGCCGCGACCATCACACGGTGAATTTCCTGCGCGACGCCAAAACCGCGATCCATCATATCGCCTTCGAGGTGCGCGATTGGTCGGATATCAAGCGCGCCGGCGATATTCTCGCCAAAAATAACATCAAGCTGACATGGGGGCCGCTGCGCCACATCATCGGCCACAACATCGCGATTTACCACCAAAACCCGGACGGCGTGGTGATCGAGTTTTTCTGCGAGATGGACCAAATGCACGACGAGGAACTCGGCTTTTTCGAGCCGCGGCCCTGGCATCAGGATCGGCCGCAACGGCCCAAGGTGTGGGGCGACGATACCCTGTCGAACTGGTGGGGCCCGATGTCGCACAGCCCGAATCGCACGAATGCCGCGGCGACCAAGCAAACAAACGAATCGGAGCGGAGACGCACCGCGGCCGAGCGAGCGCCCGCTTTGGCGCGCGCGCAAATGCGGCCGGTGCAGAAGAAAAGTCGCCGGCCGCGCAAAACGCAAGGCTAGCTGATATCGGTCACCGCGGATCGGCGATCTAGGGAGATTTACGTAGCTATTTGTTCGTAGCGCATTCTTGTTTGATAGTCTTTCATATTAACCGATCATTCCGGATATCGCGGCACTATCGAAGCGCTGATACCGCGCTTTTGCCGCCGCTCAGTCAGCCGGAACGCTCGGATGCGGGTCATTCGCATACTTCACGTCGACGACGAGCCCGACATTCGCGAGGTCGTCGATATGTCGCTCGCGCTCAATCCCGATTTCGAGGTGCGCGCCTGCGCATCGGGCGCTGAAGCAATTCAGACCGCGGCCGAGTGGTTGCCCTATCTCATTCTGCTTGACGTGATGATGCCGGGAATGGACGGCCCGACCACGCTCACGGAATTGCGCAAAAATCCGCAAACCTCGAAGATCGCCGTCATATTCATGACGGCGCGCGTGCAGACCTGCGAAGTCGAGCAGTTCATTTCGCTCGGCGCGGAGGGCGTGATCTCGAAACCGTTTGACCCCATGACTCTCGCCACGCAGGTGCAAGACCACTTGCAGGCCTTGAAACTGAACTAGAGATGCGCTCGCCGGCCTCATGGCGACGATGGGCGGCGAGCGAAATGGAGCGGCCGCCGTCATGGACCAATCCATTTCTCGCACTGATCATTATCTCAGGCGCGATCGCCTGGATGAACGTCCGCTCCGAGTCGCTGCCCGAAGCGAGGTTCGACGGATTTAACGTCGTTGCGACGGCGGCGGCTCCGTTCGGGAGCGCATCGGCCGACCTGTCCCTTGCCAAAGCAAGGCAGCTCGGCGCCTCCGCGGTCGCGGTAATTCCGTTCCTCTGGCAACCGCGACTCGATAGTCCCGATCTCGTCCGCGGCAACGACATGAACGATGAGGAGTTGCGCACGGCGATCCGCGAAGCGCATGCGCACGGCCTCGCCGTTTTGCTCAAACCGCATGTGTGGGTGCCGCAAAGCTGGGCCGGCGCAATCGCCATGCATTCGGACGCGGACTGGCAGCTTTGGTTCGCAAGCTATCGACGCGAGTTGGCGCATATCGCAAAGATCGCGGAGGAGGAGAAGGCCGATGCGCTCGCGATTGGCACGGAGCTTTCGCAAAGTCCCGTCTCGACGCGATCGGCGTGTCGCTATATCCGTCGCTTGGCGGCGACAATGATCGCGATTTTCGACGGAGCGCGATGCGGTGCGACGGCCGATCGCCTCGATATGCTTTCGGTGACTTACCGAAAGCCTGTCGTGATCGCCGAAATCGGCTTGCGCTCAGCCGAAGGCGCGGCGGCGAAGCCTTGGGAAAGCGCCGAAGAACGCACAGCGCCGACCGATCCGACACTGCAGGCCGACGTGCTCGCCGACTGGCTGGCGATTCTCAATCGTCCGACCGTCGACGGCGTGCTGATCTGGCGCTGGTTCACAAATCCGCAGGCCGGCGGACTGACCGACACCGATTTCACGGTGCAGGGCAAGCCTGCCGAACGCGTCCTGCAATGCGCATGGACGCGAGGCTGCCAATCGAAACTGGAGCCCGATCTGAAAAAAGGATCGATTATCCGATAAGACCATACGCGAATAAATTTGCATTGATCAAAACTGATGCCAGACGCCGAAGACCAATCCGTTTTCCTGCAGCGCGTTGCGGCCGGCATAGGTGGTGTAACCGCCGCCTTGCAGTTCCCAGGTCCGGGTTAGAGAATAAACCGCGCTCAGCTGCAGCTTATAGTATTCGTAGCTGCCGCCGTCATAGATCGTATTGCCGGCGCCTTCGGAAATGACGTTGAAGCTCTGCGCCAGCAGCAGCCATCGCGGCAGCACCTTCACGCCAAACGTCGCGTCGGCGCGGAACTCACTCGGCAATCCGCCGCTGCGCTCGCGTTGGGCCACTTCCAGATCGAAGAAGGCCGGCATGTCGTCGAGCTTGAAGTTATGTCCGAGCAGCGCGCGGAAATCGGCCTCGAAATCGGTATATCCGACAGCTGCGGGATTCGACGTATCGGTCGTGCCGGGCGCGCGGATCGTCGCCTGACCCGACAGCACCCAGCTTGGATCCTGGTAAATTCCGTAGCGCGCGCCAAACTCGGTGTAACCGAGGCCGGTGCGCTGGGCATCGGTCGGTGCGGCGATATCGATGTGCTGCAATCCTGGATCGACGATGACCGTCAACCGGTCCGTCAGACCGTACTCAATAAGAAGCTGCGCTTCGACTTTGTCATAGCGTGGCGTAGAACTCAGAGCGCCATTATCGAAATAATCTGTTGCCATACCCGCAGTGAGGCTGGCGAGCCACTGCCCGGTTCCTTCCGGCAAGGTCCATGCACCTGCCGACGCGGATCGCGGCGCCGCCAACAGCAAAAGCGCGATACCGATACAACGCTTGAACACGCTTTACACCATGCCAAATCATCGCCGCCACGTTGCCTCCGATGGAAAGAAAACGGGCTACTGGTCTTTTCCCCTCCCCCACGATCAATTTCGAATTTGCATGCTTTGCTCGCTCACGCCGTCAGCGCCACGACACGATCGCCGCCGGCGCCGGCAGCGTCCTGCACCTGGGAAATCGCCTGCGTCAGCAGATGAATGCGGTCGACGGCACGCTTCACCTGTCCGGTGATCGCAACGACGCTCGCGGTGACATAATCCGAAACGATCGATTCCGAATGCGGCAGACGCAGCCTGGCGACAGTCGTGCGCAGCGTCTCGCCCAATTCGCGCGCCGCGTCGGTCCCGACCTCCGGAGCGACAACGACGATCATGCCGTTGCGATACGATGCCGCCACAACGCCGACCGTCGCCGCAAGCCGGCGCACGGCGCGCGACACTTCGGCGAGCACACCCCGCGCGGCAGCTTCGCCATTGGCCGCGCTATAGACGTCGAACCGGTCGAGCATCACCGCCAGGATGGAGATTTCCTCGCCGGATCTGCATCCGCATGCAGTGGAGAGATAGGCCTCGGCGACCTCGCCGACAAACAACCCGGTGGCTTCGTCGACCCACAATCCCGCACGCCGATCGCCCCAATTCGACAGGAACGACAACAGTTCGATCTCGCGCGCTTGGCGGCGATCGAGCTCCTGTTTGAGTTTCAATGCGGCGCGAACCCGCGCAATCAATTCGATGCGGTTAACGGGCTTGGTGACGTAATCGGTCGCGCCCGCCACGAAAGCGTTGGACAGCGAGTTCATATCGTCGAGCGACGTCACCATGATGATGGGCAGGTCGCCATAGCGCGGATCGTTGCGAATGCGCGCGCAGGTTTCAACGCCGTCCATCTCCGGCATCACGATGTCGAGCAGCGCCACGTCGACGGCCGGCTTTGCATCGGTATTGCAGCCGACGTCGAGAATCCTGAGCGCTTCCCAGCCCGAACTCGCAGTTGCGACATCGGTATAACCGGCGGACAACAGCGCTCCCTCGGTGAGATCGCGCGAGTCTTCCGAATCGTCGATGATAAGTATCCGCATCCGCGCCTCCGTATTTGTACTCATATTTTCTTTCTTTCTATCGTAGCGGGCGAATATTAATTCTTGAGATTCGGCGATGCATTGGTGCGAGCAAACAATCGCCAAGTGTTATTTTGGTATACGACGCGATAACCCGGCGCCCCTTCGCGGAACAAATTTGGGAACGCTTTGTCGAGGCGATCGTTGGCGCCGGTATTGCTTTGCGGGTCCGGAACCGCGACGAAGGGCGTGTCGATTCGGTCGAACAGTATGGCGAGCGCAAACGGCTCGCTCTGCGGCCCGAGAATTCCGCGCGCGCGGCCGCGCCCGAGCACGAAAGCCGGAGCATTGTCGATATCGGCCAGCACGCCGTTCTGCCGAGCGAATGCACCGCCGGCGGTCAACGCATCGACCCGTTCGCTGCCGCCGCGCACGACCGAAGCATGCAAAGCGTTGACGGTGATCGGATCGACCAGGACGAGGCTCGCGAGGCCGCCAAACCAGCCCCAGAGCAGGAGTGCGATCGTCAGGCCGGGGCGTTCGCGCGCGATGGGAACGCGGATCGTGACGGTCGCCGCCAATACCGGCGCCGCAACCACGATCGCGGTCGGATCGCCGAAAATACCGCTCAACACGCTGATCGCGGTCGCAGCAATTGCAATGCCGGCAAAAATCTCGGCTGGAACGACGAGGGGCCGGCGGCGATAGACCAACACCAACATGACCGCTGCAATGGGCGCGCCGATGATCAGTGCGACCGCCATCGCGAAACTCGCGTAGAGCGTCAGAAAGCCGGAAAGGCCGTCGCCGAACACGTGCGTCAGCGCGGCGCTCCACAACGACAGGCTCTGCGTCGGCGCCGCCAAGAACGTCCAGCCGGCGCCCGGAAATATCCAGGAGACATAGCTGAACGCGGCGATCGCAAAGACCGTCGGAAACATCAGCGCAATAACCACGTTGACGGCGGAATGCGCGACCAGAACCGGGCGGACCGCAAACGCCAGAAACGGTATGGCTGCGAAGGCGATCGCGGCGCCGAGCGGGTGCGAGAAGGCGAGCGCCATCAGCACGAGGCCCACGCCCATCACTTCCGAAGTCCCGCTACGCGCGCGCAGATCGTAGAGCGCGAGACAAAACAGCAGCAGGAAAGCGGCGAGGAACATGTCGGAAGGGCCGGCAACGACGCCCCGCAGCAATGCCGGATGGAGCGCTACCAGGACGGTGGCAATGCCGGCCACGGATTTTGGCAAGCCTGATTTGCGAAACGCCGTGAAGCAAAACGCGGCGATGAGCGCGAGAAGTCCGGCCGCTACCAAGGCCGGCGCTGGCGTATCGGCGGGCGCGAGCCACGCGACCGCCGTCGTCGTCAGGAACGGCAATGTCGGATAGGCCGCGACGATGCGGCCGATAGGGACTTGGCCGTCGGCGGCAGTGCTGGCGCCGGCCCATAGCCGCAACGCGTCGTCGGAGATCAAGCCGTTGCTGACGGCCAGCGCGGCTAAGGCGAGAATCGAGACAAATGCCAGCGAAGCAATCGGCGCGGCGGCAAGCGCGCGCGTCACGGACCGGTTTGCGACGCGATTGCGGGCGGCGGCGACGGCGATCACGGTGGGCCTCCGGCTGCCGAGAGCGGCGCTACGGCATGGCGCGACAGACCGTGCTGAGTCTTCTCCCAGAAGAACGGAGCGCGGATGAGCTGCCAAAGCGCCCTATAGGCGGCAAGCGAGATGAGCACCCAATAGCCGAACAGCGTGAAACTGTACGGAATGAGTTGCAGCCACCCGCGCCGGATCGGCGCCAGCATGAGCAAATAAGTGAAGGCGCCGTTGCCGGCGAGCAGATTGAACAGGCAGAGAAACAACAACGCCTGCGGAAAAATCGGATCGAAGTTTACCGCTGAAAGCGCAAGCCAGATCAGATAAACCGCCCAGAATATCGGATTCAGAAGCCCGGCGAGCACCGTGCCGCCGATGAAGAATATGAAGCCGAGAAAGCCCAGCACGCCGGCTGCGCGGATGAGATGGACCGGCCGTCTGGTGTGGACCAACAGCGTCTGCATATAGCCCTTGATCCAGCGCGAGCGTTGGCGGAGCCACTGGCCGGTGCGACAACTCGCTTCCTCATAGGTCGTCGAATCGACGATGCCGACCCGATAGCCTTTCTGACCGATACGAATGCCGAGATCGGCGTCCTCGGTCACGTTGAAGGGATCCCAGGCGTGCAGTTGCCGCAACGCGTCGATGCGAAAATGATTCGACGTGCCGCCGAGAGGAATCGGGATGCCGAGCCGTTCCAGCCCCGGCAGCACCTGGTCGAACCACAGCGCGTAGTCGAGGGTGAACATGCGGGTGAGCCAGTTTTCGCCGGCGTTGTAGTAATTGAGGCGGCACTGCAGGCAGACGGTATTCGGCGGCGAGCGGCGAAACGTCGCCACCACTTTGCGCAGCTGGTCGGGCTCCGGCCGATCCTCGGCATCGTAAACGACCAGATATTCGCCGCGGGCAAAGCGGAGCGCGAAATTGCAGGCTTTCGGCTTGGTCTGCGGCTCGGAGCGCGGCACCACGATGATCTCGAAGACGCCTTCGAGACCGAGCGTGCGCGCAGCTTCGATGGTCTCGGTATCGTCGGCTTCAAGGACGATTTTGATGTCGAGCTTGCCGAGCGGATAATCGAGATTTCGCAACGCTTCGGCGAGGTGCGGCAGCATCACGGCTTCGCGAAACATCGGCACCAACACGGTGAAAACCGGCAGATCCTCGGCGCTCAGCGCGCGCGCTTCGACTGCAATGGTCTCGTCGATGTCGGCGGAACGTCCTCCGCCGACCGAAACCAGAACTCCCTTGAAGACGAAATTGCCGAGATAAAAAATGCTGATCCCGACATTGAGCAGAATGAGCGTGTCGAGCGGCGCGAACGCCAAACCCGCCAGAATTGCGCACAGCAATCCATAGGCGAAGAGCAGCTGCGGGGGCGTGAACACGGTGCGCGCGGACATTTCCGGGTCGAGTTCGGCCAGCTCGAAGACGGCACGGCGCGACAAGTCCTCGGCGAAGGCGGTCTGCACCGTAATGACGATATCGAACTTCGAGACGACGACGAACTCGATATCGGCGCCCCAGCGCTCGCGCGCAAACAAAAGCGTTTGCGGTCCGGGTTCGGCGGTGGCGATGAACAGCCGCCCGTCGTCGCGCCGCCACGGCATGGTTAGGCGGTTGGCGTAGAGCTCGGCGTCGGCAAGGCGCAGCAATTTGCGGTCCGGCGGCTCGCGCATGAGATCGACGAAAGGCAAATCGAAATTCTGCGCATAGGCTTCGTAATAGAGCCGAGGATCCATCCAATTGCGCGACAAAAGCGCATCGCCGAGCCGCACATTCCAGCGCCCCGCCAGATGGACCGCCTCGTCGAGCTGCGCGAGGGAGATGACGCGCCGGCCAACGAGGAGATCGCCAAGCGCGCGGTCTGACGGCGACAATGGCATGGTCTATCCGGGCATGGCCTAGTCGGTGGGATGAGCACGCCGGCGCCGGAACGTGCGCTGCAATATCAAGAGCAACGCCGCCGTCACGAACAGCCACAGCCCGGCAATGATCCAAGAGCGGAAGCGTCCGGCGACCGTGAGCCAGGAGACCTGATCCGGATAGGAAATGCGCACCACGGTATCTCGCTCGGTCGACATCGCCAGCGCCACGCCGTTGCCGTCGACAAAGGCGACGTCGCCGTGGTCGAGGTGAATGTCGGCGGGCGTCGGCGTGGATTGATCCTGCGACAGCGGCTTGATCCAAAGCCCGGGATAATCGCCGGCCGTGACGATTTGCCCGACCGCGCCGCCGACAAAGCCGCCAAGGTCGAGCAGCGTGCGTCCGGCATGGTCGGTCACAACGACGCGGCCGAGATCGAAACGCACGCGAGGCGTTGCGCCTGCGGGCGGCGCCTCACTCACGGCAATAAACGCCGCATCCGGCGCGGGCGCGCTGCCGCTCGGAACGAAGTCGACCGAAATCGGGGCCGTATCCGGCGATAGCTGTGCCGCCACCTCTGTGACCAAGTCGAGCATGCGATCGGGCTGGTCGGCGGCCATTGCCGGCAACAACAGCTCGAGGCGTCGTGAAAAGCTTGAAGTGAGGTCCGAGAAATCGTGCGGCGTGGCGTCCGCGCTCGTCAGCACCAGCGCGGAAGCGCCGAGGATTTGCGCCGGATAGCCTTGCGGCTCGAATCGGCAATCGCCCTGCGCGCTGTCGCGCTGGATGAGAACGCGAACATTGGCAATGGTGCCGACCAGGCCGTCGGGTAAAAGCAGATCGAGGTGCGTGGCTTCGCCGGTTGCGGCGACCGTGCTGCCGAGCAAGCGCTCATTGACGAACGCACTGACGACGGCCTTTTCGCCGGCGCCATCGGGCGCCACCATGACATCGAGCAACAGCCGCGACGGCCGTGTTCCCGGCGGCAGGCGGCGCATGTCGATCACCGCAGGAAGGTCGGCGCGACCGAACACTTCGGCTTGCGCCGCCGTTACGCCCAATTCGTCGAAGCTGACACGGTCGCTCGGCAGCGCTACCGATGAAGCGTCGCCGACCGAGGCCTCCTCGATGCCGCGGCCGGCCGCCAGAAGCGGATTCGCGAACAATCGCGCGGCGCGTACCACGCTGCCATCGGAAACCAAAAGCGCCGGCGATCCGCCGATGCGGACGGCGGCAAGCATGCCGACCGAGCCGGAATCGCCGGCCAGCCTCGCGACGGGGGAATCGACGACGCCAACCGTATCGGACGGCGGGCCCACCATGATAATGCCGCGCGTCCAGCGCCCCTCGCCGTCCCGTTTGGCGAGCTGCGGCAATGAACCGTAGCCGTGGTAGAACGAGACATGCCGCCCGCTTGCAACGAGCGAGCGCGCGACGGTGATTGCGGTTGCAATTTCGCTCGCCGCGACGCGCCGGGCGGGAAGCACGACGGCGACGTCGCGCGGCATCAGCGCGGCCGTGGTGGTGACGTCGAGTTCGCCCGGACCGAGGTCGATCTCGACCGCAGTCTCGGGCCGGATGGTCAGGCTGTCGCCGACATAGCGCACGTCGATACAGCGATCGAGCGTTGCAGCGCCGGAGTACAGAAACGACAATTTGAGATAGCCGTCTTTCGGTACGGTGCCGTCAAGCGGAATGCGGACGATGCGGCCATGGCTCTTGCCGTCAAGCACGATCGCGGCGACGGTGCGGTCGTCGACCTGCACTTCGAGATTGCGCCGCGCCTCGTGCGCGCTGAGATCGTCGAGCACCAGCACCAGGTCGCTCACCGTCACGTTGCTGCGCTGCGGCAGCGGCACGAACAGTTCGCGATGGCCGCCGAGATTGGCAAAACGCACGCCGTTGACGAAGCCGATATCGGCGAGGGTGACTTCTGCGAGCGGACCGTTCGGCCGCGCCTCGGGTATGGTCGGCGACGACAGCGGCATCGCCGGTTTCGTTGGCGGCTCGGCTGAGACCAAGCGCGGCGCGTGGCTTGGACGCGGCAACGGCAATCGCACTTGCGCGTGCGCCTGCACGGACAGAACAAGCGCGAACGCAAAACTGCTCGCCACCCAGACACGCATGCCCCAGCCCCGTCAGTCCTGCGTCACTTTTAGATCCCGATAGAAATTCAGCATTTCGCGCTCTGCGGCCGCGCGCAGACTGAGGAGCCGTCCCTTGAGATCTGCAATCTCATTCTCGGACAGGCCGCGCTGAGCCCGCTGCGCCGGGCGCAACAGATCTTCCACGTCATGGGCGGCGCGACCGGTTGCCGGAAAACCGACGGTCGGTCCGACGCCGACGATGCTGTGCATGCAGCGGTAGGCTTCACCGACCGCTGCAGCCGCAGCCGGTGCGGCACCGCCGAGCTTTGGCAGCGATGCGGAGGCGTCGTCGATCCGGCCCTGCAGCGTCGACACGAAGCGGCGGCGTACGCGGGCCAAGCGATCGGCAAAAATATC
>Ga0070731_10000809_pt1 | contig 37235 bp, 35 predicted proteins | sample Coa_R1_2_FD_66448 | JGI IMG/M metagenome (GOLD analysis project Ga0070731, IMG submission 66448) | Surface soil microbial communities from Centralia Pennsylvania, which are recovering from an underground coalmine fire - Coalmine... | ecosystem: Environmental > Terrestrial > Soil > Unclassified ...
CGGGGACCGGTGCCATCACGCCCGGCATGATGCCCGGATCGAGCCCGTCCGCATCGATGGTGACGTAGATCGGCCGGTTGGCGGGGACCGCGGCGAGCGCCGCTTCCATGCCGTCGCGATGCACGTCCTGCGCCGTGATGAGCTTCGAGCCGTAGGCGATCGCCGCCTCGACCTCGCCACGCCGGGCGCTGCCGGTGCCGCGCAGGCCGATTTGGGTCAGGCCGGCGATCCACGGCAGCCGGCTGGCCCAGCGCAGCGGGCTGCTGTAGCCGCGGGTGACGCCGCCGACCTCTTCCCGCCAGTCGAGATGGGCGTCGATCTGCACGACATGGACCGGCTCGCCGATCGCCTTGAGCGCGTCGAGCACCGGAATGGTGACGCCATGATCGCCGCCGAGCACGGCGATCTGCGCGCCGCGACGCCACGCGCCCGCGAGGTTTTCCGTCACGCGGCCCGCATGGTCGCCGTAGTTCCCCTCGGTCCAGGGCATGTCGCCGCCGTCGATCGCCGGCGGCAGAAGCGTCCCCAGCGGCCCGCCGAGATCGAAATCCCATTGCGCCGGGCCGTCGCAGATCTGGCGCGACTGCAGCCGGATGGCGCCGGGCGCGCGCGTCTGGTCGTTGGGATGCGTGTCGCGGGCATAGGGCTCGCTCTGCGGCAGCCCGACCAGCAGGATCGGGGCATCCCAGGAAGCGGGGTCGGTGACCGCCGGCCAGTCGAGGAACGGGCGGACGGGGGCGGTCGTGTGCGTGCTCATGCCATCACCTGTGCGATATCGTCGTCGGCCACCGTGCTGATGAATTTCCGCCGCGCGTCGACCAGCAGCCATAGTGCCGCGGCGACGAGCGAGCAGGCGGCGCCGGTCATGAAGGCGGCGCCCCAGTCTCCGTTCTCGGCGAGCCAGCCGACCAGCGGCGTGAAGATCACGCCGCCGAGATTGCCGCCGGTGTTGAGGACGCCGGTGGCGATCGTGGTGTCGGTCTGGGCGACCTCTGTCGTCGCGGCCCAGTAGGGGCCTTCGGTCGTCTCGACCGCGAAGAACGCGAGGCAAAGGCCGAAGATCGCCCAGAAGGCGCCGCTCGCCTCCACGGTGAGGATCAGCGCCAAGCCGGTGATCGGCAGCGCCGCCAGCGGCAGCAGCCGGTAGCCCCAGGCGGCGCCGTAGCGGTTGCGCAGCAGGTCGCTCCAGTGCCCGCCGAACCCGGCCCCGGCCGCCGCCGCGAGATAGGGTAGAGCCGCCAGGAACCCGCTTTCGAGAACGCTGAAGTGCCGCTCCTGCACGAGATAGAGGAAGACCCAGAAGGTCAGCAGGTAGAATACGTAGTTCATCAGCAGGTAGGACAGGCTGAGCAGCAGGATCTCGCGGTTGGCGAGGAGACGCAGGGTCTGCCGCAAGGTCACGATCGGGCGGCCATGGCTCTCGGGATCGCGGCACAGCTCGTCCAGCTCCTCGGCCGAGACCGCCCAGTGCTCCGTGGCGCGGTCGCGGCCGTACCAGCCCCAGATCGCCACCACCAGCAGCATCGGCGCCGACGAGACGATCAGCGCGGTCTGCCAGTTCGAGGCGGCCATGACGGTCGCGACCAGCGGCTGCGCCACGGCCGAGCCGACATTGAGCCCGCTCGAGAGGAACCCCATGGCGAAGGACCATTGCTTCGCGGGGAACCACGCCTCGTTGACGCCGGCCGTCACCGGGAAGATCGGCCCGTGCGAGATGCCGAGAACGAAGCGGGTCGCGAGCAGCCCGGCCATCAGCGCGGCCCCCGTCATCAGCGCCGGCAGGAGCGCCGTGGCGAAGCTCGCGGCCACCGCGAGGAGACCCATGAAGAAGAGGCAGCGCCGGGCGCCGATCAGCTCGCCCACGATGCCGCCGGGTATCTGGAAGGCGGTGTAGCTGACCAGGAAGGCGGTCTGCAGCCAGCCGAGATCGACCGTGGTCAGCCCGAGCTCCGGCATCATCCTGTCGGCCGCCACGCCGATCCCGGTGCGCTGGACATAGGCCATCACCGACAGGGCGAACATGATCAGGAGCATCACCCAGCGGACGCGGAGCCTTCCCGTCGGCCCGGCCCGGCCGAGCGCCGCCTGCGGCAGGTCTCCCGTCACCATCGTGCTGCCCCTCCCGGCCGCTTCCCTACAGTTCGCGGACGCAGTTTAACGAATGTTCAACACGATATATGTCGGTTCGGCGGCAAAAGTCGACTCCGCAATACTCTGGCGAAAGAGCGGGACGCGCGGGAGCGAAAATCGACGGGACGGGTCAGCCCGGCATGCGGATGCGCATGGCGCGGCGGCGGGCGGCGTTCCAGAGGCGGCTGAGGAAGCCCTTGCCGGCGGCGGCGAAGCGGTGCCGGGCGGAAGTGATCAGCGCCTTGGCGCGTCGCCACGCCGGAATTGCGTCGACATAGTCATGCGCGAAGGCGATCCAGCGCGTCACATGGCCATAGGCCCAGGCGAAGCTTTTCACTTGCATCAGCTTCGGCTTGGCGAGCGCGAAGAGCCGCGCCGAGAAGGCCGTCGCCAGGACCTTGACCGTGATGACCAGCGCGACGCCCGTAAAGACGTGGCGGTGCACGATCAGCCAGACCGCCGCCAGCTTCACGGGGATGAGCAGGGCCAGGGGGACGGCGAAAACGATCCCGACGAAAGGCGGGCTCATCCGCTCGATCAGCCGTTCCAGCAGCGTGAACACCGGAAGCCGCGCGGCCAGCCAGTGGCCGAGCGCGGTCATCCAGCGCCAGAACGTCTCCTCGAAGAGCACGACCAGGACCGCCAACACGACCAGCGGCGGCGTAATCACGCGGCGAAGAAGGGCGCGGAGGGTCATCGGCGAAGGGCCATTTGAAAGAGTCCCGCTTCGGACTGGCACGCGCTAGCATATGGCCTCGGCCGTGCCGGGGTGAAGGGCCGCATACTGCTAAATTCGCCGTAACAAATCCGTCAGGAGCCCCGGCTATCGTCCCCGCCATGAACCTCCGAAACGCTATGCAAGCTTGCATTGGTCGAGCCGCGTCCGCCGACGCCGGCGCGACCCCTCCCCCTGACCCCCTCCCGCGAGGGGAGGGGGAGATCCGATGCCGCTTTGTTCCCCCTCCCCTTGCGGGAGGGGGTTGGGGGGAGGGGATCTTCAAGCGCGCTGCGCTTCTCGCCGCTCTTATGCTGGCCGCCCCGGCGGTGGCAGCGGAGCCCCACAACGTCGTGCTGTTCGTGCCGGACGGGCTGCGGGCCGGCAGCGTCACGCCGGAAGCGGCGCCCGCCATGGATGCGCTGCGCAAGGCGGGCGTGGGCTTCCTCAATCCGCACTCGATGTACCCGACCTTCACCACGCCCAACGCGGCCAGCATGGCGACCGGCCATCTGCCGGGCGACACCGGCGATTTCGGCAACGTCATCTACACCGGCTTCCCGGTCCCCGGCGCCGGGCAGTCGCTGACGCCCTTCCTCGAGAGCGATCCGGTGCTGGGCGATGTCGACGAGCACTTTTCCGGCAACTACCTCGACGAGACGACGCTCCTGAAGCTCGCCCGCGAGGCCGGGCTCGATACCGCCGCCGTCGGCAAGCTGGGGCCGACGCTGATCTTCGACCACACCGAGCGGACCGGTCAGGGCACCGTCGTCCTCGACGACCAGACCGGCTCGAAGAACGGGATCCCGCTGGCAGGGTGGGTGGCGGACGCCATCGCCAAGGCCGGGCTGCCCCCCGCGCCCCCGGCCCGCGGCGAGAACGGCAAGGCGGGCGACGCCAAGACCCCCGGAACCCATGTCGCCAATGTCGAGCAGCAGGACTGGTTCGCCGCCGTCTTCACCAAGGTGCTGCTGCCGAAATTCAAGGCGGACGGCAAGCCCTTCGTCGCCGTGTTCTGGTCGCGCGACCCGGACGGCACGCAGCACAACCAAGGTGACAGTCTCGGCTCGCTGACGCCCGGCATCAACGGGCCGACCTCGGCCGCCGGAATCCGCAACGCCGACAATGATCTCGGCCGCATCCGCGCGGCGCTCGACGAGCTGGACCTCGCGGCAACGACGGATGTCATCGTCAGTGCCGATCACGGCTTCTCGACGATCTCCAAGGAAAGCAAGACCAGCGCGGCCGCCGAGGCGAGCTATCCCGACGTGCCGGCGGGCATGCTGCCGCCGGGCTTCGTGGCGCTCGATCTGGCGGCGGCGCTCAACCTGCCGCTTTTCGATCCCGACCAGAGCGGCAAGAAGGTCGAGGCGGGCACCCATTCGCGCCTGTCCAACGGTCTCATCGGCGACGATCCGGCGAAGCCGCAGGTGGTGGTCGCGGCCAATGGCGGCTCGGATCTCGTCTACCTGCCGCCGCCGGTGGCGCCCGGGCTCGCGGGGAAGGTCGTCGATGCGCTGCTGGCCGAAGACTATGTCGGCGGGCTTTTCGTCGATGCCTCGCTCGGCCGCTTCCCCGGCACCCTGCCGCTGGACGCGATCGGGCTGGCCGGCAGCGCGGTCACGCCGATGCCGGCGATCGCCATCAGCTTCCGCAGCTGGTCGACCGGTTGCAAGGACACCTCGCTGTGCCAGGTCGAGATCGCCGATACCGCCCTGCAGCAAGGCCAGGGCATGCATGGCAGCTTCGGCCGCGGCGACATCGCGAACTTCATGGCCGCCGCCGGCCCCGACTTCAAGGCAGGCCTCGCCGACAAGGCGCCCGCCGGCAATGCCGATATCGGCCGGACCGCCGCCGCCATCCTCGGGCTCAAGCTGCCGGACCATGGGCACCTGGTCGGCCGTGTGCTGACCGAAGCGATGAAGGGCGGGGCGCCGGTCGAATCGACGGCGCGCAATCTCAAGTCCGCGCCGACCAAGCGCGGCCTCGTCACCATTCTCTTCTTCGAGACTGTCGGGGGCACAAGGTACTTCGATGCGGCCGGCATTCCGGGCCGCACGGTCGGGATCGAACCGGGGGTGGGGAGGCTTTTGCGGTAGCTGCCGTCAACCGTTCGGCCGATTGTGCGGCCGGCGGCGCTATGGCACTCCAGGCAGCGTGATGCCATTCGCGAGGAACGAGCCATGAAGCGCGCGATCGCCGAACTCTACGAGAAATACGCCGCGTTCCACGACCGGCTCAACGACAAGGAGCTCGACGAGTATCTGATGTCGCTGGTCGCGCATCTCGAGCGGGCCGATGCGATGTACCATCACTTCGGCTACCTGTTGATGCACATCCGGGGGACGGTCGCGCACCAGGTGCAGCCGCCGCACCTCCGCGAGGCGATCCAGCGCGCCAACCGGTTCCTCAAGGCCTACGAGGCGGGCGAGCAGGGCAAGGACGCCGAATAAGCGCCGCAGCGATGGAGCCCGGACGGCCGAGCCTGACGGCGCTGGGCGCCGCCGCTCATCGCGCCGCCCACCAGGTTCTCGAAGGCGGGCGCATTTTCGCCGATCCGCTGGCCCTCAGGATCTTCGGCGAGACCGCCGAGACCGTCGCCGCCAAGGCGGAAGCCGACCCGGATAGCCGGCGGATGCGCATCTTCATCGCGCTGCGCAGCCGCTTCGCCGAAGACTCGCTGGCGAAGGCCGTGGCCGGTGGCACCCGGCAGGTTGTCATTCTCGGCGCCGGGCTCGACACCTTCGCCTATCGCGACCCGTTCGGCTCCGTGGTGCGGGTTTTCGAGGTCGATCACCCCGATACCCAGGAATGGAAGCGGCAGCGCCTCGCCGCCTCCGGCATCGCGGCGCCGTCCAACCTCACCTACGCGCCCGTGGATTTCGAGCAGGAAACACTGGCCGAAGCCCTGCCGGCCGCCGGCTTCGATCCGCAGGCGCCGGCATTCTTCACCTGGCTCGGCGTCATCCCCTACCTCACCGAGGCGAGCATCTTCGCTACGCTCGGCGAGATCGCCGGCTTCCCCGGCGGCGCGGAGATCGTGTTCGACTACGGCGAGCCGCCGGAGACTCTCGCCCCGGAGCTGCGCGCGGCGCTGGAGCGGCGGGCGGCACGGGTGGCGGCGCTCGGCGAGCGATGGATCACCTTCTTCGAGCCCGCGTCACTCGCGGAGCGGCTGCACGCTTTGGGGTTCGCGACCATCGAGGATCTGAGCCCGGCCGACCTGATCGCGCGCTATGTCCCCGGCGCGCCGTTCCGCGCGCCCTCACGTGGCGGCCATATGGTGCGGGCTGCCACGCGCTGAGCCTGACTGTCCCGATCAGCTCCCGCCCGCTGCTCGCACGGCGAAACGGTCATGGCCGCCGAGCTGCATCTGAGGCACCTGCTCCTCGTTGATCTTGCGGCTTTCCTCGGCGACCTGGTCCTTGGTGTAGCTCATGAGATCGACGACATCGATCTTGCCCTTGCGGATCACGTCCGGATCCTTGCCGGTGAGCCCTTGCAGGAGCCAGTACGTGAAGAGGCCGTGATTGCCGCTGACGGTCCCGGTATTCGCACCCGGCGAGTCGAGCGCCTCCTTGCGGGCGCCCGTGAGGACGAAGCGCCCGGTATCATGGGCGATAACATCGGTCATGGAACCGCTATGGGCCTGCCGCATCACGGCGTCATCGACCGCCGCGCTCGCTGAGAAGCACGTGTCGAGCACGATCAGCATGTTGCCCTGGATCTCGGAGAACAGCGGGAACAGCGTCGGCGACCCCAGCCCGTCCTCGCGGAACAGATTGTCGATGATCTCCGCCTGCCGGGCTTGGTCCGAGTGCTTCGCCTCGTCGACCTCCGCCGGGTGCGCGGTCGCGAATTCCACGGTCGCGTAGTAGTACTTGTTGTCGACGGCCTCGCCGTGCCCGGCAAGATAGATGATGACGATATCCACCGGCTGCGCGTGGGCGGCGACGTCCTTGATCGCCGCGACGATCTTGTCCCGCGTCGCGTCCTCGTTGACCAGCAGCTTGACGTCCGATTTGCCGTAGACGGGCGGGCTCGGCTTCGACAGCACCTCGGCCACGGCCTTGGCATCGCTGTCGGCATTGGCAAGCTTGAAATCGGGCTGGCGATACTCGCTCACGCCGGCGACGACGGCATAGAGGGTCGGCAGCGTGTCGCCGGTCGCTGCGGTCTGCACCGCGGTGGGCTTCGCGGTCACGGTCAGCGTCTCGTCGGACGGCGATTCGATCGAGCCGTTGGCTGAGAGCGTGCTGAAGGTCACCGTATTGGCGTCGGGCTTCAGCGGCAGCAGCACGGTCTCGACGCGGAGCTTCGCGTCTTCCCGTTCGACCTTGCGCGTCCCCTCGATCGCGGCGTTGTTACGACGAACGACGACGTTGCCGAGCCCGCCGCCGCGATCGTCGATCTCGTAGCGCGCAAAGAGCGTGGTGCCGCTGCCGCCGGCATCGAAGCTCTTCTGGTCGGGCTTGTCGGGCGGGGCGCCGGTGCCGGCCGGGCAGTCGGTCGCCTTCGCTTCGACGATGCAGAAGGCGAGCAGCTTGACCTTGGGCGGCAGGCCGGTCTTCAGCACGGCACGGAAATCGCCGGTGCGCGAGACCTGGCTGTCGACCAGCTTGGCCTGCGCCGCGTCGCCCCGGAAGCGCGCCAGCACGAGGTCGCGGCGCGCGAACTGGGCGTAGAGCTGGCCGATGGCCACGAAATCGGCGAGCTTGTTGGCGCCGCGGTTGATCTGGTAGCCGACCAGCGTCTCGCCGCCGGGCTTGCCCTCCTCCTGGCTGTGATCGAAGAAGCCTTCGGGCAGCCAGGCGACCCAGCGCGAATCGGCGGGATCGACGAAGAGGCTCATCACCTCGTGCCCGTCGGCGCTGCCGTACCAGCGGACCGTGCCGTCGCCCAGCCCGGCGACCACGTAACGGCCATCGCCGCTTGCATTGACGACCCAGACCGGCGCCGGAACGACGGTCTTCCACGTCTCGCCGGTCGCGCTCTCGGCGCGCAGATAGAAATCCGTACCGAAGACGGCGCCCGTGCCACCCGGCAGCATCGCCAGCGCGCGCGAATGCTCGTTGGGCTCGAGCGTCACGGGTTTGCCGGCAAGCTTGGGCGCCGTGCCGTTGAGCCAATCGGTGGGCTTCAGCTTGGCATCGTCCACGACGGGCGGCTTGAGGTCGCCGCGCACCGCCGTGTCGTGAGACAGGGCGCCGGCGATCAGGTCGAAACGGAGATCACCCTTGCCGCCCTGCGCGGTCGGAAACTGCACGGTGGCACCATCGGCCGACAGCAGGAATTGCGCGCTGCCGTCGCGGAAATCTGGGTGCCGCGCCCGGTGGACAAGCCGCTGCTTGCCGCTCTGATCGAGGATGCCGAAGGAGGGTTCGGCCGTGCTGAACGCCACCTCGTCGGTCGACAGCATCGCGAGGTCGGTCACGGTGTCGCTCGCCACCGGCGTATCGCGCGGCGTGCCGAGCTTGCCGCCGTCGATCGGCCAGAACCGCACGAGCCGCGTTCCATCGGCCCGGCGATAGCTGCCGGCGGCAGCAAGCAGCTTACCGTCAGCGCTCCATGCCGCCACCGAGAGATCGCCCGCCGTCCCGTCGCCGCCGTGGAGCGTGAGCAGCGGCTTGAGATCGTGGGCGCCGTAGACCTCGAGTTCGGGATGGTCGCGATTGCCCACGACGAGCTGGCTCGATTCCGGCGAGAAGGCGAGGCCCCAGGGCTTGTCCCCCGCGGTCGGCAGCTTCGCCCGGGCCAGCTCCTTGAGGCTGCCGTCGAGCACGCGGATCTCGCCGTCCTGGCTGGTGGTGGCGAGGTTGCCGTCGGGCGAGAAGGCGATCCGGTTGATGCGGGCGGCGTAGCTCTTGTCGACCGCCTTCGGCTTCATGGCGGCGAAATCGATCAGCGTCAGCGAGACGCCCTCGTCGGCGATCGCCAGGAAATGCCCGTCGCCGGAGAAGGCGAGGGAAGTGATCGCCCCCTTGAACTTGTCGATGGTGCCGCGCAGCACCCCGGTCTTCATGTTGAAGACGTAGATCGCGCCGTTGTTCGAGCCCGTATAGCCGCCGACCACCAGATCGTCGCCGTGGAGCGCCAGCGCGTAGAGCGCGCCGGCATCGCCGTTGCCGATCGGCGTACGCCACACGCGCTGCTGCGTGCCGTCGGCCAGCGACCAGACGCGGGTCGTCTTGTCGTCCGACACGGTGACGAGGCTTTGCGCCGCCTCGTCGACCGCGATCCGGTTGATCACCGCGCCGTGCATCCCGGCTTCGATGCGCAGGATCGGCGCCGCCTCGTCGCCGCCCTGCTGGGCAGCCGCAGTCGTCAGCCAAGCCAGGGCGGCGAGGCTGGACAGCAGAACCGGGCGGAACACAGAACCGCGTCGCTCAGCCGGCGGGAGACGGCTGGTCCAGGTTGAACGCGATCGAGCTGCCCTTGTCGGCGTCGTCGACCGACTTGTCGTAGTGCTCGCGCTTCTCGGGGATGGTCTCGGTCACGTTCTGGGCGACCGCGACCTTCTTGTCCGAGCTCTCCGGCGCCGGAGCCGGCGTGGCCGCCGCCGTCGTCGGGGCGGGCGCCGCGGCCGGCGTGGCCGAGAAGATGCCCTCGCTCACATAGGCATCCTGGCCGTTATAGGTGATCTTGCGCCAGCCGTTGACCGGCGCCCCCGCCGACGCGACCTTGTCGCCCGGGCTGAGGCCGCCGAGACGTGTCGAGTTCGCGTCGGGTGCCGAGCGCACATTCGCGGCCTTGACAACCGTCAGCGTCGTTCCCCCGGCAGTCGGCGTGGCCGCGGCGGTCCGGCGCGGCGTCTTGAGCGCCTGCTGGGCATCGGGATCGTCGGCGGCGAGATTGGTCGCGGCAACCGAGAAGTTCTTCTCCTGGTCGCTCATCTTCTCGCCGTATTTGCGGGCCAGCACCACCTCGTCCTTGAAGCGCTTCTGCTGGTCGGCCAGCTGGGCCTGGGCCTGGTCGCGGGTCAGCGTGCCCTGCTTGTACTGCGCCTTGATCAGCGCCGCGTGCTCGTAGCGGCACTGTTTCAACGCGGCGAAGGTGGTGCTGGTGCGATCCATCTCGGTCGAGGCCTTGCGCACGTCGTCGTAGATCGACTGGGTGAGCTGGGTCTGGTCTTTGTAGTCCTTCTGCTTGGCGTTCCAGTAGCCGGCATAGGCGCCGGTCACCGCGCCGGCGCCCGCACCGATGGCCGCACCCTGGCCGACATTGCCGCCGACCGCCGCAGCCGTCAGCGCGCCCAGCGCAGCACCGCCGAGCGCGCCGAAGATCGCGCCCTGCGCCGTCTCGTTCAGGTAGTAGTTCTGCGAATCCGCGAAGTCCCGGTGCTGGACGCCGCACGCATCGGACTTGTCCACCGAGGAGGAAAACATATTTCCGCCGTTCGAGCAGCCCGCGATGTCACCCACCGCGAGGCTGGCAACGACCGTCAAACTCACCGCTCGCGATACCACTCGACGACGCTTGGGCATACCGAACCCCCAATCCGGTGAAGTGCTGCATGATATACGGAAGTGTGCGGCGAGCAAGCACGCGAACGCGATGCGTGCCTCGTCGGGCCGCGACTCGCCGGCCGCGTTAGGCTATAAGCGGCCGAACCGGAAGGGAGGGGAACGGCCGGGTGAGCGTCGATAGTCCCGCGGTTCACACGGCGCCGTCGACGATCGGCGGCGCCGGCACTCAACGCATTCGCCGCCTGCAGGTGCCGATGCTGATCTGGCTCGGGCTCGTGCTGGCGATCCTGCTGGGGGCGTTCGGCAACCAGATCAAGTATGTGAACCGGTTCGAATACCTCGCCGACGATCTGCGCATGATCGCATTCACGCCCCAGGTGGATATCCACCGGCGCGTGATGGTGGTGACGATCGACGAGACGACGATCAAGCAGTTCAAGCACCGCTCGCCGATCAACCGCGCCTTCCTGGCCAAGCTGCTGGCGCGGCTGAACGAAGCGAAGCCAGCAGCGATCGCCATCGACATCCTGTTCGATTCCCCCACCGAGCCCGACGAGGACGAGGCGCTGCGACAGCAGCTGCACGAGATGACCGTGCCGGTGATGATCGCGGACGGCAATCCCAAGACCGACGGGGACCTGATCAAGGATTACGAGGCGGCGTATCTCGACAAGTTCTATGCCAGCATCGACAACCCGCTCGTCCGGCAGGCCCATGTGCGGCTGCGGCCCGACATGGACGGGGTGAAGCGGAGCGCGCCCGAGATGTCCTGGATCGGCTCGGCCGGCCAGCCCGTGCCGTCGCTTGCCGCCGGCGCCGTCGCCGCCACTGGCTGGCCGGCCGTACCGGCGGACGGGCGGATCGCCTATTACGGCTATTACGGGCCGCAGGACGAACGGTTCGTGCGTCTGTCGGCGGTCGCCGTCACGAATGCCACCGACGCGGCCTTCGTCCTCGAAAAGCCGCTGCTCGCCGGCAAGATCGTCTTCATCGGCAGCTATCTCCAGGACACCGATCTCCACGACACGCCGTTCAGTCTGATGACGCGTGGCGTGCAGACCTCGGGCGTGATGATCCAGGCGACGCTGGCCGCCCAGATGATCGACGGCCGCTGGGTGCGGGTGCCGACGCCGATCGAGACCGGGGTCATCTCGGTCCTGATCGTCCTCGCAGGCTTCATGATCGGCGTTCGCTCGAGCAACAACTGGATCACTCTGGGGGCGGTAATCGGCCTCACCATCGTGATCTGGGGTATCGGCATCGCCGGCTATGCGATCCCGGTGGATGACGGAAACGGCCGCTCGCTCTACCCGGTGGTCACCCCGACCTTCGCGCTGCTGATCGCGACCTGGCTCGGCTACGCGCTGACACGGCGCCAGTTCGCCGCCGAGCGGAACTTCATCCAGGGTGCGCTCGCCACCTATGTCAGCGCTTCGGTCGCCAAGCAGCTGCTGGAGGATCCGAGCCTGCTCAGCGTCGGCGGCGACCGCCGCGAGGTCAGCGCGCTCTTCACCGACATCGAGGGCTTCACGACGCTGTCGGAGGAGCTCGATCCGGCGACGCTGGTCGATATCCTGAACCGCTACCTGGAGGGCATGACCCAGATCGTGCTGCACCATGACGGGCTGCTCGACAAATATATCGGCGATGCCGTGGTCGCGCTGTGGAACGCCGACTTGCCGCGTGCCGATCACGCGGCGAAGGCGGTCGATTGCGCCATCGAGCTCGCAGCCTTTGCCGACGCCTTCGCCAAGGCCGAGCGGGACAAGGGTATTGCTTTCGGCCGCACCCGGATCGGCGTGCAGACCGGCTTCGCGGTGGTCGGCAATTTCGGCGGCGCCCGCAAGCTCAACTTCACGGCGATCGGCGACACGATGAACCTGACCTCGCGGCTGGAGGGCGCCAACAAGCACCTCGGCACGTCGATCCTGATCGGTGCCGCCGCGGCCGAGCGGTCGGGCCGCCCCCACCTGCGCCCGATCGCCGATCTGGTGGTGAAGGGCAAGGACACTGCCGTCGCGGTGTTCGGTCCCGTGCCGGACTGGCCGCCGGAGCGGCTGGAGCGGTATCGCCATGCCTATACGCTGTTGAGCGCCGGCGATCCGGGTGCAGAATCGGCACTGCGGGAACTTGCGGACGGGCAGGATCCGATCATACATCTCTACTTGCAGCGTCTGGCCACGGGCAGGCTAGGAACGCGGATCGTTCTTGAAGAGAAATGAATCGGGAGCATCCAATGATGAAGTTCCACGGTTGCGCGATGACCGCGGTCGTCCTGCTGGCGACGGCGGGCGCAGCCCACGCGGCCCAGCTTGTAGTGATCGACGCGAAAGGGTCGATTTCGAAGACAACGCCGATCGGAAGCGTGATCGACGACGCGAATCTGGACGTCCAGGATCACGACCAGCTGACAGTCATGACGGCCACCGGCGAGACCATCCAGGTCGATGGGCCGCATAAGGGCCCGGTCGGCGCGCCCACCGGCGGCGATCCCGGCATGCTGCAGAAGCTGTCGAACGTGATGAAGGACCGGCAGGCCTCGTTCGGCGCGACCCGCAATGTGATGCTCCAAACCGATCCCGGCGAGCACAAGGCCGACCCCTGGGCGATCGATGCCAGCTTCAGCAGCACGGCCTGCGTGTTCGAGGGACGGCCGGCGCAGCTCTTCCTGCCGAAGAGCGCCAACGCCTCGAGTGTCACGGTGAAGGACGAGACCAGCGGCAAGTCGGCGACCATCGACTGGCCGACGGACGGCAGCAACGCGGCCTGGCCGGCAAGCCTGCCGGCCGTGGACGGCGACCAGTACACCGTCAGCTTCGGCGCCTCGCACCGCACGCTGACCGTGAAGAAGGTCTCGGCCGCCACCTCGGAAGGCATGGGCTCGCTGCTGGCGGCCGGCGCCGGCTGCAATGGCCAGGCCAAGGACCTGGCGCGGGCGGCGAAGCCGGTCAAGGCGTCGTAGGTCCCGCCTCCCCCGCCGAACGACCTCGTGTCCGACGCCGCGGCGCAAGCCCTTGCGCCGCGGCTTGCTGCGCCTTACGAGGCTGCGGCATGACCAGACCGAACCCGCTCAAGCTCAACCCGCTGCAGCTGAAGACGCTGACCCTGCTGCAGCACCTGGCGACGCTATGGGGCGAGACGCCGCCGGACGGGAGCGAGGGGGTGGATGTCAATCATTTCCCCCACGCCCATGGCGACCATTTACATGTGGGCGACGCGACGGTCCTCAGCCGCGACGCGTCGGGCCTCACCAACGAATCCGTCTGGGTGGCGCTCGAACGGAAGGGGCTGCTGAGATCGGCCTATCCCTATTCGGCGACGCTGACGCCGGCGGGGCTCGCCTACGAAACGGGAATCGCCGACCAGATCCTGCATCGGGCGGACCACTAATCGGGGATCAGTACTCCGGCTCCAGCAGGATGCCGACGATGAGGTGGCCGTCGGCGCCGGTGAACTCGAAGCTGAGCCGCTCGCCTTCGCGCTGGTACGCCTGCCGGCCTGCCTTCGTCCAGCCCAGCGCCGGCAGGCTCGCGGCGTAGAACTGCAGCACGTCCGACCGTTTGAGCGCGCCGGAGGCCGAGACCTCGACGATCCGCCCCTGCGGCTTGTCGAAGATCAGGGCCGAGCCATCGACGGTCTCGAGGCCGGGCATCAGCGGAACATCTTCGGTGCCGGGAACGTAGCTTGGCGGGTGCGCAAGGCCGGGCGCTGCGAGGCACAGGGCCAGGAAAGCGGAAAGTGCGAACGTCCTCGCCATGAGGTCCGATCCTACACGCTAGCGCTGGCGCTGGGCACAGTAGAAAGTCGACCGCCCGGCCTGCACGATGCGGCGGATTCCCGCGGCGCAGGTGCAGCCGGGACAGGGCGCGCCGGCCCGGTCGTAGACCGCCCATTGGTGCTGGAAGTAGCCCAGTTCGCCTGTGGTCTGGACGTAGTCGCGGAGGCTCGATCCGCCGGCCGCGATGGCGCGCTGCAGCACGTCCTTGATCGCCGCCACCAGCCGCTCGGCGCGGGCGCCCAGTACCGTCGTGGCGAGCCGGCGCGGCGAGAGCCCGGCCTGGAACAGCGCCTCGCAGGCGTAGATGTTGCCGAGCCCCGCGACCGTCTTCTGGTCGAGCAGCGCCGCCTTGATCGGCGTCATCCGACCGGCCAGACGCTCGGCCAGCACCGGCCCGCTGAACTCGTTGCCCAGCGGCTCGGGTCCGAGGTCGCGCAGCATCGGGTGCTCGGCCAGCCCGTCCTCATGGACGTAATCGAGGACCCCAAAACGGCGGGCGTCGTTGAACCGGATGGCCGTGCCGTCGTCGGTGACCAGGACGACATGGTCGTGCGCTTCGAGCACGAGCGTCGCGGCGGGGCCGATCAGCATCCGGCCGGACATGCCGAGATGGGCGATCAAGACTCCGCCGTCGTCGAGATGCAGCAGGATGAACTTTGCGCGGCGCCGCACCGCCGTGACGGTGCGGCCTTCGACACGTTCCTTCAGGCCGGGCGGGAACGGCAGGCGCAGATCGGCACGGCGGAGGTCGAGACGGGCGATTCGCCGCCCTTCGAGGACGACGGCGAGGCCGCGGCAGACGGTCTCGACTTCGGGAAGCTCAGGCATGTGGCCGACGGTAGCCGGACCAACGCCCGCGCGCTATGGTCCGCCCCCATGAACGCATCAGGAATCGACGAAACGCAGGGCGAGGCGTTCGGCTTCCGCACGGTCGGGCCGGGCGAGAAGAAGCCGCTGGTGCGCGGCGTCTTCGACAGCGTCGCCGCGCGCTACGATTTGATGAACGACCTGATGAGCGCCGGCATCCACCGGTTGTGGAAGCACACGCTGGTCGGCCGGATGGCGCCGCGGCCGGGCGAGCGCCTGCTCGACGTGGCCGGCGGCACCGGCGACATCGCCTTCCGGCTCAACGACCGGACACAGGGCGCGGCCCGGATCACGGTCTGCGACATCAACCGGTCGATGATCGCCGTCGGCCGCGACCGTGGGATCGACCGCGGCCTGCTCGCGGGAATCGACTGGGTATGCGGCGATGCCGAAGCGCTGCCGGTGCGCTCGGGCTCGGTCGATGCCTATGTCATCGCCTTCGGGCTGCGCAACGTCACCGACATCGACGCCGCGCTGACCGAGGCGCGGCGGGTGCTGCGGCCGGGCGGCCGCTTCTTCTGCCTGGAGTTCAGCCGGCTCGTGGTACCGGCGCTGGAGCGGCTTTATGCGCTCTATTCCTTCGAGGTGCTGCCACGGCTCGGCAGCTGGGTGGCCGGCGACGCCGATTCCTACCGCTATCTCGCGGAGAGCATCCGCCGCTTCCCGCCCCAGGAAGAGCTGATCCGGCGGATGGACCGGGCCGGGCTGGCACGCACCTCCTACGTCAATCTGACCGGCGGGATCGTTGCCCTCCACACCGGATGGCGCATCTGAGCGCGTTCAGATGAGCGCCCCTCGGTGAGCGCACTAGTGCGCGCGGTGCGCCACCTCATGGCGCTGCTGCGGATTGGCGTCCTGCTGGCCCGCTACGACGCGCTCTTTCCGCTGCGGCGGCTGCCCGGCGGCGCGGCCGCTCTTATCGTCATCGGCCTGATCATCCCCCGCCGGCGCGACGTCGCGGGATTGCGGCGGGGCGAGCGGCTGGCCCTGGCCTTCCAGCGGCTGGGTCCGAGCTTCATCAAGCTGGGCCAAGCGCTCTCCACGCGCTCCGACCTGCTGGGCGAGACGATGGCGGCGGATCTCTCGACGCTGCAGGACCGGCTCCCGCCCTTCCCGAGCGACCAGGCGGAGGCGGCCGTGGCGGAGGAGCTGGGCGTGCCGCTCAGCGCCGCCTTCGCCGAATTCGACCTCGTCCCGGTCGCGGCCGCTTCGGTCGCGCAGGTGCATTTCGCCGTGACGTCGGACGGGCGCGAGGTGGCGGTCAAGGTGCTGCGCCCGGGCGTCGCCGAGGCCTTCGCGCGCGATCTCGACCTGCTGCTGTGGATCGCCGAGGGAATCGAGCGCTGGCAGCCGGCGCTGCGGCGGCTGAAGCCCATCGAGGTCGTGCGCCGGCTCCAGGAATCGGTCGGGTTCGAGATGGATCTGAGGCTGGAGGCGGCTGCGGCGGCCGAGCTGGCCGAGAATTTCCGCGGCGATCCGGATTTTCGCGTGCCGACGGTCGACTGGGCGCGGACGGCCAAGCAGGTGCTGACCACCGAGCGAATCCACGGAATCCCGGTCGGCGACCGCGCGGCAATCGTGGCGGCCGGGTTCGAGCCGCGCGAGATCGTGCGCAAGGCGGCGGCGACGTTGTTCGCCATGGTGTTCCGGGACGGGCTGTTCCACGGCGATCTCCATCCCGGCAATCTCTTCGTGACCGCGGATGGCGCCATCGCCGCCGTGGATTTCGGCATCATGGGGCGGCTCGACCGGAAGCACCGCTACTACCTGGCGGATATGCTGCTGGGGTTCCTGGTCGGCGACTACCGGCGCGTCGCCGAGGTGCATTTCGACGCGGGGTTCGTGCCGCAGGGGGAATCGGTCGAAGGCTTCACCCAGGCCTGCCGGTCGATCGGCGAGCCGTTGCTGGGCAAGCCGCTCGACCAGATCTCGGTGGCCCGGCTGCTGTCCCAGCTCTTCGAGATTACCCAACAGTTCAACATGGAGACGCAGCCACAGCTCCTGTTGCTGCAGAAGACGATGATGCTGGCCGAAGGGCTCGGCCGCTCGCTCGATCCGACAGTGAACATGTGGGGGCTGGCGCGGCCGCTGATCGAGGACTGGATGCGGATCCACCGCTCGCCGCCGGCCCGGGCCGCGCTCGCCGCCGTCGAGCTGGCGCGCGGCCTGGAACGCCTGCCCGGAATCCTCATCGATCTCGAAAAGGCGGTCGGCGAGCTCGCCTCGGGCGGGCTGCGGCTTCACCCGGACACGGTGCGGGCCGTCATCGGCAGCCGCGAGAGCGGGCTCGGCATCGCGCTGCCGATCTGGCTGGCGGCGCTGGCCTTGCTGGTGCTGGTGCTGGAACGGCTTTAAGCAAGGCCAGCTTGGCCGACACATCCCCTCTCCTGCCCTTTAGGGCGGAGAGGGAGGGACCCGTCGCGGCAGCGACGGGAGGGTGAGGTGGGCCGCACCGACGCTCCGAGCTATCCCCCACCTCATCCCGACCCTCTCCGCCCCCGAGGGCGGAGAGGGAGATGGGGACGGCCGGCGCGAAGCCGTTGTCAGGCCGCCTGCGGCATCGCCGAAGCGGCCTCGGTCTCGGCCCAGGCGGGCAGCTCCCGCAGCGAGGCGTGCCAGCGGCGGATCTCGGGGTAGGGCGCCGTCGGCAGCCGCGCCCGTTCCGACAGGTTGAGCGCAGCGCCCAGCGAGAAGTCGGCGACGGTGAGCCGGTCGCCGGAGATATACTCGCGGCCGGCGAGGTGGCCCTCGAGAACCTTGGCAAAGCGGTGGAACAGCTCCTCGCCCTTGGCCAGCGCGGCCGGGTCGGGTGCGGCGCCGGGCGTGACCAGGCCCTTCACCAGATTCTCGAAGATGAAGGTCGCGCAGGCCGGATCCCAATGGGCGAGATCCCAGAACTGCCAGCGCGTCACGTCGAGCCGCGCCGGATCTTCCAACGGCAGCAGCCCGCTCTCCGGCCGCTTCAGGGCCAGGTACTGGATGATCGCATTCGATTCCCACAGCACGAAGTCGCCGTCCTTGAGGACCGGCATCTTCATGTTGGGGTTGAGCGCCGCATATTCGGGCGTGCGGTGCTCGCCGGCAAACAGATTGACCGGCTTCAGCCGGTATTCGATCCCCAGATGGTTGGCGACCGCGAGCGCCTTGAACGCGCGCGGCGATGGCGGGAAGACGTAGAGTTCGAGCGACATAGGCTGCTTCTCCCTTCCTGGGTTGGGGTCAACGAAAGCGTCAGTTTGCGGCATGGGTGGCGTATTGCGCGAGGATGGCGCCCCAGCCGTTGGGCGCATCGACCCGCTGGCGGAGGATCGCGCCATCCTCCCCGCCGAGGCGTTCGAGGTTGCTGTGCTCCAGCTCGACCCGCGTTCCCGCACCCTCGGCGAGAAAACGGATCTCGACCTCGGAGGAACGGTTCGGGTTGCGCTGGAACTGCGCGTCGAGATCCCAGCTCAGTACGACGCGGCCGGGCGGGTCCCAGACCAGCACCTTGCCCCAGTCGCTCTCGCTCCCGTCCTCGCCGGTCTCGTACCAGCGGCCGCCCTGGCGCGGTTCGATCGTGGCCGAGCGCATGTCGGCCTTGCCGACATGATGGGTGCGCGGCCACCACGCGGCGATCTCGCGCGTGAACGCGTCGAAGGCGCGTGCCGGCGCGGCCTTGACGGTGATGGACTTGCGGACGGGCGCGATGGTGACGGTCGTGGTCATCTGTCCTCTTCCTTCTCGGGGGCCGGCCCGTCGGCCTCCTGGTTGTCGAGATGCGCCCGGAACGCCTCGAGCCCGGCATCCCAGAACTGGTCGAGCCACGCCCGCACGGCCGCGAGCCCGTGCGGGTCGATGTAGTGAATGCGGCGCGTACCCTCGGCGCGATCGGCCACGAGACCCGCCTCCTTCAGCACCTTCAGGTGCTGCGACACCGCCGGCCGGCTGATCGGCAGGCCCCGGGCGATCTCGCCCACCGCCCGCGGCCCGTTCCGGAGCCTTTCGAACACCGTTCGCCGCGACGGATCGGCCAGCGCCGCCAGTGCTCTTGGGTAAGTCATGACTTACCGTAAGCGATGAGTGACGGATGAGTCAAGCCCTATCGATCGGCGGCCGTCCGCGAAGCAGTCGGTCATGATGGATGATGGACTGGCACTAGCGTGCCGACAGGCGGCCTCGCGCGAGCATCATCGGCTCCCATCGGACGGGTGACATCATCATGAAGAACCACACGTTTCTCCCGCGCCTTGGCTTCGCCACGGTCGGGCTGGGCGACTGCTGGCGTCGCGAGCGGAGCTTCCGCACGCAGCTCGCCCTCGGAGCGCTGGCGGTGGTCGTCACCGCGGCGATCGGTGCACAGCTGATCTGGTGCGCGGCCGTTGCGCTGGCGAGTGCCATCGTTCTTGCCGCAGAGCTGTTCAACGCGGCATTGGAAGCCCTGGCCGATCGGCTACACCCGGAAATCCATCCTGAGATTCGCATTGCGAAGGACATGGCCGCCGGCGGCGTGCTCGTCGCGAGTCTCGGCGCGCTCGCTGTCGGCATGTTGATGCTGTGGTCCACGCTGTAGCGATCCGGCGGGAAGGGTGGCGATTTGAAATCCGACAACCTCGTTTTCCAATCGGCGATGTTTCCCATCGAGGACGGTGAAGATCGCGCCACGAATCCGGGCGTCTATGGCCGCGCCGTGGCGATCTGGCTCCGTCAGGCGCTGAGTGCCCGCGGCTTCGGCGGCGAGCCCGATCCCATCGCCGAGGACTGGGGGCTGGGTTGTCATGGTTTCGAGGAGCCCATTCCTGCTTCGGGTGGGATGCGGCAACCGAGTGGGCAAGATGGAACGGGGGGAAAGCCCCGAATGGATCGTCTTTGTCGTCGCCGAGCCGTGGCTCTTTGCGCGGCTATTTCGTTCCGCCGAGATTCGGCGTGCCCATGCGAGCCTCGAATCGGCCGTCGCGGAGATTCTGGCCGCCGAGCCAAAAATCCTAGGCCTCTATCGGGAGCCTTAGCGTCACCCCGCCAGCACCGCCAGCGCCGCCGCATGCCCGCGGCGGTCGCCGCAGGCGAGGATGCGACCGTCCGAGGCGAGGCCGAGGCGTTCGCCCTGCCAGCCGGTCACAACACCGCCGGCGCCCTCGATCACCGGCACCAGCGCCGCGTAGTCCCACAATTTCATATTCGATTCCGCGACCACGTCGATGAACCCCGATGCCACCAGCCCGTAGGCGTAGCAGTCGAGACCGAACCGCGTGCGCTTGACCGCCCGGCGCAGTGCCGCGAAGCGGGCAACATTTCCACCCTCGAACATGTCGGGGGTGGTGGCGAAAAGCGTGGCGTCGCCGAGCGCCGCGCAGGGGCGCGTCGAGACCGCCGCGCCGTTCAGCGTCGTCGGCCGGCCCTCGACGCCCAGCCAGGTCTCTCTCAGCACCGGCTGGTCGATCATGCCGAGCACCGGCCGGCCTTCGTGGAGAAGCGCCACCAGCGTGCCGAACAGCGGCACGCCGGAGATGAACTGGCCGGTGCCGTCGATCGGGTCGAGCGTCCAGACGAACTCGGCATCGGGCCGGTCGGAGCCGTGCTCCTCGCCGATGATGCCGTGTTCGGGGAAGCGGCCGGCGATCAGCGTCCGGAGCGCTGCCTCGGCATCGCGGTCGGCGATCGTGACCGGCGTGGCGTCCGCCTTGTCGTCAACCGCGATTCGCCGACGAAAATGCCGCCGGCAGATCGTGCCGGCGGCATCGGCGAGCAAAGGTGCCAGCGCCGCCGCCTCGTCGAGGACGCGCGACGCCGGCATCGGTCTACTTCGTCAGGTCGACCGGCGTATCGGTCTCCTTGTCGAGGAACGCCTCCACGTCGGCGCGGTCCTGTGCGCTCGGCAGGCCGGGGAAGGTCATCTTCGTGCCGGGCGCGTATTCGCTGGGCTTGAAGATGAAGGCCGCCAGATCCTGCGGCGTCCAGTTGCCGCCGAGCTTCTTGATCGCGTCGGAGTAGGTGAAGCCCTCCTCGGTGCCGCGCGCACGGCCCAGCACGCCCCACAGATTCGGGCCGATCTTGTTGGCGCCGCCCTTGGTCCAGGTGTGGCACTGGGCGCATTTCTGCGCGATCTGTTCGCCCTTGACCGGATCGGCCTTGGCGTAATCCTCCGCGGGGATCGGCGCCGGCTTGGCCTCGGCCTCGGGCGCCGCCGCGGGAGCCGCTTCCTTCACCGCGATCGGATAGGCGGCCTTCTCCAGCTTCTGCGTCGGGATGACGCCTGTGCTGACGAGGCCGGCGACCACCCCGATGATCATGGACATGAGGAGCGCGCCGATGATCTTGTTGAGCTCGAACGACATCTGCAGCCCTTGACGAAGATTCGACAGTGTGGTGGAGGGGGCGGGCGACCGCCCGGCTAACTGGACGCAGGTTTCATCACGACTTTGCGGAAAAGTCGAGACCCGACGGCGCGGCGGTGCGATGCGGGCGACATGGATATTGGTGCTAGGCCGGCGGGAGCGGATGTGGGCAGCGGGCGGGTCGAGAACCCCATCATCGTGATCCCGGCGAGGCTTGCGGCGCTTCGCCTGCCGGCGAAGCCGCTGGCGGACATCGCCGGTGTGCCGATGATCGTGCATGTCTGGCGCCGCGCGATGGCGGCCGGTATCGGGCCGGTGGTCGTGGCCGCGGCCGACCGTGCGATTGCCGAGGTCGTCGAATCGGCGGGCGGCCGGGCGGTGCTGACCGATCCCGACCTGCCATCCGGCTCGGACCGGGTCTGGCAGGCGCTCGGCACGGTCGATCCCGACGGGAGGCACGACGTGGTCGTCAATCTGCAGGGCGACCTGCCCACGCTCGAGCCGGCGCTGATCCGCCGCGCGCTCGACCCGCTGGCCGATCCGGCCGTCGACATCGGGACGCTGGTCTGCCGCATCGCCGACGCGGCCGATCGCGAGCGGCCGAGCGTGGTCAAGGCGGTGGTCGGGTGGGGAGAGAACCAGGTCGGGCGCTGCCTCTATTTCAGCCGGGCGCCGGTCCCCACCGGCGACGGGCCGCTGTGGCACCATATCGGGCTCTATGCCTATCGGCGCGCCGCGCTCGGTCGGTTCGTGGCGCTGCCGCAAAGCGCGCTGGAGCGGCGCGAGCACCTGGAGCAGCTGCGGGCACTCGAGGCCGGGATGCGAATCGATGCGGCCGAGGTCGATACCGTGCCGCTCGGCGTCGACACGCCCCAAGATCTCGAAACTGCCCGCCGACTCATCGCCGGAGAACACGCGTCGTGACCGTTCATCCTGCCGCCGCCGATGCCGGGCCGATCGCCTTCCAGGGCGCGCCAGGCGCCAATTCCGACCTCGCCTGCCGCGAGGTGTTCCCCGACCGGCCGACGCTGCCCTGCCGTGACTTCGAAGAGGCGCTGGCCGCGGTGACGGACAGGCGGGCGGCGCTCGCGATGATCCCCATCGAAAACTCGGTCGCGGGCCGTGTCGCGGACGTGCACCATTTGCTGCCGCATTCCGGGCTTCACATCATCGCCGAGCACTTCCATCCGGTGCACCATCACCTGCTGGCGCTGCCGGGCGTGGGGCTCGACGAGATCCGGACGGTCAGGAGTCATGTCCATGCGTTGGGCCAGTGCCGCCAGTTCCTGCGTCGGCACGCGCTGACTCCGGAAATCGCCGTGGACACGGCCGGCGCGGCAGCGGAGCTGGCCGCGGCACCCGACCGATCGGTGGCGGTCATCGCCTCCGCGCTGGCCGCGGAGATCTACGGCTTGCAATCGCTGGCCGCGGATATCGAGGATGCCGCCCACAACACGACCCGGTTCGTCGTGCTGGCGCGCGCGCCGAAGATCCCGGAGGCGGGCGGGCTTGCCGTCACCAGCTTCGTCTTCCGGGTGCGCAACGTCCCGGCCGCGCTCTACAAGGCGCTGGGCGGCTTCGCCACCAACGGCATCAACATGACGAAGCTGGAGAGCTACATGCTGGGCGGCAGCTTCACCGCTACCGAGTTCTATGCCGATGTCGAGGCGCACCCGACCGAACGGCGGTTGCAGCTGGCGCTCGAGGAGCTGCGCTTCTTCACCACCGAGCTGAAGCTGCTCGGGACCTATCCCGGCCACCCGCACCGCCACGAGGACCAGAAGTCATGATATCGAGCGCGCTGCCGCTGCTTGCAACCTGCGTCGCACTTTTCGTCTATCTCTGGACCTTCTACCTGTGCGGCCGCGCCCGCGGCCGGCATGGCATCCAGGCCCCGGCGGTTACCGGCCATCCGGAGTTCGAGCGGGCCTTCCGTGTGCAGCAGAACACGATGGAGCAGCTCGTCGTGTTCCTGCCGAGCCTCTACCTCTTCAGTTTCGCGGTCTCGCCGCTCTGGGGCGGCGCCCTCGGCCTCGTCTGGAGCGCCGCGCGGATTCTCTATGCCGTCTCCTATCTCCGCGATCCCGCCACGCGCGGCCCCGGGTTCGGTATCAGCGCGCTGATCACGCTGGTGCTGCTGGGCGGGGGCACGGCCGGGGTGGTGTGGCGGATGCTTGCCTGACGCGCGCGCTGGCCGCCTACCAGTTGGCCGGCGCCGGGATCTCGTCGAACGTGTCGAAGAAGCAGCGATGGCCGTTGAACTCGATCGCGCCATGGCGGTCGAGCGTGTCGTTCGCGGCCGGGACGAAGACGATGTTGTCCTGGAAAGGCTTCTCGAAGCAGCGCGCTGAAGGTGGCGCGATAGAAATGATGGAGCGACGATTCGACGATGAGCGCCGTATCGCCGTCCTGACGCCAGTGAAGGATACCGCCGCTGCCGACGGACGGGATCTCCGGCGGCCGCGTCGAGGCCGGCTCGGCGAGGGCCGGTGCCGCGGTCACCAGGGCCAGCATGCACAATCCCGCTATCCTGCCCATGCCCCGCTTCCTCGATCCGCGGCGTGGCTGAAGTTTAGCTCCCTTCGTGCGGCCCCGAATTCGGCGGATCGTCGCGGCGACCGAGGCAGCGCCTAGACCTCGGCCAGCCAGGTATCGACCAGCCAGCGCGCGATCGAGCCGCCGGGCGGGACGCGCAGATGGGGATCCTGGGGGTTCTCGATGAGCCAGCGCCGCTCGACCCAGCGAACATCCTCGATCTCGTCCGGGTCGGGATGCAGCTCGGTCGACGCCGCCTCGGCCCGGAAGCCCAGCATGATCGAGCCCGGAAAGGGCCAGGGCTGGGACGCAGCATAGCGCACGTTGCGGACCGCAATCCCGGCTTCTTCCAGAACCTCCCGCGCGACCGCAGCCTCCAGCGTCTCGCCCGGCTCGACGAAGCCGGCGAGCACGGAATACATGCCGGGGGGCCAGGTCTTCTGGCGGCCGAGCAGCACCCGGTCGCCGTCGGAGACCAGCATGATCACCGCCGGATCGGTGCGCGGGAAGTGGCTGGTGGCGCAATCGGGGTTGGTGCAGCGGCGTTGATGCCCGCCTTCCCTTGAGATCGTGGGACTGCCGCACACACCACAGAACCGATGGCGGGCGTGCCAGTAGAGCAGGCCCTTGGCATGGGCAAGCAGGGCCGCGTCGCCGGGGCTGAGCCGCGGCGCCACCAGACGCAGCTCCTCGAACCGGAGATTCGGCGCCGCATCGAGCCCCAGCCGGGCCGGCGGTTCCTCGCCCTCCAGCTCGACGCCGAAATACGCGGTCTCGCCGATCATGCCCAACAGGACGGCCGGCTCGGCCGGCACGATCCGGTCGCGCTCCACCAGCGCCGCCGCCAGCCCCGCCGCCGTCTCCCGGACAAGGGCGCGACCCCGCCAGAAGGTCGCAAAGCGGGTTGCCTCATGCCGTTCCAGCCGGTCGGCCAGCCAGGCCTCGTCCGTCCGGCGGTCCCAGGCGCGGTCGTGAGCGGACTCGGCGAACAGGATGCGTAGGTCGTTCATGGGGTCTCCGCCCGCCCGACGTAGAGCGTGGCGTCGCGGTAGGCAATGATCAGGTGGAACTGGCGCAGCACCGGCATGCCGAGCGTGAAGTCGGGGAGGCCGGCATCCTCCTCGATCCCGGCGGTGCCCGAGAGCGGCCGGTGCATGCGGTGCGTCTGGTCGGGCACGATGACGACGGGCGGGTTGGCCAGCGCGATCGAGCCCAGCGCCAGCGTGCCGAAGGGGCGGATGTAGGCGCCCACGCGGCCGCCGTCGGCGCCGACGATCTCGCCGGCGCGCGGCAGAAGCGACGGGTCGATCCCGTAGAGCCGGTGCGCCGCCTCCAGCAGCAGAATCGATTGCGCGGCACCGGTGTCGATCAGCGCCTTCACGGCCTGGCCGTCCAGCAGCACCCGCACGAGGACATGACGCGAGGGCGTCACCGTCAGGGGCAGGCCAGGCATCGTATCGGGCCGGCAGGATCCGGGCGCTCTCAAAGCGATCCGGTGATGCGCGAAATCGAGCTCGAGATCGTCGGGACCGAAGAGGTTGGCGCCGATCAGGCCCGCCTGCTTGCCGTTGGCCGCATGCGACCGCGGCTCGATCAGGAACCCGACATCCTTGCGCTGGGCCGAGCCGAACTCGACCAGCGGGACGATGACGCCCTCCTGGAAGGGTCGGCCGGTGGCGCCCGAGATGGCATCGAGCGGGATCGGCACGTGCTGCAGCCCGAGCTCGTCGACGACGCTCTCACGCAGCACGCTGAGCGGCGCGCCGGTATCGAGGATGAAGCTGCGCGAAACGCCCCCGATGCCGACGACAATCCGTGCCTGGCCGTCCGCGCCGTCGGTCGTCTGGAGCAGAATGTCCGGATCGCCCGGGCAGATCGCAGCCGCCGCCGAGGTAACCAAGGCGACCAGCAGAAGCGCCGCGCCGGTCAGGCTCCGCCGCATCGTCAGATCGACACCTGCCGGCCGATCTCGACCACGCCGTCCGGCGGCAGCTTGAAATAGTCGCTCACATGCAGCGCGTTGCGCTGCATCGTGGCGAACAGCATCTCGACCCAGCGCGGCAGACCCTGCTTGTCCTCCCGCGGCACCACCGTCTCGTGGCCGACATAGTAGGTCACGTCGGCGAGGTCGACCTCGCAGCCGCCGATATGGGCGTCGACGAGCAGAGCCGGGATGTCGCGCCGCTCCATGAAGCCGAAGCGGGCCGTCGCCCGCCAGAATCGCGGCGCCAGCTTCTCGAGCACCAGCCGGTCCTCGTTCACCCAGGGAATCGAGAGGTTGACGATGGTGACGACCAGGAGGCGCTCGTGCAGCGCCCGGTTGTGCTTCAGGTGCCAGACCATCACCGGCGGCGCGGCAGCCTCGGCCCGGGTGAGGAACACGGCCGTGCCGGGCACTCGCGGGACGGCCTTGATCTGCTCCAGGAACTCGTCCAGCGGCGTGATCGATTCGTGGAGTCGGCGCGCCACCGCCGCAGCGCCCGTATGCCAGACAAACATGACGCCGTAGACGAGGACGCCCAGCACCAGGGGGACCCAGCCGCCCTCCGCCACCTTGGCGAGGTTCGCGGCGCAGAACGAGGCATCGACGATGACGAAGACGCCGGCGACGGCGACGGCCTGGAACAGGTTCCAGCCCCAGACATCGCGCATGGCGATGAACAGCAGGACCGAGGTCATCAGCATCGTCATCGACACCGCGATGCCGTAGGCGGCGGCCAGGTTGTCCGACTTCCCGAAGCCGATGCAGAGTCCGAGCGTCGCGATCATCAGGAGCCAGTTCACCGCCCCGACATAGATCTGGCCGTATTCGCCGGCCGAGGTCTGGGTGATCCGGAGCCGCGGCAGCCAGCCGAGCTGGATCGCCTGCCTGGTCATCGAATAGGCGCCCGAGATGATCGCTTGGCTGGCGATCACCGTGGCGACGGTCGACAGCACCACCAGCGGGATCAGCAGCATCGACGGGCAGAGATGAAAGAAGATGTTGTCGGAGGCAGGCTCGCCCTCCAGCACCAGCGCCGCCTGTCCGGCATAGTTCAGGACGAGGCTGGGAAAGACCAGCGCCGACCAGGCGAGGCGGATCGGCCGCGCGCCGAAATGGCCCATATCGGCATAAAGCGCCTCGGCCCCGGTGACGCACAGGAAGACGCCGCCCAGCACCAGGAACGAGCCGGCGCCGCCATGCAGCAGGTAAAGCGCCGCGTAGTGGGGCGAGACGGCCGCCAGGACCGCCGGATGCCGTGAGATGCCCCACAGGCCCAGCACCGCGATGACGGCGAACCACAGCACCATGATCGGCCCGAACGCCTTGCCGATCCGCTCCGTGCCCACCGGCTGCACCGCGAACAGCGCGACCAGGATCGCCACCGAGACCGGCAGCACCCAGGGCTGCACCGCCGGCGTCGCGATGTTGAGCCCCTCGACCGCGGAGAGCACGGAGATCGCCGGGGTGATCGCCCCGTCGCCGTAGATCAGCGCGGCGCCGAAGAGGCCGATCGCGACGATCGCCGGCCGGTGTCCCCGCTTGATCCCGAGCAGCGACATCAGCGCCAGGATGCCGCCCTCGCCGTGGTTGTCGACCCGCATCGCGACCGTGACGTACTTGATCGAGGTGACCAGGATCAGCGTCCAGACGATGAGCGAGACGACGCCCAGCGTCGTCTCCGGCGCCGGATGGTCGCCGGTCATCGAGAGAACCGTCTTCAGCGTGTAGAGCGGGCTCGTCCCGATATCGCCGAAGACGACGCCCAGCGCCGAGGCGGCGGCGACCCAGGTCGCGGGATGGCGCTCTGCTTCGACGTTCGCCATGGTCCCCGTCCCCGCGATGGCGCGATCCTGCGGGACAACGCGCCGCGAGGCAAGGGGTCCAGACGTGCTCGAATGCGGGGTTGCGCCTGCGGGCCGATCACCCGATATTGTCGGTCGGGAGGTCGGCGATGGGCAGGTCCCTCGCCAACCCGGTCAGGTCCGGAAGGAAGCAGCCGTAACGAGTTTCGGCCTGGGTCACGCGCCGATCTCCCACCCTCCCTTCATTTTAGCCGATACGTTCCCTCTCCTGCCCTTCAGGGCGGAGAGGGAGGGGCCGGCGAAGCGGGAGGGTGAGGTGGGCCGTGCCGACGCTCCGAGCCCATCCCCCACCTCGCCCCGCCCCTCTCCGCCCCCAGGGGCGGAGAGGGAGATTTAGAGCGATCGCAGGTAGTTCAGGATGTCCTGAACCTGCCCGCGGCTCAGTGCGTTGAAGTGGTTGATCGAGCGGTTCGCCTCCGAGCCGGCGCTCTTATGCGCCTCGATCGCGTCGACGAGGTTCGACGCCCGCCCGTCATGCAGGAAGAAGACCCGCTGGCCGATGCCCCAGAGCGGCGCCGTGCGGAACTCGTCTCCCGCGGCCGAGCCCTGGACGACGCCGTCGCGCAAGCCGACGCCCATGTTGTGCACCTGGAAATCGCTGAAGGGATGGAAGGTGACGTTGCTCTGGCCGGTGTAGACCGACGGGCCGGTCGTCAGCGTCTCGAAATGGCAGGACTCGCAGCCGACGTCGTGGAACAGCTGGTGGCCGTCGGTCGTCGACGCCGTGCTCGGCGCCGGCGCGGGCGGGGCCGACAGCCGGATGAATCCTGCGAAGTTGACCGCCGCCGAAGATAGGTCCGACGACGCGCTCCCCGAGTTGATCGTGTTGACGAAGAAGGTGCTGTCCTCGGGATCGTTGGTGAACCGGCAGCCGGGATCGTCCTCCCGCTCGTTCGGGAAGAGCTCGTTGGTGACGCCCTGCTCGACGTTGTAGGCCTCGCCCGAGAAGATCAGCAGCGACTTGTCCTGCGCCTTCCAGCCGAACCGGCCGATCGTGCCGTCATTGGCGTTGATGTTGTAGTGGCCGGCGACGCCGAAGGCCTCGCGGTCGGCCGCGTGGGCCTGGCGGGCCTGGCGCAGCGCTGCATCGGGCACGTTCTCGACCAGACCCAGGCCGAACAGCCCTGTCGGGATGCGCAGGGCGAGGTTGCCGTTGGCCCTCTCCGCCTCGAAATTCGGCTGCTTGATGCTGCAGCCGGACGCGTCGCTGCGGCCGGTGATCGTGAAAAGGTTGTGGACCTGGCCGTCCCGCGTTCCGTCCGGCCGGCGGACGAAGCGCGCCTCCCGGATCGGGCCGTTGGGTTTGATGAAGGACGGCACCTTGTTCGTGGCGCCGTCGAGCGCTGCGATCGCCGGCAGCGGGTTGACCGGCGGGCTGGAGCCGCCGACGGCCGGGAAGATGTGGCAGGCCGAGCAGACATTGCCGTTGAAGCGCGGGCCCAGCCCGCTGCCGCTCTCGCCGTCGATGCTGCCGGTCACCGAATCGACGGTGACGAACTGCGCCTCGGCGGCGTTGAAGAAGGAAACCTCATCGGGGCCGAGCCCCGGCAGGGGACCGCCGGCGCCCGGATCGCCGCCGCGCGGACCGGGATCGAGCGATTTCGCGAAGGCGGGAATTGCATCGGCGGACGGCCGATCGGCATCCGCAAGGGCGGCCGGAGCCGCCAGCAGCAGGAGCGCGGCAATGATCGCTTCGCCCCTCGGCCGGGAGAGCGCTGCGGCAAGATGCGTGTGCTTCCACATGACAGAAAGGTCCTCCGACGGCCGGCGCGGCGGACCATATATCGTCATCCATGCGAATGCAACTGACTCGCAATCGCGATCATTCCTATCGGCTCATAGATCGTGCGCCGGCCTTCCCACGCCTCTTCCATCTCTGCCAGAATGGCGGCCGATGACCTCCCCCGAATACCGGGTCCTCGCCCGCAAGTACCGGCCGATGAGCTTTGGCGAGCTGATCGGCCACGACACGCTGGTGCGGACGCTGACCAATGCCTTCGAATCGGGCCGGATCGCGCATGCCTTCATGCTCACCGGCGTGCGCGGCGTCGGAAAGACGACGACGGCGCGGCTGATCGCCCGCGCGCTCAACTGCGTGAACGGGCCGACCATGACGCCCTGCGGCGTCTGCGACGCCTGCCGCGCCATCGCGGAGGACCGCCACCCGGACGTCCTGGAGATGGACGCGGCCAGCCGTACCGGCGTCGACGACATGCGCGAGTTGATCGACGGCGTGCGCTACCGGCCGGTCTCGGCGCGCTACAAGGTCTACATCATCGACGAAGTGCACATGCTGTCGAAGCAGGCCTTCAACGCGCTGCTGAAGACGCTCGAGGAACCGCCGCCCGACATCAAGTTCATTTTCGCCACCACCGAGATCAACAAGGTGCCGGTGACGGTGCTGTCGCGCTGCCAGCGCTACACGCTGCCGCGCATTCCGGCCGAGACGCTGGCGCGCTACTACGGCGAGGTGTCGGCGAAGGAGGGTGTGGAGATCGAGCCGGCGGCGCTGGCGCTGATCGCCCGTGCGGCGGACGGGTCGGTCCGCGACGGGCTCTCGATCCTCGATCAGGCGATCGCGCTGTCGCTCGGCGCCGCGATCTCGGAGGCTTCCGTCCGCGACATGCTGGGCGTCGCCGATCGCGGGCTTGTCTTCGACCTCTTCGAGGCGCTGATGCGCGGCGACGCATCCGATGCGCTCGACCGGCTGGAGCGGCTCTACAACGCCGGCACCGATCCGGCGATGGTGCTGCAGGATCTGCTGGACGTGACGCATTTCGTCACCCGGCTGAAGCTTGAGCGGGGGAACGACGCGGCCGCCACGGCGGCGCCGGTCGCCGACGGGTTCGACCGCAAGCGCGGCCTCGATCTCGCCGGGCGCCTCGGCATGGCGGCGCTCGGCCGGAGCTGGCAGCTGCTGCTGAAGGGCCTGGCCGAGGTCCAGGCGGCGCCGCAGCCCCTGAAGGCCGCCGAGATGGCGCTGATCCGCCTGATCCACGTCGCCGACCTGCCGCCGCCGGCTGAGATCCTGAAGCTGCTGCAGGACGGCAAGGCGATTCCGGCCGGGCCGGGGTCGCCGGCGCCCGGCCCAGGCGGCCCCGGCCCCAGGGCCGAGCTGAGGCCGGTGGCCGGCGGTGCCGCAACGGCTCTCGCCGTCGAGGCGCCGGCGCCGGAGGCCCTGCCGCAGAATTTTGCCGAGGTGATGGCGTTGGTCCAGGCACATCGCGAGGGCATTCTGTACGACCAGCTCGCCTCGGGCCTGCACCTCGTACGCTATGCGCCGGGCACGATCGAGTTCCGGCCGGAGCCCGACGCGCCGCGCGACCTCGCAGGACGGCTCGGCCAGTTCCTGCAGGGCGCCACCGGTACGCGCTGGATCATCGGCGTGGCCTCGGAAGGCGGCGAGCCGACCTGGCGCGAGCAGGAAACCGCCCGCCGCCGGCGCGAGTTCGAAGAGATAGCGGCACATCCCATGGTGCGCGCCGTGCTGGCCGCCTTCCCGGGCGCCCGCATCGTCGGGCATGACGAGGAAATCCCGCCCGAGCCGCCGCCGGCCGAGGAGCCGATGCCCTACGAGGAAGACGATCCCGGGCCCTTCGCCGCCGGCGCCTGGGACGGAGAACAGGATTTGGGAGACGAGCCATGAAGAATCTCGGCCAGCTGATGAAGCAGGCGCAGCAGGCCCAGCAGCGCATGCAGCAGCTTCAGGAAGAGCTGGAGCGCACGGAAATGACCGGCGCCGCCGGCGGCGGCATGGTCAAGGTCGTTGTCGGCGGCAAGGGCGACGTGCGCAAGGTCTCGATCGACAAGGCGCTGATGGTGCCTGACGAGGTCGAGGTGCTCGAGGATCTGATCCTCGCCGCCTGCAACGACGCCCGCGGCAAGGTCGATGCCTTCGCCGCGCAGGAGATGGCGAAGGTGACCGGCGGCCTGCCGCTGCCGCCCGGCTTCAAGTTGCCCTTCTGATGGCGGAGGGTGCTGCGATCGAGCGGCTGATCCAGCTCCTGGCGAAGCTGCCGGGGCTGGGACCGCGCTCGGCCCGCCGCGCCGTGCTGCATCTGCTCAAGCGGCGCGAGCAGCTGATGCTGCCGCTGGGCGAGGCGATCGCCGAGGTCGCCGAGACCATCCGGCCGTGCCCGATCTGCGGCAATCTCGATACCGACTCGCCCTGCGCGATCTGCAGCGATCCCAGGCGCGATCTCTCGGTCATCTGCGTGGTCGAGAGCGTCGCCGATCTCTGGGCGCTGGAACGCACTCACTCCTTCGCCGGCCGCTACCACGTGCTCGGCGGGCTGCTGTCGGCGCTGGACGGCGTCAGGCCCGAGGATCTGGCGATCCCGTCGCTGGTCGAGCGCGCCGCGGCGCCGGAGGTGCGCGAGATCATCCTGGCGATGAGCGGTACGGTCGAGGGCCAGTCGACCGCGCATTACCTCGCCGACCGCCTCGAAGGCGGCCATGTCCGCATCTCCCGCCTCGCCCACGGCGTGCCGATCGGCGGCGAGCTCGACTATCTCGACGAAGGCACGCTGACCGCGGCGCTCAGGGCGCGGCGGTAGGACAATTCATTCGGACGGCAGGCCAAACAGTGCCGCGACTGACCCGTTTTCGTTGTCGATCGACTCCGGGATCATGAATTTCCCGGCGGCGACACCAATCCGTTGTCCCGCCGGCATTCCCGCCACCGGAACCAGCCGAGCTACCGGCCGGCCGTTGCGGGCAATAATGACCTCTGCCTCGCGCCCGCTTTCGACAGCTTCAACGAAGCGTGGGAGGTTCGATTGGGCATCGAGCACGTCGACGATGGGGATGGGCACTTTCATCACCAGCTAACCAGCCAACCAGCCCGACCACCCCCACCCCGGCCCTCCCCCGCTTTGCGGGAGAGGGAGTGAATTGAGCCCTCTCCCGCGACAGCGGGGGAGGGTTGGGTGGGGGTCTATCCGCGCGCCCCGCCCTTATGCCGGCTGCAGCGTCCTTGCGTTGATCACTTCGTCGGCGACGTTGCGCGGCACCGGCTCGTAGTGGTCGAACTCCATGGTGAAGGTCGCCCGGCCGGAGGTCATCGAGCGCAGCGAGCCGATATAGCCGAACATCTCCTTGAGCGGCACGTAGGCGACCACGGCGAGGTTCGTGCCGCGGTCGAGCTGCTCGTGGATCTGGCCGCGCCGGCGGTTGAGGTCGCCGATCACGTCGCCGAGATGGTTCTCCGGCGTCACCACCTCGACCTTCATCACCGGCTCGAGCAGGATCGGGTTGGCCCGCTTCATGCCTTCGCGGAAGCAGGCGCGCGCCGCGATCTCGAAGGCGATCGAGGACGAGTCGACGTCGTGGTACTTGCCGTCCACCAGCGTCGCCTTGAAGTCGACGGTGGGGTAGCCGGCCAGCACGCCCTCCTCCTTCTGCGTCTTGATGCCGTACTCCACCGCCGGGATGAACTCGCGCGGCACCGTGCCGCCGACGATCTTGTCGACGAACTCGAAGCCGACGCCGCGCTCCTGCGGCTCGAACACGACCTTGACCTCGGCGTACTGGCCCGAGCCGCCCGTCTGCTTCTTGTGCGTGTAGACGTGCTCGTGGCGGGCGGTGATGGTCTCGCGATAGGCGACCTGCGGCATGCCGACATTCGCCTCGACGAAATATTCGGTGCGGATGCGGTCGATGGTGATCTCGAGATGCAGCTCGCCCATGCCGCGCAGGATGGTCTGGCCGGTCTCCTTGTCGAGCTCGAGCTTCAACGAGGGATCGGCGCGCACCATCTTGCCCAGCGCCTGGCCGAGCTTCTCCTGGTCGCCCTTGGACTTGGCCTCGACCGACACGCTGATCACCGGCTCCGGGAACTTCATCCGCTCCAGGATGACCGGATGGGCCGGGTCGCACAGCGTGTCGCCTGTCTCGGCATCTTCCAGCGAGATGAAGGCGATGATGTCGCCGGCGCGGGTCTCCTCGATCGGGTTGGTGTCCTTGGCGAACACCTCGACCATGCGGCCGATCCGGGCGCGCTTGCCGCGGGTCGAATTGAGGATGGTCGTGCCCTTGGCCGCCACGCCCGAATAGACGCGCGCGAAGGTCAGCGCCCCGAACTGGTTGTTCACCACCTTGAAGGCAAGCGCGGAGAAGGGCTCGTCGTCCGAGCACCTGCGCTCGCCCACGATGTTGCCCTCCTCGTCGACGGTCTTGATCGCCTCGACGTCGGTCGGCGCCGGCAAGTACCAGACCACCGCGTCGAGCATCTGCTGCACGCCCTTGTTCTTGAAGGACGAGCCGCACAGCACCGGCGTGAAGGCGCCGGAGATCGCGCCCTTGCGCACGCAGGCCTTGATCGTCTCGACCGACGGATCCTCGCCGCTGTCGAGATAGGCCTCCATGGCCGTGTCGTCCTGCTCGAGCGCGGTCTCGACCAGATCCTGGCGATAGGCCGGGATGTCGGCGAGGATGTCGAGATCCTCCTTGACCACGATCTTGAGCCGCTCGGCGATCGCGTCGGCATCGACCTCGGCGATCTCCCACTCGGCGTCCTTCTCGTCGGAGTGCCAGATATAGGCCTTCATCTCGACGAGATCGATCATCCCGCGGAAATTGTCTTCCGAGCCGATCGGCACCTGCAGGCACAGCGGCCGCGCGCCCAGCCGGGACTTGATCATGTCCACGCAGCGCCGGAAATTGGCGCCGGAGCGGTCCATCTTGTTGACGTAGCACATGCGCGGGACGTTGTAGTTGTCCGCCAGCCGCCAGTTCGTCTCCGATTGCGGCTCGACGCCGGCAACGCCGTCGAACACGACGACCGCGCCATCCAGCACGCGCAGCGAGCGGTTCACCTCGATGGTGAAATCGACGTGGCCCGGCGTGTCGATGACGTTGATCTGGTGGTTCTTCCAGAACACGGTGACCGCGGCCGACTGGATGGTGATGCCGCGCTTCTGCTCCTGCTCCATGAAATCGGTGGTTGCGGCGCCGTCATGCACCTCGCCGATCTTGTGGCTGCGCCCGGTGTAGTAGAGGATGCGCTCCGTCGTCGTCGTCTTGCCGGCATCGACATGCGCGATGATGCCGATGTTGCGCATATTCTGGAGGGGCGTTTTGCGTGCCACTGTAGGCTCCTGGTCGATCAACGACCGATCGAGGTGGTGTCAGACAATCCGTGGTAGGCGGTGCCGGGCGTACGTTCTTGAGCCCGATCGGAACACGCCAAAGCGTCGCTCCTTCCCTCACGGGACGGGCGGCTTCACGCATTCCCCCACCGGCGGCGCGCAATAGACACAAACCGCCGGTTTCTGTCAAGAAAACCGCCTGCCGCCGCCCGACAAACCAGCCATGAAGGAAGTCGCGGCAACGAGAGTGCCAGATCCCGCACAGCTCATTTTCCGGCGCACGCGCCTTTGCTCCTTGCATCGACCGGCGACGTGTCATAAAAGCGCGACGAAATATCGCTATGTTGTCATGCTGAGGGTGGAGATTTGACCCTCTCGCGGCCGTGACGAAGGGGGCGTTGCGGGTCGCCGAAGAGCGGGGAGTTGCGGGCCATAATACGGGACATTCATGGCTGACGCCGCCCTACGGATAGCCGGCGCCGAAGCGGCGCCGAGACCAGCCATCGAGTCGCGGCTGCTGGAAGGTATCCGGGCCGGCGACACTGAAATCCGCATCGCAAGCTCCGAGGCCGAGATCCGCGAGGCGCAGCGGCTTCGCTACCGCATTTTCTATAAGGAGCTGACGGCCCGCCCGAATGAGCAGGTCGCGGCCGAGGAACGGGATTTCGACCGGTTCGACGAGTATTGCGACCACCTGCTCGTGCTCGACCACAGCACCGGCGCGCCGGTCGTCGTCGGGACCTACAGGCTGCTGCGCCGCTCCGTCGCCCTCCGCCATGGCGGATTCTACACCGAGGGCGAATACGACATCTCGCGGCTGATGGCCGTGCCAGGCGAGATCATGGAAGTCGGCCGCGCCTGCGTGGCACCGGATTTCCGGACCCGGCCGACCATGCAGCTCCTGTGGCGCGGTCTCGCCACCTACTCGGTAGCGCATGGCGTCAAGATCCTGTTCGGCTGCGGCAGCCTGCCGGGCACCGACCCGCAGGCGCTGGCCCGGCCGCTCTCATACCTGCACCACAACCACCTGGCGCCCGAGCTGATCCGCCCGCGCGCATTGCCCGACCGCTACGTCCGGACCGACATCCTGCCGGCGCGCGAGGTCGACGCGGATGCCGCGGTCGCCGATCTCGATGCCCGCGCGATGCTCTCGGCCTTGCCGCCGCTGATCAAGGGCTACCTGCGGATGGGCGGCTATATCGGCGACGGGGCCGTCATCGACCACGATTTCGGCACCACGGATGTCTGCATCATCGTCGTCACCGACCTGATGGCGCAGAAGTACTTCAAGCACTACTTCGACATTTGACACGGGCCCCCACGGGCTGATCACACGGCGTGGCCGCGATGGCGACGGCCGCGCGAACTCCATTGCCTCCTTCCGCTGACTGGCCTATTATCCAAGTATGAACTTGGATAATGTCGCTGCCGACCGGCTCCTCGGCCTGATCAAGCGCCGCGGGCCGCAGCGCGGCGCCGATCTCGCGGTGGCGCTCGGAATCACGCCCGAGGCGGTGCGGCAGCAGCTTCTGCGTCTCGCCGAGATGGGCCTCGTGGAAGCCGCCGCAGAGCGGGGCGCGGCCGGGCGGCCGGCGCGCCGGTGGTCGCTGACCCGCGCCGGGCACGACCGGTTTCCCGACACCCATGACGAGCTGACCGTGGCGCTGATCGAGGCGGTGCGCGCGGAGTTCGGCGAGGCCGCGCTCGAGCGGCTGATCGCCCGGCGCGAGGCGGAGACGCTGCGGCGTTACACCGCCGCCCTGGCGCAAGAATCCGATCTGCCCGAGCGAGTCGCCGCGCTGGCCGCGCTACGATCGGCCGAAGGCTACATGGCGGAGAGCTGGGCCGAAGGTGACGGGGTCGTACTCGTCGAGAACCACTGCCCGATCTGCGCCGCCGCTTCCGTTTGCCAAGGCTTCTGCCGCGCCGAGCTGGAGATCTTCGCCGCCGCGCTCGGCCCCGCCGCCACCGTCGAGCGGACCGAGCATCTTACCCTGGGCGCACGGCGCTGCGCCTATCGCATCACCCCTCGGGAGGCCGTGCCATGACCTGGATCGACGCGCTGTCGGTGGCGGAGCTGGACGCAAAGGGGAAGGCGGTGTTCCGCCACGAAGGGCGGCAGATCCTCGTCTTGAGGGGCGGCGACGCGATCCACGCCTGCCCCAACCGCTGTCCGCACGAGGGCTATCCGCTCAGCGAAGGTGTGCTGACCGACGGCTGCGTGCTGACCTGCAACTGGCATAATTGGAAGTTCGACCTCGCGGGCGGCGAAACGTTGGTCGGCGGCGACCGGCTCGTCCGCTATCCGACGCGAGTGGCCGACGGTCGCGTGCTGGTGGATGTGACGCCGCCCGATCCGGCGGAGCGGCGCCTGCAGGTCCTCGCCAATCTCGAGGCGGCGCTCGCGGAAGCCGACGAGCAGCGGCTGGTGCGCGAGGTCGCACGCCTGGACCATCTCGGCGCCGACCCGCTCGATGCGGTGCGCAGGTCGATCGACTG
>Ga0070731_10000810_pt1 | contig 37188 bp, 34 predicted proteins | sample Coa_R1_2_FD_66448 | JGI IMG/M metagenome (GOLD analysis project Ga0070731, IMG submission 66448) | Surface soil microbial communities from Centralia Pennsylvania, which are recovering from an underground coalmine fire - Coalmine... | ecosystem: Environmental > Terrestrial > Soil > Unclassified ...
CAGGGCCACCCCAGAACTTCGCCCACGAGCCATCACTGGCCTGCTGTGAGCGGATCCAGCTCGCTGCCCGTTCGGTGAGAGCGGGATCGCTTACACCGAGAAATTCCCGCAGCAGAAGATCCTCGGCATCCATCGTGACGTTGGTTTGCAACTCGGCCTTCCACCACCCGCGCGGTTCCTGAAGCGAGAGAAGGTGCTCGCGCGCGCGCGTAATGGTTCGTTGGACGGCGGCGGCGGGCGCGGCCACGGTCTTGCCGCGCCGGCGGCGCGGGGGGCTGTCTTCGAGTACCGAAGGCGCTCGCGCCTCCGCGGTCGGCCCTGATGCTGCGACTGTGTCTGCCGTATCCACTGTTATTCCTCCCCCGCAGTCCACCTGGCCACACACGCCGTCAGGCGCGGATCAGACCTGTTCCTCCGCACTGCGACCACGCCCACCGAGGGATCGTAGCCGTGACACGCTTTGGCCGCTTTGTCGCATAGGTTGATTGGTAGCGGAAATCCGGAGCGGTGTTGCGGTATTAGCGAAAACATCCTCGCGGCCGTGTGGCAGCATCAAGTCCTATCGAGAGCGTTCGCGGCAACTCAGACCACCACGAGATCGCCGACCTGTTCGAGCCCGGGGCGGCCGACGCGATGGCGCTCAACCAGCGCCACCTGAACCCGCAGCTTGGTCGCGTGGTCCAAACCCTTGGCTTTGATCGTGACTGGGACAAGGGCCACGGCGCGTACCTGATCGATCGCACCGGGGCGAAGTACCTCGATTTCCTGGCCGGCTACGGAGTCTTCTCGCTCGGCCGCAACCACCCCTACATCAAGGCGCAGCTGGAGCAGACCCTCGAGGCCGATACGCCCGGATGGCCTCAGCTCGGCGTCAGCACCCTGGCCGGCGTCCTCGGCCGCGAGCTCGTCGCCCGGGCACCGGCCCCACTGGATGCTGTGCTGTTCACAAACTCAGGCGCCGAGGCCGTCGAGGCGGCGATCAAGCTCGCCCGGGCGGCCCAGAACCGCCCGCGGATCCTCTACTGCGAGCGCGGGTTCCACGGCCTGACCCTGGGGGCTCTCTCGGTGAACGGCAACCAGGAGTTCCGGGAGCGCTTCGGTCCCCTGCTCCCCGACTGCGATCCCGTGCCCTTCGGAGACCTCGCCGCCTTGGAGCGTGAGCTGGGTCGCGGCGACGTCGCCGCCTTCATCGTCGAGCCGGTCCAGGGCAAGGGCGTGTACCTGGCGCCGGAGGACTACCTGCCGGGCGCTCAGGCGCTGTGCCATGGCGCGGGAGCGCTGCTCATCGTCGACGAGATTCAGACCGGGCTCGCCCGCACGGGTCGCTTCCTCGCTCTCGAGCACTGGGGGGTGAAGCCGGACATGGTCACGATCGCCAAGGCGCTGTCGGGCGGGTACATCCCCACGGGAGCCCTGCTGGCCAGCCGCCACGTCTTCGATTCCACCTTCGACTCGCTGGAACGCAGCGTGGTTCACGGGTCCACGTTCGGGGGCGGCGATATGGCGGCAGCGGCTGGTCTGGCCACGCTCACCGTGCTCGATCGCGAGGACCTCGTGAAGCGGGCGGACGCGATGGGCAAGCTGCTGCTCGAGCTCACCCAGCCGCTGGTCGAGCGCTTCGAGATCGTGCGCGAGGTGCGCGGCCTTGGCCTCATCTGGGGGATCGAGCTGGGGCCGCCCACGGGCCGCGCCGCCCGCCGCGTCTGGGAGGCCATCGAGCGTCGCCAGCCGGGTTTGTTCGCGCAGATGGTCACGGTCCCGCTGTTCCACGAGCATCAGATCCTCACCCAGGTCGCGGGGCACCACATGAACATCGTCAAGGCGCTGCCGCCGCTGATCACGCCCGAGGCCGAACTCCGCCGCTTTGCCACCGCCCTCGAGGAGGTCCTGAGCGGGGTTGAGGAGCACCTCTTCCGCCGCTACGCAAGTCTCGGCCTCGAGCTCGGCCGCCGCAGCCTCGCCGCCCGATAACCAACGGGCCCAGGAAACTCGTCCAGGCTCAAGCCGAAGGCTCAAGCGACCGACAACGCACATATGACAGACGCTGTGGTGTCGGAGTTTGCGCGCCTCTGCGCGCAGCGCTTCGCAAGCCTCGGCGACGCGGTGCGATCTGTGCTTACGTTGCTTGAGTCTCACGTGCCCGACGGGCGGGTGATCTTCGGTGAGCTCAACTACAACACCGACGAGTACCGGGTCCTCGACGCTCGCGGCGAGGGCATCGATGCTCTGGGAGCCGGAGCGCGTATTCCCCTGCGTGAGTCCTTCTGCGTTCACATGGCCGGCGACGAGGCCCCCGCGCTGATCGGTCGCGCCAGCAAGGACCCGGTCTACGGCGAGCTCGAGCTTCAGAAGTCGGCCAAGGTCGAGAGCTATGTCGCGGCCCCGGTGGAGCTCGGCGACGGCACGCGCGTGGCCAGCGTGTGCGCGATGAGCACGCGACGTGATCGCTACGACTGGCGCCAGCGTGACCTGATGACGATCGCCGCCCGACTGATCGCCTACGAATGGGAGCGGGTGACACGTGAGAGCAAGCTGAGAAAGCTCGCCCAGCAGCAGCGGGCGCTCAGCGGAGATCCATTGACCGGACTGCCGCTCCGGGACGCGTTCCTCGAGCAACTCGATCGTGAGTGGCATCTGACCCAGCGCGGCATCACCGAGTCCTACGTCCTCGTCGTCAAGCCGCTGGGCATCGACGACGTCCGCGTCACCAGTGGCGACGCGGTGGCCGACCTGCTCGTGCAGAGCACGGGCGAGGTCGTGGCGACCGACGTCCGCCGCAGCGATGTTGCCGGGCGTGTCGGCGACTCCACCTTCGGGGTGATTCTCGTCGGCTGCCGCGGCACCGAGGGTGTGGAAGCTTTTCTCGCGCGGCTTCAGGGATCGTTCGAACGCAAGCTCGGCCACCGGTCGGAAAAGCTCGAACTCGTCTACGGAATCGAGCGGCTGATGGATGCCGAGTCCGCGGAAGCGGCACTGCTGAGCGCGGAGGCGGCGCTGGCCGCGGAGCCGGCCGGCCAGGGGATGGCGCACTGATGAGCACCGGTTCGCTCGAATCTCGCCCTGGCGTCACCGTCTACCAGCCCCCGGAGGGTGGGCCGCGCTTCCTCTCCGACGTGATCATCGAGCTCGGCCTGGCCGACGAGGACCATGTCAATCGCGCGGTCGAGGAGGCCCGCCAGTCTGGAGCCACGGTCGGCCAGATCCTGGTTCAGGAAAACCGTCTCTCCGAGGACGACCTGGCCCGCGCATTGGCGGCGCGCTACGGACTGCTCCACATCGACCTGAACCAGTTTGACGTCAATCCCGACGCTGCCAACCTCCTCCCGGCGCCAGCCGCCCAGCGCTACAAGGCGGTCCCCATGTCCTTCGAGCCCGACGGGAGCCTGCTCGTGGCCATGGCAGATCCGTCGGACTCACTCGCGCTCAACGACATCTCGTTCATGACCCACCTCGAGGTCCAGGCGGCCGTCGCCGCCTCTGATCTCATCGTCGAGCTGGCGGATCGGCTCCCGCTCCCGCCGAGCGAGGACGGAGGTTCGCACTTCCCCACCCCGGCCCCGGCGGTCGCCCCGGTCGAGGCTGCCAGCAACGGCAACGCCAACGGCAGCAGCCTTCCGGCGGCGGCGCCGCCGTCTCCGGCTCCGGTCGACACGGCCGAGCTCGATCGCCTCCGCGGCGAGCTGGAGGACGCGACCGCGAGCCTCGAGGCTCTCCGCCGCGAGGTCGCCGAGGCGAAGGCGGCGCTCGCGGACGAGCGCGCCCGGCACGCCGAGGTGGTCGGCGAGCTTGAACAGGCCGCGGCCAGCGAGGATCAGCAACCGGTCGTCGATTCGCTCCAGAGCGAGCTTCAGAGCGCCCGCGGCGAGCTCGAGGCGGTGCAGTCGGAGCTGGCCGCCGCCCGCTCCGAGCTCGAGGGCGCGCAACTCCAGATCGAGACCGTCCAGCTCGAGCGGGACACCGCCCGGTCTGAGCTCGAGGCCGCGCGCACGAGTGATGACGTCGCCGCCGGCCAGCTCGACAGCCTGCGCAGCGAACTTGGATCGGTGCGGGCGGAGCTCGAGGTGATGCGGGCCGAGCGCGACCGTGCGCGAGAGGAGCTTGACGACCTGCGGACGCGCGGCAGCGACACTGAGGATGCCGTGGAGGCGCTGAAGGCCGAGCGCGACGCCGCCCGCGGCGAGCTGGAAACCGCGCGCGATGAGCGTGACGGCGCCTGGGAGGAGCTTCAGGCCGCCCGAGCCGAGAAGGAGACGACCAGCGCCCAGCTCGATGATCTGCGGGGCGAGCTTCACGCGGCCCAGTCGGAGCTTGAAACGGTGCGCGCCGAGCTGGCCAGCGCCGGTGCTGAGCTCGACCGAGTGATCAGCGAGGCGCGGGCCGATCGTGACGCCGCCCGCGTGGAGGTCGAGGCCGCACGCTCCGAGCGCGAGGGGATCGAGGACGAACTGGGCGCAGCTCTGGCCGGCCGAGACAGCGCGCAGGAGGAGCTCAAGAGCGCCCTCACCGAGCGCGACTCCGCCCTCGAGCGACTGGATTTCCTGCAGGCCGAGCGAGATGCGGCCCAGGTGCAGGTGGAAGCCCTCCGAGGCGAACTGGAGTCCGCGCAGGAGCGTCTCGAGGGGTTGCGGTTCGAACGCGACAGCGGTCAGGCGCGCGTCGAGGTCCTGGAGGGCGAACGCGACGCGGCCGAGCAACGGGTCGCCGGCCTTGAGGCCGAGCGTGATGCCGCGCAGCAGCGGGTCGAGACCCTGCAGCACGAGCGCGACGTCGCGGAGGAGAGGTTGGAGAGCCTGCGCGCCGAGCGCGATGCGGGTCAGGAGCAGCTCCAGGCCCTGCAGGCCGAGCGCGAGTCCGTCGAGGAGCGGCTTGAGAGCCTGCAAGGCGAGCGTGATGCCGCGCAGGAGCGGATGCACGCGCTGCGCGCCGAGCGCGACGCGGCGCGCGAAGAGCTGACCGGGATACGCGCCGAGTATGAGGCCGCGCAGGAGCAGGTCGAAGGCGTGCGCGTCCAACGCGATGCCGCACAGGAACAGCTGGAGGCGGCGCAGACGGGCCTGGCCGAGGCCGAGTCCCGGGCCAGCGCGCTCCGGGAAGAGCTCGAGATGACGCGCAGCGACCTTGAGCGCGCCGTGACCGAGGCGCAGGCCGGGCGCGACGCGGCGCGAGATGAGCTGGAGACGGTCCGCGCGGAGCACGAGGCGGTCGTCGCCGACCTCGAGCGCGCAGTGAGCGAAGCCCGCGCCAGCCGCGACAGCGCCCGGGAGGAGCTCGAGGCGACCCGCTCGGAGCTCGACGGCGCCCAGCAGGAGGCGTCCAACCTCAAATCAGAGCTCAAGGACACCCGCACCGATCTCGAACGGGCGACCAGCGAGGCGCGCGCCAACAGCGAGGCGGCGGAGAAGCTGGCCGTCGCGGAGCAGAAGCTGATCGAGATGGGAGATGTGGAGCGCCGGGTGCTCGAAGCCCACTCGATGCTCGAGAAGATGCGCAACGAGTTCGAGCTCGAGCGTGAGGGATACGCGGTCAGCGAGCGAGACCTCCGGGCCAAGCTGTCCGCGCAGACCGAGCGCAACGCCACCCTGACGAGCGAGCATGACGCCCTCAGCACCCAGCACAGCGTGCTGAACGAGCAGCACAAGAACCTCCAGAAGCAGGTCGACGCGCTGGAATCGGAGATCGAGACCCTGCGGACTCAGAACAGCAGCCTCGCCGACGTCTACGCCACGGCCAAGCGTCTGTCCGAGGAACTGGCTCGCGGTGCCGGAGATCTCGCCACGACGCTGAAGAAGACGCCGGTCGAGGAGGCCGGGGAAGGCGAGCAACCATCGCCGCAGCACGGAGCGGAGGATCCGGACGACCTCGACCCCGCGGCGGAGGACGAATCCCGAGCGGGCTCCTCCAGGAGCAAGGCGAACGCCTGACGTTTCCTCGCTGGCGGCTAAGGCTTTACGCCCGCGTGCCGACATAGAGAGTGATGATCAGAGTCATCTAGGCGGGCGCCCAGGCTGGAAGGGCCGCGCTCGCGGGTGAGTTTCGGCGCCTCACCGCCCGCCATCTGTTCTCTTGAGGACGGCCGCGGCGGACTGTGTCACGCCGCTCAATCGAGCCCGGTGGCCACGCGCGTCCGGCTGATGGGCAAGCGGCTTCGGAGCTCCCGAAGGAGCCCTCGCTCGAGCACGAGGCCGAGTCCCATGGCTCCCCCGGCGGCCAGCGGGCCATAGACCGGCGTGGCGTACCGAGTGTCGTAGAAAGAGCAGGAGCACGGGCGCGAGGACCATCGCGACCGTCATCCACCCGAACAGGCCGGCCGCGACCCGCGCGCGGGCCGCGGGCCAGGAGAAACCCCGCGACCATGAGGAGGAGGAGGACCGCGGTCAGCGGGCCTTCAACCCGCGCGGCTTTGGCGTAGGCATCGAGCGCCCGCAAGCTGTGGTGGATGATCGGGTGGTGCGGGTAATAGCTCGCGACCTCGGCATCCGCCGCGGCCTCCACCGACGGATCGTGCAGTCCGGGAATCAGCTGCGCCTGCGACCACCCGATCATCGTTGGGCCGCCGATCGACGGCGCCACGTACTTCACAACTCCCTCGAGCGTGGTCCACAGGTAGGCGAACGGCTGATGGGTGGTTGCCGCGAGCGCGAACGACTGGAGCCTGCTGTCGGCCGGCCACGTGTAGTCGGGAGGCCGAGGGTTGGGAGCGATTCCGAACCGCCGCACGGCCGGTGAAGAGCCGTCGAACATGCACTGGCTTGCATTGACCTCCCGCCCGGCCAGTGTACGGGCGGGAGGTCGAGGCGTTGCCTGCGCGAGGACCTATCAGCTCAGGGGCTTCGCTTACCTGTGGGCCAGCGCTGCCCGCGGCCGCGCCGGCTCCCGTTCGACCTGCCTGGCCCGGAGGCGCAGCAGCTCGACGATCTCAGCCGTGGCCACGAACGGATCTGCGACCACCGTGCCGTCCCTCAGCTCGAGCGCGGCCACGGGCTCGCCTCGAAGCTCACCGATCAGCACGGGGTCCCTGAGCGGGCGCGCGGAGTCAAGCGCGGCCAGATTGCGTAGCGCAGGCTGGTCACCTGCGACTGCCCTTCGGATGACGAGAGGCCCCCACAGCGGATCTTGGTGTTTCAGTGAATTCATGCTCCGATGGTGAGCTAAGCCGGGAGCCGGGGCATCGGGAGAATGGAGCGGAGTTGCCCAGATCCAGCCTTACCGGTGGTGGTACGTTTACTCACCCAGGGATTTGATGAAGCGGGCTCTTCGACTGGCGATCCTCCCGTTCGGATACCTCGCCTTCGTGGCCGGGTTGGCAGCCCTGTCTGCGGCCGCACGACTCCTCGGAGAGGACCACGAGCTCGGCTTCTTCTCCGGCCGGTTGGCGGCCGCGGTCTGGCGCTATCCCGAGGTGACGCGCCGTGGCGTCCAGATGGCCTGGATCGTGTGGGCGGCGCTTCTGATCGTGGCGCTCAGCCCGATCGATCCGTTTACTACCCGGTGGGATGAGGTCGGGCTCGGCGGCTTGGCTTTGGCTGTTCTCTGGCGGCGCCTCTTCGGCGACCGGCAAGCCGGAGGTTGAGGTTCTCGAGCGCCTGCTCGAGGCCGACCTCCGAAGGGTCGAGCTCACGCATCGCCCTGGCCAGGCGATATTCGGCGAAGTAATCCGGGTCGACTCCGCAGGCCTCGGCGATCAGCTCCATCGCCCGCATTGACGGGCGGTCATGGCCTTTGGCGAGCATGTTGATGTGCGCATGGGTCATGCCCCGACCATCCAGCTCACGCGTTCGCTGGGCCAGCGCGCGATAGCTGAAGTCGTTCTCCTCCATGAGGAGACGAAGTGACTCGCCAAAGGGCTTGTTGCTCTGTGAGGTCATCCTGCCTCGCGATCTCGTTTCAACATATTGGGCTGCTCGGCGATCAGTCACGCCGCCTCCACGCACCCGGGAGCGATTGGACACGTGCCCCAGGTGCTTGACAGCGCACGCGCGCCTGGTAGGTTACTCGCCTAACAAAGGTGCGTGGACCTGCTTTTCATTGCATCTTTGTTACGCGTCTGTGAGCAAACCCAAAGCTCCGGACAAGACGAGGCGGCAGCGTACGCCGACGCCCGCCGCCTCGTCCAAACCTCGGCCTTTGTGGGGGCCGCGCAGGCGGGACCGCCCCCGCCCGCGCGGGCCGAGGTCGGCAAAATCCGTCGCCTTGATCCGAGAGCGCAGGAGCGAGAGGACCTACGGGTGCCGGCTAGGAACCCGGAGGCCGGATGCCTCTGGTCGCGCACCCCAGCAACGCGCGGGCGCGCTCGACGGCTCGCGGATCGACCCCGGCCGACGACGAACCCGGGCGGCGGGTGCGGCGGACGCGTGATTTACGCAGCCGGTAAAGCGCTCGGCGTTCCAGCCGCTTGGCGCCTGTTGTAGAGCCTGCAGCGTCCTCGATCATGCCCGTCTCCTCCCGGCCCGCTTGATATTCGGCCACAAACCGGTGTAGCGCGAGGCACGCAAATGGTCAAGGATTCTGGCCATCCTGCCGAGGCCAACGGTCCGGCCTCTAACCACGGCTGTACGGATCATGTCGGCGGGAGGGTTCAGCCCGGTCCCGCGCCCACGGCGCCCCGTGCACCAGCATCGACGTGATTGCGCGCGCGTCGACGGGCCGCGAGAAGTAGTAGCCCTGCACCTGGTGACATCCCATCCGGCGCAGCTCCGCGAGCTGCATCTCGGTTTCGACCCCCTCACAGATCACCGGGAGGGAGAGCGCACGGGCCATGGCGATGATCGCCTCGGTGATGCTCGTGTCCTGGGGGTCGTGCCCAAGGCCGGCAACGAACGCGCGGTCAATCTTCAGCGCGTCCAGGGGCAGCCGGGTGAGATAGCCGAGCGCCGAGTACCCCGTGCCGAAGTCGTCCAACACGAGCTGAACGCCGAGTTTCCGCAGGCTGGTCAGCGTCTCGGTGAGTCGCGCGGTTTCCCCAATCAGCACGCTCTCGGTGATCTCCAGCCTGAGCGTCGCTGGGTCGAGGTCGGCCGCGCGCATCGCCATCCTGACGGTGTCCGGCAGGGTCGCGTTGGCGATCTGGACCGCGGAGAGGTTGATCGAGATTGCCACCGGGAGGCGATCGGGCATCGCGGCGGACCAATGAGCGGCCTGCCGGCACGCCTCGTCGAGTACCCACGATCCGATCGATTCGATCAGGCCGGTTTCCTCAGCCACCGGGACGAACTCGGCCGGCGGGATGAGCCCCCGCTCGGGATGCTGCCAGCGCAGCAGCGCCTCGACGCTGACAATCGACTCGTCGCCCAACGAGACAACCGGCTGGTACTCGAGCCACAACTCGCGGCGCTCGAGTGCGCGGCGCAGCTCGGTTTCCATCCTCAACCGGCCTACGGCACGGGCCCGAAGCTCGTCGTCGAACAGCTCGTAGCGAGCGCGCCCACCTTCCTTGGCTCGGTACATGGCGGTGTCGGCGTCCCGGACCAGCTCGTCGGCACGCTCTCCCCCACGCGCGATCGCGATGCCAAGGCTGGCGGTGACGAAGTGCTCCGCGGTCCCCAGCACGAACGGCCTGGCGAAGACCGCGGCGATCTTCTCGGCGGTCTGGGTGGCGGCAAGCTCGCTGGAGATGTCCTCGAGCAGGATCCCGAATTCGTCGCCACCAAACCGGGCCACGGTGTCGGTGGCGCGGAGCGCCTGCTTCAGCCGCGGCGCCACCGCGGTCAGAATCTCGTCGCCGGCGTGATGGCCAAGACTGTCGTTGACGACCTTGAAGCGGTCGAGGTCGAGAAACATCACCGCCGCCAGTGACCGCCCGCGGCGCAGGCGGGTGAGCGCCTGCTCGAGCCGGTCGAGGAACAGAACCCGGTTGGGCAGCCCGGTGAGCGAGTCATGCAGTGCTCGGTGGCGGATCTCATCCTCGGTGGCCTGGCGCGCGAGCGCATCCGCGAGCACGTTGGCGACGGATTGGATGAAATCGACATCGCCCGCGCCGTATTGCCGGGGGCGCTTGGAGTGGACCGCAAACACGCCGAACGGCTCCGCAAGGCCTTCGATCGTCACCGAGACGCCGCTGCGCGCGCCGAGTTCGAGAACTTTCGATTCGGTGAAGCGGTCCTCTGCTTCCCAATCGGTCACCACGACCGGCGCCCCGGTGAGGATCGTGTACCCCACTTGGGTGGTCGGGCCGGCGGGGACGGTCGCGGCCCCGATCTGATCGGCCGGCCAGCCGGCCCCGCCGATGAGGCGAAACAGCTCCTGGTCAGGGAAGAACTCGGCCACCGAGGCGAGCTCCACCTCGAGAACGTCGGTCGCGACGACGCACGCTTGCTCGATCAGCTCGGCGATGCCGACACGCTCGAGCGCTCGCTCGCCCAGCCGGGCTACCGCCGCCTGCTGCGCGGCCCGACGCTCCAGCTCGGCCTCGGTGCGTTTCTGCTCGGTGATGTCCGAGAGCACGCCATACCACCGCAGGCGGCCGGCACTGTCGCGAACCAATGAGCCGTCGTCGCGGATCCAGACCACGTGGCCATCACGGTGGAGCATCCGGTACTCGTCCACGGGCGCCGTCGTCTCGTCAACGGCCAATTCCGCCTCGGCGGCGAGAATCTCCTCGAGGTCGTCTGGGTGCACGACCTGGCGCCACAACAGCGGATCGGCGCACCACTCCTCGGCCGTATAGCCGAGGAGCGCCTCGATCTGGGGGCTCATGTAGTGGAACCTGCCGGTCTCGCCGATGTCGGCGATGTAAAAGGCGGCCGGCACTTGTTCCAGCAGCCGCCGGTAGGCATCACTGTCGCCGTCGAGGTCCTCGGGCCGGGTCGGTTCGGGCGGCCCTGGTCGTTCGTCCGTCATGACTTCCTTATCGGCGCGGGCAGCCGGTGGCCGAATTCCTGGGGGCTAACTCGACACTGACGCCGCCCAGGTGGAGCCAGCCGGATTCGAACCGGCGACCTCCTGCGTGCAAAGCAGGCGCTCTCCCAACTGAGCTATGGCCCCGCGTGAAGCCAGTCTAACCGTCGAAATCGAAGTCGCGCGGGGGGCGCTGCTCGAACCACAGTCGGTCGTGGTCGGGCGTGTCCTGGAGAAAGTCCGGCGTCTCTTCGAGCACGTCCTCGCCTTCCCGCGGCTCCTCGATCGCTTCCTCGTCGAGCCTATGCTCGGCGGTGACCTCTTCGAACTCAGAACCGGTCCCGGGCGGCAGCTCGCCGGCCGGCCGGGGCGGCGGCGGGGCCGGAGCGGGCAGGTCGGGCACGAGGCCCGCCGGCTCGCCGGCGACCTCGCCGCGCGAATGCGCTTCCCACTCCTCAGCGATCTCGTGATGCCGGGCCCGAGGCCCCTGGTCGAACTCAGGCTCGCGCTCGTGCTCGCCGTACGGTTCCGACTCCTCGGGGGCATCTGCCCACCGGGGGAGATCCTCGTCGGCCGCATAGCCAGCCTCCGGGGGCTCCTCATCAAACGGGTAGGTTCCGGCTGGGGCTGTCTCCTCGGCGCCTACCAAGTCCGATGGCTCCTGCGGCGCCCGGCGAACCGGACCCAATGCCTCGCGCTCGAGGCGGTCGACCTCGGACGGGTCGGCGCCACGGCGGCGCTTGAGGTCAAGATGCTCGCGAATCGCGTCGTCGAGTAGACCCATCCTCGTAAGGCTACTCGCCGCTGAGTACGTTCGCGGCTCGGCGCGGCGCGGTCACGGTGCGGTTCTTACCCAGCCGCTTAGCCTGGTAGAGGGCGGCATCGGCCTCCGCGATGAGGGCGTCCTTCTGGCCCTCGGCTGACGACGCGACGCCGAGACTCGCGGTGATCTTGAGCATCCCCCGGTTGTCCATCTGGGGGATCTGAAGCGCCTCGACCGAGGTGCGAATGCGCTCGGCGATCGCGTAGGCCCCTTCGAGCTCGGTGTGAGGCAGGATGACCGCCAGTTCCTCCCCCCCGTAGCGCGCCGGATAGTCGACCTCACGTGAGTTCTCGGCCAGGACTCGCGCGACCCGCCTCAGCACGACATCCCCCTGCTGATGACCATAGGTGTCGTTGATCGACTTGAAATCGTCGATGTCCAGCATGATCAGGCCGAGGGGGTGGTTGTAGCGCCTGACCTCCTCGATCTCGGCCAGCAGCAGATCCTGAAAGCGGCGATGGTTGGCCAACCCCGTCAGCTCGTCGGTAACCGCCTGGCGGCTCACCTGCACGTGCAGATCGACGTTCTCAAGCGCCAGGGTGGCCTGGGCGGCCAGCGATCGCAGCAACTCCTGGTCATCGCTTGAGAACGGCTCGCCTGTGCGCACGACCGTGATCAACCCGTGGATGTAACCGCCCGACTCTGGCGTGCCCATGGGAACGGCGATCACATGGGTTCCCGAGGCCTGGCTTTGGCCGACGTCCCCCGCCTCATGGACGGTGCGCTCCGCCTCCTGAAGCGCGTCCGCCAGATCGTCGAGGCCACCGTGCCGAAGGCTCTCGGCCAGCGGCTGGTCAGGAGCTGCTCTGATGCTGATTCGGCCGCCGGTTCCGCGGACGGCGTCGATGGCCGTTCGCAGCGCCAGATCGAGCAGCGCCGGGCGGTCGAGGTTCGACGCGAACGTCTGCCCGATCCGGCGGATGGCCTCACGAAGGCGAACCCGCTCTTGGGATAGCTCGTCGAGCCGCTGCTCGAGCTGGTTCGACATGTTGTTGAACTCCTGCCCCAGGGCGGCGAACTCATCCCGCCCCTCCACTCGTATCGGGGAGGAGAAATCGCCGCCCGCAAGCCGCCGGGCGGCGTGGAGGAAACGGCTGACCTGACCCTGGAGGCCCCGAGAAGCCAGCACGGCAAACGCCAAAGCAAGCAGCAGGAAGGCGACGATGAACCCTGCGGCCAAGACTCGGCTGCCCGTCGAGGACCCACCTGACGCGACGGCGGCCAGGACCGTCAGCTCGATACCAGAGCGGCTGAATCCGGGCACGCGCTGGCTCACAGCGCGATAGGTCGAGCCGCCGAGGCTCACGGATCCCTGAGCCGGCACCGGCTGGCCAGCGACGTTCGCACCCTCGGCCGCGAGCAGCTCCGGCCCCTGGCGGACCAGCACTATCACCCCCTGGGCGCTCAGCTCGCGGGCGTATTGACCCGCGGTGATCTCCGAGGCCACGACTCGCAGCCTGCGCCCCCGAACGCTCACCGATCCCGGGGCGATGGCGCGGCGACTGCCCACGTCAGCCAGCGTTCGAGGGCCTGCCGTGACCAGCACTCGGGCCAAGCCGGCCTGGCCCGCCGCCGCGCCGGCGATGCTGCGGGCGAGCGGCGGCGAGACCGAGCCGCCGCCGGTTCGTGAGCCGAGCTGTTGGGCGATCGAGCGCGCATCCGCGCTCGCCGCGAGGCTTTCGGACTGGTAGAGGCTGATCGCCGTTCCGAGCACGCCATTTGCCCGCGCATCCGCCTTCCCCTGGTCGCTGTCGCTGATCAGCCGGAACACAAGGAACGCGACGGCGATCATCGGGACGACCACGATCAGTACGAAGAAGCTGGTCAGGCGGGCGCGAAAGCTCATTGATTTCGCCGGCTTTGAGCGTATCGGCAAAATCCCCGCAAATGCCGCGGTTCTGCCGCTCCGGAGCGACGCAGCTCGTCCGCTCTTGACCGTGCAGCCATAACCCTTCCACGCTTCGCCTAAGAGCAACCGAAAGCGGGCACTAGAATCGGCGCCACCGTGCGGTCACCACCGCCGCCCGGGGCTATAGCTCAGTTGGGAGAGCGCCTGGATCGCACCCAGGAGGTCGCCGGTTCGAGTCCGGCTAGCTCCATCGAGAACTTCCTGCAAAGCTTCCACGAGTTGTCGGCATGCCTGGTAAGCAGACCTTGCTGGTAGAGGTTTTGCAGCGCTATCGTCGCGGTCGGTCGGCGGCTGGCGGTCAACCGGCCGATGAGCTCATGGTTGAGCGGTAGGTCGATCAGAATGCCGTCGGGAGTGACGCGGCCGAAGCGCTCGCCGAGGTCGGCAAACAGGGCGAGTATCCGGTCCTCGGCTCGCGGCAGGTGCAGCATCGCAAGGTGCATCGACGCGCGGTGTGCCTGCTCGGCGATCTGACGGTGGAGAAAGCCGGAGACCTGCGGCCAGCGCATTGCGACACGCTCAAACCGCATCCCGAGCGTCGCGATCGACGCATCGCCGAAGGCCAAGTAGCGGCTCGCGGCGCGAGACTCAAGTTGGCGGGTGGCGCTTAGAGGCGGCGCGAGGACGTCGCCAGGGCCGAGGAGTTCAAGCGCCGAACTGCTCGCCAGTGTGGTCTCTTTGAGCACGGTCCCGGAGACCAGCACGAAATTGAACGCGTCGCCGGGCTCAACTTCGAGTGCCGCGGCGAGGTCCTGATCGCGCGCGCTGACCAGCGGGGCCAGGAGCGCGCGCTCGGCAGCGCCGCGTTCCTCGGGAGCAAGGCTCCCGGCGATGTCGGGCCACACTCGCAACAGACTTACCTCGCTCAGCGGCTCATCTGCGACACGGCCGCTGTCCTCATCCCCGGGTATTCCTTGGCGCGCAGGCGTCCGGTTCACTCTGAGACCGTTCCTTCCCCGCGAACCGCGCGTCGTGGTTGATGCGCAAGCCCGGGGTCATCGAGGTATGTCGTGATCAAGCTGTCGAGCGTGATCTGCACCAGCAGAGCGGGGTCGAGCTCGGCGAGGACCTGCAGTGCGTCGCGGGCGCTTTCTGGTCCGATCTCCCCGTCCCTGAGCCGCGCGATCAGCGGATGGAGATTCCCCGAAGCCACGAGCTGACTCACGAGTTTCAGCGTCGCCCGCTCCTCGGTCGAAGGTTCCTCCGCAAACGCCATCTCAGACGCCATCACACCAGGCTACTCCCCACCGGCCACCCCGCAGGTGATCAAACCGAGGCGGTTTGGGGATTGGCAGGCGACCGCCTTCCACCCATACCGCCAGCTGCTCTTGTGGCGCTTTGCAACGAACTGCGATAGGCGGTCAGTGCCTAGAGGTTGATGTCGTTGAACCGCCGGGCTGAGTTTCCGTATCGGAAGTAGCCCGACCATTCGTGCAGCAAGCGGTCGACGTCCTGTATGACGTCGTCACCGGGGACGAGCAGCCTGCGTCGGTCCGTCAGCTCACGGGTCCAGTTGCGGGCGTGCCGCAACATCGGAAGTCCAAACGCGGCACGTCCTCAGACGAAGAACTGAGCACCGCACCAACATCGAAGCAGGAGTCGCACTCCGAATCGGTTGGGTACCTGCTCATCGCCAGCGGCGAGACCGCGGCGGCCGACAAGAGGTCGAGACCGGTGGCTACGGGCGCGCGCGCCCTGCTCGAATAGAAGTAGAGATGCTGACGGCGGGACGCGTCTTGTGATCGACGCCGCAATATCGTTAGGCCGTGTTTCACGCCCTGGTTCGTCGGCGGATTCGTGAGATCTTTGATGCTTTGACCCGCGGCGATTACTCGGTCGCGCTCGATGGGCTCGCGGACGACGTTCACCACGTGTTCGCGGGCGATCATCCATTGGGCGGCGAGCGCCATAGCCGCGATGCGGTTCGCCGCTGGTTCGAGCGGGTGTTCCGTTTGTACGACCTTCGTTTCGACGTTCAGCGGGTGTTCGTGGCCGGCCCGCCGTGGGACCTCTCCGTCGGTGTCGAGTGGATCGGGCATGCAACGCCGAAGGCCGGAGACCCGTACGTCAACGAGGGCGCCCACATCATCCGGATTCGCCGCGGCCGGGTCGTGTACTTCCATGCCTACGAGGACAGCCAGAAGGTCGCAGACGCGTGCCGGAGAATGGCCGCCGCCGGGATCGAAGAGGCCGGCGCCGCCCCGATCGTGGACTAACCCCGCCGCCTCACTGACATTGGCCTCTGCTTCCCGCCGATAAGGGACAGTCTCACAAGCGCCACGGCCCGCCGAGCACTTCTGCTCTCGGAAAGGAGGCTCAGCGCCGTCCGGGTGTCGAGTATCGTCGCGTTCTTGAAGCGGGGCTGGGCGCTCACGCTCGATCAGGCGTTGTCGATGATTCAGGTTTGTGGAAGCTGAGCGAGACCGTCACTCTTGATCATCCGAACGATGAACTGGAAGGAGGCCTGAACACATGTTCACGAAGAAGGGCGATGCGGCAGTCCTTGCCAAGCTCGGCGAGGCCCCCGCTCAGTACCGGGAGATTGGAGAACGCCTGCACGCCGTCATCCGGGAAAGCGCGCCGTCGCTGGAACCGATCGTGCGCTGGGGACTCCCCTTCTACGTGAAGGACGGCAAGGACATCTGCTACATCAAGCCGGACAAGAACTTCATCGCATTCGGTTTTGGCGAAGTCGTGAATCCCGCTCACGAGGAGGGCGCGAGCATGCACCCCGTCGCGTGGACACTCACCTCGCTGGACGACACCACCGAAGCCAAGATTCGCGCGCTCGTCAAGAAGGCGGTGGCCTGATATCGACTCGGCCGCCGGTGTGACACACCGCGCGACCGGCCCATCGGCTAATTCCACGCCTTCCGGCGGACCACGCCAATCGTGGGAATGCTCGAGCAGCGATAGCACAGCTCGCTGGAACCGGCAAGCACTGGGCGGCGTCAGGGTCAATCCGCGCGCGGCAGGCCGCTGGGGGAGCGGCGGCGACGCCTGAGGAACCTGTCAAGTCTTGGTCCAGCCACGATTCCGGTGACGTAGCGGTTGGAGAACTCAAGCCGGAAGAACGCGGTCCCGCTTGCACAAGCCGGAGCCGCGGCAGCATCAAGTCGCTGGTCGTCCCGTCCATACAAACATCGTCGCGATCATCGTCGCGCGCCTGCGCCTCGCGGAGTCCCGCAACGAGCGGAGCCGCAGCCGGGACCTCCCTGGGGTGGCGACGCTCTGCCCCAGCCTGTTCCTGCTGGTGTTCTCGCTGATTCGCGGTACCGAGGTGCGCGTGCGCTGAGCCGAGTCATCAGAACGTGCGGGCGCGCTCGCGCGCAATGGCGTGGGCTTTGCCGCGCTCCTCGTCAGCCCCACCGTTGAGCGTGGGGTGGTAGCGGATCTGGGTGATGTCGGTGATGCCAGTCCAGCGCAGCCAGTCCTCGAAGTAAGTCGACTGGAAGTTGCTGCCAAACGCGGACCCGAGTCCCGGGCCCCAGACCGCGCTTGTGTAGATGACCGCCGCCTTTTTGCCTTTGCCCTCCAGTAGATGGCTGTAGCCGCTGTGGGGATCGACGCCGAACACCATGCCGGGCTGGGAAATCACGTCGATCAGCTGTTTGAGGATGTAGGGGATCCCGGCGTTCCACATCGGAACGCTGAAGAGCAGGTGCTCGGCCGAGTCGAAGCGCGCGAACGCTTCCTTCGCCGCCTGCCACGCGACCGCTCCCTCGCCCTGAGGCGTGTCACCAGCGAACACCGCCATCTTCGCCGCCGCCGCCGCCGGACCGAACTCCGGGACTGACCCGTCCCACAGATCCCACGTCTCGATCACGTTGCCCGGACGAGCGTCGCGATAAGCGTCGAGGAACGTCTCGGCGATTCGGCGCGACTCCGACGCGGCGCCACGCGGGCTCGCTCCTATGTGTAGTAGTCGTGTACTAGGCATGTGGGTCTCCTGTCAGTGGACGCCGTCAGTGTCCGTCCCCGTGTCGCACCCGTCCAAGACCGGTTGGCTGGGGTCACATAGGCTTGGCCTATGACGCCCGACCTGCGATTGATCCGCTACTTCGTGGTCGTCGCCGAGGAGGGCAACGTGACACGCGCGGCCGAACGGCTGCACATCTCCCAGCCATCGCTGAGCGCCGCGATCAGGCAGCTCGAGGCCCAGCTCGGCGTCGAGTTGTTGGCCCGTGCGGGCCGCAGGATCGAGATCACCCCCGCCGGTGAGCTTCTACGGGAGCGCGGGCGCGAGCTCCTTGACCAGGCGGACGCCATCGTCGATGAAGTTCGCGATCGCCACGAAGCCGGCGCCAGCCGCCTGAGCCTCGGGGTGTCGCCCACGGCCCGCTACGGGATTGCCCAGCGTCTGCTCGTCGCCTGCACGACACAAGTGCCAGCGGTGATGCTCTACACGATCGAGAACACGACCGGCGCGCTCCTGCGCGACATCGCCCGAGGCCGGCTCGATCTCGCGATCACCTTCTGCGCCCCCGACCCGCCGCCCGGCGTCGAGCTCGTCCTCTTGGACGACGAAGCCACGATCGTTCACCTTCCAACCGAGCATCCCCTGGCGGCGCGAACCCGGCTCACGCTCGAGGACCTCAAGGACGAGACGATTCTGGTCGCGGCCACCGATGACTCGCACGGCTTCAGCAATCACGTCCTATCAGCGTTCGCCGCGGCGGGGATGGCTCCGCACACCCTCGCCGACCCCTACCCCGACCTCGGCCTCCAAGCGGTTCGCGAGAACCTCGGAATCGTCATCTATCCCCGAAGCGCATTCCCGGCAGAGCTACCCGGCTCCGCGTTCATACCACTGACACCCCCAGTCCGGATGCCCTTCCACCTCGCCTACCGCGCCCCCCCAAAGACAACCGCGATCCGATCCGTGCTGGAAGTCGCGCGCTCCCTTGAGGCGCCCCGGAATTCGAAAACCGAAGACCGCGTGCGCTGATGGGTACCGGTCAATCGACCGCGGGGTTGACCCGGCCCCCGAATCGGTATAGGACCAGCTCAGCCGGTCGCAGGCCGAGACGCTCGTACAGTCGCTTGGCGCCCGCGTTGTCCGCCATCACCGCGACCTTCAGGTCTTTGATTGATCGTCGGGGTCAGCTCCCGGTCGACTAAGTCGAGCAGGCGCGTCCCGATCCCTCTGCCTCTCAGCTGAGGCGCCACCGCCAGCGAGTAAAGCTCGGCGTAGTGCTCGCCCACCGGGAACGTGTCGTCGGGGGCCTCCTCGATGCACACCAGCGCTTTCGATCATGCCTACACAGATCCTCTGACACTCCCCTCAAGAGAGACTCGACACTGGCGCAGGCGGGTCAGGCGGAGGTGGTTGGGCTGCGGGGCGCTCGGATTGGCCGCGCCCGGAAGCTGGCTCCCCAGGCGAGGGCGACGAGGATGGTGCCGATGGCGAATGCGATCCACGCGATCGTGTTGCTGCCTGCGGAAGCGTTGGTCGCGTTCACGGCCGGCAGCGACAGCGGGTGCCCCGATGCTGCCGCGAGCGCGCGGATTGCAGGGATCGCTGCCGCCGCGAGTCCGCGATCCGGGCTGGGTGCTGTGAGGGAGGAGCGCTGCGCGGCCGCACGCGAGTTGAGGTGGTAGGTGCCGAAGCCGTCGGGCATCACGACCAGCAGCGGGCCGCGGTACACGAGCGCCAGCTCTTGCCCGAGGAATTGCGCGTAGGTTTGGGGTTGGCGCCAGAGTTCTGTTACCGATCCGAGGTCGGCGGCGGAGGCGATCAGCGCGACGCGGATTGGGTAGCCGCTGCGGGTGGCCTCCTGAAGCAGCGCGGCGAGCTGCGCCTGCTGGCGGGGTGGGCTGGCGGCGTCCTGCGGAAGGAACAGGTGTTGGGTGACGAGCACGTCGGAGGCGGGGTCGCCGTCGGCTCTTGCGGTCGCGATCGGCCACGCGCAAGCGAGTGCCAACATGGCGAGCAGTGCGATCGTCTGCAGAAGAACCCAGACAGCCCGCTGCAGGCGGCGTGCGCTGGTGGGGTCGGCCATGGCCATGGATGTTGGCACTCATTTTCGCCGCGGTCTTGGTGGCGGCGGGGGCGGCCGCCTCCCCGGCGGAGGCTCATGGCCCGGTCGCGCCGGTGGCGCTCGACTACCTCGCACGAGTGTCCCGGGCTCCTCAGGGCTTGGAGACGAAGGTGGTGGACGGGGATCAGCGGATGTGGCTGCGCGTGCCCGCTGGCGAGACGGTGGTCGTGCTGGACTACCGGGGGGCGCCGTATCTGCGCTTCTCGCGGGTCGGGGTCGAGGTCAACCACAACTCGGCCATGTACTACCTGAACATGACGCCGTTCGCCGAGACGCCGCCGGCGAACCTAAGCCCGAGGATGGCGCCGAGCTGGGCGCCGGTCAGCAGCGGTCATGAGTATGGCTGGCATGACGGGCGGCTCCACGCGCTGGCCGCGGTGGCGCGCGCCCCCGGGGCTTCGTTTGTGGGCAGGTGGAGGATCCCGGTCTTGGTGGACGGTCATCCAGCGGCAATTTCCGGCGGGCTGTGGCATGCCGACGCCCCGTCGGTCGTCTGGTTCTGGCCGATCGCGGTGCTGTTCTTGTGCGCGCTGGCGGCGTGGCGGGTCGGGAGGCCTGCGCTCGACCGATGGACGGCGCGGTTGCTGGCGCTCGCCGCGCTGGGCGCGATCACGGCCGCTGCGCTCGGCCGAGGGCTCCATGGGCGGCCGGTCGTTTCGGTACTCCAGTTGGTGGAGCTCGGGATCGTCTCGGCGTTCGTGGGGTGGGGCGTGTACCGCGTCGTGTTCGGGCGTCCGGGGTTCTTCTCGTATCTCGTGATCGCGGTGGTGGCTCTGTGGGAAGGGGGCGAGCTGATCCCCACGTTGCTGAATGGGTTCGTCCTGATCGCCGTCCCAGCGTTTGTGGCGCGCGCGGCGAGTGTCGTCGCACTGGGTGCCGCGGCGGGGTTGTTGCTACTGGTCTTCCGTTTGCACGACTACGAACAGGCGTCAGGTCCTGGCGCTCAGTCGATGGGCGAGCTTGAGGAGGACGAGGACGCCTGGGAGCTGGCCTGAGTAGATCACTGCGCTGCCGGGGGTCGTTGATTGCTGCCACGGTTGTGGCCGGGACGGTGGTGCCAGCGGGGTGCGGCTCGGGTAAGGGGCACAGTTCGGCGTCGTCGGGGATCCCCCGGCAGCTTCTGGCCGAAGCGCGTCCCATCGGTCGGGGCCCGAGGTTTCGCCCACCGGCAACTGGGCCAGTAGTCGGTCCTTGCCGGCGGCGGCTGGGTGTGCGCTACGGGGTGCACGTTGAGGTATTCGGCGCGGACCGGGTGGTGATCGTCCCGTCTGGGATCGGCGTGCGGCCACCGATACGCCTGTCGGCCGGTCGCATCTCATCCGCTGGCTGCTTTGGCCGGCTGGTCACGCTCGAGCCAACCGGGCTGGTCCTGGTGCGCCCTGGTTCAAGACTGTTCCTGTCGGACCTGTTTCGCTCCTGGGGGCAACCCCTGTCCCGGCGCCGGGTGGCGTCGTTTGTGGCCACGCCGGGCAAGCAGATCGCGGTGTTTGTCGACGGACGCCGCTGGGAGGGGATGACCGGCAGGGTGCGTTTGTCGCGGCACGCTGAGATCGTCGTGGAGGTAGGCCCATACGTGCCGCCGCACTCCTCCTACACGTTCCCGCCTGGCAGCTGACTGGCCGGGCACGAGGCGGCCTTCCAACGCGCCGGGCCAGGTCGTCCGCCACCCAGGGCGCTGTATCGTCCAGCCGGAATGCTGGTTGGCCGTAAGCGCGCCGCTTTGATTGGTCGGGTCGGGCCGCTGGCGCTGATGCCGGCAGGCGCATTCGCGGTGCATCAGCTGCGCTACTGGCTGGCCTTCGGGAGCCGGGCCGGGGCGGAGCTACAGGCCCAGGGCCACTCCTACCTGCACTCGGTGGTGCCGTGGATCGTGCTGTTGATTGCGCTCTCGCTCGGCGCGTTTTTGCGCGCGCTCGGACGCGCGCTGGGCGGGCACCGCTCGCTCCCGCGCTACACGCTGTCGTTTACCGCGCTGTGGCTCGTGTGCGCGGCGTGTCTGGTGGCGATCTACGTGACGCAGGAGTTCCTGGAGGGACTGTTCGCGACCGGCCATCCGAGCGGGCTGATCGGCATCTTCGGCTACGGCGGCTGGTGGTCTATCCCCGCCGCGTTAGCGGTCGGGCTTGTGCTGTCAGCCGTGTTCCACGGCGCGCGTTGGGTGCTGCGTGAGTTCGCCGAACGCTGTGGCCACCAGATCGCGGCGCCTGGCGTGGTCTTGGCGAGGGCCCCACGCGATGTGCGCTTGCCGCGGCTTTCTCCGCTGGCCGAGGGCTGGTCGGGCCGCGGGCCTCCTCGCTGAGATCTGGCGTCCGGACATCGGCTGGGCTTGCTGACGCTCGGTTCGCGCGCCGCTTCGTCCTGACGGAGCGGGCTCTCCGGCGGCGTCTGGTCGGCCGGGACGCTTCCGTTCGGGGACGAGACCGATCGTGCTCGTCTGATCTGTCAACGAGGAGGTCAACTCAATGAATCTCAAGCGCTCGATGGCGCGGGCGGCGCCGGCCGCCGCCTTGGTCATCGCCGCCGGCCTGCTGTTGCCCGGGGTGGCGTTCGGGCACGCGCGGGTCAGCCCTGCCGTGTCGGTGGCCAACAAGCTCCAGCTCTACAGCCTGGCCGTCCCGACCGAGAAGTCCGGGCTGAGTACGACCAAGCTCGTGATGACGGTTCCGGGCGGCTTCGGCATCGATTCGTTCGTCGCCCCTGCGGCGCCCTGGCACGTGCAACTGGCCCAGACCGGCTCCGGGGACAACGCGGTGATCACAAAGGTGACGCTGACCGGCGGTCACACGCCCACTGGCGAGGACACGCTGTTTCAGTTCCTCGCCCAGCCAGCCGCGGCGAAGACCTACACCTTTCAGGTGCAGCAGACCTATTCGGACGGATCGATCGTCAACTGGGCAGGCCCCGAGTCATCGGAAGCGCCGGCGCCGACGATCCAAGCGGTCGACTCGATCGGAGGCGGCGGCGTGTCCGTGCTGACGATCGTCGCGCTCGTCGTGGGCGTGCTCGGTCTGCTAGCGGGTGGGTTCGCGTTGCTCGGCGGATCGAGGGAGCGCTCGCTGGCGTGAGCCTCCGGGTGTGGATCGTGGGTGGGGCGGCGCTCGGCGCATGCCTGGTTCTGCCGAGCGCTGCCATCGCCCATGCCTATCTGGTCAAGACGGTCCCGGCAGCGAGCCAGGAGCTCAACTCATCCCCGCCCAACATCCAGCTCACCTACGACGAGGCGGTCGAGCCGCGCTTCGCGATCATCTCAGTGACCAACGCCCAAGGGCAGCAGGAGACCACCGGCCCGGTCCATCGCTCCTCGGCCAATCCCGACACCCTTCTCGTGCCCCTGCGCCCGCACCTGCCCGAGGGCTGGTATCTGATCTACTGGCGCGCGATCTCGGTCGACGGGCATCCTGTCCAGGGCGCGTTCACCTACGCGGTCGGGCCGAACCCCGGGCCGGCGCCCCAGTTCCGCGTGCCGAGCATCTCCGCCACGGCGACGACACCGCAGCTTTTGATCACGCGCTGGCTCATGTTCGTGGGCGTGATGGGCGCGATCGGGTTATTCGTGTTGCGGGTCCTGATCGCGCGGCCCGTGGTCAGGCGCGTCGCCGGCGTGAGCCTGCGAGCGGTCACGATCGCGTTCGTCTCGGCCTCGCTGCTCGGGCTGGTGGCGACCCCGGTCTACCTCGACTTCTCGACCGCGAACGATTCGCTGCGCTCGGTGTTCGACGTCGGCGCGCTGGTGCCTTTGTTCGGGGCGACGGCGTTCGGGCGGGCGATTCTCAAGCTCGAGCTGTGCTTCGCGCTCTTCTGCCTGGCCGCGTGGATCGCCATCTGGGTCGAGCGGCCCGAGCGAGAGCGCCGCTCGGTGGCCGAGCTAGGGGCGACGCTGGGGGCGCTGCTCGCAGCCGCTGCGGTTCTCGTCGTGCCCGGTGCGGCCGGGCACGCCGCGCAGACGGCGCCGCGCGGGCTCACGCTCGCGTTTGACTGGCTTCACATGGCCGCGGGTTCGCTGTGGCTCGGCGGGCTCGGCGGCCTGCTCGTCTTGTGGCTCGCGCTCGGCCAGCGAGAGCGGGTTCCGGCTTTGTCGGTAGTTGTGCCGCGCTTCTCGGCGGTCGCGTTTGCCTCAGTGCTGGTCCTGGCCGGGAGCGGGATTGGCGAGGCGGTCGACCATCTCCCGGCGCTAGATGCCCTATGGCTGACCGGCTACGGCCAGGCGATCCTGGTCAAGAGCGGACTGCTCGCCGTGGCTCTCCTGATCGCCTCGGGAAACCTTCTGCGCTCCCGGCCGAGGCTGCTCGCCGCCGTCCAGCGCCCAGAGCTTGGGGCGCCCGCCGCCGGGCTGCTGCGAAGGCTCGTGAGCGGTGAGGTGGTCGTGGTGACCGGGATTGTCTTCGCCGCCGCGGTGCTCTCCAGCCTAGCCCCGCCGCCCCCCGCCTTCGCGCTCCAGAACTCGGCCCTGGCCCGGGTCGGTCCCGGAACCGTGGCGCGCACGGTCAACCGAGCCGGGTACCGCCTAGAGCTGCTGGTCTCACCTAATCGCGCGGCGGCGCCGGACTCGTTCGCCCTGAGGATCACCAGGGACGGGCAACCCGTCCGGGGCGCCAACGTGACGCTGACCTTCGACATGACGACGATGCAGATGCCCCAGCAGGAGTACCAGCTCGCCGAGACCCGCCCCGGTGTCTACACCCGCGCCGCGCCGGCGCTCGTGATGGTGGGCGAATGGGGGCTCACGTTCCAGATCGCGCCGCGGTCGGGACCGCCGTTCAGCGCGCTCATCCTCGATCAGGCAAACGGATAATGAGACCGATGCGAAGACTCTCAACCGTGATCCTCGGGTTGACCGCCCTCGTGGGGCTGGCCGCCTGCGGAGGCTCGGGCTCGGGTGCGGTCAGCGTGCCCAAGGTGGCGCCGGCCGGGACCTATCGGCTGCAGAACTTTCAGCCTGCGGCTCCCGTCGTCGCGGGCCGGCCCACGGTCCTCTCGTTCACGATCCAGCAGCCATCGGGGCAGCCGTTGAGCGCCTACCGAAAGTGCTGCGAGCCCCACGCCGGCGTCGATCTGATCATCGTGCGAGCCGACGACAGCCACGTCCAGTACGACGACTCCGACATCGGCAGCGGCGGGCACGTCTCCCAGCCGGTCGTCTTTCCCACGCCCGGCCGCTACCGCGTCGTCGTCGACGCCTATCCGGCCCACACCACCCCGGATCAGCCGCTCAACTTCCAGCTCTTCACGTGGGTCACGGTCAAGGGCGCCTACCACCCGCGGCCAGTGCCGGCCTACACCCCGACCGTGACCTCCGGCGGCTATCGCTTCCAGATTCAGGGACACCCCAGCCTAAAAGCGATCCAGGCCACATTCCTCACCATCCGCGTCACCGGTCCGGGCGGCCGCCTGGCAGTGTTCGAAAGCTGGCGGGGCGCGCTCGCGCACGCGATCTTCATCCATCAGGGCTCGCTGGACTACTTCCACACCCACGTCTGCAGCCCGGGCGCCAGCTACTGCACCTCGGTCCTGGGTGCCGCCAGGGTCACCGGCAGCTCCAGCGGCCCGGGCGTGCTCCATGTCGGCGTGCTCTTGCCGGAACCCGGGACCTGGCGCCTGTTCCTGCTGACCCACATCGGCGGGCGCTACCTCACGGCGCCATTCACCTTGAAGGCAAGCGCATGACCGAACCTCACCCGCACAGGGCGAGGCACGCTGGGATGAGCCGTTCAATTCGGTTGCGCCTCGCGGCCGCGATGGTTGCGCTCGCCGCCGGAGCCGTCGCCATCGTGCTGGCCATCCTGCTCGTGCGGAGCGCCCTCGGCTAGGTCCCATGCGGCGGCATCTCCTAACCCTCGTCCTGGTGGCGCTCCTCGGCGCCGGCTTCGTCGCGCCGTCAGCACGCGCCGACGGCGATCCGGGCAGCGACGTGCTGGTGTACCAGCCACTGTTCTTGGCCGCCGACGCCGGAGTCTCGACCTCCCAGCAGGTTCGGCTGGGCCAGCTGCTTCGAGGAGCCGCCAGCTCCAGGTTCCCGATCCGAGTCGCGATCATCGCCAGCCCCTCCGACCTGGGCGCCATCACCGGTCTGTGGCGGAAGCCGCGCGCCTATGCGCGGTTTCTCGGCATCGAGCTCTCCCTGTCCTACACCGGACGGCTGCTCGTGATCATGCCAAACGGGTTCGGCTTCAACTGGCCCGGCCATCCTGCCGCGGCCGCATACCGGGCCCTCAGCTCGATCAAGATCGGCGGCGGGGGGGCCGGGCTGGCCTCCGCAGCCCAGACCGCGGTCAGCGCGCTGGCCGCGGCCGACCACCTCACCCTCCACGCGGCCCCGCGCAGCGCCGCCCGATCCGTGCCAGCGCCCGCGCTGCCCGCCGCGTCCCCCGGCGGCTCGGCCGGATCGAGCACCGACACCATCGCGGCCATCGTCGTCGTCGCGCTCCTGGCGAGCGGCGCGATCACCCTGCTGGCGCGTCGGCGGCTCCGGCGTCCTAAACGGTCGCGAGGGCCGCGCGTCCACCGACCGGGAACCGTCGTAGGGATCAGCATGCTCGTCACCGTCGCCGCCGGCGCAGGCATCGCCGCGCTCGCCACGACCGGGTCGCCGAGCCCGGCCCAGAGCGACGCGTTGGCCACGAATCCGACGCTCGACCCCGGGACGCCGCTGTCAGCGGCCGCGCCCGACTTCACCCTGACCGACGAGCTCGGCCAGCCCGTCTCGCTGCGCTCCTTCCGCGGCCGGGTGGTGCTGCTCGCTTTCAACGACTCGGAGTGCACGACCATCTGCCCGCTCACCACGACGGCAATGCTCGAGGCGAAGGCAATGCTCGGCCCCGCCGCCGGGCGGGTGCAGCTGCTGGGGATCGACGCCAACCCGAAGGCGACCTCGCTCGAGGACGTCCTCTCCTATTCGCAGCTCCACGGCATGCTCGGCGCCTGGGACTTTCTGACGGGATCCCTACCCGCGCTCCGCCGCGTTTGGAAAGCTTACGCCGTCGAGGCTGCGGTCCAGGGCGGTCAGATCGCCCACACGCCCGCGCTGTTCGTGATCGATCCCCAAGGCCGCGAGCGCAAGCTGTACATGACCCAGCAGTCCTACGCCGCCGTCGGCCAGCTCGCACAGCTGGTGGCCCAGGAGGCCTCACGCCTGCTGCCCGGCCATCCCGCAGTCAACTCGCACCTGCCCTACAGCCACATCAGCGGCATCACCCCCGCGACTGCCGTCACGCTGCCTCGGAGCGGCGGCGGCACGGCTCGGTTGGCTCCCGGTCGCCCGCGGCTGTACGTGTTCTTCGCGACGTGGAACCGGCAGGTAACCGGCCTGGCCGCCGGACTTGAAGGCCTCGCCCGCTACAGCACGGCGGCCCGCCGCCTCGGGCTGCCCGCGCTTCAAGCGGTTGACGAGGCCAGCGTAGAGCCCCCCGGCGCCCTCGGCCGGTTCCTACAGTCACTCCCCCGGCCGCTGCCTTTCCCGATCGCCGTCGATCGCAGCGGCCGGGTCGGCGACGGCTACGAGGTCGAGGGCCTGCCCTGGCTGATGGTCGTCTCAGCGACCGGCCGGATCGCTTGGTACTACTCGGTCAGCGCACTCGGCTGGCCCAGCACCTCCCACCTCATCGAGCGGGTGCGGGAGGCTCTCGCCCGCGCCGCCCGGGGACCTGGGACCCTCGCCGGAGCACAGGCACAGCTCGCCGGCTCACCTCCGGCGCTGGCCGCCCTGCATGGGCAAGCCGCTCGCCTGCTCGGCAGTCAACCCGAGTTGACGGCCCGTGTGCGGGCACTACGCGGATATCCGGTCGTGATCAACGCATGGGCTTCCTGGTGCGCTCCCTGCCGATCCGAGTTCGGGCTGTTCGCCAGCGCGTCAGCACGCTACGGGCGCCGGGTGGCGTTCCTCGGCGCCGATACCGGCGACGGTGCGGGCGACGCCCGCTCGTTCCTCGCCCAGCACCCCGTCAGCTACCCCAGTTACCAGACCAGCACCACGAGCATCAGCGCCCTCGTCCCGCAGGGAGTGGCCGGACTGCCCACCACGATCTTCATCAACCGGGCGGGAAACCTCGTCTACGTCCACACCGGCCAATACGACTCCCAGGGCACACTCGATGCCGATATCCAGAGCTACGCACTCGGCGGCTGAGATCGCCGCCGCCGCGATCCTGGCCCTCCTCGCCATCGTGCTCTTGTGCCCAAACGCGCTCGCTGACGCCGACCCCGCCAGCGACGTGCTGCTCGGCGAGAACGTCTTCTACCCCTATGACCCACCAGTCTCACGGACTCTACAGGCGGCGCTGAACGCCGAGACCACAGCCGCGCATCGCGCACACTTTCCGATCAAAGTGGCGCTCATCGCACAGCCCTTCGACCTCGGCGCGATCCCAACCTTCTTCGGCAAGCCGAAGCAGTACGCAGTCTTCCTGGATCAGGAGATCAACTTTGGGTCCAAGGTTCCGCTGCTGGTCGTGATGCCAAGCGGATACGGCACTGCGGGCTTACCCGCCGCGGCCAAGTCGGTCATAGCCTCACTTCCCAGACCACGCGGACCCTCTGGCAACGCCCTAGCCGAAGCCGCGGTTAGTGCGGTCCGAAAGATCACGAGTGCCGTGGTCCACCCCCTCGCGGCTGGAGCTGCCCGACCAAGTTCCCAACGCGGCGGGAACGGAACCAGCCTCTCGCTCACGATCCTCATGGCGGTTTGCGTCACCGTTGCCGCGACCATCGTCGCCTTGCGCCGCGGTGGCATGACGCGCCGACGCCGACGCCGCCCCAGTGGCCTCGGGCGCCGGCACTGAGCGCCGGGGCTGACGCCCGCGAGGATTCGCGTCGAGTGCGAAAGCGAGAACGAGACTAGATCCCATTCTCATGATACGGTGGGTGGACGGCGAGTGCGCCGGCTTGAACCCAACTTGTGAGAAGGATTGTCGTGCGGAGGTCTTGGTGGTTGACGGTCCCGGTGGTGGTGGCTTTGCTCGGCGCGCTGGCTGGGTGCGGGAGCTCCGCGGGCTCGGGAGGAGATGGACCCTCAGGCCGGTTGCAGGTGGTGGCGGCGGAGAACTTTTGGGGCAGCATCGCCGGGCAGCTCGGGGGCAGCAAGGTGTCGGTGCGCAGCATCATTGTGAACCCGGAGACCGATCCGCACTCGTATGAGCCGACCGCCGCGGATGGGGTCGTGCTGGCGAGGTCGCAGATGGCGATCGTCAACGGGATCGGCTATGACAGGTGGGCCTCGCAGCTCTTGGCAGCTGACCCGTCGAGTTCCCGGGTCGTGTTGAACGTGGGGAATCTGCTGGGGTTGAGCGAGGGCGATAACCCACACCAGTGGTACTCGCCCACCTCGGTGCGGCGCGTGATCGATCAGATCGTGGCCGACTACAAGCGGTTGGATCCGAAGGATGACGCCTACTTCGAGCGACAGCGCACCGCGTTTGAGTCCAGGGGACTGGCCGGCTACGACCGGCTGATCGCCCAGATCCGCGCCAGGTATGCCGGGGTGCCGGTCGGCTACAGCGAGAGCATCTTTCAGCCGCTCGGACAGGCGCTGGGGCTACGGCTGTTGACGCCCTACAGCTTCGCGAAGGCGATCGCGGAGGGCACCGATGTGAGCGCGTCCGACAAGCAGACGGTGGACGCGCAGGCACAGCAGCACATGATCAGGGTGTGGGTCTACAACAGCCAGAACGCAACTCCGGACGTGCAGCGCGTAAACCAGCTCGCGCGGGCCGCGCATATCCCGATCACGACGATCACCGAGACCCTCTCCCCGGCGTCGGCTAGCTTCGAGCAATGGCAGGTCGCCGAGCTACAGAGCCTGGAGCGGGCGCTTCACCGGGCGACGGGCAGATGAGCGCCACGCCCACGACAGCCGCCGGCCGACTCGATCCATCGGCGCCGACCCGCCGTGACCTCGCAGCGGCTGGCTCGGGGCCGGTCGTGACGCTCGAGGCCGCGCAGGCGCGGGTCGGCGGCCGGGTCGTGTGGAGCGATGTGAGCCTGGAGATCGGTGGCGGGGAGTTCACCGCGATCCTCGGGCCAAACGGGTCGGGGAAGACGACGCTGCTCCGTGTCCTGCTGGGCGAGCTCCCGCTGTTGTCCGGGCGGGTGTCGGTGCTCGGGCGTGCGCCGGGGGATGCGAAGCGGCAGATCGGGTATCTGCCGCAGCGCCGTCACTTCGACCAGGGCGTCCGGATCCGCGGTGTGGATCTCGTCAGGCTCGGGCTCGATGGCGCGCGCTGGGGCCTGCCGTTGCGCCGCACCGGGCGCGAGCGGATCGCGGATGTGATCAATCTCGTCGGCGCGCAGGAGTACGCGGCGCGTCCGATCGGTCGGCTGTCCGGCGGCGAGCAGCAGCGGTTGCTGATCGCCCAGGCGCTCGTCGGCCGTCCGAGCCTGCTGATCCTGGACGAGCCGCTGGACAGCCTCGATCTGCCAAACCAGACCGCGGTGACGGCGCTACTGGCCAGGATCTGCCGCAGCGAGCGAGTGACGGTGCTGTTGGTCGCGCACGACGTCAACCCACTGCTCTCTTACCTGGACCGGGTCGTGTACTTCGGAGCCGGACATGCCGCCGTCGGCATCCCAAAAGAGGTGATCAACAGTGAGACGCTAAGCCGCCTCTACGGCGTGCCGGTCGAGGTGCTCAACACGGCCGACGGGCGTTTGTTCGTCGCCGGGCTGCCCGAGGCACCCGCCCACCACCACGACCGCCACGAGCACCATGCTTAGCCCGCTCCCGTTCGCGGCGCTCTCGATCGACCCGATCTCCGATCTCCAGCAGCTGACCGCGTTCCCGTTCATGGTCAACGCGCTCGAGGCGGGCACGATCGTCGCGATCATGGCCGGCGTCGCCGGGTGGTTCATGGTGCTCAGGCGAGAGACGTTCGCCGGGCACACGCTCTCGGTGATGGCGTTCCCGGGAGCCAGCGGCGCACTACTGGTCGGCCTGCCTGCGGCCGCCGGCTACTTCCTGTTCTCAGGCGGGGCAGCGATCGTGATCGGCCTGGCGAGCGCGAAAACCGGCCGGCGCCGCGGCGAGGAGTCCGCGGTCACCGGCGCGGTGCAGGCATTCGGGCTCGCTTGCGGGCTCGTGTTCCTCAGCCTTTACGGGGGCGTGCTGGCGGGCTACGAGAATCTGCTGTTCGGCTCGTTCCTGGGGATCACGCGTGGGCAGGTGCTGCTGCTCGCGATCGTCGCCGTGCTGACCCTCGCGTTCTTCGCGCTCGCCGGGCGGCCGCTGCTGTTCGCCTCCGTTGACGAGCCCGTCGCACGCTCCAGCGGCGTGCCAATCCGCCGGCTGTCGGCCGCGTTCTTGTTGGTGCTCGGCCTCGCCGTAGCCGCGACCGCGCAGATCACCGGCGTGCTGCTCGTGTTCGCGCTGCTGGTCGCCCCGCCGGCGACCGCGCAGCTCATCACCCCGCGGATCGGCGCGAGCCTCGCGCTGAGCGTGATCCTCGGCGTCGCGATCACCTGGGTCGGGCTCGCGCTCGCCTACTTCTACAACCATCCGGTCGGGTTCTACATCACCACGGTCGCGTTTACCGTCTACGTCCTCGCCCGTGTGGCCCGAGCGCTGATCGACCACCCAACACTGCTCCGACGCCGACCGCGGCTCGCCGAGGCGCGTGTGTGATGTTCGCCCAAGAGTTCATGCGCAACGCGCTCCTCGCCGGCACGGGAGTCGCCCTCGCGTGCGGCCTGATCGGATATTTCGTCGTGCTGCGCGCCCAGGTATTCGCCGGCGATGCGCTCACGCATGTCGCCTTCACCGGCGCGATCGCGGCCGCCGCCGCCGGTGTCGACCCGCGCATCGGCTTGTTCGCCGCGACGATCGCGGTGGCCTTGGCGATCGGCGCGCTCGGTAACCGCTCCAACGCCGACGACGTCACGATCGGGATCACGTTCGCGTGGATCCTCGGCCTCGGCGTGTACTTCCTCGCCGTGTTCAGCTCGGGCGCCGGCGGCGGCAACGGCCTGCTCGGCGCACGCACCCTGTTCGGGTCGATCTTCGGACTCGGCGCCGCCGACGCCAGACTCGCCGCCGTCATCGCCGCCGCGATCATCCTGCTGCTTGCGGCGATCGCACGACCACTTCTGTTCGCCAGCGTCGACGCCGCGACCGCCGCCGCGCGCGGCGTCCCCGTCCGCGCGGTCGGGCTGATCTTCCTCGCGCTCCTCGGCGCCACGGCCGCCGAAGCGACCCAGGCGGTCGGCGCGCTGCTGCTGCTCGGGCTGCTCGCCGCGCCCGCAGGTGCGGCGCACCGGCTCACCCCGAACCCATACCTTGGGCTCGCCCTCGCCGCCGGACTGGCCGTTCTCGCGACCTGGGCCGGGCTCACGATCGGCTACCTCGTCCCCAAGCTCCCCCCAAGCTCGGCCATCATCGCCGTCGCGAGCGCGATCTACCTAGTCGCGTTCATCTCCACCACCAACCTCCGCGAGCTGCGACCCAGGCTCCAGCTCGCCCATCACCGACAAGACCGAGAACTAGACTGAAACCAATGGTCGGCAAAGACCACGATCGGTGGGCTGAGAACGCGCAACGCGTCCTCGCCCAGCACAAGCATCACACCGGCGCCGCCCGCCAAGCCATCGTCGAACTGCTCGACACCCAAACCTGTGCCCTCTCCGCGATCGAGATCGAAGACGCCCTACGGGCCAGCGAACGGCCCGTCGGCCGCGCCAGCATCTACCGCATCCTCGACGAACTCGAACGTCTCCAACTCGTCCAAAAACTCCAAATCGGACAGATGGCCCGCTACGAGCCGATCCGCACCGGCGCCGGGCACCACCACCACCTCGTCTGCGACAACTGCGGCACCGTCACCCCCTTCACGGACAACGCGCTCGAAACGGCAATCAAGAACCTCAGCCGCCGCGTCCCGATGCGCGTCGCCGACCACGAAATCGTCCTCCACGGCGCCTGCGAAGACTGCGGCAACTAACAGCCAGGCGGCGCACCCAGCGCCCGCTCTTTTCGAGGACGTGACCGCCTAGGATCGCCTGGATCGCACCCAGGAGGTCGCCGGTTCGAGTCCGGCTAGCTCCACCTTCGACGTGGGCCTGCAAAGCCGGGCCTCTTTGTCTTGTTCCGTCCATCGGCCTCCGTCCTCGCCTCCCGCGGCAGGTACAAAACGGGTACATGCGGTGCGAGCCTTAGCGCGGGGACAGCTCGCCGAGCGCGACAATGCAAGCCGGCGCCGACGTCGGAGAGGCTCCACAGCCGGCGAGCCCTCTCGGCGCCGAAGCGCAAGTCGCGAGCGCTCGTCGCCGGTAGCGAAAGCGGAAGTCAGCGCCCGGCTCGGGCAGGCGATTGCGTGTAGCTCTTGCAGGCGGTGGTCGCACGCTGGGCCTGTCGGATCGCGTCCCATGGCTCAAATAACGCGATGCGGTTAGGGGTAAACCACGGGTCGACGACCGGGGCACACGACGGTATAGGTCTGGTGTGGGTTGGCTGGACTCCTGAGTGCATAGACGTCTATTCCTGGTGCTGGGAGGCGAACGACGTAGATGCCAGATCCGTCGTTCATCGTTTGGCAGGGAGCGGGGCCACCGGAGCCCGGGGGCCGAAGGATCAGATACGCCTCCTCGTTCGGCGGCAGGTATGGCCCGTAGACAACCCCAGTATCTAGTGCTAAGACCTGGAGGCCGTACGTGTTGAAGTTAACGGGATCCGGTCCAGTTTCGGCGATAATTCCCTTGATACCGAGTCCGGGGAGGCCAGCGAGCAATCGCTGCACCTCGGCGTCGCGGACGGGCCCACCTCGCACCCAGCCAGAGGTCTCATAGAGGGTGAGCTGGCGTGAATAGATAATGGTGTCCTGGGCTCCCGGGAGTGGGATCCGTACGGCTCCACCAATCCCAGCCGATAGTCCCACGAAGTAGACCGCTGCTAGGGCGACAACTCCGGCCGACAGACCGATGCGAATTTTCCGACGTGGAAGCCTCGCGATCCACCCGGTGGCCAACACGGCTACGTATACGAGCATAGGCAGGGTGTAGCGGGGGTCCTTATGGGTCAGGTAGGTCATGCTCAGGTAGGAGACGACGACTCCAGCCAGGAGCTCGGGTTCCACGTTCTCCGCAGTCACCCGTTTTCGGAGAAGACGCCGAAGTGCGATCGCAACACCGATTAAGAACGAGATGCCGAACGGGGTCAACACCTGTTCGTTGATGAGGTTCCACCAGTACCAGCTAAGGTTGCGCAGTGAGAACCTCGGAGGCGCCTGGACCGCATTCGGGGCCAGGCCCCCAATGGTGTTAAACGAACCGATGATGTCGTGCCAGTGATAGACATACCAAGGTCCCGCCACGACCGCTCCCGCTGCGAGGTAGACGATCATGCCTCGCCAACGGCGAGGACCGGCGCGGAGCATGGTTACTACGACAAACCCCGCGAGGAAAATGACCGCGGTCTCCTTCACCATTAGGGCGAGACCACTCAGCACACCGGCGAGCAGAGCTATTCCGAGACGCCGAAAACGCTGCGATTCCAACAGTGCCCAAACGCTAACCGCGACCATCGCCGCTTCAGGTGGGTCCAGGTCGTATTCGTGCATCATCGAGACGAACATTGGGCTGCCGAGCGCCAGGATCGCTGCCAGTAAGCCGGCCCGGGTGCCGTACGCGAATCTGCCGGTGCCGAAGCATCCAAATGCGAGCAACGGCACGAAGACAACGTTCGATGACAGAACCAAGGCCATCGGATGAACGCCGGTGAGGAAGATCGACATCCCGCCAACGAAGTGCACCAGCGGCGGGTACGCGACATTGAAGTCGGTGAACGGCCGCCAGAACTGACCGCGTGTGATCAGCTCGCTATGGACTACTGCGGCGAAGAGTTCGTGGATCCCGCTATCCCAATCAGGCATCCGAGTGTCTTGGGTCAGCCACCAGGCAGACATTGCGATGAAAAGGACGACCGCGAGCCATACCCAGCGCGCTTCGGGGCTGGGGCCTCTGATCTGGGCCGACCGACCAACACGGACTGATCGAACCGCGCTCGTCATCGTGCCAGCAGGCTAACGGTCCGGGCGCGAGTCCAGACCACCCGCGGCCGTCATAAAGAGAGACGGCCACCCGCACCGCCGCGGCCACCGTGCCTTTCACACCAACGACCGGGGTGGCGAACACCGATAAGACGTCCAGAACGGCTCAAACTTCGCAGGGTGGACACGCACCGCGCAGCCGAGACAGCGCCACCGTGCGGTCACCACCGCCGCCCGGGGCTATAGCTCAGTTGGGAGAGCGCCTGGATCGCACCCAGGAGGTCGCCGGTTCGGGTTCGGCTAGCTCCACCTTCGAAGCCCTAGTGTTGGGCAGTTCGGATCACGAGTAACGCTCGGCGAACGTGGCGCCGGAGGTCCCGGTCGGGGGCAGGTAGTAGCCGACCGCGGTGCAGGCGGTCGCGGATGTGCAGGACATACCCGACAGGACGCTGCTGACCACGCCGGGCGGCAGCGGCATTGGCTGAACCGTCCAGGTCAGGCCCTGCCGGCGAAAGGCGAATTGGGATGATGCGAAAACGCCTTGGCCGCCGACCGCGGCGCACCGGGGCGCGATCAACCCGTACGTGCATGACACTGCCCTCAGAACACTCAATGCGTTCGAAGGCGGGCTCGGGTTTGGCGTCGGTTGGACCGACCAGGTCTTGCCGTTCCAGTTCTCAGCCAACGTCAGAGGATTGCCGTCGCTGTTGTAGTCGCCGACCGCGGTGCAGCCGCTGCTGAGCAACCCCGACGAGCAGGAGACCCCGTTGAGCGCGTCCGAGGGAAGGGATCCGTTTATGGTTGGGTTCGGGGTCGGCTGGATTACCCAGGTCGACCCATCCCACCTCTCCGCCAGGGTCTTCGAGATGGGCAAGAACACGTTGCCCGAGGCGATAGACCCGACAGCGGTGCAGGCATTCAGCGACGCGCACGACACGCCGTTCAGATCGCTCCCGGTCGAGCCGTTCGGGGTCGGGGTTGCCTGGATCATCCACGTCGACCCGTTCCAGCGCTCGGCCAGCGGCACGTCGATGCTTGAGGAGTTCTCGTAATACCCGACGGCGACGCAGTCGGTCGCCGACGGGCACGACACCCCATTGAGCCTCCCACCGAACGACCCCGCCGGGAGGCTTGGGGTTGGCTCAATCGCCCACGTCGAGCCATTCCAGCTTTCCGCCAGAGTGCTCGCCCCGGCGACGTCAGAGAACCCGACGGCCATGCAGGCGCTCGTCGAGGCGCACGACACCGCGTCCAAACTGTCATTGGATCCGTCGCCCGGTGCGGGGTTCGGGGTGGGCTGGATCTCCCACGTCGACCCGTTCCACCGCTCCGCCAGCGACGCGCCGAGAATTGAGGAGGTCGCGTAGGCGCCAACGGCCGTGCATGCACTCGCGGACGGGCACGACACGCCGAGCAGCTGGCTGCTCGTAGCGGCGGGTGGGTTCGGGGTCGGTTGGATCCCCCACGCGGCCGCAGTCGCAGACGTAGGCATGACCGCTAGGACCCCCACCACCAGCACCGACCGCCTGCACGCCACCAGGACCCCCCTGTTAGCCGCACGCGAGCGCATCCGCCGACCAGCACAACGCCCCGACACCGACCGAGCACCCATGGGGAACCCCCTAGCGAGCAGCCAACGCGACGAAACGTACCACCGGCCCCCTCGCGTGAACAGCCGCGCGGCTCGACTCGATGTCAACGGTTGCGTGATTGCCGCACTCGAATAGCCGGCGAGTCTGCAGGTCTTTTAGTTATCGCTATCCGCTGTTTGGCCGATAAAGGGCTATTGACGGACGACGGGGCTCTGACGGGTCGTCGACGTCGCCTGCGCATGCTCGTATCCGCTGGCGTTCGTTGTGGCCCCGGATCGGAGCCAGGAGTGAGAGCGGTGGGAGAGACTCGTAACAACAGGTTGCTAACGGCGGTTGTGCGCCCGGCGTCGGCCTTCACCGACGACGGCGGCGATCTTTCCGAACGGCCAGGTGCTGCCTCGATCGAGGTCCGAGCGCTGTTCGGGGTGCTGTTCGCGATCCTGGTCGGCTACATCATCTCGCTGTTCGCACGGCCGGTGAGCGGTTCCCAGGTTTGGCTCGATGGTTGGGGCGTCGCGGGCTTCGAGCTGCTCGCCAGCGTGCTGATCTTCGCTCGCGGGCTGATTGATCAGCCGGCGCGGGGATTCGCGTTTCTCCTTGGCTTGGGAGGAGTCTCGTGGGCGCTCGGAGATTTCGTGAACACGTATATGGGTGTGCATGGCGAGACCCCACCGAGCCCGGCGTTGTTCAACTACTTCTGGGCCGGCTTCTTCCTGTTCGCGTTCGCGGGCGTCATGACCTTGATGAATCGCGACGTGATCAAAGTCACCGCCGCGAACTATCTCGATGGCCTGCTGGTGCTCGCCTGCTCGGCGGCGTTGATCATGTTGCTGTTCCCGGTGATCCACCAGGCCGCCGGAGGGGACACCGCTACCGTCGCGACGAATCTCGTCTATCCGGCCTTGGACGTGCCGGTGCTCGGTCTGGTGCTGATCGGGATTGCCCTCCTGGCGCCGGGGACGCGGGCGCGGTGGTGCCTGTTCGCGGGAGCAGCGCTGGCCAACCTCGTGGGTGATTGCGTCGCGGT
>Ga0070731_10000811_pt1 | contig 37157 bp, 29 predicted proteins | sample Coa_R1_2_FD_66448 | JGI IMG/M metagenome (GOLD analysis project Ga0070731, IMG submission 66448) | Surface soil microbial communities from Centralia Pennsylvania, which are recovering from an underground coalmine fire - Coalmine... | ecosystem: Environmental > Terrestrial > Soil > Unclassified ...
ACCTGGTAGCGATCTACCTGGGGATGCGCGCAAACCCGCCGCGGGGGCGGGCTACACTGTTCAAGTTCGGACCGCGCATTCGCGCCTCTGTGGAGGCCAAACCGGACGGCCTGCTGCTGCACGAGAACCTGGCGGAGTTCGTGCGCGACTCTGGTGGGAGCGGTTTCCGGCACGAAACATATCTGAAGCGCGGTGGCATAGAGGCGATTTACGACGACATTCCCGTCCCCCGGCGCGCCGGCGCGCGGGCATCCAGGGCGAGGCAAGGGCTGCGCCGGTAGAGGAGGAGTAGCTCTCAGCGGTGACAAAGAACATAGCACTGGTTGGTTTGGCGTGGCTTACATCGGCCATGTGGGCGGGGGATTCCTGGCCCTTGAGCACGGACGACACCGCCGCGGCCGTGGCGGTGGAACATGGCCAACCAGTGCTGAAGCGGCTCAGTGTTCGTGGGGTAAGCTCGAACTGGCTTCCCGCGGGTGCGCCGGAGACGCTTCCGCCGGCGGTCGGTTGGGAAGGACATTCCGCGTCAACTAACTGGAGATTTCAAGGCGGCTCACTGGACGCCTCCCGCGCGCAGCTTGCGCTGAGATTCACCAATGCCGATCCGCCTATGGAACTACGATCGATCTGGCGTGCGTCGCCCGGACGCGGTCCGCTGGAACACTGGCTGACCATCGCCAACCATTCCAGCAGTCCGATCACACTTACCCAGCAGGAAAGTCTGGCGCTCACGGGCTTGGCGGTTCCCGGCGGACAAGCCGACGTGTGGTGGATTAATCGCGGCGGCGGCAATGCCAGCAAGGAGGGCGGCACCTTTACCCACAAGCTCGATCGGGACTTCGACCAGGTTCTCAAGTCCGATCCAACCGACGGCGCGAGTCCGGTTCCGTGGCTCGCCATCCAGGTGGGCAAGACCGAGGGCCTGTACGTGGGATGGGAGTTCTCCGGGACTGGCCGCATCCATATCCGGAACGGTGAGCTGCGGGTGGGGAACCTTCCCGAATTCAAAACGGATGTGCCGGCGGGCGAGACCCTGGTGGTCCCGGCGGCTTTTGTCGGTTGCTACCGCGGAGATATCGATGATGGCAGTTACTCGTTGCACCGCTTCGTACTGGAGAAGTTGTTGCCACTACTGCCGCGCGGACAACCGTATCCCACGCTGGCCTATAACCTCTATCTGGATAGCGGTGGCGACAAGGCTCGCGAGGCGGACGTACTGCGCAGCGCCGCCGCCTGCCGCGATCTGGGCTTCGAGACATTCGTGCCGGACGCCATGTGGTTCCCGCAGGCAGGCGACTGGAAATGGGACCCGGTGCGTTTCCCCAACTCAATGCTACCCATAGAACGATATGTTCACCAGAACGGTATGAAGCTGGGCTTGTGGGTCGCGTGGACTCAAGGCGCGTTTTCGGACAGCGCGGGCGCCATGGATATTCGCCGCCACGCGGATTGGTTCGTGCGCGCTTTCAATCCGACCGAAAAAATGGACTACCTGCATTGGGACGCGCTCATGGACCTTGGCTCGGATGAGGCACGCGCCTGGGCCGAGGGCGAGACGCAGCGGCTGGTCACCGAATTCAAGCTGGATTACCTGAAGCACGACTATAGCCCAATCGTGACTCAGTGCGGACAGAATGGCCATCGCCACCGCTACGGAGTCGATGTAAGTTACTGGTCGGCGATGGGCTATTACCAGGTACAGGAGAAGCTGATGCGAAAGTTTCCAGATTTGTTTCTGGAAGGCTGCTCCGGCGGCGGACACATCAAAGACTTCGGTTACATCCGGCACGTACACTACATCGTGACCACCGACACGCTCTCGGCGCTGCCGGATCGCCAGAGCATCTACGACTCGACCTTTGCCCTGCCGCCCGCGGTCTTGCAGGCGTACACTTATGAGAATCAGTACAACCATGATGCGGACAGGCCGCGCGCGTATCTTTGGCGCTCGGCGATGATGGGCGCGTGGCAAATCGACCCGACGAAATCCGCGGATTGGACGCCGGAGGAACTTGAAGAAGTGCGGAAGTCGACCGCGATCTACAAATCGTGGATCCGGCCGATTTTGCGGGATGCCAAAGTCCATCACATCCTGGCACGCCCGGATGGCAAGCACTGGGATGGAATGTTCTATTGGAGTCCGAGCCTTAAACACGGGACGTTGTATATTTTTCGCCCCGACAACGACCAGGCGGAGCAGGTTGTGCGGCTGAAGGGGCTGGAGCCGGGGGAGCATTATCGAGTGCGGTCGCAGGACGGGTCGGCCGCCGCGGAAACTCTTCTTGGAAGCGGCCTTATGAAAACGGGTTTGAAGATTCGTCTGCCGGACAAGTACACCAGCGACCTGATCTATCTGGAGCAAGAATGAAAATCGCGAAGGCCTGCTCGCCGATAGCGTTGGCCTGTGCGGTCCTGTTGAGCGCGCAGGCGCCGCCCGCCAGCCGTCAGGACAATGTGAAAGAGGTGTTCCACGGCGTCTCCATGGTGGATCCCTTTCACTGGTTGGAGGATGCGGCCAGCACGGAGACGCGCCAATGGATCGGGCGGCAGAACGAGTACGCGCATGCCTTGCTGGATCGCCAGCCGGCACGCGCGCCGATTATGCGGCGGCTCACCGAGATGCTGCGGCACGATCGGATCGGCGAGCCGGAGTTCAGGAACGGCTATTATTTCTTCGAAAGGCGCGGCGTGGATGCGGATCTGTGGTCGATCTATCGCCGTAAGGGCGCCAGCGGAACGGACGAACTGCTGATCGATCCCTCGCCACTCAGCGCCGACCATCGCACCAGCGTCTCGCTGCTGGGTGTCTCGGAGGACGCGAACTTCCTGGCCTACGCTGTCCGGCAAGGCGGCGAAGACGAGACCGAGATCCACACCTTCGACACGCGGTCGCGTCAGGACGTCGGGAAGAAGTTCCCTCGAGCGTTGTACGTTGGCTTTGCATGGAAGCCGGATGCCAGCGGCTTCTACTATGCGATCGGCAAGCGCGACGCGGGCAAGCGGCTCTACTATCACGCGATGGCCCCCGCGGGAGAAGACCGCGAGATATTCGGCGAGGGGTTTGGGCCCGACACCTGGATCAGCCCCCTAATGGCGGAAACGGGGCGCTACCTGGTAATCGCCGTGCAACACGGCTGGGCCAAGGGCGAGCTGTATTTTCTGGATCTGGCGGGCGGCGGGCCGCCGCGGCCGCTGGTAACGGGCCTGGATGCGCGCTTTGAGCCGCAATTTGCCGGAGACTATCTGATCGTCCAAACCGACTGGCAGGCCCCCAAGTCACGCATACTCAAGATCGATCTGCGCGACCCGGCGCGGGACAAGTGGCGAGAAGTGGTGCCCGCCGCCGATGATGCCATCGAGAGCTTCGCCGTTACCGGCGACAAGTTATTCGTGAACCGGCTGCACAACGTGACCTCCCGCATCTCCATCTACTCCCTGGAAGGCGCGCCGGCGGGCGAAGTGGAGCTTCCCGGGCCGGGCTCCGCGGGAATCTATGGCCGCGCAGGGCACGACGAAGGCATGTTCTCCTTTTCGTCCTACACTACGCCTTATTCGCTTTACCGGTACAGCGCGCGAACGGGCGAGCGAACTCTGTGGTACCGCGATGCCACGCCCTTCGAACCCCAGCGCTTCGAGACGGAGCAAACCTGGTATGCCTCCAGGGACGGAACCAGAATCCCGATGTTTCTGATTCACCGCAAGGGCCTGCGGCCGGATGGCCAGACGCCCACGATTCTCTACGGCTATGGCGGCTTCAACGTCAGCATCACCCCGCAGTTCAACCCGACGGCCGCGTGGTGGATCGAGCACGGCGGGCTGTACGCGGTAGCCAACATTCGGGGCGGCGGTGAATTTGGCGAGGCATGGCATCGCGCCGGCATGCTGGAGAAGAAACAGAATGTGTTTGACGATTTCATTGCGGCCGGCGAGTGGCTCATTCAGAATCGATATACGAATCCACAAAAACTGGCGATCTGGGGCGGCAGCAACGGCGGCCTGCTGGTAGGCGCGGTGCTGACGCAGCGGCCGGAGCTATTCCACGCGGTGGTGTGCTGGCATCCGGACCTCGACATGGTGCGGTATTACAAGTACACGCGCAATAACAATCCGCCCGCGCTGCTCGAATACGGCAATGCCGCCGATCCGGAACAGTTCAAGTTCTTGTACGCCTATTCGCCGTACGAGCATGTCAAGCCCGGAACCAAATACCCGGCGGTGCTCATCACCAGCGGCGACGCCGACACGCGCGTGCCTCCGGAGCAGGCGCGAAAGATGGCCGCGCGGCTGCAGGCGGCCACCAGATCCGGCCTGCCCGTGATGCTGCTGTACGACACCAAGGCCGGCCATTCCGGGGGCGCGCCGCTGAGCAAAACGATTGAGGATTCGGCTTACGATCTGACGTTTGTCGCCTGGCAGTTAGGAATCGCCACGGCCCGATAGGTCACCACAGCGCGGTTTTATCGATACTCGCAATCGTCGGGCGGCCCATCAACATCATGGCCAACTCAAATTCGCGACGCAGGATCTCCACGACCCTGGTGACGCCGGCCGCGCCCGCGACTCCCAATCCCCACAGGTAGGGCCGGCCGATCTGCACCGCGGTTGCCCCACGCGCCAGCGCCTTCAACACGTCGGTCCCGCGGCGGATTCCTCCATCCACCAGAATCGGAACGCGGCCCTCTACCTTTTCGGCGACCAAAGGGAGTGCGTCCACGGTCGCGGGAACGGTATCCAGATTCCGCGCGCCGTGATTCGACACGATGATTCCGGCCACGCCCGCCTTTACGGCGATTGCGGCGTCGTCGGGATTCAGCACGCCTTTGAGCACTACCGGCGTTTTCGCGAAGCCGCGCAGCCAGTCGATGTCTTTCCACGTGAGGCTGGGGTCGAGATAACCGCCGTCTTTGAGATTGGGCAAATCGCGCGGAGGCAACTCAGTCCGCACCCGCTCTTCCCGGTTGCGCGCGCCGAAGGTCGGCGAATCGACGGTCACGCATAGCGTCCGGCAGCCGGCGGCTTCCGCGCGCTGCACCAAGTCCCGCGTGAAGGCGCGGTCGCGCTGCACGTAGAGTTGAAACCAGACGGGTCCGGTCGCCGCCCTGGCGACATCCTCCACCTTCATGGACGCGCTGCTGGAAATGCACAGCGTGGCATCAGCCGCCCCGGCTCCGCGCACAGACGCCAGATCGCCGTCAGGGTATACGACGCCCTGTGCCCCCGTGGGCGCCAGCACGATGGGAAACGGGAGTTCCTGACCGAACAGCTTCACGCGCGTATCGACCTTCGACACATCCACCAGAATGCGCGGCTTCAGGCGGATGTGTTCGTAGGCTTCATGGTTCCAGCGCATGGTGATTTCGTCTGCGGCGGCGCCCATGATCCGCTCCCAGGCGCCGTGCGAGGTGCGCTTCTGCGCCTCGGTCTGGAAATCGAACAGGGAAAGCAGTTGATCGAGTTTGGGCTGCGCCTGCCCGCGCAAGCGCACCGCCGAGAGCCCCAGCAGGGACAATAGCGCGTCGCGCCGGGAGAACATGCTACCCCACCACCACGACATGAATCTCCCCTGGGCCGTGCACCCCGCGCACCAGGATCTGCTCGATGTCCGCAGTCCGGCTGGGACCCGTGATCATCACCATGGAGCTGGTCTGCTCCGCCGGATGCGACACCAACGTTAGCAGCTCATCCAACCCCGACAGCACGCGCGCAGCCGGCACCACCGCGATGTGCACCGGCGGCAGCAGTGAAATCAACCGGGCCTCCGCAAGGCCGGCCAGCATCACCAGCGTGCCCGTATCGGCCAGCGCGTAATCGGCGCTGGTGATCCCCACATCTACCACCGCGCAGCGCGCCCGCAACGCGGCGCTATCCGTGAAGCCGGTCTCTACGCCCGGGAGGCCCCCGATGCCGCACTCCCGCAGGAACGGCGCGTTGGAGGCCACCGCCGATCGCCCGCCCAGAACTTCCGCGGTATAGACGCGCGCCTCATCCATCGATGGTGCCCGGAGGGTCTTACCCGCCAGGGCTTCCACGCGGCTGAGCATCCGGGCCACCCGGGTATCCGGATCTACTTCGGGTACCCGCAAGCGCACCGGGGGCGGCTCGGCGATCCCCTGCCCCGCCCCGCGCTTCAGCGCCGTGCGCACCGTGTGCAGGATGTGCTCCCGCGACATCAGCGCCGCCTCCACATCTCACGAAAGCTTCTGGCCGGCGCGGGCGGCAGGTCCCGCTGGCTGAGCCACGCTTTCACGGGCGGCAGATTCATCGGCGTGGGCACTTTCCGCAGCCACGCGCGGCCCTCCGCCGGCGCCATGCCAGCCGCCACCACGGCAGCGATCTCGTAGACGCGCGGATGGCACATCACCCACGCCCACACCTTGAATGCCAGCCGCTCCAGGCGATTCACGCCGCTGCACCGCTCGTCCTGCTTCACCTCCGCGCGCAGATCCAGCAGGACCTTGGGTATGTCGATTTTCACCGGACACACCTCCGCACACGCTCCGCACAAGCTCGATGCGAAAGGCAGCGACGGTTCAAACTTCACGCCCATGAACTGCGGCGTGATGATCGCCCCGATCGGTCCCGAATAGACCCAGGGAAAACTGTGGCCGCCGATCTTGCGGTACACCGGGCAATGGTTCAGGCACGCGCCGCACCGGATGCAATATAGCGACTCGCGCTTGCCGCTGTCCGCCAGCAGCCTGGTGCGGCCGTTATCGAGGAGCACCACGTAAAATTCCTCCGGCCCATCGATCTCATCGCCGCGCCGCGGCCCCGACAGGAACGACGTGTACACGGTCATGGCCTGGCCGGTGGCGCTGCGTCCCAGCAGCTTCAGAAACACCGCCAGGTCCTGCGCCCGCGGAATCAGCTTCTCGATTCCCGCCACCGCGATGTGAATCCGCGGCGCCGAGGTGGTCAACCGCGCGTTGCCCTCGTTCTCCACCAGCACCACCGCACCAGAATCCGCTACCAGGAAGTTCGCGCCGGTGATCCCGACATCCGCCGCCAAAAACTTCTCGCGCAGCACGGCGCGCGCGATCATGGTCTGCTTCTCGACCACCGTTTCATTGGCTACCCCCAGCGTGCGTGCGAACAGATCGCCGACCTCGTACCGCGTCAGGTGCAGCGCCGGCGCCACAATGTGGTACGGTCGCTGGTGCGCGAGCTGCAGGATGTACTCGCCCAGATCCGTTTCGACAGATTGCAGATGGTGATGCTCCAGCCGCTCGTTGAGATCGATCTCCTCGGTGGTCATGGATTTCGACTTAACGATCAGGCGGGCCTGCCGCTCCTTCGCCAGGCCGAGCACGAAATCCGCCACCTCGGTGGCGTTCCGGCACCACACCACCTTGCCGCCATGCGCCGTCACATTGGCCTCGAACCGCTCCAGGTAATGGTCCAGGTGGTCGATGGTGTGCCGCTTCAGGGCGTTGGCCTGCGCACGCAGTTCCTGGTATTCCGGCAGGGCTTCAGGCGTCACCGCCTGTTTGCGGTGATCGATCAGCCGGCCCGTGGCGCGATAGATGGCCAACTGCAGATTGGCGTCGGCCAGCGTGTTGTGTACCTTGCGGTCGAACGTGGCGGACATGGTCAGCGGCTCGCCAGAACCTCCGCCAGATGCATGGTGCGCACCGGGAGCGCGGCCCGCGACAGCGCGCCTTGAATCTGCATCAGGCAACTGGAATCCAGGCTGACCACGGTGTTCGCGCCGGTGCGCACGATGGAGTCGATTTTGGTGTGGACCATACCGCCTGAGATTTCAGGAAGTTTGACCGAAAACGTGCCGCCGAATCCGCAGCACTCTTCGGCGGCGTCCATCTCGCGCAGTTCCAGGCCGCGCACGTTGGCCAGCAGGCGGCGCGGGCCATCCTTGATGCCGAATTCCCGCAGCGCATGGCAACTGTCGTGATACGTGACGATGTCCTCCAGGCGCGCGCCCACGTCATCCACGCGCGCCACCTCCAGCAGGAACCGCGAGAACTCCCACACGCGCGGCGTCAGCGCGTCCGCCGCGGCCAATGCTTCCGGCTCGGCGGGGAACAGGTCGTGGAAGTGATGCGCGACCATCGAGGCGCACGAGCCCGAGGGCACCACCACGTATTCGCAGCCGCGGAATACTTTCAGGAAATGCCGCGCCACCGCGCGGGCCTCGTCACGATAGCCGGTGTTGAAGGCCGGCTGTCCGCAGCAGGTCTGATCTTCGGGGAAATCCACCAGGTAGCCGAGCCGCTCCAGCACGTCGGCCATCGCCAGTCCAACTTTGGGGAATAGCTGGTCGACGACGCAGGTGACAAATAGCGAGACCCGCTGAGCCATGAACAAGGATTGTAGCAGTCCGCGTTCTCTACAAACCGTCTTCCTTGGCCAGGATCTCCTTCATGATCTCCGATGTTCCGGCGCCGATCGTATAGAGCCGCATGTCGCGCCAGAAGCGGCTGATCGGATATTCGGTGGTGTACCCGAACCCGCCGAAGATCTGCATGCAGTCGTAGCTGAGGCGCTGCGCCAACTCAGATGTGTAAAGCTTGGCCATGGTGATTTCCCGGACGGCCTTTTGCCCGCGATTGGTCAGATCCAGCGCGCGATACACCAGCCAGCGCGCGGCTTCCAGGTTGGTGCGATGCTCGGCGAACTTGTGACGCCACACCTGGTAGCTGCCCACGGGATTGCCGAACGCGTTGCGGTCCTTGCCGTACTGAATGGCCAGGTCCAGACAGCGATCCATCACCGACATGATCATGATGGCCGACGCCAGCCGCTCACCCTGGAAGTTGTGCATGATGTAGTAGAAACCGCGATTCTTTTCGCCCAGAATGTAACGCGCCGGAATGCGGCAATCGTCGAAGAACAGTTCGGCGGTATCCGAGCACATGTTGCCGATCTTCTTCAGCTTCTTGCCGACCGAGAAGCCGGGCGTACCAGTCGGAAACAGAACCAGCGAGATGCCGCGGTGTCCGGCGTCTCCCGTGCGCACGGCCAGCACGATGAAATCGGCGCGCGAACCGTTGGTGATCCAAAGCTTCTGTCCGGAAATCAGCAGGTCGCCGCCATCCGCGCGGGCGTGAGTGCGGATCGCCGCCACGTCCGAGCCGCCTCCGGGCTCGCTGATGCCCAACGCGCCGATCCACTCGCCGGCCATGGCGGGCTGAAGGAATACTTCCTTATGCTCCGCGGTGCCCAATTCGTTGATGATCGGGATGGTCAGCTCGCCTTGCACCATGAGCCCCATGCCCACACCGGGGCTGTCGGCCCAAGCCATCGATTCCATGGCCGCCGCGGTGGCCCACCAGTCCAGCCCACTGCCGCCCAGCCCGGTCGGAACGCGAATGCCGAAAAGACCCAGCGCGGCCGCTTTGCGAAAGATCTCGCGCGGGAAGATGCCGGCCTCGTCCCATTCCTGGGCGAACGGCGCGATCTCCTCCCGGCAAAAGCGCTTCACGGTTTGCCGGATCAGGTCGTGTTCCCCGGAAAACGGCGGATAGACCGCCGCGGCATCCGCGACAACTTCAGGTGTCATGCGCGTTATTGTACACCACCGGGTTGGCGGGGCAGATTAGCCGGAATACTATAATTGGGCGATGTTGAGTGCCAGCCGGGCCAACGGCTTTTTTCTCAGGGCGCTGGGCGTGATCTACCTGATGGCGTTTATCTCATTCGGCGTGCAGGCGGACGGACTGATCGGCTCGCAGGGCATTCTGCCGCTGGCCGGTTATCTGCGCGGCATGCGCGAGGCCATGGGCGCCCGCGCGTTCTGGTACGTGCCCACCGTGTTCTGGGTCAATTCCAGTGACGCGGCTCTGCGCGTGGTGTGGATCGCGGGCGCTGCGATTGCCATCATCCTCACTCTAGGTTTCTTCCGGCGAGTGTGTCTCGCGCTACTGTTGATTTTGTATCTCTCTGTCTCCGCGGCGGGCCAGGATTTCTGGTCCTTCCAGTGGGATATCCTGCTGACCGAGGCGGGCTTTCTGGCGATCTTCCTGAGTGATTCTGCGGGCCGCGTCTGGCTGTTCCGATGGCTGCTCTTTCGGCTGATGTTCATGTCCGGCTTAGTGAAGCTGTTGAGCGGCGACGGGGCATGGCGCGATTTGACGGCGATGAGCTATCACTACGAGACACAGCCGCTGCCCACCCCAATTGCCTGGTACATGTATCAACTGCCCGGGTGGTGTCAGAGGGCTTCCACGGCCTTTGTGTTCTTCGCGGAACTGCTTGTCCCGCTGGCGATCTTCGCGCCCTTCCGGCTGCGCCGCATCGCGGGCGGTTTGCTGATCGGATTTCAGGTCCTCATCCTGCTGACCGGCAATTATACGTTCTTCAATCTGCTGTCCATCGCGTTGTGTGTCTTCTTGTTCGCGGAAAGCCCGCCACGCGACGCCCGGCGCTGGACGACGATTGCCCTGATGGCGTTCATCCTGACAACCAGCGGTCTGCAATTTCTGGAGATGTTTTCTTTCCCTCTGCCAGGAACCGCGCGCAGCTACCTGGCCAAAATATCGCCGCTGCGACTGGTCAATTCATACGGGCTGTTCGCGGTGATGACCACCACGCGTCCGGAGATCATAGTGGAGGGTTCCGACGATGGCACGAATTGGCTGGCCTATGAGTTCCGCTGCAAGCCGGGCGACGTGAAACGCGCGCCGCCGTGGGTGGCGCCCTATCAGCCGCGGCTCGACTGGCAGATGTGGTTCGCGGCCCTGGGCAGCGCGCGCGAGAATCCCTGGTTTTACAATTTCGCCGCGCGCTTGATGCAGGGATCGGCGCCGGTGCTGGCCCTTCTGGCGCATAATCCGTTTCCGCAAACCCCGCCACATTATCTGCGCGCGATCGTTTACGACTATCACTTCACGGATTTCGCCACGCGGCGCGCCACCGGCGCATGGTGGCGGCGGGAAGAGAAAGCGGTTTATCTGCCGGCCATCTCACTGCGGCAACAGCCCTAGGCGGGCGTTACCCGTTCCAGGGCTTCACTTCACCGCCCAGGCCCCGGTAGCCGTTTTTCATGCGCCGTTCGATCTCGGCCCATACCGCGGGATCGCAGCCTTTCCATTCCGGCACGGCGGTGTTGCCGAGATACGGCAGATCGGCAATACCCGCCTTGCTGGAATAGAAACCGTCGGCGGTCAGGTCGCGGATGCGGCTGAAGAAAGCCGCCCAAGGGCGATCTTCCGCTGCGGCGCGCTCCGGCCAGGCGATGCGGTCCAGAATCTTCTTCTGCTGATCCGGCGCCGCGGCCGCAAACGTCTTGGAGAACAGCCGCGCCGTCTCGCGGTCGAGCCACGCCAGCCCGCCCAGTATCTCCGCCGCCAGGTCATCGTCGCCATCCTCCTGTTTGCGGAAATCCAGCCAGTCGTCGATAAACTCCGGAACGCCCGCCTGAGTGGCGCTGCCGCTGTGCTCGTCCGCGGGCAGAATCAGGTCGCACAGCACTTCGACCGTGCGCCATTGATGATCGTCGAATACCTTGCGCTTGTACGCGGCCGCGGCATGCTCGTGGTTCTGGGCGGCGCTCGCTCCTGTAGCAGCCGCGGCCAGCGCCGGCGCCGCGCCGATGATTTGAAACAGATCGCGGCGGCTCACTCCGTTCCGGTCAGGCATCCTGTCTCCCATAGCTCCCTCCCTGGCGGCTCAACCGGCCAGATTCCGTTTCTTCACCTGCTCGGCGATGTACTCCGAGGTGCGCCAACCCAATGCGGTGATAGTCAGAGTTGGATTCTTATCGGCGTTGCTGACGAACGGCGCGGCGTCGGTCACGAAAAGGTTCCTGCAATCCCACGCCTGGCAGTACGGATTCAACACCGAGGTTTTGGGATCGTCGCCCATGCGGGCCGCGCCCACTTCATGGATGATCTCGCCGCCCTGCGAAATCCCCCAATTGTTCTCCGCGGTGGCGCTGGTGAAATACTTGCCCCCGGCCGCGGTGATGATTTCCTTGAACGTATCCTGCATGTGTTTGGCCTGCAGGATTTCGTCCCGGCTCCATTTGAAGTGGAAACGAAGAACCGGAATGCCCCACTGATCCACGCGCGTGGGATCCAGCTCGCAATAGCTGTCGGCGTTGGGAATCATCTCGCCGCGGCCGCTGAAACCCACACCCGCGCCATACATCTTGCGCAGGTTGCGTTTGAATTCCGCCCCGTAGCCGCCGCCCAGCATCTGCTCGGAGCCTTCGAAATCGCCCGTGCCGGGCAGTCCGCGCCCGCCTCCGATTTCGATGTGGTATCCGCGCGCGAACGGCATCTTGCCGGCCTTCTGCTGCTGATAGTTCCACCATGGCATGTACATATGCATGCCGCCCACGCCGTCTTCGTTGCGCGGCGGCAGATCCTCCAGGATCGGCAGATACCCGCTCACGTCCGATCCCACCGTGTCCATCAGGTAGCGGCCCACCAGCCCGCTGGAGTTTCCCACACCGTTGGGAAACCGGCTGCTTCTGGAATTCAGCATGATGCGCGCCGTCTCGCAGCAACTGGCGGCCAGCACCACGATCCTGGCATTGACCGTCACCTCGCCGCGGGTCTTCTTATCGATATAGGAAACGCCGCGCGCCAGGCCGTCCGGCCCCACCACTACCTCCCGCGCCATGGCATCCGTGCGCACTTCCAGGTTGCCCGTCTTCATGGCCGGAAAGATGTGCACGCCTGGAGAATTGAAGTTCGCGTTCACGCCGCAGGCGCGTCCGCATTGTGCGCAGTAATGGCAGGCTGCGCGGCCGTGGATGGAGCGTGTCAGTATGGCCAGCCGCGAGGGGATGCAGGGAATCTTCAGCTTGTCGCTGGCCATTTTGATGACGCGCTCGTATCCGCGCGGCGCGGGCGCCGGCAGAAACCTGCCATCCGGCGTATTCTCCATGCCTTCCTTCGTGCCGAAAACGCCGATCAACTCCTCGGCCTTGTCGTAATAGGGCGCCAGGTCGTCGTAGGTGATGGGCCAGTCGAAGCCTTTGCCGTCGCGGCTGTAGGGCTTGAAATCATATGGACCCATGCGCAGCGAAATCCGGCCGTAATGATTGGTGCGGCCGCCCAGCATGCGCGCCCGCCACCATTTCCACTCCGTCCCGGCCGCGTTGGTGTAGGGCTCGCCCGGCACCTTCCAGCCGCCCACCAAGGTGGCGTCGAAATAGCCGAATGGCTTCTCTTTAGTGCCGGCGCCGCGATGCGGCGCATTGTAGGGCCACTTAAACATGTCCGACTGTTTGGCGCCGTCGTACCAGCCGCCGGCTTCCAGCAGGCAGACTTTGGCGCCCGCCAGCGTCAGCACGTGCGCGGCCACGCCGCCTCCCGCCCCCGAGCCGACCACCACCACGTCATAAGTCTTGGGTGTTGCCTTCACCTGCGCCATTCCGACTATTTTACGCCTCGGCGGCGGCCTTTGAGCAGAGGAAGCCAACCAAGCATTCGCCGAGCATCCAGACGAAGGACGAGGTTCCGGCCAAACTGGTGGCGGACCACGTCGCGCTAAAGAAAGACGCCGGGGAGCTCTGACCGGGACCTGCGCTCCGCACGATGCGCGGGATCAATTAGCGCAGGTGCCAGGGTTCAGAGATCAGGGGAACAGCAATCAGGAATCGCAAAATTCACACTTGACATCGACAGGACGATCCACTACCATACAGTTGTGGATCGATTGGGTACAACATTTGCTGCTTTATCCGATCCAACCCGGCGGGGGATGATCGAACGACTCTCACATGGTCCTGCCTCTGTGCATGGATTGACGAAACCGTTTGCGCTCTCGCAGCAGATGATTTCAAAACATATTGCCTACCTGGTGCGGGCGCGGATTGTGATCAAGACGAAGCGTGGACGAGAGAGTGTGTGCACGCTCAGGCCGGAGGCGATAAAGACAGTCAGCGACTGGGCGTCTTATTATCGCCGATTCTGGGAAGAGAGCTTCGACAAGCTGGATGTAGTTGTGAATCAAATGAAAAAGAAGGAGGCCAAAGATGGCAAAAAACACGGTTAACGAGACAGAGCGGATGGTTGTCACAAGAGTTTTTGATGCCCCACGCGAATTGGTTTGGAAGGCGTGGACAGACCCGAATTATGTGATGCAGTGGTGGGGGCCGAAGGGTTTTACTGCGCCTTTTTGCGAGATGGATTTTCGCGTGGGAGGGAAATTTCGCTGCTGCATGAGAACGCCGGATGGCCAGGAGTTCTGGAATGCGGGTGAATACCACGAGATAGTTCTGCACGAGAAGATCGTTTCCTCCATGTACTTTTCCGACCCGGAGGGAAACAAGGTTGAGCCTGCGCATTATGGAATAGATCATGAGGCCATAGACGGTGCGCTCGATGTGATTACCTTTGAGGATCTTGGAAACGGCCAGACGAAACTCACCTTCATTGGAAATGAACCTATGGAGAGCGCAAGAAATAGCGGTCAAATGGAGGGCTGGAACCAGATACTCGATAAAGTTGCCGCAGTTGTTGCGGGGCTGGTGTCTGAGTCAAGAGCACATTGAATAACAGTGCCGGTGACCACCGCCAGGCGGGCAATCTACCAACGGATTCGCGTAAGCCCGGTGACCAGATCGAAATGGCGGCTCAGCAGGGGCAGGGAATGCTGCCGCGCCAGGGCCGCCATCCAGAGGCCGTTGAGGGCATGAATAGAAACAGTTCCGTCATTCTACGCTGACGATTTTGGGAAAATAAATGGCGATGGACGCCCGCGAAGCATACCTCCGTGAGCACGTGGTGGGCGACCTCAAGGCCGTTAACGGTCCGATTCGTATCGTGGATTACGACCCCGGCTGGCCGCAGCGTTTCGAGCGCGAGGCCGCCCAAATCCGGTCCGCTCTCGGGGAACGCGCGCGGCGCATCGAACATGTAGGTTCTACTTCCGTTCCAGGCTTGCCCGCCAAGCCTGTCATCGACATTGTGCTGGTGGTGGCGGACTCCGCGCAGGAGGCGGACTACGCGCCGGCACTCGAAGGGGCCGGTTATCGTCTCCGTATTCGCGAACCGGACTGGCATCAGCATCGCTCGTTCAAGAGTCCCGCGAAAGACGTGAACCTGCATGTCTTCTCCGTGGGCTGCGGCGAGACAGACCGCATGCTGGCGTTCCGCGACTGGCTGCGAGCCAACCCGGCGGACCGGGAGTTGTACGCGCGCACCAAGGGTGAGCTAGCCCAACAGCACTGGAAATATACGCAGCACTATGCCGATGCCAAGACTGCGGTAGTCGAGGAAATCCTGTCGCGGGCGGGGGGTAGACACAACTCATGACTTTCACCAAGCGTCTGCGCGAGGGAGTTCGCCGCGGGGACATCACCTGCAGCGTCCGCATCTGGCAGCGCCCCCACGTCACCGTTGGCCGCCGCTACCGCATGGAAGAAGGCGAGATCGAGGTAGACTCCATCGAGCCGATCGGCTTCCCCGATATCACTCCCGAACTGGCGCGCGAGTCGGGCTTCCTGGGTGTCGTCGATCTGCTAAAGGTCGCCAAGCACGGCCCGGGCGAGAAGATCTTCCTGGTCCGGTTTCACTATCTGCGTACGCGCCGGAAGCGTGCTACTCGTTCCGCAGTGCCATCATCGGATCGATCCGGGTAGCCCGCACCGCCGGAATCAGTCCCGCGGCGGCGGCCACGGCTACTATCGCCAGGCTGGCGGCGGCAAATATTGCCGGGCTGCTGCCCCGCATGTTGTAGAGCTGCGTCTGGACCAGCCGGCTGATGGCATACGCGGCCGGCAGAGCCACGGAGACACCCAAAGCCGCCAGTAATCCGACCTCGCGCATCACCATGCGGAGCACTTCGGACCGCGCCGCGCCAAGCGCCATGCGCAGGCCGATTTCCCGCGTGCGGCGTGCCACCGCGTAGGCCATCACGCCGTACAGGCCGACGGCTGCCAGCAGCGTGGCCAACATGCCGAAGAACGTGGACAGCACCGCCACCAGGCGCTCGTTGGATACGTCTTCGTTGATCTGCTGGTCCATGGTCTTCATGTCGAAGACCGGCAGGTTGGGATCGGCGCGGCGCACCTCGTCGCGTAGCGCGCCGGCCAGCGTGGTAGGATCCCGCGCAGTCCGCACGTAGAAGTTCATGCGCATGATGCTTTCGTGCTGCGCGTACGCGTAATAGACGAACGGCTGGGGCTGTTCCCGCAAGTCGGCGTGCTTGCCGTCCTTCACCACTCCGATAATCTCGAATCCGGGATCGTCGGCCGCGGCACGCATCAGGTGAAAACGCCGGCCGAGGGGGCTTTCGCCGCCGTAGTATTTGCGCGCGAACTGCTCGTTGACCACGGCCACTCTGGGCGCGTTGGGTCCATCCTGCCGCGTAATTTCACGGCCGGTCAACAGCGGGATGCCCATGGCGGACAGGTATCCGGGGCCCACGAAGTTTTCGCGCACCGACTGTCTCTCCCCCTCTTTGGGCTCGTAGCCGGGAATGCTGATTCCCATCATGTCCACATTGCCGGAAAGCAGGGCGATCTCGGCCATAGCCACGCCCCGGACCTGTGGCAGCGCGGCGATTTCATCGCGTAAGCGATCATAAAGCGCCAACGTGCGCGCCTGGTCGTAGCCGTTGAGGGACGGTTGTACCGCAAACGTAAGTAGATGATTGGCGCGGAAACCCGGATCGATCTGCTTGAGGTTGAAGAGGCTGCGCGCGAAGAGTCCGGCGCCGATCAGCAGCACCAGCGACAGCCCGATTTGCGCGATCACCAACACTTTGCGGAAGCGCACGTGAGCGGCGCTACCCATGGCTCCGGCGGCCTGCTCTTTGAGGGTGCCCGCGACGTCGGCGCGCAAGGTCTCCCAAACGGGCGCGAGGCCGAAAATAATTCCCGTTATGATGGAAAGGGCCAAGGCGAACATCAGGACGCGCACATCGGGCTGCGCGGTGAGGCCGCGCATGGAAGGATCCGACGGCAGAAACCCGAGCAGCAGATCGCCGGTCCAGTATGCGGTGAGCACGCCCAGGAGCCCGCCGCCCAGCGACAACGTAATCCCTTCGGTGAGCAACTGGCGCAGCAACCGTCCGCGCCCGGCGCCAATAGCCAGGCGGATAGCGATCTCCTTCCGCCGTCCGGCCGCGCGCGCGATCAGCAGGTTGGCGATGTTGGCGCAGGCAATCAGCAGCAGCAGGCCGGCCATGCACATGAGAACCATCAGGGGCCCGGAAGCCTGGTCGCGAACCCCTGAAATACCGATGCCGCCCGGCATCAGCTTCAGCTGACGCGCGGCGAACTCCTGGCGGTATTTCTGCGAAGCGCTCGGGGTATTGCGGGCTTCCTCTTCCAGGATCGGATGCCAGAACACGTTCAAGGCCGACTCCGCCTGCTGCCGCGAGACGCCCGGCTTCAAGCGCGCGAAGATGTTCAACCAGTAGCCGCGGCGCTGCGCGAGGCCGTCGAACATCTGGGTCATCCTGCGTTGCATAGTGATGGGCACGAACACATCGGCGGATTCGCCCGCCCCCGCCCCTTTGAATCCCGCCTGCGCCACACCCACGATGGTCATGGCGCGGCCGTTGAGCCGGATGGTTTGATTCAGCACCGACGGATCCAGCGCGAAACGCGTTTTCCAGAGGTTGTACGCGAGCACTGCCACGTCATTGGGGCTGCCCAGGCGATCGTCCTCCGGTGTCAGCGGACGGCCGAGTACCGTATGCGCACCCAGCACGCTGAAATATGTGCCACTGACCAGTTCCCCCTGCACCAGTTCGGTGCGATCGCCCGCGCTCATGCTCAGTCGCAGCGGGAATCGCGCCAGGACTCCGGCCACGGCCGGGGCGCGATCGCGAAAATCGCAATACATAGGGTAAGAGAACGCGTAGTTGTCGTCGTAGTTGGTTTCGACGAAGCCGCTCTTGCGGCCCATCGCGCTGAACAGCACCAGTCGATCGGGATTCCGGACCGGCAGGCTGCGCAACAGCACCTGGTCCGTAAGGCTGAAGATGGCCGTATTCGCCCCGATCCCCAGGGCAAGTGAAATGAGGGCGGCCCCGGCCAATACGGGATTCTTGCGAAAGCCGCGCAGTGCGTGGCGGATCTCCTGGACAAGGTTATGCATGCGCGGCGCACGTGCAAGTCAGGTACCAGCCGCAGACTACGCGAAATGCTGGATTAGGGCACCCGGCCCCAGGCGGGTTTGTCCGATTGTGGGACTGGCTGTCTGGGAACGAGCATTTGGCTTTACGGCGTCTTGTCGACCGGAACCAGCACCGTGCCCATGTCAGAAGATTGCACGCGAATGGTGCCGGTCGGCGGCACTGGCAGACCGTTGCTGATCTCCGGAGGCCGCACGGGCGCGGCCGGCATCACGGATGCGCGCTGGCCGACGTGCCGCTGTTGCAGCGCGGCGCGCACCTGTGGCTCGGGCACCTGCAAAAAGAACGTGAGGTGCTTTCCATCCACCTGCATTTTCATGTTGTCGAGACTGCTGGCGGTGTTTTCCTGCGTCTGGCCCACGAAAGAGAGCCATTTCAGGCTGCTGGCCATCTCGGCTACATCCTTTTCGTTGCGCATGGTCATATCGGCCGAGACCTCGAAGTCCGGACTGAAGCGCAAACCGCCGCTGAAGCTGTCCACCTGCTGCAGCCACTTGAGCGCGGTCCCCGCGGGAACTTTAGGGTTCGCGGCGAAGGCGCCGCCCGCGGACACGCTCCACATGTCGTACTGGCCCTCGTAGCGATCCAGGCCTTCGGCCAGGACCGGCGACGGCGGAGTGTTCTGGCCGCGGCGCCCGATGGCCGCTTTCACTTCCGTCGGCTGCCCGATTACGGCGATGGAACCGTCCAAAAATGCCACCATCGAGCCGCCTTCGCTCGAGTAAAGAACGGGGACGCCCATGTACTCCCCCTTCTTGCCGCGAAACGCATGTAGTGAATCGATCCAGACCGGATCAAGTAACCCGCGCACGATGACCAACGAGGCCGAGTCCTTGCCCGGCTTGGCGCTGGCGAAGATGACCTCCTGCGCGAACCGGTTCCAGTCGAGGCCGCTGAGGCTCGCCAGCGGCTGCTGCCAATCGCCCCGCAGGCTCTGCAACTCGGTCTTCATCTGATCGGACATAGCCTGCCCGATGGGCGACGCTACGATCCGGTCCAGGTTGACCTCCATCACCATCCGCGCATCGGGCATGATGAGCTCCAACATGGCAGGATCGGCGGCGGCCGCCAAGCCCGGCAGCAACACCGTAAAGATGAACAACTTACGCCAATTGGCCATTACAGGAATCCTCTCTTCCTTATGGGATTAACATTGGAGAGTTAGCCCTTACAAGTCCTCCATGGTTAAGTGGCGGCGCTGAATGCTGTTATCATCCGCTGTTATGGTGAAATTCCGCTTTGCCGCACTACTTTGTCTCCCGGCGCTCGCCTGCCTGATTGCCACTTCAGCCTCCGAGCCGCGCAAGTTCTCGTCCTACGACCCCCAGGCCAATGCGCTGATCGCCAAAATGACCCTCGACGAAAAGGTCGGCCAGATGACCCAGCCCGATCAGAGCTTCCTGAAATCGGACGATGACATCGTCAAGTACAGCCTGGGATCCCTTCTGAGCGGGGGCGACTCCGACCCCAAGGAGGGCAACAGCCTGGAAGCCTGGACCAACATGGTCGACCGCTATATGAAGCGGGCCCTGGAGACGCGCCTGGCGATTCCGCTGCTTTACGGCGTCGACGCGCTGCACGGCCACAACAACGTGCTGGGAGCGGTGGTCTTCCCGCATAACGTTGGGCTGGGCTGTACGCGCAACCGGGCGCTGATCGAAAAGATTGCGCGTATTACCGCGGACGAAGTGCGGGCCACCGGTATCAACTGGGCCTTCGCGCCGTGCGTGGCGGTTCCCCGCGATATCCGCTGGGGACGCAGCTACGAGGGCTTCGCCGAAGAGCCGGAACTGGTAAAGGAACTGGGGCCCGCGGCCGTACGTGGTTTGCAGGGCGCGGACCTGGCGGACCCGCTTTCCGTGCTGGCGTGTTCCAAGCATTACATGGGCGACGGCGGCACCGCCTTCGGCTCCAGCACGATCGGCCAACACCTGCTGGATCAAGGCGACACCCGCCTGGATGAGAAAACCCTGCGCGAGATCCACCTGCAGGGCTACATCACTACCATCCGCGCCGGCGTGGGTACCATCATGCCGTCCTACAACAGTTGGAACGGCCAGAAAGCTTCGGCCAGTAAGCGGTTGCTGACCGAGATCCTGAAAGACGAACTGGGTTTTGAAGGCTTCCTGATTTCCGATTACGGCGCCATCGACCAGTTGTCCGGCGATTACAAGCACAAGATCGCCGCGTCCATCAACGCCGGCATGGATATGGTGATGGTGCCGGAGCACTACCAGGAATTCATCGCGCGCCTGAAGGAGGCAGCCCAGGATGGCACCGTGCCTATGGCGCGCATCGACGATGCCGTGCGCCGCATCCTGCGCGTAAAGTTCGCTATGGGATTGATGGACAAGAACCACACGCGGCTCGCCGCCCGAAAACTGTGGAAGCAGTTCGGCTCGCCCGAGCATCGCGCGGTGGCCCGCGCTGCCGTGCGGCAGTCGCTGGTGCTGCTGAAGAACGGGCACTCTGCCCTGCCGCTGGCCAAATCGGCCAAGCGCATCCACGTGGGGGGCAAGAACGCCGACGACATTGGCAACCAGTGCGGCGGTTGGACCATCACCTGGCAGGGCAATAGCGGCAATGTGACGCCGGGCGGCACGACCATTCTGGCGGCCATCAAGAAGGCTGCATCGCCGGCTACCAAGGTGACGTTCAGCGCAGATGGCAAAGGCGCGGAAGGGGCCGACGTGGGCGTGGTGGTGATCGGCGAGAAACCCTACGCCGAGATGAACGGCGACCGGCGCGACCTGGCTCTGCCGGCGGAAGATGTATCCGCCGTTGAGAACATGAAAAAGGCCGGTATCCCGGTGGTGGTGGTGCTGCTCTCAGGGCGGCCGATGATCCTCAGCGAGGTGCTCGACAAGGCAGACGCGGTGATCGCCGCTTGGCTGCCCGGCACGGAAGGCGAGGGAGTCACGGATGTCCTGTTCGGCGCCTACAAGCCCACGGGTAAACTCAGCTTCGCATGGCCGCGTTCGATGGCTCAGGTGACTATGCATCGCGGCGATGCCGGCTACGACCCATTGTTCGCGTACGGCTACGGGTTGAGTTACTAAGCGCGCAGCATCGACGGCCGCCTGCCGCCCGGCGCTTCGGAACTCCCCACCAGCGCGGTGAGGCGGCCGACCACGTGCTTCAGGGTTTCCGACTGCGCGTTCAACTCCTCGGCCGCCGCCGCGCCTTCCTCGGCGCTGGCCGCGGTCTGCTGGGTGACCTGCTCCATCTGCGCGATGGCCTTTCCGACCTGCTCGATTCCCCGGGCCTGCTCCTGGCCGCCCAGGTCTACCTGGTGCACCAGCGTCTTGATTTTGGCAGAATCACCGGTAATCGTGCGCACCGCGGCGGCCACCTGGTCTACCTTGGCCTGGCCGTCCTTGGATTTGGCGATGGAATCCTCAATCAGGGTGGCCGTATCGCGGGCCGCCTGGGAACAGCGTTGGGCCAGATTTCGCACTTCGTCCGCCACCACCGCGAAACCCATGCCGGCCTCGCCCGCGCGGGCCGCTTCCACGGCCGCGTTCAAAGCCAGGATGTTGGTCTGGAAGGCAATTTCGTCGATCACTTTGATGATCTTGGAAATCTTGTCGCTGTGGGTGTTAATCTCGGCCATGGCCTGCACCATTTGTTCCAGCGAATGGCCGGTCTCGGTGAACCTGTCACCCGACTGTGTGACTACGTCGGCCGCCGACCGCGAGTTTTGGCTGTTCCTGCGCGCCATGGAGTTGATCTCTTCCGCCGATGCCGAAGTCTCTTCGAGCGACGCAGCCTGCTCGGAGGCGCCCTGCGCCAGCGAGTGGCTGGTGGAGGAGACCTGCGCGGCCGCGCTGGCAACCTGTCCCGCCCCTTCGTACAACTCCGCCGCGGCTTGCCTGAGCGATCCGTTCACGCTGCGCACATTGAATATCAGGAAGATACCGCCCGCCAACGAGGCAACGATCAGCAACAGCCAAGTCATGGTTCTCCCGCGCGCCGCCGCCGCTACCGCCGCTTTTGAATCCCTTTCACCGCGCTGTTGCTTCAGATCGACGAGGCCGCGCAGGACGATCTTGACGTCGGCGTGGACCGGGTCCGCATGCCCCAGGTACGCGGCCCGCGCCTCCGCGGATTTGCCGGCCCGGCTCAGTGGCAGGACTTCCGTCTCGATGACCCCCACATAGCGCTCACAAAGCGGCCGGGCCTTCTCGAAAAGCGCCCGTTCGCCGGTGCTGGTAATGGTCTTCTCGTAGTTGCGGAAGTGGTCCTCCATCTTCGCTTTGATCGCCTGCTGATTGCGTTCGACGGCCTGCTTGCCCGCCGCATCGGTAAACGTGATGTGCTTCCACGTATCGCCGCGGAATTGAAACACGAAAGTGTCAATTTGGGCCGCCAGGTAGACGCCGGGCAGCGGATCCGTGACCAGTCCGTCGATCGACCGGCTCAGTTTGTTGATACATACCAGACTCACCGCTCCCAGGCCGGTCATCAGCACCAGGAGCAGCGAGCCCGACAGCCAAAACCTCTTACCGATTGTCATGTGAGCGCCACTAAGCCTCCGGCGCTTATATCGGCCGCCATGGCGCCAAACATTAGGCGCCTCGCCCGGCGCGCGCGCTCCAGTCCCGAATGCTGCGGATCTCCGCCGCCGGAATGTGCAGGAATTCCAAAAACTCCTGATGTTCCGCGGGCGCGGACTTCTCGAACTCCGCGTGCCAGCGGTGCATATCGGCCTCCGTCATCCCCGAGGCCTTCATTATGGAAACCCACTTCTCTTTGGTGATCATCTTGGTTCTCCCTATCGAGTTATCTTTGAGCAGCTTCAAAATGGCGCGCTGGTGGGCGCGCAGTGTTTCGATTTCCCCGTCCAGCGCGAGCAGGCGCCGCTTGAGTACCGCGACGGCGTCGGTCTCGCGCCGGCCCAGAATCGCGCGGATGTCTTCCAGCGTCAGCCCGGCATGCCGGTAAGCGCAGATCTGCCGCAAGCGCCGCAGGTCCGCCTCGCCGTACCGCCGGTAGTTGGCGGCGCTGCGCGCGGGAGCCCTCAGCAGCCCGATGGATTCGTAATACAGCAGCGTCCCGCGGCTGAGCCCGCATTGCCGGGCGACTTTGGATACTGTCCACACGCTTCTGATCCCAGTGTCAACCCTACAGTAATAGACAGGTCAAGAAAAAAAAGCGACGGTTTTTAGCGGGCGCCCAGCGCCAGCCAGGCGGCGGCCGCGGCGAGCTTTTCGTCCTGCCGCCAGGGCGGTCCGATGGCTTTTCCCAGGGCGGCCACGTGCCGTTCAATTTGTAGGGCCGGAATGCGCAGGACGGCCGCGGCGCGGGTGAATAACTCACGCTCCTTGACCGCGGTCAGCGGCAGCGAGCACGCCCGGCTGGCGGTGCGCAAAGCCTCGCGGAACATTTCGCCTTCGGCGGTGTGTAGCAGGGGATGCGATGCCAGAATCCGTTCGAGCGGCGGCAGCGGTCGACCGGAAGCCAAGAGCAAGCCGCAGCCAGCCGCTTCATGACCCAGCCCGCGCAGATCTTCGATCAGCCCGCTTAAGGCAGCCGTGGCCATGGCCGCCGCGCGCGCGGCGCTGCCTTCGACGATCCTCTGCGCTTCGCGAAGTTCCAGACCCACGGAGGCGTGATACGGCTGGGCCAATCCCATCTCGATGCGCCGCCGCGTCACCACCGCGGGAGCATCACGCCGTCCGGCGATGGCCACCGCGGCGGCCCATCCCGAATGCGCCCGAAAACCGATTGCCGCGAGACTGGCCACGTGCGATCCTAGCCGAAGACAATCTGCGCTATGACCAGTTGCGGCATCGCCTGGTTCCAGCTCTCCGGAATATCGTCGAACGCCAGGCGAAAATTCTTGATCTCGCCCGGCGCCAACCCTCCGATTTTCCGGCTCACGATGGGCACGCGCGTGCGCAGCACTACCTGCCCGTACGGATCGTAGAATACGCAGTTGATCTCGACCAATTGCAAGGTGCGGCTGCCGTTGTTGCCGATCTTGCCGGTGATTTCCACCACGGCCTGCTTCAGGTAGCTCTCGTGCTTCTGCATCTCCACGTCCATCAACTGCAGATTGCGCACGTAGACCTTGGCATCGCCCGAGAGCGGTGGGGGCGGAGGCGGCGGCCGGCGGGATGCCCGATCCAGTGCAAAGAATAGGCCAGCGCCCAGAATCACCACCACCGCGACCACCAGCACGGCGACGGGAATGCCCTTCTGTTCCTTTACTGCTTTATCGGCCACCAACGGTCATCTCCGCAATTACCAGGGTCGGCGCGGCCATCGAGCCGCGGAATTCGAGGTCCGCGCCCACGGCTTCGAGGCCCAGCAGCATCTGCTGCAGGGTTCCCGCGATGGTCACCTCGGCCACCGGGAATGCCAACTCGCCGCCGCGTATCCAAAGACCTGCCGCGCCGCGGGAATAATCCCCGGTCACGATGTTAACACCGAAACCGATCAGCTCGGTGACGTAGAAGCCTTCGCGGATACCAGCAATCAAGTGTTCCGGCGCCGCGGCGCCTTTCTCGATATACAGGTTGCCATGGCCCACGCCCGCGTTCCCGGCCAGGCCGCGCGAGGCGTTCCCGGTGGTGCGCAATCCCAGTTTGCGTGCGGTGTAGGTGTTCAGCAGGTAGCTCTGCAACACGCCGTCCCGGATCACCACCGTGCGGCGCGTGGGCACGCCTTCGTCATCGAAGGGCGAAGTGCCGAAGAGCCCGGGAAGCGTGCCGTCGTCGATCACTGTCAGCTTCTCCGACGCCACCCGCTCGCCGAGCTTGCCTGCCAGGAACGATTCGTTGCGATAGACCGCGCCGCCGTGCACCGCGTCGAAGACATTGTCGAGCAGCGTGCGCGCCGTGCGCGGCTCAAACACTACCGGCACCTTCTTCGTCTCCACCTTGACCGCTCCCAGCCGGCGCACAGCACGCCGCGCGGCGATGCGGCCGACCTCTTCGGGCTCCTCCAGCCCCGCCAGGCCGCGCGCGCTCGAAGACCAGTAGTCGCGCTCCATGGATGCGCCCTCGCGCGCCACCGGCACCGCGCTCAGCGAACAGTAGCTGGCGCGATACTCGCCCGCGAAGCCCCGCGAATTGGCGAAGGCGTGATGGCCTAGGTGTGTATCGAACGACGCGCCCTCCGAATTCGTAATGCGCGCATCGGCGCGCAGGGCGGCATCCTCGGCACGGCGCGCCATATCGATCTTGGCATCCGTCGCCAGACCCGCCACGTCGCCCGAATACATCGCCAGATCGCCGCCTATCGAACCAAGTTCGTCCGCTTCCGGCAGGCCCGCATGCGGGTCGGCGGTGGTTACGCCGGCCAGCTCGATGGCGGAATCCACCATCCGGCGGATGCCCTCCACCGACAGATCCGACGTATACGCGGAACCGGTATGCCTGCCTTTCAGAATCCGCAACCCCACGGCGCGCGAGCCGGCCTCCTTGATGGTTTCTACCTCGCGCAGGCGCACGCCGGCGGAGAACTCGCTGCCCGCGCCGATGGTGCACTCGGCATCCGTGGCTCCGGCCGCCAATGCCTTTTGCACGATCCCCGCCGCCATGCCGGCGTAGTCCTGGCCGCTCAAGCGGTCCCTCCCACCGTCATGCGGTCGATCCTGATGGTGGGGACGCCCACCCCCACCGGCACGCTCTGGCCTTCCTTGCCGCACACCCCGATGCCTTCATCCAGCTTCAGATCGCTGCCCACCATGCTCACGTGCTTGAGCGCTTCGGGACCGTTGCCGATCAGCGTGGCGTTGCGCACCGGGCGCGTCACTTTGCCATTTTCGATCAGATAGCTCTCGGCCGCCGAGAAGACGAAATTGCCGCTGGTGATATCCACCTGGCCGCCGCCGAAATCGGGACAATAAAGGCCCTTCGGCACGGAGCGGATGATCTCCTCGGGATCGCTTTGGCCGGCCAGCATGAAGGTGTTGGTCATGCGCGGCATGGGAATGTGCGCGTAGCTCTGGCGGCGGCCGCTGCCTGTCTCGGCCGCTCCGGTGAGGCGGCTGGAGAGCTTATCCTGCAGGTAGCCGCGCAGGACGCCGTCCTCGATCAGCACATTGCGCCCGGTGGGATGGCCTTCGTCATCCACGTTGAGCGAGCCGCGGCGGTTGGCGATGGTTCCGTCGTCGATCACGGTGCAAAGCGGGCTGGCCACCTGCTGGCCGATGCGGCCGCTGAACGCGGAAACGCCCTTGCGGTTGAAATCCGCCTCCAGGCCGTGGCCCACCGCTTCGTGCAGTAGAATGCCGGGCCAGCCGGGACCCAGCACCACCGTCATTTCGCCTGCGGGCGCGTCTACGGCATCCAGCATCACGATGGCTTCGCGCGCGGCTTCCGCGGCGAAATGCTCGGGCGTCTTTTCGTTGAAGAAGCCGAGATCCACGCGCCCACCGCCGCCCGCATGGCCGCGCTGCGGCGGTCCGCCGTTGGCACGCGCCAGCGCGGCGACGTTGAGGCGCGCCAGCGGCTGCCGGTCCCACGAGATCACGCCGTCGCTGGTGGCCACCATCACCTGGCGCAGGTTGTCGGCGTAGCTGGCCTGCACCTGGAAGACGCGGCTGTCGTAGGCTCGAGCTGCGCGGTCCGCGCGCTTCACCAGTTCCACGCGGCCGGCGAAAGCCGTCTCGTGGGGCGCGGTCAGCACGGGGTAGAGATTGCGGCGCCGGCCTTCGTTGAGCGAAACTTTCTCGACGGCCGCCGGCCCCGCCGCGATGGATGCCGCCACCCGCGCCGCCTGGCGAATCTTCTCCGGGCTGAGGTCGTCGCTGTAGGCGTATCCGGTGCGCTCGCCCGCGATCACCCGAACGCCCACGCCGACCGACACGCCCTGCGAAGCACTCTTGACGATGGATTCGTCGATGCTGATGGCGCTGGTCGAGAGGTACTCGAAGTACAGGTCCGCGTAGCTGCCTCCCTGCGAGAGCGCATCCGCCAGGTAATTCTCCAGGTCGCGGGTGGTGATGCCGAAGCGCTGCGGGAAAAAGGACGCAGAAAACTGCATATTGATCCAGGCTAGCAAAGCCGGCCACATCTATTTGCAGTGACATGCCGGTACGCTCCGAGCAGAATCCTCGGCTCTCCCGCTTCCGCCAGGCATGGTTGGGAGCCTCGAAAGCCGTGTTTGCGGCGGAGGCCACCTCCTTGAAGCCAGCTATCCGCAGCCTGGTTCCGTCGTATGGGACCCTGGAAACCGTCCGGCCGTAAGCGATTGACATAGCCCCAATCACCGTGCTTAACTGTAGTTAATATTTCAGCGGATACTATGCTTACGCCCGCCAGCACCGACGCGCGTTCCCTGGCCGACGTCCACTCATCCGTCGGCACATCCCAGAACTCCATCTGGCGGCGCATGTTCGCTTTCTCCGGACCGGCCTATCTGGTCAGCGTCGGCTATATGGACCCCGGCAACTGGGCCACGGACCTGGAAGGCGGCGCGCGCTTTGGGTACACCCTCCTCTGGGTGCTGATCGCGTCCAACCTCATGGCCATCCTGCTGCAAACCCTGAGCGCGCGGCTGGGCATCGCCACCGGCCGCGACCTGGCGCAGGCCTGCCGCGAAACTTATCCGCGCCCCGTGGTGCTGGCGCTGTGGATTCTCAGCGAAATCGCCATCGCCGCCTGCGACCTGGCCGAAGTATTGGGCGCGGCCATCGCGCTCAACCTCCTGTTTCATGTTCCCCTGTTGATCGGCGTGCTGCTGACGGCGGCCGACACGCTGCTGTTGCTGTGGTTCCAGGGCCTGGGCATGCGCTTCATCGAAGCATTCATTCTCGCCTTGATTACGGTGATGGCCGGCTGCTTTTGCGTCGAGATCTTTCTGGCCGGCCCATCGGCGTCCCAGGTGCTGGCGGGCGTGGTGCCCCGCATCAGCAGCAAGACCCTGTATATCGCCATCGGCATGCTCGGGGCGACGGTGATGCCGCACAATCTATACCTGCATTCGGCGCTTGTGCAGACGCGGCAGATCGGCCACACGGACGCCGGCAAGCGCGCCGCCTGCCGCTTCAACCTGATCGATTCCGTGATCGCGCTGAACGCCGCGCTGCTGGTAAATGCAGCCATCCTGATCCTGGCGGGCGCGGTCTTCTTCCGACGCGGCATCGTGGTTACCGAGATCCAGCAGGCGCATCTGTTGCTGGTGCCGCTGCTGGGCACGGCGGCTGCCGGAGTCCTGTTCGCCATTGCTCTGCTCTGTTCGGGCCAGTCGTCCACGCTCACCGGGACGCTGGCGGGCCAGATCGTGATGGAAGGCTTTCTCAACATCCGCATGCGCCCCTGGCTGCGGCGGCTCATCACCCGCACGATTGCCATCGTGCCGGCGGTGGCCACCATCTACGTTTCAGGCGACAAGGGCACCTATCAGTTGCTGATCCTCAGCCAGGTGATCTTAAGCATGCAACTGCCGTTCGCCGTCATCCCACTGATTCACTTCACCAGCGACCGGCGCCGTATGGGCCCCTTCGCAAACAAAGCCTGGGTAAAATGGCTTTCTTGGCCCGTAGCCGTGCTCATCCTGGTACTCAACGTCTGGCTGCTGGCGGATGGCCTGGGCCAGTTGCTGGGATCGGCCGCCAACCGGGCGATCTGGCTGCCGATAGGTTTGGCAGGGGTGGCGCTGGCCGGTCTGCTCCTCTGGATTTCGTTTGAACCCATGATCTCCCACTGGCTGCGCCACGGCTTTGGACAGGCATCCCTTAACCTCCCGGAGCCGGCCGGAGCCGCGCAGCCCGCCGCGCTCGAATACCATCGCATTCTGGTGCCGCTCGATCATACCGATCTCGACCGCCAGGCTTTGGGCCATGCCTCCGCCATGGCAAAAATGTATGGCGCCAGGCTATACCTGCTGCACGTGGAAGAAGGCGTCACCAGCCGGGTGTATGGGCCGCTCTCCGCGACCGCCGAGGTGGAGGCGGGCGAGCAGTATCTGGAGCGCATTGCGGAGTCGCTGCGCGCGGAGGGTATTGATGTGGAGACCGCCATCGTACACGCACCCCGGCCAGGCCAGCAGATCGTCAGCTACGCTAACGAGATCCAGCCCGATCTCATCATCATGGGCGCCCACGGTCACCGCCGCTTGAAAGATCTGATCTTCGGCAATACAATTAATCCAGTGCGGCACCAGTTGCGCGTGCCACTTCTTATAGTCAGGAAATCATAACGCCGCACTGGGACATGGCGCCACGAATGCGTGTCCAAGCAACCCAAGCAGTCCGGCCTATTAGATAGTAAGCCTTTTGTTATCAAATAGTTCAAACTGGAATGCGGAGTGCTACCATGCCTTCCGTGGTCAAACCTGTGCGAGTCGCGCTTTTCCTGACTTTGTGGCTGGCTCCCGTCTGGGGCGCCACCCTGGAACTGCTGAGCCTGAACGACCTGATCGGTAAGTCCACCATCATCGTGAAAGGGCAGGTGGCCGGGTCTTCGGCTGCGCTCAGCGGCTCGGTGATCTACACGCACTACCAGGTCACCGTGCTCAAGCAGTGGAAAGGCGGTTCCCAAGGCACCTTGGACGTGCGGATACCTGGCGGAACCGCCAACGGGATCCGGCAGACCTATCCGGGGGCGCCGCAGTTGACGGCGGGCCGGCAATATCTGCTCTTTCTGTGGACCTCCAGCAAGGGCGCCATCTCTCCCCTGGGGTTTACGCAGGGCGTGTTTAACCTGGTGCCGGACAATACCGGCAACGCCACCGCGTCGCAGATGGCGACCACGGAAACAGTATTAACGCCGGGAACGGGCCAGGTGGTGAATAATCAGCCCATCAGCATGCCCTTCACGCAACTGGTCTCGTTGATCTCAGCAGGAGGCACCCCATGAACCTATTGAGGCGCCGGCCATTGACTCTCTGCGCGGGGATCCTGCTGGCCTGCGTCAGTCCTTGCGCGGCTTACTATCATTACGCTCACTATCTGAATTCGTCGTCGCCTTATTCAGTCATTTTCGAGAAGTTCGATCTTACCGCCCTGCCCGACAAGACAGTCACCTTCTTCGTTTCCGACAACGGACCAACCAGCTATACGCCCAACGACAGTTTCCCTTCGCTGCTTGCGCAGATTCGGAATGCCACCCAGGTCTGGAATTCGGTGGCCACTTCGGATTTGCGCGTGGCGTTCGGCGGCTTGCAGGTGGCGGGCACGCCGCAAAGCGTCCCCACGGGTGAAGTGGTCTTCGAAGAGCTTCAGCCGGGCGTGCTGGCCTATGCCGGCATCTCCGTTCCGGATAATGTACCGGCCGGCAGTCAGTTCGTGCCCATCACGGAATCGTTGATTCACCTGAATATCAACCTGACCCAGCAACCGGGGCCGGCTTATTCGGACAGCTTTACCGGACCCAGCTACTCGGAAAGTCTCTTCACCACGCTGGTACACGAAATCGGCCATGCCCTGGGGTTACAGCACACGTATACAGCGTCCGCCATGTCCACCGCGGTCTCCCGGGCCACCAATCGGGCGTGGCCCCTGGATGCGGATGATATTGCCAGCATCTCACTGCTGTATCCCCGAGGCGGATTCCCAACGGGTTACGGCGCGATCAACGGTCAAGTGACCATGAACGGCAACGGAGTGCATCTGGCCTCGGTGGTGGCGCTGATGCCTAACGGCTCGGCGGTCAGCAGCCTGACCCTTCCGGACGGCACTTACGAGATCGATGGTTTGCCGCCCGGAAATTATTTGGTGTATGTGCATCCGCTGCCACCGACCGCCAACATCATCTGGCCCTTGGATCCGAATAATAACCAGATACCGGCGGATGGCCCCTTTATCAGCACCTTCTATCCCGGCACCTGGGAGCCGAGTCAGTTCACAATAACTCGCGTTAAGCAGGGCGCCACGGTCAGCAACATCAATTTCTCCGTGCGATCGCGTTCCGCCGTGGAAGCCTATGATGTGACCTCTTACTGGTACGGCACGGCCTATAATAACCCTGCCTATCTGAACGCCAATGCCGCCGTGCAAACGGTGGTCGCGCAGGGTAATGCGATCGCCAACCCGGACGGCAGCACGCTCGTGCAGGATGCCTGGGCGCTGGGCGCTCCCGGCGGCGCCCTGGAAGATTACGCCCAGCAGGTTTATCAGGACGTGAACGTAAGTCTGCTCTCGATGGATTTCGATTACACCACCACTCCGGATCTGGGCCCCGAGCACCTGCTGTTCATGCTGCCCGACGATATCTTCGTGCTGCCGCGGGGTATTCAGATTGTCGAGAATCCGCCTCCCACGGTGACTTCGGTGACTCCGAATGCGGACGGATCGGTGACGGTTACCGGGACCAATATGAGCACCGCCAGCCAGATATTCTTCGACAGCCTGCCGGGCCAGGTGACGGTGCCATACGCCTCCGGCAGTGTCTCGGTGTTACCTCCACCGGGAGCCAACGGGCAAACCGCCACCGTTACCGTTTACAATCCCGACGGCCAGAATTCCATGCTGCTGCAGTCGCAGAGTCCGCTGACTTATCTTTATCCGCGGACCAGCGCGCCCGCCGCTTCCATTTCGATCTCGGCGCTGCCGCAGGGCGTATCCGCCATGGTCAAGGTTACGAGCTCCAATATGCAGTTTATGGATGGCCTGACCACTCTGGGCTTTGGTTCGGGCGATGTCACCGTACGGCGCTTGTGGGTGATCAGCTCGACAGAAGCTTGGGCGGATGTGACGGTGTCTCCCACGGCGCTGCTGCGGGGCACGGTTGCCAGCGTGATTTCCGGCTTCCAGGTCTACGAGCAAGGGCTCGGGTTCCAGGTGATGCCGGCGAACCCTTCGCTGCCGACAATCTCTCTTCCGGTGCCCAACGCGTTCTATCCGGTGCAGAACAGCCTTTACCCGGGAGCCATCGCCTCCATGTATGGGCAGAATCTGGTTGCTTCGGGCGGGACTGCGACTCTGACCATCAATAATCAGAGCGCCCAGATCCTGTACGCCTCGGCCACCCAGATCAACTTTGTGATTCCGGCGGGACTGCCGATCGGGCCGGCGGTACTGACTCTCCGGAACGGGTCTGTCCGAGCGTATCCCGTGGCAGTGCAGATTGATCCGCCACCGCCGGTGATCGTGAGCGCGACTTCCGCTTCAGGCAGCCCTCTGGGCGCGGGGCAATCCGCCACGGCCGGCGATACCATCACCCTGGCGCTTACCAGCCTGGATCCCGCGGTGGTGGCGGCGCCCGGCCGCGTGACGCTCGCCGAAGCCGGCGCGAGTATCCCGGAGTTCACCATTTCACAGGCGCAGGATGGCTCCGGGGATCTGTTCATCACCTTCGCCCTGGCGGCATCGGTCACCGGCCAGCAGGTGCCGGTGACGGTCGCGCTCGACGGGGACCTGAGTATGCCGTTCTACATCAGCGTGGCGCCGCAGCAGTAGGGCTACAACAATACCGGGTCCAGCCGGTTGCTCATGACTTCCTCGCGCGCCGGCGTTTCCGGGCGAGCCTCCCCTTGCAGGAACTCGAATAACTGGTCCAGGGAGCCTTCAAAGTACGCATCCAGAAACTCTTCGAGGGCCAGCCGCCGCATGGCGTCGCGCGACACGGCGGGCGCATATACAAAGGCTCGGCCGGCCTTACGGCGCGTGGCCACGCCGCGGCGGACCAGGCGGTCGAGCAGGGTCATCACCGTGGTGTACGCCAAGGGACGGCTGGGAGCGACGAAGCGGCGTACATCCCTGACCGCGCCTTGTTCCAGTCGCCAGAGCGCGTTGAGACACAACAGTTCCAGCGGCGGCGGGATATCGCGCGGGGCGGCTTTGCGCATCAGCTTTCGTCCGCGGGCTGTAACGCCCGAAGCAGCTTATCACCGAATGGGGAGCTGGTTTTGGGGGCTGTCGCGGACGAAGCTTTGGATGGCGCGGCGGGCTGCGATGGCGGCTCCGACGCCGGCGCCGCCAGGTAGTTCTCCTTCTTCAACAGCACACGGTCGAGCGACGCGCTGAAGCTGGTGAAGTTGCCCGCGAATTGTCGATCCGTCTCGAGCAGATGACGCATGCACTCCATCTTGGAGTCCAAATCATCCAGATAGTGAAGCAGCATGGCTTCCGCGAATACCGGCCTCTTGGGCGACCCGAATTCCAGTTGCCCGTGATGACTGATGACCATATGCTCGACCAAGACGCGCAGCCTGGGCGGAAAGTCGGGGATGGCGCGCAGCTTGTCGGCGATCATGCGCACGGCAATCAGCATATGTCCGAGCAACTGGCCCTCGTCGGTGTAGCCGAAGCCGCGCTCGTAGCTGAGCTCGTATACTTTGCCTATATCGTGCAGAATCACGCCGGCCGTCAGCAGGTCGCCGTCGATAAAGGCATAGTGGCCGGCAGTCATGCGCGCCAGGTGACATACCGAAAGCACATGCTCGATCAGCCCGCCGAGATACGCATGATGAATGTGCTTGGCGGCCGGAGCGATGCGATAACGCCGCGCCACGTCTTCATCGTCGAGCAAGGCGGCCACCAGCCGGTTCAGGTGCGGGTTTTCGATTCCGGCGGCGAACCCGCGCAACTCCCGCCACATCTCGTCCGGGTCGCGCGTGGAGGCCGGGAAATAATCGGTGAAATCCACCTCGCGATCGTCCAGGCGATGGATCGTGTGGATCGTCAACTGCATCCGGTTGTGGAAGATCTGCAGGAGCCCCTTGACCTTGACGAAATCGTCGCGCGAAAAGGTATCCATGAACTCGGCGGCATTGTCAAACATTTTGCCGTCCAACTCGCCGGTCCGGTCCCCGAGTTGCAGGGAGAGATATGGATCGCCCTTCTTCTTTTGCCGGATCTCTTTGGAGCAGACCAGAAAGCTGCCGGTGATCATCTGGTCCGGCTTGAGATCGGTTACGTAAGGCGATTTCATGAGGGCAGCCGCTCAATTACGGCTGATTCGGCGCGGCAGGCGGCGCCGAAGCGGTGGTGGGCGGCGGCGCGGCCGGTGGCGGTGTGGGCGCCGGCGCAGCAGGCCGCTTCACCGTGCCGCCAGTGAATGGGACCGGGATGATTTTCAGCAGCCTCTTTCGCCGCTTGTGCGAAACCACTTCCTCCTTGGTGACAGTCTGCGGCTTCAACTGGGCCACATCTTTCCAGGATGTGTCCTTGTTGGGAGCGGCGCCGCTATCCAGATAGCCCGGTTTGATTTCCAGAAAGGCTTCTTGGCGCAGCTTGGTCAGATACGTGCGCACCTTCACGTTCATCTGCGGCATCATCATGCGCTCGGTGATTTCGCTGTCCACCTCTTCGAAAGTTGCCAATCCTTTTTCGTAGCGGTCCATCACACGCAGGATCAGAAAGCCGGTGGGCACCTTGATGGGGTCGGTCACGTAGCCTTTCTTCTGCGAGAACACGACGTCTTCGATCTGTTTGATCAACTGGCCGCGCTTGTAGGCCGGCAGCTCACCGCCGTTGCGGGCGGTTTCCAGATCGTCCGAATTGGTGGCGGCCAGGTCCTGGAACTTTTCGCCCTTGCGCGCGCGCGCCACCAGGTCCTTGGCTTTCTTTTCCGCGGCGGCTGCCTGTTCGGGCGTTTTGCCTTCGGTCGAGATCAGAATTTGGGCAAGAAACACTTGTTCGTCGCGCACAAAATCGTTCTTGTGCTCGTCGTAGTATTTTTTCTTTTCGGCTTCCGGTATGGCGACCTTGGAGCTGATCTCTTCGCCGATCACGCGCTGCGTGAGCATCTGATTCTTCACCTGCTGCTTGAAATCCTCAAATGGCAGGCCCATCTGTTCGCGGACGAAGTCGTGAAACTTGTCCGGATCGGTAATGCCGGACTGAACCTGCATCTGCAGCAGCCGCTTGGTAATCTCGTTATCCACGTTAACGTTCAGATCCTTGGCTTTCTGGACCAGCAGAAGTTGATCGATCTGGTCGCGCAGCCCGTCGGCGGACTTCTGCCGGACAGCGTCCACCAGCTTCTGCCCGGTCAATCCCTGCTGGCGCAGTTCGGTTTCGAACTCCTGACGGGCACGCGCCAGTTCGCCGCGCGTGATGATGTCGCTATTCACTTTGGCGACGATCTCCTCAACGATGTGAACGTCGGCAGCCGCGGCAACAGACAGGGATGCCGCCAGAAGCGGGATGAGCTTGCGATACATATATTTGCCATTCTAACATTGGGGACGGGCGGCTTCGAGCGTGCGCCCGGGGCCCGGTGTCGCGCCGGCGGCACGCTCTCATGGTTCCAGTTGCGTCAGCCGCTCTTTCAAAAAATCCAGCACTTCGGCGGGCGCTGTGGCGCCGTCGAGCGGCAGAATGAGCACGCCGGCGGGCGTGAACTGCGCGCCGCGCGCGCGGCTGACCAGGTTCATCAGCCGGGCGGGCTCGATGTGGGTTTCCGGGTGGAACTTCACGTTGAGCAGACTGTGGCGGCGGTCCACGGCCTCGATGCCCAGCTTTTCCGCGAGCGTTTTCAGCGCGGAGTATTCGAGCAGGTTGCGCACCGCGTCGGGCACCGGACCGTAGCGGTCCTCCAGTTCCTTTTCCACGCGCTCGCGGTCGGCGGGCGTGCCGGCATTAGCGATCTGGCGGTAAGCGCGCAGGCGCTGGTTTTCGTCGGAAATGTAGTCGGCCGGGATGCGGATATCGAGTCCCAGGTTCAGGCTGGAATGAATCTCCACCGGCACTTCTTCGCCTTTCAGCTCGCGAACGGTTTCTTCTAAGAGCCGCACGTACATATCGAAGCCAACCGCGTTGATGTGGCCGTGCTGCTCGCCACCCAGCAGATTGCCTGCGCCCCGCAACTCCAGGTCGAGCGCGGCAATCTTGAAGCCGGCGCCCAAATCGCTGAACTCTTTGAGGGCGGCCAGGCGCTTACGGGCGATCTCGCTGAGCTCGGTATCCGGCGGCACCAGCAGATACGCGTACGCGCGGCGGTTCGATCGCCCCACTCGTCCGCGAAGCTGATACAACTCGGCCAACCCATAGCGCTCGGCGTTCTCGATCACGATGGTGTTCGCCAACGGGATGTCCAGCCCATTTTCTATAATTGTCGTACAAACCAGGATATCGTACTCGTGCCGCATGAACCGGAGCATCGTTCTTTCCAACTCCGACTCGCCCATCTGCCCGTGGCCCACGCCGATGCGGGCGATTGGCACCAGCTGCTGGATATCCGCCGCCCGTGCCCAGATGGAGTCCACCCGGTTGTGCAGGAAATATACTTGTCCGCCCCTGCCTAATTCCAGTTCCAGCGCCGACTTGATCATCTCGGGGTGGAAATGCGCGACTGTCGTCTGAATCGAAAGCCTATCCTTGGGCGGGGTCTCGATTACCGACATGTCCCGCAAACCTAATAACGACATGTGTAGTGTACGAGGGATCGGCGTGGCGCTCATGCTGATCACGTCAACGCTCTGCTTAAGCTGCTTGAGCCGTTCCTTGTGCTTCACGCCGAAGCGCTGCTCTTCATCCACCAGCACCAGCCCCAGATCTTTGAAGACTACGTCGGCGGAGAGCAGCCGGTGGGTACCCACGGCAAGGTCGACTTTGCCCTCGGCCAAGTCCGCCAGCACCGCCTTGATCTCCTTGGTTGTGCGGAAACGGCTCAGCATCTCGATGCGAATCGGGAAAGGCTGAAAGCGGCGCTTGAAGGTTTCAAAGTGCTGGAAGGCCAGCACGGTGGTGGGCGCCAGGATGGCGACCTGCTTCCCGTCGCCCATGGCCTTGAAGGCCGCCCGCATGACCACTTCCGTCTTTCCATAACCGACGTCGCCGCAAAGCAGGCGGTCCATGGGCTGCGGGTTCTCCATGTCGCGCTTGATATCCTTGATGGCGCTCAACTGGTCGCGCGTTTCGGTGAACTCGAAGGCATCTTCGAATTCCCGCTGCCAGTTGCTGTCGCGCGAGAAGGTGAAACCCACCGCCATCTTGCGGCCGGCGTACAGTTTCAGCAGTTCGTCGGCCATGTCGCGCATCTTGGCCTTGACGCGCGTCTTGGTGCGGGTCCAGGTGGCGCCGCCCATGCGGTCGATCGCGGGCGCCGATTCGCCGGCCCCGCGGAAGCGCTGCACCAGGTCCATCCGCGTCAACGGCACGTACAGCTTGGCGCCGCCGGCATACTCCAGCAGCATGTAATCGCCGCGCGCTTCGCCGTGATCGATCTCGCGCAGGCCCAGGAACAGCGCCACGCCGTGCTCCGCGT